>Ga0105044_10002689_pt1 | contig 24393 bp, 20 predicted proteins | sample MAT01_FD_78092 | JGI IMG/M metagenome (GOLD analysis project Ga0105044, IMG submission 78092) | Freshwater microbial communities from Lake Fryxell liftoff mats and glacier meltwater in Antarctica - MAT-01 | ecosystem: Environmental > Aquatic > Freshwater > Ice > Liftoff microbial mat | place...
ACGAAGCCGATCTTGACCAGTTTGCCGTCTTCGATCTTGTGATTGGTCTGCACCGTGACAATCGCCATGGCGTTCTGCAGCAACTGCGCGGTCACCGGTTCGTCGATCTTCGGGGCACCCATGTCCTTGAAGGTGGACTTTCCTTCGGGGGAGAACGGCTGGCCGATGCCCGTCTTGCCTTTGGCCAGGTCGCCGAGCAAGCCGGTGTAAATCTCGGGGCTGAGCCTTCGGATGCGCACATCGGCATCGAACGGCGGGATGTTCTTCGGGTCGAACAGCAGGTTGTGCGGTACGGAATTGCCGTTGGCGTAGGCAGCGCGGCGGGTGAAATGCTTGTTCGACCGCTTGGCTTCGGCGTGCGCCCAGCGAAGGGCACCCGCCAGCGATTCCACGTCCGGGCGGGGTTTGCTTTTGGGCGGCATCTCGCCCTTGGTCAGCTTTTCGACCACGGTGGCCCAGCGGGCACCGCTGGAACTCGACTTCATATCCGGGTCGAGCGCGGACAGGTCGAGATCGCCTTCAGACTTATCTTCGTTGTGGCAGGCGCTGCAGTGCTTCACCAGAAACGGAGTGACCGCACGGTCATACTCCGCCTTGCTTTCGGCAAACGTCTCGAATTTCTGTTCCTTGCCGGGCGCCGGCTCGGCGGCGTCGGTGCCGAGGTCGAAACAAGCAGCCAACAGCGGCAGAATCAATCGCGGAATGCGCATGGCAGGAACCATCGTGGCAGGCTGGGGGCATACTACCGGAGGCTGTTGCGCGTCCTTTGTAGGCACTGATTCGGAGAAACATGTGAAAAACAGGAATCACTTTCTGCGCAGCTAAGACCTTTGCGTTTGAACCTAGGACTCGCGCCAAATGAAGTTGCCGATTCAGAGTTCTAAGACTTTCGTCGGCAAAATGTATTTTCCGAGCCTGAAACGTCAGCGAAGGCCGCACTCGCTAACTTCAGGCTCGGATATTCATTCAGCAACCTATTGTTGCGCGAGTCCTTAATCGAGGCGCTCTTCGGAGCAGAGCGCAGGAGAGCGGCACGGATTCGGCCCGCCGTGGGTGCGTCGTTCCTATCTGAAGAAATGAAGATGTCGGGCGAGATTGCGGTTGGGCGGAAGTGATTCCGTACACCACGGCGGGCTCACGCCGCGCAGCTATCCTCTGAATCATTTGTTTTCGCGCAGAACCTTAGGAGTGGCGCCAGAATAAATTGCCGGGTTCAGAGAAGAGTATCACGAAAGCACGAAAGAATGAAAATACGAAAAAGCATGATGGCAATGCCGCATTTTCTCGTGGTTTCGTGCTTTCGTGATTCTCTTCATCGGCGCCGACACGATCCGGTAACTTATTTTGGCGCGAATCCTTATCTCATTATCGCGTCGGTCAACGCCTTACGAATGACATTGGGCACCAAATCTTTGACATCCGCAGTTTGTTCCGGGTGCGGGCTGACGCCGATGGCCCATCCCTTCCCGTAGCGTGCCGCCGCCATCGCTGGCGTGCCAGCCATCAGGCCTTCTTTCGCCCCCTTGCGTGTCATCTCTTCGCGGTACACCGCCAGCGGAATCACTTTCTCTTTGGCATCGGGCATCATCTTCAGCACCGGGCCGTTGTGGTAAATCGACTTCACGTCCGCCTCTTTCCGCCCAGTCCATTCCTTGCCGTCGCCAGTCAGTTCCAGCTTGAGTACGCCGCGGCCTCGCTCCCAGTTTGGGGTGTCGACGACGGTCACCGGCAGAATATGCAGCGACCACTTGTACTGACAACTGGCGAGAAAGCAGCCCGCGCAGATGCCGACATAGACTCCGCCCTCGTTGACGAATTTGCGCACCTGCTCCCGCCCATCCTCGCCCAGCGCGTTGCCCTCATTAGAACCGGTCCCGCCGGGGACGATCAGCACCTTGAAGTTTTTCAGCTTGCCCGCGCGAATCTCTTCCGCCTTGATGCGTGTGATGCGGAACTCGGTGTCCGCGTGAAACTTCTCTTCCAACATCTTCGGCCCATCGCCGCCCGCGCCGGGGCCATCGTAGAGGGCGACCGCAACGGTCGGCTTCTTCTCTTCGGCATGGGCCACGGAGACGGTCAGCAGCATCAGTGTGATTGCCGCTGTGAGCAGCAGTTTTGCTTGCATGAATCGCTTTCGTTGTTTGTCGGGGAGAGCTTCCGTCATGGTATGACGCCCTGGGCGCAGGAGCAATTCAATTGACTGGCAAACAGTCGGCCCGCTGGGCGGGCCGCCAAGCGGTTTTGCGCTTGCGTTTCGCGCGGCACGGGTCGATAGTACAGACTCCTGCCGAATGACCCGCCGTCGAATCATCATGAACCGAATTTCCGCAATCCTGTTGCTCGGGCTGTTGTCGGCCGCTCCATCGGCTGGGGCTGACGTCACGTACGAAGATCACGTACGCCCCATCCTCAAGGCTGCATGTGTCGAGTGCCATGGCGAATCGGCCGAGCCGGCCGGCGGGCTTGACCTGCGTTTGCGCCACCTTGCGGTCAAAGGTGGTTCGCAGGGCCCGGCTATTGTTCCCGGCAAGGCGGACATGAGCGTGCTGATGAAGCGCATCACTTCGGGCGAAATGCCGCCGGGCAAGAAGAAGCTGACACCGGCCCAGGTTGACACGCTTCGCCAATGGATTGCCGCTGGTGCCAATGTACGCGAGGTCGAACCCGAGTCGGTCGCCCCGGGATTGCTGATTACCGCGGCGGATCGCGCGTTCTGGTTCTTCCAGCAAGTGAAGAAGCCGGCCATCCCGCAGTTCGCGCCGGCCGACCGCGTGCGCAACCCGGTCGATGCGTTGCTGCTGGCGAAGCTGCATGAAAAGAAACTGGCCTTCTCGCCCGAAGCCGACCGCCGCATGCTCATCCGCCGGGTGACGTTCGACCTGATCGGCCTGCCGCCGACGCCCGACGAGATCGAGGCATTCGTCAAGGAAACATCAAGGGACGCTTATGAGAAACTGATTGACCGCCTGCTGGCTTCGCCGCTGTACGGCGAACGCTGGGGCCGGCACTGGCTTGACGTGGCCGGTTACGCGGACTCCGAAGGGTACGGGCAGGACGACACGGTGCGTACCAACGCCTGGCGATACCGTGATTACGTCATCCGTTCGTTCAACGAAGACCGCCCCGTTGATCGCTTCATCCACGAACAACTGGCCGGCGATGAACTGATCGAGAACCGCAATGACTATACTCCCGCCGACATCGACCGCCTGACCGCGACCGGCTTCCTGCGCATGGCCCCTGACGGTACCGGCCAGCCGAACGTCGAGCAGAAGGCCGCGCGCAACCAGGTCATCACCGATACGCTGAAGATCGTCTCGGCCGCGTTTCTGGGCCTGACGGTCAACTGCGCCCAGTGCCACCATCACCGCTACGATCCGATCCCGCAGGATGACTATTACCGTTTGCGGGCACTGATCGAACCTGCTTACAACTTGGAAAACTGGGTGACTCCCGCCAAGCGCGACCTGACACTCCTGACGACCACCCAGCGGGCTGAAACGAAACGGCTCGATGCGCAGATCACGAAGATCGACACCGAACGCGTCCGCTTGCAGAAGCTGCAGAACGACGATGTCTCGAAGAAGCTGATCGCCGCGCTGCCGGAAGCGAAGCAGGGGCCAGCCCGGAAGACGGTCGGCGTGCCCGTCAACCGGCAGACGGCCGAGATGAAGGCCCTGCTGAAGGAGTACCCCGACCTGGCGATGACGCCCGAAGTGCTGGCCCGCGTCGACACCGAACGACAGGCGGAGATCACGAAGCTTGTCAAGGAATCGGGCGAACTGAAAGCGAAAAAGCCTAAAGAGGTCTTCGTTCGCGGGTTGACCGAAGTACCCGGCCAGGTGCCTGTCACCTACCTGCATCATCGCGGCGACTACGACCAACCGAAGCAGGCTGTTCCCCCGGGCGGGCTGACAATACTCGATGCCCGCTTCCCGCTGATGCCGCCCGTGAAGTCCGGCCTGCCGACCACCGGCCGACGGCTGGCATTCGCGCGCTGGTTGACTGATCCCACGAACCCGATGACGGCGCGCGTTCTGGTCAACCGCGTCTGGCTGCATCATTTCGGTCGGGGCATTGTCGGCACGCCGGGCGACTTCGGCAAACTTGGCGATCGGCCCACGCACCCCGAACTGCTTGACTGGCTCGCAGCTGAGTTTGTCGAAAGCGGCTGGAGCATGAAGAAGCTGCATCGCACGATGTTGCTCTCCACTGCGTACCGCCAGCAGTCGACGCGCGATGCCGAACGCGATCGCATCGACCCGGACAACCACTTCTATTCGCGCATGTCGGTACGGCGGCTCGAAGCCGAATCGGTGCGCGACAGTATGATCTTCACCACGGGCAGATTGGCCGACAAGCATTTCGGCCCGCCGGTCCCGGTGAAGGACACCGAAGCGGGCCAGTTCATCCTGGGCATCGAGAACAAGGACGGTGCGGGCCGCTTCCTTGCGGAGATGCCGTTGCCGGCCGGGGAAGAGTATCGCCGCAGCGTCTACGTGCAGGTGCGCCGCAGCAAGCCGTACTATGTGCTCGATGCGTTCGATGCCCCCGCGGTGGAACCGGTCTGCGAAGTTCGCAGTAGTTCGACGGTGACGCCGCAGGCGCTCTTGTTGATGAACAGCGATTTCGTGCTGCAGCAGGCCCATGCGTTTGCGGAACGCCTTGAAAAAGCGGCCGGCACCGACCCGTCCGACCGCGTTCGCCTTGGCTTCCGCCTGGCCCTCGGCCGAGATGCCACGCTACGTGAAATGCTGGCGGCCACGGCGTTCCTTCAAATGCAGACGAAGGCTCTTGAAGGCAAGCTGATGCCGCCCGCCAATGCCGCGAAGATACCGACGGTGCCCGTTCCGGCATCGCCCGCGCAGGCGGCGCTCGCCAACTGGTGCCAGGCGTTGCTAAGTTCCAACGAGTTTCTGTACGTCGATTGAAAGGGAATCGATGCTGCCGATCAGCCGTCGCCAGTTGCTGCATTCGTCCACGTGCGGGATCGGCAGCGTCGCGCTGGCGTGGCTGCTCAACGACGAACGCGCCCGCGCGGAGGTGATCAAGCCCGCGCTCGAGAAGCCGCGCTTCGACACCCTTCCGAAGGTGCCGCACCATCCGCCTCGCGCCCGCGCGATGATCTCACTGTTCATGCAGGGCGGGCCCAGCCATCATGACACGCTCGACTATAAGCCGAAGATGGCCGAGTACGCCAGCAAGCCGTTCCCCGGCAAGCTGAAGCAGGATGCCGTCGATCGCGCCACCACAAAAGTGTTCCCCTCGCCGTGGAAGTTCAGCCGGCATGGCCGGGCGGGTACCTGGATCTCCGAACTGCTGCCGCACCTGGGCACAGTGGCGGACGACATCACGGTCATCAACTCGATGACGACGGGGGTGAACAATCACGGCCAATCGATCTACTCGCTCAACAGCGGGCGACTGGTGGCGGGGCATCCGTCGCTGGGCAGTTGGGTCTGCTACGGGCTGGGTTCCGAAGCGCGGAACCTGCCGGCGTTCATGTCGCTGACCGACGTGACGCTGCCCGTGGCCGGCGTCGACCATTGGGGCAACGGCTGGTTGCCGTCGCTGTACCAGGGAACCGTGATCCGTCAGCGTGAACCGCGCATTCTGAACCTCGACCCGCCGGCCCATCTGAAGGGCACGGCGCAGGGCAACTATCTGCGGTACCTCGACGAAATGAACCGCGAGCATCTCGCCCGGCACGCGGGGGAGAATGATCTCGATGCCCGCATTGCCGGGTACGAGTTGGCCGCCCAGATGCAGACCGCGGCGAAGGACGTGCTGGATCTCACTGGCGAATCGGCCGCGACGAAGAAGCTGTACGGGCTCGACGACCCGATCACGGCCGAGTACGGCACGCGCTGCCTGATCGCCCGCCGGCTCGTCGAACGCGGCGTGCGCTTCGTGCAGGTGCTGACCGCGAACCAGAACTGGGACAACCACCAGTCGATCAAGACGCTCCTGCCGAACATGTGCCGCAAGACCGACAAGCCGGCCGCTGCGCTGGTGCGCGACCTGCGTGAACGTGGCCTGCTCGATTCGACGCTCGTCGCCTGGGGCGGCGAGATGGGCCGGCTGCCCGTCGTCGAAGGCAACGACCCCGAGAAAGTCGGCCGGGACCACAACACTTATGGTTTCTCCTGGTGGCTGGCCGGCGGTGGCATCAAGCGCGGACACGTCCACGGCGCCACCGATGACTTCGGCCATCACGCGGTGACCGACGTCGTCAACCAGCACGACATGCACGCCACGCTGCTGCACCTGTTCGGCCTCGACCACCGTAAACTGACCCACCTGCGCAACGGCCTCGAACAATCGCTGACCGACAGCAAACCGTGCCGGGTCGTGGATGAGTTGTTGGCGTAGTTCTTCTGTTTTCTCAAACTGTTCGGGAGACCTGATCATGATTCGTACGTTTGCATCACTGCTGATCGCTTTCGCCGTTCCCTGCCTCGCCAGCGCGGCCGATGCGCCGAAGGTGGCCGTCGGCGAAAAGGCGCCCGCATTCACGTTCAAGGATCAAACCGGCAAGGAGATCACCCTCGCCGACCTGACCGCGCAGGGCCCGGTGCTCGTCCGTCTGACGTGCGGCTGTTCGGGCTGCGATAAGGAGTTGGCCTACTTCCAGGAAATCGATGCCGCGTACAAGAAGGCCGGCCTGACCAGCGTCGCCATCTTCCGCGAGCCCGACGCGAAGGTCGCGCAGTACGCGAAAGACAAGAAGATCAACATGGTCTACGGCATCGACACCAAGGGCGAAAGCTGGGCCACGTTCCAGACCAAGGCAATGCCGACCAACTTCCTCATCGGCAAAGGCGGCGAGATCCTCGCGATCTCCGCCGGCTGCGACCCCAACGGCCTGATCGCGAAGAAGCTGTCCGAGAAGATCGCCAAGACGATCGATACCCCGGTGGTGGACGTGAAAGCGGCCGTGGATGAGACGAAGCGGAAGTAGGAAGTTGCGATCTTGAATACCCTATGCCAACAACTTCGTCACTACATTCCCCGCCACGTCCGTCAGGCGATAGTCCCGGCCCTGGAAGCGGTACGTCAGCCGTTTGTGATCCAAGCCGAACAGGTGCAGAATTGTCGCGTGCAGGTCGTTGACGTGGATCGGGTCTTCGGCGATGTTCCAGCCGATTTCGTCGGTCTTGCCAATGACCTGACCGCCCTTCACTCCGCCGCCGGCCATCCAGATCGTGAACGCGAACGGGTGATGGTCGCGCCCGGTCGGCGGTGCCTTCGAGCCGCCGCGGTTTTCGCCCAGTGGCGTGCGGCCGAATTCGGACAGCCAGAGCACCAGCGTTGAATCGAGCAGGCCCAGTCGCTTCAGGTCCTTGATCAGGGCGGCCACGGGTTGGTCGGCCATCTGGGTATTATGCTTCAACTCGTTGTCGAGGTTCGAGTGATGATCCCATGACGCATGGTACAAGTTGACGAAGCGAGTGCCGCGTTCGACCAGCCGGCGTGCGAGCAGGCAGTTGGTCGCGAATGCGCGGAACTGTCCCTTGCCGCCGCCGCGGGATGCCTTCAAATCCGGTTCCACGCGGTCAAGGCCATACTCATCGAGCGTGCGTTTGCTTTCCTTCGACAGGTCGATCAACTCGGGCGCGGCTGACTGCATGCGGAACGCCAGTTCGTATGCGGCCACGCGGCTGTTGATCTCCGGGTCGCCGATCTCGGCGTGACGGTACTGGTTCAGGTCGCGAATGGCGTCGATCGTCGTGCCCTGCATCGCGGCGGACAGACCTTCCGGGTTGCTCAGGTTCAGGACCGCATCGCCCTGGCTGCGGAACTGCACGCCCGAGTAGGTCGTCGGCAGAAAGCCGCTGAGCGTGCTGGTCACGCCGCCCGAACTGCCGCGGCCGGCGTTCAGCACAACGTAGCCGGGGAGGTTCTTCGATTCGCTGCCCAGGCCATAAGTGATCCAGCTTCCCATGCACGGCCGACCGAACAATGACGCGCCGCAATTCATCATCAACTGGCCGGGATGATGATTGAACTGGTCGGTGTGCATCGAACGGATCATGGCGATGTCGTCGGCACAGGTGGCCAGGTGCGGCAGATAGTCCGAGAGTTCCATGCCGCATTGGCCATGCTTCGCGAACTTGCGCGGACTGCCGAGCAAGACGGCCGTTTCCTTCTGGATGAAGGCGAAGCGTACGTTCTTGGTCATCGATTCGGGCAACGGCTTGCCGTGCAGTTCGTTGAGCTTCGGCTTCGGATCGAACAGATCAATCTGGCTGGGCGCGCCTTCAAGATAGATGCAGATACAGTTCTTCGCCTTTGGCGCAAAGTGCGCGACACGCGGCGCCAGCGGGTTGGTCGCATCCGACGCAAGCAACCCCTCATCGCGAAACAGCGACGCGAGTGCCAGCGTGCCGATGCCGCTGGCCGACGTGGCAAGGAAGTTGCGGCGGGACTGGGGAATTCGATTCGGAATCATGTTGGTTCCTTGCGATACTGGGCTACCCAACTTCAAAACTCGCGGACAACCTGGCTGGTGGGTTTACTTGTATCTGGCACGCTGAATGGCACGAACCCGTTGAGAGGCACGTCAAGAAGAGTCGGGCTTGAAGCGGATTCGACGTACATTCCGGACTGTTCGAGGCGAAGTACGGTAATCTTCGATCGATCAAACCGCCAGATTTCCGGAATCTTGAGCGCTGCGTAGATGCCGATGCGATTCAATACGCTGCGCGACACTTCAACTTCGATGACTAAATCGGGCGGAGGATCGGAAGCTGGATTGTAGTCGATTCGGCCTCGCATGATCTGTTCGTGCGCGATCCAGAAGCAATCATCTGGCTCCAGGCCACGATCCAGATCTTGCCGCTTGAAGGTCACACTGCCTGCCGAATAATAGTCGATGCCGAGTTCATCGAGCGCTGCTTCAAGAAGGCGGCTGATGACCTTCTTGTAAAACTCGTGCTCATTGGAGAGAGTCATGAATTCCAAGTCCCCCCGGTCGTAAGTCATCCGCAAGTTTGGACGATCGCGGAAAATCTCGCCCAGCCGTTCGTAGTCTTCCCAGGAAACATGCGGGAGACAGAGCTCCTGGCCGCTGCGCCCGGCTGGCGGTCGAACGATCGGATTCGTGATTGCAATAGCTGACATCGCATTCCTCTTCCAAAGCGGCATACAGAATGACAGATTTCATTAATCATCACGGCCGGGTCGCTGAGTCTCCAATTATGAACTCATCTAGATTCATGATCATTAATGCGCCCGCCATACAAGCGGCCGTCCAAGTCGCATTGCGAATGGCGATCAATTGGCCGGTTCATACGGTTGCTGCCGCAGTGCTAGACGGTAATTCCCAAAGTTCTGATGAGTGCGGCATCGATTGCTTTCATCGTACTGTCGGAGAGCTTCCCGATCGGTCGGGGTGGAAACCGGCCTTTGTCGAGTGCTCTTATCTGAAAACCCGGGAAAACCGTGTCGAAGACAAGTCCTCCCTCGGGTGCGTGAACACGAACGTTCCAATCGGAGTCGTGTAATAGATGACTTCCGTTGGTGCCGGGCAGCACAGACACAACCAGCGGAATCCGATTTACATCGTCGCTCGAAATCGCCACGACCGGGCGCCGCCCACTTTGTTCTTTGCCTGTCACGGGGCTCAAGTCGACCATGTAAACATCGCCACGACGCATGGAATCGCCCCGACTCGTGATCAGTTATGACGCGGCCCTTCGTCCGCTGAGCATCTCACCGTGATCTGCGGGATCGGCGTAGGGCAATCGGCATGCCTGAACCAATTCGTGCGTAGCCGGGTCTTTCATGCAAAGTTCGTCATCGTCACGCTGCCGTTGAGGATTGCTGAAATGTTGATTGGCGATCTCCATTGATGCGCATGAGATGACGTACAACTGCTCCTCCGGTGTCAGTTGCTTCATCCGTTTTTGCACGTCGCCTACGAGGTCCCAATTCATCGCTTCACTCCCTCGTCACGAACTCGTCGAGATTAAACAGGGTGCGACTGAACGCAACCCAAGCGGCTCTTTCCATTGAATTTACCATCGCCGACTCGCTTTTGCCAAGGAGTTTGGCAGCGGCCACATCGTTCTTGGCCAGCGCGGCCAAGTCGGCAAATAACCGTAGCAGCCGTTCCTTCTCGCCCGGCGATGGTGTGCGGGCGAAGCACTGCCGGAAGGCCTGATCGATCCGTTCGCCCGTCGTTCGTTCTGTACTGGCCAGCCGCTTGCCCAACTCCCGGGCGCATTCGACAAAGACGACATCATTCAACATCGTCAGTGCCTGCAAAGGCGTGTTCGACTTCTCGCGCTTCACCGAGCAGACATTGCCATCGGGTGAATCGAACGTCATCAGCATCGGGTATGGGCTGGTGCGTTGGAACCAGATATACAGCCCGCGACGGTAGCGGTCGGCCCCGAGGCTTTCGACCCACTTCGCGCTGCCGGCATACGTCAACTCGGAGATGCCCGGCGGTTGCGGCGGCTTGACACTCGGTCCGCCGACGGTGCGAGTGAGCAGGCCGCTCGATGTCAGGGCTGCATCACGCAAAGCCTCGGCTTCAAGGCGCACGCGGTTCTGCCGGGCCAGCAGCACGTTCAGGGCATCGCGGTCTTTCAACTCGGGCCGGGCCTTCGACGATTGCCGATAAGTGGCCGAGGTAACGATGAACTTGTGGAACTGCTTCAGGCTCCACTGCTTCTCCAGCAACTGCGTCGCCAGGTAATCGAGCAGTTCGGGGTGCGACGGCTTGTCGCCCTGCGTGCCGAAGTCTTCCAGCGTGGCGATGAGGCCGCGACCGAAGAAACGCTGCCAGACCCAGTTGGCCAGCACGCGTCGCGTCAGCGGGTTCTCGGGGGCGACGATCCATTTTGCCAGATCGAGGCGCGATGGCGTGGCGTCGGGCTTGAAACCAGGCAGCACGCCGGGCGTGCCCGCCTTCACTTCAACACCTTTGCGGAGGAAGTCGCCGCGAATCAGGATGTGCGTTTTGCGCTCGGGGCCGAGTTGCAGCGTCGGGGCCTTCGACACGGTTGGCGCAGTCTTGTCGTGATCGGTGACGGCTTTGTTCAGCTTCACCAATTCCGCGTCGGTGGCCGGGGCTTTAGGGTTCTTCAATTTGTAGTCGTCGACGGCCTTCTGCAGTTCCGCCCTCTTCTTCGCGTGGGCAGTCTGCTTCTGCTTAAGGGCGGTCATGTCGTCGCCGAGCGGGGCGTCGATGTCAAGTTCCTTGTCGCTGTTGAAGAAGGCGTAGAACTGGAAGAACTCCCGCTGCGAGAACGGGTCGTACTTGTGATCGTGGCACTGGCAGCAGTTGAGCGTAATGCCGAGCCAGACCTTGGCGGTCGTGCTGACGCGGTCGATCACGGCATACGTGCGATACTCCTCCTGATCGACGCCGCCTTCCTTGTTCGTCAGCGTGTTGCGGTGGAAACCGGTGGCGATCTTCTGCTGCGTGGTCGCGTTCGGCAGCAGGTCGCCGGCCAGTTGTTCGATGGTGAACTGGTCGAATGGCAGGTCGCGGTTGATGGCATCGATCACCCAGTTGCGAAACCGCCAGGCCCACGGTCGGCCCGTGTCTTTCTCATAGCCGTCGCTGTCCGCGTAGCGGGCCGCGTCGAGCCAGTGCCGGCCCCAGCGTTCCCCGTAGTGCGGCGAAGCGAGCAGACGGCCGACCAACTGGGCGTATGCTTCATCCGCATTTGCTTCGGATTCCTTCAGAAACAGATCGACCTCGGCGACGGTTGGCGGCAGGCCAACCAGGTCGAAACTCAGCCGGCGGATCAGCGTCACGCGGTCCGCTTCCGGCGACGGCGCGATGCCCTCTTTCTCCAGGCGAGCGAGGATGAAGCGGTCGACGCCGTTGCGCGCCCATGCGGGCTGCTTCACCACTGGCAACGAAGGGTTGATGATTGGCTGAAACGCCCAGTGGTTCTGCTTTGCCGAAGCCTTCCAGGAAAGCTTCACGTCGGTCGGCCAAGCTGCGCCGTCCTCGATCCAGGCCTTCACTTTCGCGACGTCCGCCGGCGTGAGCGGCTTACCTTCCGGCGGCATCTTCAGGTCCGCATCGGTGTGTGCGATGGCGATCAGCAGTCGGCTGTCGGCCGACTTGCCCGCGACCACGACAGGCCCCGAGTTGCCGCCGTCGACAAGCGATTTGCCATCCGCAAGGGATAGGCCGCCCTTGCGCTGGTCCGGGTTGTGACACTTCAGGCAGTGCTGCTCCAGAACAGCGCGGACGGGAGTGAAGGTGTCCGCCGCGTGGACCCCGAGCGGAACAGCGGCAACGAGGCAGGAGAGGATCGCGATTCGCATGAAGGTACCTGTCACGAGTTCAGGCAGGCAATGGGCAGGTGGGAAACAACTGGAACTCATGGTAATCGCCGGTCGGTGGGAATGCAACCGGCGACCCACGACGGCCTCACGGCATTTCCGGCGGCCAGCCTTCGGGAAAGTCGCCGTAGACCGCGACGTAGGCCCGCACCGTGGCCGGGGGTTCGCTGTCGAGAGCGGCAGATACCGACTCGCGATAGCCTTCATCGAGCGACTCACGCATCTCGGAAACATCGCGATCGTGTTCCATCTCTTCCTGTTCTTCCTCGAACGCGGCCGAGGGGTCGTAGCCTTCCCACTCGGGCTCGTCGCCGCGTTCTTTGTCATCGAGCATTTTCTTCAGCGGTCGCATATCCACCAGATGGATGCGGGGGAATGCGTACTTCCAGTCCATTCCGCGCGAGCGCAGCCGGCGGAAGATCATCTTGTAGACAGGCACCAGGTCGGCACGATGGCCGACCATCTGCGTGCCCATGTGGAAATCCATGTAGGTGTAGCCGCCATCGCCGATCATTTCCTTCATCAACTGCTGCATGAACTCGGCCGACTCCGGGCTGCTGCCGGCCTTGGCAAACATGTCGGTCAAATAGCTGGTCATCTCCGGCGGCTTGGGCGGTGGTGGCGGGCCGCCCTGTGTGTTCAGCACGTCAGCGAGGAAACCGCCGGCCGCGCGAAACGAGCCGAGTTCGAGCAAGCGCCCGTCCGCCGCGGTCACTTCGTGGTTGTCGGCGAAGACGTCCCACAGACAGCAACCGAGAAGTTCCTGACACTCGCGTTCGGGTTCAACTGCCCCTTCGACGTAGCTGGCCTTCGTATCTTCGAACGTCGGCTCGGGTGCGGATTCCGCGTCTTTTTTCAGCAGCCCGGCCATGTTGCGCTGTATGCGCACGGTCTCTTCGTGTACCTGCTCGACCGTGGGATGGAAGATCGGTTTGAAGGGCGATGCTGCCCAGCCGTCGGGGGCCAGCTCGCCCATCACGTCCGCGCCGGCCCAGCCCTGCGGGAACAGGATGGCGAACTCCGCGACCAGTTCCGCGTCGCCAAGGATCGGTTTGCCTTCGTGATTGGTCATGGGGAAGCCTTCAGGTGGCGAGCAGTTCGGAAACTGGGAGGATCATACAAGCGCGGCCATCTCCACTTTCTTCACCTCGAACCCGGCAGCCCGCACGTTCGCCGCTGCCGAGCGGATGGCGTCTTCCAGCGATTCAGCCTCACGGTCAAATACGATGAACGTGCTGTCGTTTCGAGTCACAATTGTGCTGTCGTCGCAACCTGCTTCGTAAAGTGCGTCGCACTCCTGCTCGGTCAGTGATGGGGTCTGAAGTACTACTGAAAAATTGAATATACGGTCGGTTTGCATAGAAGGTCTTCCATCACTCCACGGCGATTGAATCAAGTGGTAAGAATTTCGGCAACTGTCAACTTGGGTGCCTTGGATCGCGTGCCCCGGATACCCGCGTCGCGGAGCACTGCCGAGATTGCACCACGAATCTGCCGATCGCGATGCGGTTTTCCATTACCGTTAACCTGATGCAGTTGCCGGGACACGTCTTCAATCGAATAGGTACCCTTCGATTCCGAAAGCAGCAACTCAACATACTGCCGAAAGCAGACTGCCGCCTGCTGAGATTGGCCAAGGCGCTGAAGACAGGTCCCCAACCGATAGACACAGTCGGTCTTTAATGCTTCTGTCCAATCGGTACTTTCCCAGCACGCGTCGTCGTCCGATGTTTTGCTGCTTCCCAGTATCCAACTGTAGATCGAAAGTGCCAACTCAGGCTTGCCGATCGCAATCAGAGTTCCAGCGAGATTCCACAGGGTGAGGGGGCAGTCGGGTACGATCTGCCACGATTCGACGAGAGGCTTCAATGCCTCCGAATAGCGGCCTTCCTCATAGAGTGTCACGCCGAGTTGAGTGAGCAGCCAATGGTCTGCAGGTGTACGCGTCAGTTCACGCCGGATCAGCGCACGGACTTTCTCCCATTCGCACTGAGCCATCAGCGATTCAATCGAAACTGGTTGAGAGAGGGGGCATGGACACGAATCATCCGTTGGGGCGGTTCCGTTTCCGCTGTTGGCGTTTCCGCCGCGTGCAGCCACCAATGTCGCTCCGTATCTTCTCACCCGCCGCCGAACGCCCCCCGTGCCGCGGCCAGCAGGCTGCCCGGGGCGATGCCCACGATGACCGTCGCTGCCGCGCAGATGACCGCGGCCAGAAGCGCCATGGTGCAACGGGTCGGCAGCTTCGGCTGGAATGAACCTCGCAGGTAGATTACGCCAATGACGCGCAGGTAGTAGTACGCTCCGATGGCAGCATTGACTGCCGCGACAATCACCAGTGCCTGGAACAGGTGCCCCATCGGCGGGCCGGCCTTCACGGACAGGGCGCTGAGGAACAGGTAGAATTTGCCGAGGAAACCGGCCGACAGCGGCAGGCCGATCATGCTGAACAGGAAGATCGCCATCAGGGCCGCGAGGCACGGGTTGGTTTCGCGCAGTCCCGCGAGATCATCAATCGCCTGCACCGGCCGATCCGCTGATGAGAGATAGGCGATCACCGCGAATGCCCCGATGGTCATCGCCCCGTAGGCGATCAGGTAGAACAGCAGCGCCTGCCCGCCGTTGACGATGGAGTCCGCTGCACCCTGAGAAGGCAGCACCGCGATGCCGATCAGCATGTAGCCGCCGTGGGCCACACCGGAGTAGGCCAGCATCCGCCGCAGGTTGTTCTGCAACAGGGCCATCACGTTGCCGGCGGTCATCGTCACGGCTGCGAGGATCCAGATCAGCATCATGTACTGGCGGGCGAATGAGAAGTCGGATGCGTTGCCGGCGTTCATCGGGCCGAACAACCGCAGCATGGCCGCGAACCCGGCCACCTTCGGCAGAAACGACAGCAGGGCGACGACACCCACGGGTGCCCCCTGATACACGTCCGGCGCGTAGAAGTGGAACGGGAACGCCGTGATGCGGAAGCCCAGGCCGGCGATCACCATCACGATAGCGATCGTCGCCAATCCGGTGGCATCACCCGCGGCGGCGGAGGGCAGCATCGCCAGGATGGCCGTGATGTTGGTGGTTCCCGTCAGGCCGTACAGGTAGCTGAAGCCGAACAGCAGCATCGCAGACGACATCAGGCTCAACAGGAAATACTTGATCGTCGCTTCCTGCGATTTCTCGGTGTTCTTCGGCAGGTACAGCATCACGTAGGTGGGGATGCTGATCATCTCAAGGGACAGGTACATGAAGATCAGGTCGTTGGCGGCCCCGACAAGCGAGACGCCGGCGATGGCGACGAGCAGGCAGCCGAAGTAGTCGCATGCACGGTTATCGTTCGGCTCGTTCCAACTAAGCATCAGCAGGATCGCCCCGGAAGCAAGGGCCGTGATCCGGATGAAGACTTCGAGCCTGTCACCCAGAAGCGGCGTGACCGTGCCGACCAGATCGCCCGGCTTGAGCACGAACACGTGCGCAATCGCGGCCAGTGCCAACCCCGCGGCCGCAATGGCACCGGCCGTTTGCCGGGCCGTCTTGAACGTGGAGAGCAGGAACAACACGCAGGCTGTCGCCACCAGCGCCGCCTCGGGCGCAATCAGTCGGATCGACTCACGCAGGGTGCTGTCCACGGCACTGATCGCCAGCAGGTTCACGCAGGGTACTCCCATCAGCTTTGATCAATCGATCACTTCACACGCGGCATCACCGGCAACTTCTCGGGCTGCTTCGGCTCGGCCTTCTTTACTGGCGTTGGCACTGGCGGGGGCGGCAGTACATGGCCTGAACGTGCATCGTCGGCCACCCAGGCCAGGGCATTGATATCGCGCTTCATCGGGTTCAACGCAACCTGCGGCAGGATGCCCAGGAACAGGCACAGTGCCGCCAGCGGGGCGATGATGCCCCAGTCGCGGGCGCTCATGTCTTTCACTTCGCCCGGCTGGACGGGGGCCGGTTCACGCAGGTCGTTGAAAAAGACACGCTGCACCATCGTCAGCGTGTACCAGGCGCTCAGCAGGATGCCGAACGCGGCCACCACGGCCAGGGCCATGCTGGTTGATCGCGGGTTGCGCAGGTCGAACAGGCTGCTGAGCATCAGCATTTCGCTGACGAAGTTGTTCAGCCCCGGCATGCCGATGCTCGCCAGGCAGATCACCAGCATGAAGAACGTGTAGACCGGCAGCTTCTTCCACAGGCCGCTGTAGTCGGCAATCTGGCCTGACGAGTAGCGTTCGAGCAACAGCCCGACGAGGAGGAACATCGCCCCTGTCGACAGGCCATGGTTGACCATGTGCAGCAACCCGCCCGCCATGCCCTCGGCGTTGAAGGCCATCAACGCGAGTACGCAGAAGCCGAGGTGCGATACCGAACTGTAGGCGACCAACTGCTTGAAGCTTTTCTGACCGAAGGCACAAAACGCCCCATAGGCGATGCCGATGGCCGCGAGGGTGCCGAGAATCGGCAGGCCGACGGACAGCACCGCGTCCGGGGCCATCGGCATGCAGATCCGCAGCAGACCGAACGTACCCATCTTTGCCAGCACCGCCGAGAGCATGACCGTCACGCCGATCGGTGCTTCGGAGTACGCGCCGGGCAACCATGAGTGCAACGGCACCAGCGGAATCTTCACCGCGAATCCGGCCGCGAGCGTCAGGAAGATGAAGACCTGGCGCTCCTTCCAGAAGTCCCGGTTCTGCTGGCTGTCAACGTGCAGTTGCTGCTGAATCAGTTCCGTTAGTCGCGGGATCGAAAACGTTAACTCATCGCTGGTCTGGTAGACGGTCATCACCACCGCGACGATGCCGACGAGTGTCAGCAGCCCACCGGCCAGTGTGAACAGGAATAGCTTGCGGGCCGCCTCACGCCGGTTCGGCCCCGAGCCCCAAGCGGAGATCAGGAAGAACAACGGCACCAGCGTCAGTTCGAAGAAGACGTAAAACAGCACGATGTCAAAGGCGAGGAACACCCCCATCACGCCGGCCTGCAGGGCGAACAGCCAGGCGAAGTAGCTGCCGGCCCCTTCCTTGATGCCGTCACCCGAGATCAGCACCACGGGCACGAACATGATCGCCGCCAGCGCAATGAGCCAGAGGTTCAGGCCGTCGAGGCCGATGAAGAACTTGACCCCCTGAATCTTCGGGTCGCCCGACGACAGTGGTGCGATCTCCCACGATGTGTTGTGCGTGGGCATCCGGACGATCTGCCCGTTCATGATCTTGCGATCGACCCCTGCATCGCCTGGAACGAACTCCGGCAGGAACACCTGCCCGCGCTCGGCGAGCGTGGCGAACTCCCTCGCTGATTCGCGCTTGTTGAGCGGCCCATAGGCCGAGACGACAATTGCCGCGGTGAGGGCCAACTGCACCAGGGCCGCGGCCAGCGCGGCTTGCCGGGCGGCCTTCGCGCTGAGGCCGATGAACGGCAGCAGCATGGCCGTGGCCAGCGGCAGCACGATCAACAAGGGCAGCAGGTCCCGAACTGTCTCCGCACTCAGCATGAGTTGGTCCCGTCGTACTCCGACATCACTTTGCGAAAAACACCAGATAGCCGATGAACGCCGCCACACCCATCGCCGTCGTCAGGGCGTAGAACTGCACGAGGCCATTCTGCAATGGCCGAATCGCCTCGGCGATGCCGCGCGGGATGGCCGCGATCAGCCCGACGACGTCGTAAACCAGCGATTCGATTCCGCGGCAGAGCATCGCGATGAAGTTCATCGGCTGCACGAACAGCAGATTGAAGATCTCATCGACATACAGCCGATCAAGCGAGGCGTAGTACCAGGACGGGAATCGCCGCGACAGGGAATCCGCCGAACTCGGCTTCACGCAGTACAGCCAGTAGGCAAGCCCGGCACCGACCACTGAGCAGGCCGTGCCCGCCAGCATCAGCATCCAGTTGAGGTGCGAGTGGGCTTCCTGGCCCCCGCTGATGTGGCGCAGTTCGATCGACTCATTCACGAAACCGCTGAACCAGTGCGTAAACGGCTCGGCGACGATGCCGGCAAAGACCGCGCCGACCGCCAGCACCATCAACGGCACTGCCATCACCGCGGGTGATTCGTGGGCATGGCCATGCGCTTCGTCGGGGATCTTCTCCGGACCCCAGAATGTCTTGAAGTACGCGCGGAATGTGTAGAAGGCGGTGAGTGCCGCCGTGAACAGGGCGCTGACTGCCAGGATGGTGTAGATCGTCTTGTACGGCCCGCGATGGCCGGCATCAAGCAGCGATTCGATGATCGCGTCCTTGCTCCAGAACCCGGAGAACAACGGCAGGCCCGCCAATGCGACCGCCCCGGCAAGGAACGTCAGATGCGTGATCGGCATGATCTTCCGCAGGCCGGAGAACTTCCGCATGTCGATGACATTGCCCATGCCGTGCATCACGCTGCCGGCCGACAGAAACAGCACTGCCTTGAAGAACGCATGCGTGAAGAGGTGGAACAAGGCAGCCGTGACGGCAACGATCGGCAGCGAGCTTGCGCCTGTCCCCAGGGCCATGAACATGTAGCCGATTTGGCTGACTGTTGAATAAGCAAGCACGCGCTTCAGGTCATGCTGCGTCAGCGCGATGAATGCCGCGAGCAGGGCAGTGAAGCCGCCGACGCATGAGACCAGCAGAAGCACTTCGGGACAGAGCACGAACAGCGGCATGCAGCGGGCAACAAGGTAAACACCGGCCGTCACCATCGTCGCGGCATGGATCAGCGCGCTGACAGGGGTGGGGCCTTCCATCGCATCGGGCAGCCACACATAGAGCGGGAATTGGGCCGACTTGCCGACCGCGCCGCAGAACAGCAGCAGGCAGGCGAGGATCAGCGTGCCGTGATCCGCTTTATCGATGAGGGTGCGGTTCGCGAACAGCGTATCGAAGCTGAGCGAATGCCCGCCGACCGACCAGAGCAGGAAGACGCCGAGGATCAAGCCGACATCGCCCAAACGGGTAACGAGAAACGCCTTGCGGGCCGCCGCGGCGGCTGAAGGCTTGGCGTACCAGTAGCCGACCAGCAGATAGCTGCACAGACCCACGCCTTCCCACCCTGCGAACAGCAGGATGAAGTTGTCCGCCAGGACCAGCAGGGTCATTGAGAACAGAAACAGGCTGACGACCGCGAAATAACGTGTGTACCCCTCTTCGCCATGCATGTAGCCGACGGAGAAGACGGTGATCCAGGTGCCGATGAAGGTGATGCCGATCAGCATGATGCCCGAGATCGGGTCGAGTGTCAGGCCGGCGTTGACGGTGACCGAACCGATCGAGAACCAGGTCAGTGTCGACGAACGCAGGATGGCCGACTCGGACGGCAGCGACGCGATGAGCAACAACGCCACCGCGCAGGCCATGCCCGACCCGAGTACGCACGGCAGGTGGGCCAGCGACTTAAATGAACGTCCCACGAGTGCGCTGCCGATCGCCCCGAGCAGCGGGAACAACGGCACACACCAGAGAAGATTTCCCGGTTCAAACATGGGAATGCTCCTCCGGCCGGACCGGTTCGATTCCCGCGACACTCAACGTTGGCATCGGCTTTTCAATCTCCGGCTTGTCAAATGGTTCATCGTCAGGAATCGCTTCCATTCCCTGTTCGCGGATCTGCTGCCAGGCGCTGACATCCAGCGATTTCTTCCGCCGGTACAGCATCAGGAAGAACGCCAGAGCCAACCCCGCTTCGCAGGCCGACACCAAGATGACGAACAGCGTGAACACCTGCCCGTGCATGTTGCCGTGATGCCGGGAGAAGGCGACGAAGTTCAGCGCCACGCCCTGCAGCATCAGTTCGGCCGACAGGAACATGACGATCAGGTTCCGCCGTGCGAGAAAGCCGATCAGGCCGAGCACGAACAGCCCTGCCCCCACGGCCAGGTAGTAAGAGACTGGTATCATGTTGCGGCTTTCTCCGCCCGGTTCCCGGCAATGGCGATCGCGCCGATGGTGGCCACCAGCAGCAGCGTGCCGCCCAGTTCGACCGCCAGCAAGTGATCGGTGAACAACGCCCGGCCGATGGCCGTGATGTTGGCGGCAGGCAGTTGCCGCATCCCCGCGACGGCCGGGTGCGTCGGGGCCTGCGCGCTGCCGACTCGCCCGTAAGGCGACAGCGTAACTGCTGGCGATGCGTCGAGCCGGCCTTCGCGAAGTGCCTTCAAGTACGACAGTTCATAGAAGATCTGGCCCGATGCCTTCTTCACCCCGGCCCCGTTGATGCGCGGTTCGCTGCCCGACGGCGGCGGCCAAGCCGGGACAGACAGGTCGAGCGAATCGCGAAGTTCCTCAACGGGGTCGGTATCCGCCTCGCGGTACTGCACCCCGTTCAATTGCGTCGGAATCTCGATCTTCGCGTAGCCGAACTGCTCACGAACGCGGACCACGTCATCAAGGAATCGCTTCGCTTCGTTCGGATCCTTCAATGTTGCATCCACTGTGTCTGATTGAGAGTATCGCTCGGCCGCCCGGATCACTTCATCGGCATCCGTGGTCACGTAGGCACGCTGCAGTACAACGAGCATCGAACCAAGGATCAGGAAGCCGACCGCCGCGGCCAGTGAGGGCTCGCGTGAACGGTCGTTGGCGTCGGTCATGCCGCTCTGTTGTGACAGCATGATGACGAACAGAAACGTGACGATGATCGCCCCGGCATAGATGATGATCGTCGCGGCCATCAGGAACGGCGCGGCCAGCAGAAGGAACAGCCCGCAGACATTCAGCACGACGACCGCGAAGAACAGGGCCGCCCGCGCGGGATTCCGCTGCGCGAGCATCAGCAGGGCGAACGTGAACGCCTGCAGCGAAAAGACGCCGAACAGCAGCATCTCAATGCTGAACGGCCAATCCTCTCCCAGGCCTTGGAACAGGAACACCGCGAACCCCGACACGCCGACGACCAGCGCCAGCACAAGGCTGACGAGAGGTCGACGGCGCGGCGTCGGCAGCATGTAACAGACGGCCAGAAACCCCATAACAATGGGCAGCAGAACTACCCAGTTCAGAGGAAAGCCGGTTGTTGAATCGCCCAGTAGCATCAAGTCGCCTTTGCCCTTGAAGAGATTGCAAATTGCAAATTATCTCTGTCCTGACTGGTCACGATCGCGGCAGTTCCGCCGCCGGTCCCAGCTTGCCCGACGACGTACGCACCGGGTCCGTTCCGGCTTTCGTCGTCTCATCCCAGACGCTCAGCAGCTTTTCCTTGTCGAAGATCATCTGCTCGCGTGATAGCCCCGTCAGGTCGTGCAGCGTGGTCAGTTCAATGGCATCGACCGGGCAGGCTTCCTCGCACATGCCGCAGTAGATGCAGCGCAGTTCGTCGATGACGAAGGTTTCGGGATACTTCTCGCGGTCGGTCCATGCTTTGGGCGCCGGGGCCGCGACAATGTCGATGCAGTGGGCGGGGCAGGCCGTGGCGCACATGTAGCATGCCACACAGCGTACCCGGCCTTCTTCGTCCCGGTTGAGCCGATGCACGCCGCGGTAGTTGGCCGGCAACGGCCGTACTTCCTCGGGGTAGTGCTCGGTCATCTTGGGCGAGAAGATATGCTTCACGGTCGTGCTGATCCCCTCGGCAATGGCGGGGAGATACAACCGTTCCCAGAAGCCGATCTTCGGCGCATCCACCCAACGAACCTGACTCTCAGCAAGCGGCATGATACAAGACCTTTGGCCACGGATTGAACACGGAACAAACACGGATGAAATCAGAGATCAAAAAACGAGCCTTTTGAACTCAACCCGCGTTCGACCAAAATTTACGAGAATGCCCACTTTGACGCCAGTTGCCTTCAATTCATTGAGCAATTGTGGTTCATCCTTCTCATTGTAATCCTTTGCGATTTCGAGCTCTACAAGAACACACTCATTCACATAGATGTCTGCTTTGCAATAACAGACTTCAACTCCCTTGTACATTACCCGGATCTCGTTCTCAATTTCAGCCCTCATGCCTCAAAGTCCAAGCTCCACCTGCATGGCACGCTGGTAAACTTTCTCCAAGAAGCCGTAGCCAAGGATGCGGTACACCTCAAACGCTGCTCCAATAATCTCTTTCGTAACCTCCTCGTGCAAAAGACTCATGAGGGTACTCTTGTCTTTATCCGTGTTTGTTCCGTGTTCAATCCGTGGCTAAGACCTCTGCCTCCCCGCCAGGCTGAAGTCGCGGCTGCCGTATACTTTGTTTTCTGCGGGGCGGGTGCCGAGCCACGCGGCGCCGAAGAACAGGATGGCTGAGGTTCCCGTGAGGGTCCAGGGCGACAGGCCGAACTCTTTGGCGACCATGACGCTGATCAGGTTCATCAGCGACAGCGGGATCATAACCTTCCACGCCAGGCCCATCAACTGGTCGAAGCGGAAACGCGGGATCGTCCAGCGGACCAGCATATACAGCAGGATGAACGCCCCCACCTTGGCGGCCACGATTGCGAACTTCAGAATGATGCCGAGAATCCCGGTGACATTACTGATGCCCGGGAAGTGCCAGCCGCCGAAGAACAGGATCGCCATCAGGAAGCTGGTGGTGATCATGTGGATGTATTCGCCCAGGAAGAACATCGCGAACTTGAAACTGCTGTACTCCGTGTGGTAGCCGCCAACCAGTTCCTGCTCGGCCTCGGGCAGGTCGAACGGCAGCCGGTTGCATTCCGCGAAGACCGACACCATAAACAGCAGGAATGCCAACGGCTGAAACAAGATGAACCAGCCGTGGTCGGCCTGCCAGGCGATTGCCTTTTCGAGATTCAACGATCCGGTGAACAGGACAATGCCGAGAATCGACATACCCAGCGGGATCTCGTAACTGATGATCTGCGCACTCGATCGCAACGCACCGAGCAGGCTGTATTTGCTGTTGGCCGACCAACCGCCGAGGATGATGCCGTAAACCGCCAGGCTGCCGATAGCGAATGTGAACAGGATGCCGATGTCGAGCCCCGGCGCGATGGCGAACGTGAACTGATCGCGGTACTGCGTCTGGGCGGTGTCGTACGCTTCGATGGTCGGCATCGGTCCGGGCGGCGCGGCCGAGGGGCCGAACGGGACGGCCGAGAAGGCGAGCAGGGCGGTGCCGACGGCAATGCAGGGGGCGATGAAGTAGAACAGCTTGTCGACATGCGTCGGCGTGATGTCTTCTTTCAGGAACAGCTTGCCGACGTCCGCGAAAGATTGCAGCAGCCCGAACGGGCCGACACGGTTGGGGCCAACGCGGTCCTGCATCCAGGCGGACATCTTGCGTTCCAGCCAGACGAGGAACGAGACGGTCCCCGGCAGAATGGCCAGCACGCCGACGGCGATGATCAGGGTGTAGAGAATGTTGAAGTCCGGCATGGTCAGTTGAGTTTCACCCCCAGCGTGCCGATGCCGTTGGCCAGCGGGGCGAAGAACGCCACCTCGCCGGCCATTTCGGTGCGGATCTCGTCGAAGCGGATCAGGCCGCGCCGGCCGAGCAGTTCGAAGAAGATCTGGCCTTCGGGTCGGCTTTCACGCGGCGGCTTCACACTGCGCTTGATTCCCTGAGCCAGCCCGGCATGATTGACGAAGGTCCCTTCCTTCTCCGCGAACGCGGCGGAGGGCAGGATGTACTTCGCGTTTTTGGTCGCGTCGCTGCCGAACAGGTCGGCGACGGCCACGATCGGCAGTTCGGCAACCGCGCCCAGCAGCTTCGGATCGGGGAAGCCGGCCGTCAGAAACACCGCCTTGACCTCTCCCTTTCTGCCCGCTTCCAGCAGAGTATCGAAAGCGATCACTTCGCCCTGAAACTGCTTTAAGATTGCTTCCACACCAAGCCGATTGGGGCACTTCTCGGCACGAATGGTGAACTTCACCTCCGGCAGGGGTCGGCCGCGACGGTCTTTCGGGTAGGTGTCGTCTTCACCCAGGATCGGCACGGGGCCGAGCGCGAGTTTGACATCAGGCGACAGACTCTTGAACCACTTGGCGGCCAGGTATGCCTCTTCGCACGTCAGCATCGGCGACAGAACCAGCCAGGTCTTGCCGGCATCCCGATGGGCGACAGCCGTGAACTCGCTGGCCAATTCAGCCAACACATTCGACCAGAGGGCAGGCGTCGCAGTCCCGTCCTTGCGGACCAGCGGTCGGCCCAGGCGT
>Ga0105044_10002691_pt1 | contig 24376 bp, 21 predicted proteins | sample MAT01_FD_78092 | JGI IMG/M metagenome (GOLD analysis project Ga0105044, IMG submission 78092) | Freshwater microbial communities from Lake Fryxell liftoff mats and glacier meltwater in Antarctica - MAT-01 | ecosystem: Environmental > Aquatic > Freshwater > Ice > Liftoff microbial mat | place...
GGTATTCACATAAAACCTGCCGTCGAGGTAAATGGTTTGATTTACAAAGCCTCCCGGATAGCTACTGGCAAATGACGAATCGGGGACAATAGTACTCGCCTGAGCTGCACAGGTTGGAAAAACTTGAATACATGCTGTGGATGCCAGTGAGTCCTGATTATAATATATGGTGGCCGTATTGACAAAGGATGAATCGTTGCAATTACCTGTTTGGCTGTAAGTTCCTGCAATTTGAAGGGTGATACAGGAATCGGCAGGGACTAAAACCGTACTTGGTATGGGAATGAGCGGGGTAAATCCTGCGGGTAAATGATCTTGCAAAGCAACCGTTTGAGGCGATCCATTAATGCCACAAATGGTGATTGAAAATGAAGTGGTATCGCCCACAAATGTTGTTTCCTGAAGTGCTAACTTTTCTAAGGTAAAACAATCGGTACAGTTACTAGATTCCAATCCAAATGCAGTGTTATTAAAATTGGCACTAGCCTGTAGTAAACTGTCACAAATGTTATGTCCGTTCAAAATAATGTCGGGAAGGGAAAGCACGTTTCGGAAATTACATTCCAAAATAGCTCGAATTTGCACACAAATCGAATCATCCAGGCTCAAAAAACCGCCTGGATAACCAAGACCTATTAAAATAGAATCAGAAACCACCCAGGAAGTTAAGTTACTGTTAAGTGAAATGCTGCTTCCCGGCAATTGACAGTTGGTAAGTCTAACATCCACAATAGTAAAAAAGGGTGGCATGTTGTCCAGAAAAAGACTGTCGGTAAAAACAGCGCCAGTTTTGGTGGAAGCAAAGCTGGCTCCAAAGGTTAATGTGTCGCACAATACTACCGGAGGATTGAATATTTTACCCGGTGTATTAAGACCGGTGCCGACATGTCTAACAATTTCTCTTTTTCTATTAATAATCTGGTAAACTTGAATCGAAATGGCAAGAAGAGTAACGGATTACCCGAATTTTATACATCTTGACCGATTAGGTCAGCAAAATACAACTTTAAAACTTATAAAGTGCCTGTTATCAGCAACTTGTATTTTGGATGAAAGTGGGCCGGACAAGTCAGGAAATATGTCTTGGTTTTTCTAAAACCATGTTATTACTCGAACCTTCAAGCAAAAAGCATCAAACCCCCTTAGTTCCATACGCAACTCACTCATAATCTATTAGTTTGCAAAAACAGCAGTAGTTTTTAGGCTACTGCTGCGCTAATAAAGCTTTTTGAAAAGGGGAAATATAAGCTTCAACCGAAGGGTCAAACCTATAGGGGTGAAACCGGATTTAAACACACGGTACAAATAAAAAGTATCCTGTATACTATTCCTACAGGGAAAACCCTTGTTTTTTCACAACAAGGGTTTTCCCTGGTTTTTGCAAGGGTTTTCCCGGGGGTCTAGAAAAAGGAATGCCCATTTTACAGGGGTTTCAGCATTTTCGGAAGAGTCCAAAAATTCAATATGAAATGAAAATAATTTTATGAACGGTTAATTGACTTAGTTTTGAGCATCTAAAATCAAAAACCTATGAGCATATTAGACCCTAATCAAGACCACAGTATTACATTGGAGGAAGGTGCAGACATGACTTCTAATTACAGGAACAGCAATACTTTTAATGGCAAGTATGGTGGGTTTTTTGGACGAAAAGCGTTGCTTGCGATCCTGAGTCAGGAAAATTGTGCCGGTATTCGGTACTATTATGGATTAAATAGTGAGAACGTGCCCGTTATTGTTTTGATTGGCGCTACCGAAGACAATCGCGACCAGGTTGAAGGCGAGCTTGCTGAAATGTCGACACCGTGTCCTAATAATTGTGATGAAGACAGCCCACTTCGAAATGATTAGAAAGAATAAAGGTGCTGAGTCTGTAACCTATTGAAATTACTGTCTTACATATCGGCATACACTATAATTTTTCCTATGGTAGTGGGACTTCTGAGGTATAAGTCGGCAACTAAACCGTTTAAATTAATTATATTTTATTTTTTGGTTTGCCTGATAACGGAAGGAATTGCAACATCCATGAGTTTGATGAAACTGAACAATAGTTTGGTGGGTGATATTTTTTACATAACCGAAGGAATATTGTTGTTAGCATTTTATTACTTGGTTTTTGGAGAGAAAGAATTTTTCATTCCGGCGATTATCATTGGAATGGCCTACTTAATTTATGGAATATACACTACCACAATAGACCCGGGGCCATGGGTCTATAATGCCAACTTAAGAGCAGGAGAATCCCTCATGATTCAGGCATTATCGGCGTATGCCTTAATACGTATCAGCAAAGAGGAAGATGTTCATATATTCAGCCATCCCGGTTTTTGGATATCTTCCGGCTTTTTCATTTATTTTTCGGTGAATATTGCAGTTTTCGTTTCAGCAATGTTTATCGTGGAAGGAAACGTATTTCTTACTAAACATACATGGTTTATTCACTCGATAGTTAACCTACTCTCAAATATAATTTTTACTTTCGGATTATTATGTATTCCATCACTACAGCGCAAGTCATAACAGGTCAACAAGATTTGACCCAATTTGTGGTAGTGATGGCCTTGTCTTTTTTTATTATGTCGGCTTTTTTCATTGGAATCATCCTCAATGTATATCGGCAACGTGTTGCTAATCAAAGAAAAATATTAGATGCAATTTATAATGCACAGGAAAATGAAAAAACCAGAATAGCGGAAGATTTGCACGATAATATTGGAGCAAGCCTTTCGGCCCTGAAGCTAAGAATAGGTACCATCAACGAAGATAGCACCGATGCGAAATCAGCTGCTCAAGCAAAAGAAAGTAATGAGTTGCTCGATTTTATCATCAAAGATTTGAGGGTGATTGTTAGAAATCAGGCTTCAAAATATCTTTTAACAAATGGATTTAAAAACGAACTCATCAGATTCATGGATTACTTTACAACAAATAATAAAATTCAATTTGAAATAGCTCTTTCGGAGTCGTTACCGCCTCTCGACAACCAGTTTGGTATTAATATATTCCGAATCATTCAAGAATTGGTAAATAACTCTATCAAGCACTCCAATTGTACCATTATTTCGCTGGAGCTGAAGAAAAAAGGATCTGAAATAGAAATGATTTACAGTGATAACGGTACCGGATTTGACCCCGAGGCAGTAAAAAAAAAAGGAATGGGCCTTTCCAATATCAGAGCCAGAGTAAAACTTTTCAGTGGAAAATACCAGGTTAAAACAGCTCCGGGTAACAATACAAAATATAACTTTGTATTTGATGCTGATTTGGCACTTTAAACACACAACAACAAATGGAACAGATAAACATCCTTCTGGCCGACGATCACGAAATTTTCAGAAAAGGACTGGAGCTAACTCTAAAACGGATCCCCTACATTGAAAAAGTATATCATGCAGAAAACGGAAAAGAAGTTTTAGATTTAGTTAGAACAACTCCTGCTATTGATATCATTATTATGGATATTCGAATGCCTGAGATGGATGGTATTGAAGCTACCCGGCAAATAAGAATGCATTATAAAGATCTAAAAATTTTGGCTCTTTCAATGATGGATGATAAAGCCAGCATTTACCAAATGTTTAAGGCGGGAGCTAATGGATACTTACTCAAAAACACCAACAAGTTAGAGCTTCAAGAAGCTATCGAAAAAGTAATGGCAGGAAAAAAATACTTTGCGCGTGAAGTTTCGGAAATTATGGTCAGTAGCGAATTTGATTATACTCCTATGCCGCAGCGTACCTATATCAATACAGAACTTTCCTCCCGTGAAATGGATGTGTTGCATTTGATTTGTCTCCAGTATTCAACACGTGAAATTTCTGAGATGCTTGCCATCACCGAAAAAACAGTGGAGGGTCACCGTAAAATGTTGCTCGAAAAAACGAGTTCCAAAAATATTGCCGGACTAGTTTGGTATGCAATTCACATTGGACTTATCAGGAATGGTGGGCAATAAATAATTTGAATGTTACGCTACTGCTAGGTCCTCAGCCCAAGGTAGCTAAAGGCATATAAAGATTGCAGAAACGGTAAATTACAAATTCTCATGAGAAATTAATCCTTTACCCTTCATGTTTTTAAAGTGTGTAGGAGTTATTCCTGTTATCTTTTTAAATTGGTTGGATAAATGCGCAACGCTGCTGTATTGAAGTTTCCAGGCGATTTCGGAAAGCGTAAGTTCATTGTATAAAAGTAATTGCTTTACACGTTCTATTTTATGTGATAAAATAAAATGCCCAATGGTTATTCCTTTTACTTTTGAAAAAATATTGGAGAGATAAATGTAATTATGATTTAATTGTTTGCTAAGGTATTCAGAGAATTTAGTTTTTGGAAGAACTTCGTCATATTGTATCATCTCAACGATTGCGTTTTTAATTTCTTCCACGAGGACACTTTTTTTATCCTCCACTAATTCGAATCCTAACATTTCTAAAGCAGATTTAAGCTTTTTGCGTTTTTGCTCAGTGAGGCTTACTGAGATTGAAACGTTCGCTAACTCAACCGAAGAAAACGGTATTTCCAACTTTGTCAATACAGCTTTAACTGCTATGATACAACGAATGCTAACCATGTTTTTAATACATAATTTCGAGTTCTTAACTTCTCTATTTTCGTTAAATAGTTTTTCAGGAATTGGAGGTACCTTTTCTGATTCCTGCATATAAACACTCATAAGATAATCTTCAAATAAGCTTTGTTCTTTGGAGTGAGAGCCTAATTTGTACATTTGTTGATTTTCCATTTGCATAATGTTATTAGTAATAGGTTTCAATAACTTAACTTTTTTGGTGTATTAATTTATGGCAGTGGTCTACTTAAATGGTGTTTGATTCAATCATGTACGAAAATATCATGCCATATTGAAATAGGCAAAATTTAAAGGAAACTTATAAATCTATTTATCCAAATATTTTAGATCATAACTTATGTTCCAAATAAGAACTTATTTTATCAATATATTCTTCTTCTTTTAAGATTGCTTTTTACAGAGAACTAGCTGTAACTTTAAGAATAAAAACATTCAAAGTTTTCTTAACAACAATTGAGCTTTTAAGTTGACATTTGATGGTAAAAAGATGGGGCTTTAAATGAATCAAATCTTTTCAAAAGTTGTACCAAATCACCTCACTTTGAGGATATTTATCTACAATAATTATCCTTTTAATAACTATACTGCATAATAAATATTGGCACATTTTTCGTCACCTGATTTAAAGTTAAATAGCTTAGAATTAGTGGCATATGAATTATATAAATTAAATGGATGGCACTAGCGGAATACGGTAAGAAAAGAAATTTTAAGGAAAGCCCGGAACCTACAGGCGGTAAACCTGATAGTGACAAATTAAGATTTGTTATTCAGAAGCATCACGCTTCTCGTTTGCATTATGATTTTAGATTAGAGGTGGAGGGTGTACTCAAAAGTTGGGCAGTACCCAAAGGGCCTTCAACAGACCCTGATATTAAACGCCTGGCCATGATGGTGGAGGATCATCCCTATGATTATAGAACTTTTGAAGGAATTATTCCCTCAGGTTATGGCGCCGGAACTGTTATAGTTTGGGATGACGGATTTTATGAACCGGCAGGTGCTGAAGGAAAGTCTAAAAAAGTGAAGGATACTGAATTACGAAGGGGGATACTTGCCGGTAAGTTGCATTTTGTGTTGCACGGTGTTAAACTAAAAGGAGAATATGCTCTGATAAGAACGCAAGGCAGAGGAGAAAATTCGTGGTTGCTCTTTAAGGTTAAAGATAAGTACGTTTCTAAAAATGACATTCTGCTAAAAGATAAATCAGTTATCTCTAAGAAAACATTAAGGCAAGTTGAAAGAAATCCGGCAAAAAATTATGGAGAAAAGAATTTAGCAGCTAAAAATAATAGTAAGGAAAAACGTACAATCATAAAAGCAAAACGAGGTAAATCAGTTTCATCAAAAAGTGAGCAAGAAAACTCAAAAGCATTCGATCCCGATAAAATAATTACTAAAGGTAAAACTGCTAAATTTCCTGATAAGTTATTGCCCATGCTTGCTTCACTTGTTGAAAAGCCTTTTGATAGAAGTGGTTGGCAGTATGAAATAAAGTGGGATGGCTATCGTGCGGTGGCACTGTGCAATAAAAATAAGGTTGAATTGAAATCCAGAAATGACAAATCGTTTAATGACAAATTTTATCCTGTTCATAAAGCCTTACAAGAATGGAATATTAAAGCTATTTTGGATGGAGAAGTGGTGGTGCTGGATAATGAAGGTAAATCAAATTTTGGAACTTTACAGAATTGGCGCAGCGAAGAAGATGGTGAATTGTATTATTATATTTTTGATGTTCTATGGTTGAATGGGAAAGATCTTATGGAAGTTCCTCTTTCGGAAAGACGAGAAATCTTAAATACCATGGTACCTGAAGATTCCATTATACGATTCAGTGAAAATTTTGAAGTAAACGGCATTGCGTTTTTCGAAACTGTAAAAAAAATGGGGTTGGAGGGAATTATGGCCAAAAAATCGGACAGCATATATTTACCCGGAGACCGGTCGAAAGAATGGTTAAAAATTAAAGCCGGCAATCAACAAGAAATGGTTATTGGTGGTTACACCAAAAATGCGGATTCTCCAAAATCATTTAGTTCCTTGTTGCTGGGAGTTTTTGATAAAGAAAAATTGATTTATACTGGAAAGGTAGGAACAGGTTTTAGCGATAAGCTGCAAAAGGAATTGATGAAGCAATTCAAACCCTATATCATCAAATTATCCCCATTCAAAGAATTCCCGGATATAAATAAAAAATCCAGGTTTCAAAAAAACTCATCGGAGGCTGTTGCTGTGTGGATGAAGCCTGAGTTAGTATGTGAGGTAAGCTATACGGAGTTTACAACTGATGGAGTTATGAGGCACCCATCCTTTAAAGCAATGCGTACAGATAAGAAAGCAAAGGATGTTACTCTTGAAAAACCGGAAGCGGTGAAAGAAAAGTCCCCTAAGAAAATGAATTCAAAAGGGAAATCATCCTTTTTGAATACAAATGATGCTTCACAAATACACAAAATTAATGGACACGAAATTAAATTTAATAATCTTAATAAGGTCTATTGGACTAAGGAAAAGATTACAAAACGTGATATGCTCAATTATTATGATGAAATTTCACCATACATTTTGCCCTATCTCAAGGATCGGCCTCAATCTATGAACCGACATCCTGACGGAATTGATGGGAAAAGTTTTTATTTTAAAGATGTAACAGGTTTAGCTCCTGATTGGATTGAAACTTTTAATTATAAAAGTGAAAGCGACAAACGTATTAGAAAATATTTGGTAGCAAAAGATAAAGCGAGTTTACTTTATATGGCTACATTGGGATGTATTGAAATGAATCCTTGGCATAGTAAAGTGGAGTCGGAGGATTATCCCGATTGGTGCATCATAGATTTAGACCCTGGTGATACTACGTTTAAACAAGTTATAGAAGCAGCAAATGTTACTAATGATATTTTAAAAAGTATGGGGGTGACATCTTATCCCAAAACCAGCGGCTCCACCGGAATACATATTTACATTCCATTGGGAGCGAAATATACTTATGACCAATCAAAGGAATTTGCGCGGGTAATTGCAACATTAGTGCAAAGGGAAATTCCTAAATACACAAGTATCGAACGCATTGTTAAAGCCCGGAAGGGAAAAATGTATATTGACTTTTTGCAGAATCGCCCACAAGCAACTGTATCAGCACCTTATTCTTTACGACCTAAACAAGGGGCAACTGTTTCAATGCCTTTACAATGGGACGAAGTAAAGAGTAGTTTAAAAATGAGCGATTATACAATTTATAATGCAATGGAACGAATAAAAAGTGTGGGAGATATTTTTAAACCGGTATTGGGTAAAGGAATCAATTTGGAAAAAGTTATTAAAGCATTTAATAAAGAAAAACCATAATCCAAATAATAAGTCACGCTATCTGTAAATTAATTTATAGAAGGATGCAGGAAAGTGAAATTTAAAGAATTTAATTAACATATTGCTTACTAAATAATTATAATAACATGCGACCAATTTGGAAAGGATCCATCAGCTTCGGGTTAATAAATATCCCTGTAAAATTATTTCCTGCAGTTCAGGAAAGTTCGCTTGATCTGGATATGCTTGATAGTAAAGACCACTCTAATATTAAATTCAAAAGAGTAAATGAAAACACAGGAAAGGAAGTGGCTTACTCTAAAATTGTTAAAGGGTTTAAGCTCGACACCGGCTATGTAATTTTAGAACCGGAAGATTTTGAAGCAGCAGATGCAATAAAAACTAAAATGATAGAGATTATTAATTTTGTTGAAGAGCAGGAAATTGATAGCTTATACTATGAACAACCTTATTATCTTGAACCCGAAAAGGCCTCAATGAAAGCATATGCACTATTGCGCGATGCTTTAAGTGCAAGTGGTAAGGTTGGAGTTACAACGTTTGTATTGCGAAATAAAGAAAGCCTTGCTATTCTCAAGCCTTATAAAAAGGTTATTGTTTTAAATCGTATTCGTTTTGCACAAGAAATAAGAGAACCTTCGGAGTTAAATTTGCCTCCGGTATCAAAAACCAAAACAAAGGAGATGGATATGGCCAATAAATTAGTATCACAACTGACCGAAAAATTCAATATTGCAAAATATAAGGATACCTACACCTCTAAACTCATGAAAAGGATTAAGGAGAAGTCAAAAGGTAAAAAAATTTCAGTACCTAAAATGAGGGTGGTAAAAAAGGGAAACGACAATTTAATGGATATGTTGAAAGCTAGTTTGGAGGGCAAGAAAAGAAAAACGGCTTAAAGCTTTGCCGTAAAACGAGAAAAATTTGAATTTGAAAATGGGTTAATTTTTATTTCTGTAACGTATTGTGATTTATTATAACACAAGAACAAAATGGAATCATTTAAGCGAAATTATTTTAATTCGCCTAAATGATCCCGTTAAATTTAAATCCCTATTCAGTAATCACAATTCTTTTTGTAGAAGTTGTTCCATCAACAATTAGCTGAAGCGAATAAACACCCGCGGCAATGCCTCTTACTTCCAATGTTGTTTGACTGAGACCAATAAGCGAACTCAAATCAAAAGACTTAACTGCCTTACCATTTATATCTATTAAAGATGCACTATTATTTGCAGTGTATTTATCGATATAACAAACAAGGTTAAAGACACCATTTGATGGATTCGGATAAATATTTAACAAGGCGGGTTTGCCACCGTTTTCGGCTACACCCGTAGATGAAATTTGTTCTTTGTAAAATTCAAAATTACCGCTTGCCGAACCTCCGAAACCGGTGAATACCACTTTCCACAAATTTCCCGGTCTATCGTTTACGAAATAGACTACTGAATCTTCGATCGCCCAAGTATTGCTATTGAAATCAAATGACTTCCATTCGTAACCGATGGTGTTGATGTATTTCGAGAACGAGCCTCCGCCCCATGGTGAAGCTGTTGTTACATCAACCGGATATACTTTTAGAGCGGTTACACTGTCATTCGAAAGAACACCTGTTACTTTGTAAGTAATTGGTGTTGTTGACATGTATTGTGCAAAAGTTAGATCCCATGAATATTTGTTGGGTTCTCTGTCGATGGTCATTCCGGTTGCAAAGGAGAAGTATCCAAAGTTTTTACCTATGAAATTTTGTTTGTACAATGAGGTATTCACTTCGTTGGAACCATCAATATCTGCGTAAGCAAAATAATACGTACTGTTGGACAATGACTGCATCCAAAGTTTTTTGACTACACCAGTCGACAACTTAATAAAATAGAGTGAATCGCCGGTAACTGCATGAGTAGCGAAATCGTAAACACCCCATCCAAGATCAAAGGGATTGGAAACATCATTGGTGATATTGAAAGCTCCTGACCACCAGCTGGTATCCTGATTGAGCAATTCATTGGCCGGATTTAATGCCCCAACCGTATCATTGGCGGTGATATTGCTCCATCCATTAACGTCGATGCCGGAGCGAAACAAGCGGACATTGTTTTTACCGTTCACAAGTATTGAAGCCTGAAAGCCTGAAATCTGAAATGCAAGATCCCAGTCGGTATTGCTTACATTGCTTACTTCTCCGTTCTGGAGACTGTAGAAGGATTGATTCGTGTATCCTGCACCTGCAGAAACAACATCGTACACCGGTCCTTGAGAGTATGATTTAACACCGGTTGATAGTAACACAACCAGAATAATTGATAGAATTCGTAACATAGTTTTATTTTATTTATAAGCGTTGATATTCAAATGTAGCGGCACCTTTGTTTCCCTGATCATCATAGAAATCGAGGAACCGTATTTTAAAATAGTATCCTTTGGAATCGCGCACCAGGTAATAGGGGTCGGGATAAATAATGTAACCCAAATTAAAATCAAATTCTTTCCAGCTGAATCCAATTAGTGCGGCTTCTTTATAAAAAGAAAAACTTCCCATATCCTGACCCGTTACCTGTTCAAAAGGTTTGTATCCGGGAGTGGAATCTTTTTTTACAATTTCGTTTTCATTATCATTCCACCGGTTTAACAAGGCACCTGTAACAATGTAATAGCGGTAAGGAGAATTCACCGGTTCAGAATAATAGGTATGTATAAATTTAGTAAATACCACATCCCATAATTCTTTCTGCGGAGCTACATCCACCATTTTTCCACCGGCATCAAATGAAAAATACATCAATGAATAAGCCGAATTTTTCGGAATGGTAAACTCGGTCGTTTGTGAATTATCATAAAGAGAATAGCGAATTCGATATTCCGTATCATTCACTGAAAGTATTTGCATTTTTCTCCATCTGGCAGCACCAAAATGTTCGACCCGTCCCCTATCGATCACATAAGTTTCGTTCAAACCGGTTGTTGATTGCCAATTTCCGCAAGCGGTGGAATCATCGTACAAATGATCGGTTTCGGTTTTCCATGTCTTGCCTGTTGTATCAGCTGAAACCATGTCGCCTGTAGAGGTGTTAGCAACAAACATTAATTTTCCGGTGTTAAGATATACTCTGAAACCTCCCGGGGCTGCTTCAAATGCCAGGTCATATGATCGGTACGGAACAGATTTTTGCGATCCGGTTTCAAGATCTACATAAACCTGGTTATCATAATTAACACCCATATCCGCAACCATCAATTTCAAATCACCGGGTGGAGGCAAAACGATGGCAGTGTCTTCTTTTTCACATGATGTGAATAAAAAAGTTGCGGCGAGAATTATAATTGAAACGTATTTCATCTTCCAAAAAGGTATTGAAGTTTCATAAAAAAGGATCTTCCTGTACCAATTGCCTGTTCGTCGCTTCCGGAACTATGTGCCGAACCCTGTGCAAAAGAATTTATCGTTGTAACATCTAGAATATTTTTTACACCTGCAGTTGCAAAAAATGAATTTCTGAAAAATCCTTTACGGATAGTGGCATCCAGAAATTTATAACTGTCGTTTGAAAACTGTGTTATGGTATTGTTGTTGTTGAGCTGATAACCTGGAAGTGCTCCGTTGTATTTAAAGAAGACGGAAGAGGTAAGATTAATTTTTTGAAATGCGTACTGAATTGATCCATTAAAATCGGGGCTATAAAGATATTTGTCGAATGCGCCACTGTCGGCATATATATTATAACGACCGGTGTAGGCAGCACCTAATGAAAGTGACCATGCATTATAAGTAATTGTATTGGTAACACCGACTCCGTGGGTAGAGAATTTTCCGAGATTTATGTAAGTAAATAACGATTCTGTTTGATCGGGTTGTGCAAGTGTGATGAGGTTGCGGATGTCGTTGTAAAATCCTGAAAGCGCTATATTATTATTAATTTTTTTCCACTTAGACTGATGATTCACCGACAAATAAAAATTATCGGAATATTCGGGTAAAAGGTTTTCATTTCCCTGAATATTATGATTGATATCTACAAAATAGAGATATCTTTCTTTAATACCCGGAGCTCTGAATCCTTTGCCATATGAAAAACGAATTTGCAGGTGATCGTTGGGAGAATATTTAGCCATTACCGAAGGAACAACAGGTGATTTATAATCGGTGTTATGTGATAGTCGTATAGCAGGTTTGATTTCAAGCTTAGGAGAAACAAGGTATTCAGCACTTGCAAACACGGCAAAGTCTCCGGTATATTTTGTGCTTTGATAAAAACGGGTTCCATCGGCATAATCCATGTTAAAATCAAAACCAACCTGATAATTTAACACGGTATTATTTTCGGATTTTGTGAAAGTACCGCGTGCCATCCACGAATTCATAGTGGTGGTATCCTGATTCGATAAAATATTTCCCGGACTAAGTATTAATGAATCTGTTGAAGGTTGACCTACTACAAGAAGTTCATCGAGTGTTACCAGATCTTTGCGATAGGTATTTTTATTTCTGTTATACCAGGAGTGAGAAACAATAACATTTGCGAACTTATCACGGCCGAGCATATATGAAGTGTTCAACTGGTTCGTTAAACGTTTAGTTGTGTAATACTCATCAAAGGCATATGCGAAATAGGGAGATATTTTTGGAGTTCCTTTATTGGAAATTTCTTCGTGGAACGCATTCAGTTGGTAACCGATTACCAATTTTTTGCCGGAGTAGCGGTATTTAAGATTACCAAATAATTGTTCTTTGGGTTTCCATTCCTGCCAGCGTCCGGTATCAATGGGTGACCATCCGTTAAAAAAATTTCGGCCTCCACTTAGTAACAACGATGATTTTCCTGAACCGGTTCCTATTGAAAAATCACTATTATATTGGCCTACATCTTCATAAAGTAGATTAACACCACCTTGCAAATTTTTATCGGACGGCTGCCGGGTGATGAGGTTGATCACTCCTCCGGCGGCATCAGTTCCATAGGAGGTGGCCATCGGACCATTTACAATTTCAATTCGCTCTACATCATTTAGCAGAACCTGATTGAGATCAATGTTTCCATCCATCCTGCCAATCATGGGCACACCATCCACCAAAAACTTGATATTTTGTCCACTTAAACCATTCATCGTCATCCCGGAACCCAAAATCTGATCTTGTGATGTTCGCACATTCAACTGTTGGTTCAAAGCCTCCTCTAAAGTTGTACTACCTTGATTTTCAATTTGATCTTTAGTAATTACTGTTACCGGATGAACACTTTCGGCGGTAGTTCTGGCAGTATATTCTGAAGAAACCACCACTTCATTCAATTGAACATCTTTTTCGGTAAGCGTGATGGTAAGGTCCTGACTCAGCGATTCCAGAGTATCAACATAGGTGAGATAGGAAACATGGGAGACCACAATTTGCACTTTTTTAAGAATGGCTTCCAATTCAACCGATCCCGAATTGTTGGAAAGGTAGATGGATTCTTGGCTTCCATCCATTGGTTTTATTATCAAAACAGCTTGTGTAATAGCCTTTGATGCAGGGCTCAAAAATTTAATTTCCTGAGCAAAAGTGGCAATCGGCACCAATAAAATCAGCAATATATTCGCAATAATTATTTTCACGGTGCGAAATTACAGAGGTTCTATTCTTTAAGTGTCATGCGGTAATGTGACTATTATCATATTGTTGAGGTTTTTGACAAAGCACTGACAATTAACATTTATTACAAAAATGGCCTAAAATGAAGCTATTTGTACAATTCTAAGAAAATCTTTTAGTCTAATGATAATTGGAAGAAAGCTTTATTTTACGTCTTTTAGATCAAAGATCTTTAAAATAAATTATTTGCGAACAGTTTGAAACTCGTATTAAGATAATACATATTGAGAATTTATCAAGTGTATTTATGTTGTTAAGTTTTAGAGTCTAGTCCTTAATTATTTCAAAATACTATTTATGAAATATAGGGGATCAGATATTGCAATAATTAGGGTAATCCTGCCGGAAAATTCATTTCATACAAATAGAAATAACCAATTTCAGTTGCGCTTATGGAGTAATAAAAATAAATTGATAGTATTCATTCCATTTCAACGACAAATAAAATTGCGACAAATAATGGGGAAATTAATACCGATTACGGGGATGTCAACTAATTAAATCCTTTAAAAACACCTTCTTTCTGCATCTTTTTGTAAGGAATTAATTAATTCACCCACTAAAAGTAGAAGCTGCATGAGGCACCATTTTTGATTCATTAATAAACTAAATCGAAACAAAATGAGTGAGCATTATTACAATTCAAAGGATCTGGGAAAGTTTGGTAAAATAGTGGACTTTCAAAAGGAGCTTGGCGAGAAATTTTTTGATTATTATGGTGAGGTTTTTAAAGATAGTGAGTTATCAGCAAGAGAAAAATCACTAATTGCCCTTGCTGTAGCTCATGCAGTGCAATGTCCTTATTGCATTGATGCTTTTAGCACAGATGCAGTGGAAAAAGGATGGAGTCAAGGACAAATGATGGAAGCCGTTCATGTTTCTTGTGCCATCCGTGGCGGGGCCTCATTAGTTCATGGTGTGCAAATGATGAATAAAGTTAAAGAAATTTCAATGTAAATGAAATCATTAAAAGCACAACATAACAATCTTTCAAATGCGCAAAGCCAAATTGAAATTATTGAGCATGGACAATCGGGTGATTTTGAATTGATCCCTTTTCAGCAAAAACTGGAACAGTCAAATCTTTATCCATTAAAACCTTTTCAAGTTGAGATCTTCCAGATAAATATTGGTAAAATGTGTAATCAAATGTGCAAACATTGCCATGTAGATGCAGGTCCCGATAGAAAAGAAATCATGACTAGGGAAACGATGCAAGTATGCATTAATGTTCTGGCGAAAAATGAGCAACTTAAAACTGTTGACATCACCGGAGGTGCTCCTGAGCTGAACCCAAATTTCGAATGGTTTGTTGAAGAAATTTCAAAACTGCAGCGCCACATCATAGTTCGTTGCAATCTTACTATAATACTTGCCAATAAGAAGTACAATAATCTGCCACAGTTTTACAAGAAGCACCATATAGAAGTTGTTGCTTCTTTACCATTTTACTCTCAAGATAGAACAGACAGGCAACGAGGAAACGGTGTATTTGAAGACAGCATTAAGGCTTTGCAAATGCTTAATGAAATTGGTTATGGAAAACGCGATAGTGAATTGCAATTAAATCTTGTTTACAATCCGGCAGGTGCTTTTTTACCACCACCCCAACAATCGTTAGAAAAGGAATATAAAAATTCATTGAATAAAACTTTTGGCATTGAGTTTAACAATCTGTATGTTATTACTAATATGCCCATTAGTCGCTATCTTGATTATTTACTTACAAGTGGAAACTATGAGAGTTATATGGAAAAATTGGTTAATGCTTATAACCCTGTAGCTGCTTCCAATGTGATGTGCCGTAATACAATTTCCATTAGCTGGGATGGTTATTTATACGATTGCGATTTTAATCAAATGCTGGAGTTGAAAGTGAAATGTAGCAGCAGTCATATATCCGATTTTGATATCAACAAATTAAACAAAAGAGATATAATTACCGGACAACATTGCTATGGATGCACAGCAGGATCAGGTTCCAGTTGCGGTGGAGCCGTAGCATGATATCAGATAATGGAAACTTTTCAAAGCATTGTAGAAATCATTTTAAAAGTAAGGAGGGTTTAAAGTAAGTTAGTACAATTGTTTGTTGAAGTATTAGAAGCGTTATAATGAAAGAAGCATTGTTAATATTCGCAAAAAATCCGGAAGCAGGAAAAGTGAAGACCAGACTTGCAGCTACCATTGGGAACGAAGCAGCTCTTACTGTTTATAAACAGCTTTTATCACACACGGCTTCCACTACCACGAACTTACAAATAGACAAGTTCGTATTTTATTCAAACTACATAACGCAACAAGATTTATGGAGTGATAAACAGTTTTTTAAGTTTGCGCAGGAAGGAAATGATTTAGGCGAAAGAATGAAGAATGCGTTTACTGCAATTTTCCATAAAGAGTATAAAAAAATGGTAATTATAGGAACTGATTGTCCGGAGCTTCACACGGACATCCTTCTGGATGCTTTTAAAAGCCTGGATTCACATGATGTAGTGATTGGCCCTGCCATGGATGGGGGTTATTATCTTTTAGGAATGAAACAACTCCACTCATCTTTATTTGAAAATATTAAGTGGAGTACCAATTCTGTTTTCGAGGATACAAGAATAATTTGTGCAAAGTTAGGATTGAATTATTTCTTGTTGCCAATCCTTAGAGACATTGACAGAGAAGAAGATTTAAAGTATTTCAAAATCGAATACAATGTTTAGTATAATCATTCCAACATATAATGAAGCTGAACAGATTGCAAAAACAATCAGCATAACCACGGCAGCCATTAGCAGGAATCATGTTGCTGAAATCATAGTTGTTGATGGAGGAAGTACTGATGATACAATTAATATTGCTGAACAATGCGGAGCAATTGTGATAAAGAGTGAACGCAAAGGAAGGTCTGCTCAAATGAATGCCGGTGCTTCTATTGCAAAATATACTATTCTCTACTTTATTCATGCCGACAGTATTCCCCCAAATAATTTTACAACACAAATTTTAAAAGCTTACAACGAAGGAGTAAAAAGCGGATGCTTCCGTCTTTCATTTGATTACAACCAATGGTTTTTAAAAGCGAATGCTTGGTTCACTCGATTTAACATTAATGCATTTCGTTTCGGTGATCAGAGTTTATTTGTTACCAAAGAGGTATTTCAGAAATCCGGTGGTTTTCAAGAAAATTTGGTGATGATGGAAGATCAGGAAATCATACATCGGCTAAAAAAGTTGGGTAAATTTAAAGTATTGAATGATGTTGTTGTTACGTCAGCGAGAAAATATTTGGATAATGGAGTGTATAGGATGCAAGGAATTTTTTATAGAATATGGGGACTTTATTATCTCGGTTATTCACAAGATAAATTGTTGAAACTTCATAAAAAGCTGATCAAAAACAATAAATTTTAATCATATAAACTAAAAAAGATGCTATCAATATTGGCCCGCTTTCAATATGGGATTAGCCCACAGAATGCATTGTTCCTCTTACAGGAGCGAATTTTTTAATGAACCCGTGACAGTTTTTGAACAGTTATAGTTTTAATGGTGAAAAAGCAAAGACTATGAGTGAAAAGATTTATGATATAATTGTGATTGGTGCAGGTTCTGCAGGTTTGAGCGTGGGCCTAACAATGAACAAATTTGGATTTTCTGTTTTGATGATTGCAAAAACGGAAAAGGAAATCGGGGGAGAATGTTTGAATGATGGCTGTATTCCCAGCAAGGCGTTAATTCATATTGCGAAAATAATTAAAAGTGCTAAAAAAGCTGCCGATTTTGGTGTGAGTATAAGTGGTAAACCGGATTTTAAAAAAGTAATGGATTATGTACACGAAAGACAGGAAATCATCCGTAAACATGAAAGTGTAAAAGTCTTAACTGAAAAAGGAATTGAAATTGCATTAGGAGAAGCAAAATTTAGTGGGAAAAACGAGGTTGAAATAAATAATAAAAAATTTAAAGGAAAAAACATTGTAATAGCTACCGGCTCAAAACCCCGTAAGTTAAATGTTCCGGGTATTGAGAAGGTAAATTATTTTAACAACAATAATATATTTTCCATTGAAAATCTTCCTGAAAACATACTTATTGTGGGTGGTGGCCCTATTGGTATCGAGATGGCACAAGCTTTAAACAGCTTGGATAAAAAAGTTACCATTGTTCAAAATAGTAGTATGATCCTTGATCAAGATGATGAAACAGTTGCAAAAGTACTTTTAAATCAACTCCGTGGGGAAGGAATCGAATGTCTGCTAAATGCGAATGTTGAAAGTTTCACTTCTACAAATAATGCGGTAATAAAAATTAAAAACGGGGACACCATAGACTTGTACTTCAATGCGGTGTTTGTTGGCATCGGAAGAGAATTAACACTTAATCCATTGCACTTGAATAATGCAGGAATAGAAACAAAGGATGGCAAAATAGTTATAGATGAATACCTTAGAACAACCAACAAAAATGTTTTTGTATGTGGTGATATAGCAGGTGACCTCATGTTTTCTCATGCCGCAGAGTTCCATGCTCGTATCTTGATTAATAATTTTCTATCCCCATTAAAGAAGAAATTAAATAATGATCATATGTCGTGGGTACTTTTTACCGATCCGGAGATAGCAACCTTTGGATTAAATGAAAAGCAACTTCTAAAAAGAGGAATTCCATACGAAAAATTGGAACAAGATTTGAGCGCCGATGACAGGGCTGTTACAGATAATTATCAATATGCCAAAATAATTCTGTATATAAGCAAGGGAAACATATTTAAAAAAGAAAAATTTCTGGGAGGCACAATTGTTGCCCCCAATGCAGGGGAACTTATTCAGGAATTAATATTAGCAAATACTTCCGGATTATCTATCGGTACCGTCTTTAATAAAATTTATCCTTACCCTGTTGCATCCAGGGTTAACCAACTGCTAATTGTAAAGCATAAGGAGAAAATGATAACACCCGCTATAAAAAAATTATTACAAATCGCTTATAAAATATTTGGCTGATGGAGTTATGGGAAACATTTAAGGAATGGTTTTTAAGCCTCGGTGAAAAATATAATGTAAATCCTTATGTTTTTGGCAGCATTTATTTAGGTGCTATACCATTCTTCTTTATTTCACTTTATTGGACAATCCGAAATATTAAAAATAAAAAATCATTTGTATTTCCTGTTTTACTAACAGGTTTATTTTTTATTTCAGCATACCTCTACTTGATCATAGTCGGTAAGAATATTCCGGTGTGGGTATATGTATTTATTGGACTAATGGTTATTTATGGAATTTATTCTACTATTAATAAGATAAAAGAAAAAACTAAAGATGAAACCAAATGATGAAAATGCGAAACTGCCACTACAGGAACGTCCATTCAGAATACTTATTATTTCAGCGTCTGCCAGAAGACAATACAATTGCCCGGGCGTTGATAGTAAGTCAAGAACGTTAATGTTAAAGATGGCTGAATCGCTTCCCTTAGAATGGGAAATTGATTATGAAGATTTAGGAAATGTGTATGCGAGAGAACGTATTCAAAGCTGCAATGCCTGTGTTTCTACATCAATGGCTTTGTGTGTTTACCCATGTAATTGTTATGAGAAAAACAGTAAAAAAGAACCCGATCTCATGTGGAATTTAGATTTGTATGCAAGACTTGATATGGCAGATGCGTGGGCCATCATTGGTCCAATCAATTGGTATAGTTGCAGCAGTAATTTGAAGTTGATGTTTGACCGGTTGGTTTGCATGAATGGTGGTAATCCTGATGAAAAAACAATTGACCATAAAAATCCTGAAAAAGCTATGGCTTTGGAACATACTGAAGAATGGAAAGAATTAAGCGTAAACCACCTAGAGGGAAGAACGGCAGCCTTTTTTTGCTATGGGGATGATGGTGGGGATGAATTTGGTGCCGACGGTCGCCCGAAACTTCTTGAACATAAAAGTTATTTTAATCCCGAGGAGGAGCCTTTTGAAAATGACCGGCTGGCATACCAACCACTCGTATGGCAATGCAGGTATGGTGGTGTGGAAGTACCCGATCATCTGTGGACATACCAATTAATAGGAAAAGATAAAAAGTATAGTGAAACGCAGGCAGAAGACATGGTTCAGGAAGATGGTTTTATGAGTGCATTTGAAACCTGGGTAAAAGAATTTGAAAATTTTGTAAGAAAGAAAGGCAAAGTTCCACCGGGTAAATATAGAGCATTCGGCTATGAGCCTCCAAAACATATTTGGGCTAATGTACAAGATGGTTTGCGTTATTTCAAAATGATGATAGGTAAGCCGCCAAAAGGTTCATCGCCTCGGGCACAGCAAGAATTAGATTTGAATAAGGATGCTACATGGCACACAAAAAAAGGCGAAGGTGAAAAATTGAGAGACCATGATTAATTCCGTTTTTGATACCTATGGAGCAGCAATACTGATAACATTATTTGTTATGCTTTTTTTACTGGAATCCAAGTTTATTTTGAGGAAAAGAGTTCAGAGCAAATGGAAACGAATAGTTATTAATTTCATTGTTTCGATACCTTCTTTTGCGTTGTTGCGCATCCTATTTATTCCTTTAATGATATGGCTCGCTACACAAAACCAACACTTGAAATTCGGGTTGGGTTATGTACTGGATCTTCCGCCATGGCTCTGGGTAACTGTTGTATTTTTACTTCTTGACTACAGCAATTACATTTGGCATATTTTATTGCACAAGCTACCTTTTCTATGGCGTTTTCATTTGGTCCATCATACAGATTTGGATTTAGACATTACTACCGCCTTTCGTTTTCATTTCGGTGAGATGATAGGTTCTGTATTGTTTCGTGGTGCTGCAATTATTTTATTAGGTGCTTCTCCTATGATGGTGTTAATTTATGAAATTGCTTTTGAAGCGGCCACTCAATTCCATCACAGCAATATGAAAATGCCGTTTCGGTTAGAGAAGATTCTGAATTATATTATTGTAACGCCTCGGATGCACGGCATTCATCATTCAACAATAAAAAAAGAAACAGATAGTAACTACTCCATTATTTTCTCTTTCTGGGATCGTATACACCATACTGTTAGGTTGAATATTCATCAAAATGAAATTGTCATAGGTGTTCCACATTATGCTGATGAAAGAGAGCTAACAATTGGTAATCTTTTAAAGATGCCTTTTACTAAAATTCGTGATTGGAAGGAAAATGAAAGAGAGTTAAACGGTAATAAAAACCAAATGAAACGGTAGAATTTAACCCTAAAAAGCAAGAAACCAAATTTGCCACGGCAAGCAATATTGTTTTAATACAATTCTAAAAAATCCAAAATGCTACCCGTCGACATGCATTCAAACATTCATAAAAATGAGGTCTCCATTTTCAAAGTTCCCGGATTAAAATATTTAATATTTCGTAAAGTGGTAGAAATGAAAACAGTACAGGATTATTTCAGTTATTAACACCGCATTAAAAGGATTATTTTTTTTACGAAATTTACACACCAATTTCAGCGTTATAATAACGCGAAGATCACACTATATACAGATAATCAATTAGTTATGAAAAGAGAGATAGTATCATCAGAAATAAATGACCTGGTGGACATGATAAAGGAACAGCAGGAAATGGTTCTTAGCCATCAGCAATCCATTCCTCAAATAGAGTTGGATATACTCATGTCTAATGTGCGTAAGTTATATGAGCGACTAACAGATTTGAACCGGTTGAACCGGAAAAGGGATGCGGAACCCACTCCAGCCATTCAGGAGAATACTCAAAAACAAACAGACGAGTTAATAGCCAACATCAACGTTATTGAAACATTGCAAGCATCGGTTGAAATTATTGAACCAACACCAACGATAGTGCAGGAAGAGCAACCACTTTTTACAGCGGAGGTTATTGCAGAAGAAGAAGTAGTTGTAACTAACGCCCCTACACATATGCAGCAAGAGTCTTTGCTCGCATTTGTTGAAACACCTGTAGTCGATGAGCAGCAAGAACAGGTTCATGAAGAAGTGGTTATACCGGCAACCTCATTGTCGAAAGAAAGAACCAAAGAATTTACTAAGCCTGTTACCAAACCAACAATAATGGCTTCACTTTTTGATGATGCACCTACAGTTGCAACTTCATTTGCAGGAACGAAAACATATCATGATAAAATTTCTGCAGAAAGAGATGAAAAAAGTCTCGCAGAAAAACTTCAAAAAAATCCGGTTAGTGATTTGAAAAAATCAATCGGTATAAATGAAAAATTTGCTTTCATTAATGAATTGTTTGATGGCGATTTGAATTGCTACAACGAAGCTATTGATTTATTGAATAAAAGTCAGGGCCATTCAGATGCGGTTGTTTATCTGGAGCAAACACTAGTCACAAAATACAACTGGAATGGTGAAAGTGATTCTTATCTTCGTTTAAAAGATTTGATCGATCGCAGATTTATGGTATGAGACGTGAATTAAAATTTATCAGTACTTTTCTACTGACTTGGTTAGTTTTCATTTTTGGAATAGCTCTTCCTTGCAATGCACAGCAGGCAAAAGAGTATATTGAAAAATTATCATCCCCTTCGTTTCACGGACGAGGATATTACAAGATGGGAGATGATAAAGCCGCAAAATATATTCAAAATGAATTTTCGAAAGCAGGTCTGCTTCCGGTTAACGGAACCTATCTGCAAAAATTTAGTTTTCCTGTCAACACTTTTCCGGGAAAAATGGATGTTAAAATTGGAAAACAAAAACTTGTTCCCGGAAAAGATTTTATTGTGAGTCCTGCATGTCCTACTATAAAAGGTACTTATCCTGTAATTAAGTTAACATGGCCATTGCCGGATTTTACAATTAAAAATTATGCAAACGATTTTTTGCTGGTCGACAAATCGAATCTCGATTCAACGGCAGCTGCAGCATTTGATGAATTACTTCGCAACCCGCCTCCTGTCAAAGGTGTGGTAGTTGTAGAGCCTGCCAAACTTACTTGGGGTGTATCGGGCAAAGTAAATGATCAGGTTTTTATTAGAGTGCTCAAAGATTCCTTCCCGGCTAATGCAACAACAATTACGCTCAACATTGAAAATAAATTTATTAAAGACTATGTTTCAGCAAATGTGATGGGAATGATTCCGGGAACAACCAATGCCGATTCATTTCTTGTTTTCACTGCACACTATGACCATCTTGGAAGGATGGGGAAAAATGCATTGTTTGCAGGAGCCAATGATAATGCAAGCGGAACAGCTATGATTATGGAACTGGCTAAATACTATTTAAAAGAAGCAAACAGGACAGGAAAATCGTTGCTGTTTATTGCCTTCGCAGCCGAGGAGGCAGGATTGATAGGTTCAAAATTTTACACTGAAAATCCGCCGCTGGCATTAAACAAGATTCGTTTTTTGCTCAATCTCGATCTCATGGGTAACGGGGAAGATGGAATGATGGTGGTTAATGGGGAGGTTCATGAATCGGAATATCAATTGCTGCAAAAAATCAATTCAGATCAAAATCTTTTGAAAACCATTGGCAAGCGCGGTAAGGCTCGAAACAGTGACCATTACTGGTTTAGCGAAAGAGGAGTTCCTGCATTTTTCTTTTATACCACCGGTGGTTCTAAGGCCTACCATGATATTTATGATGTTGCTGAAACGCTTCCTTTAACAGAATTTGAAGATGTTCAGACCCTCATCCGGGAATTTGTGAAGGTACTTGGGAACTAACCTCTTACTTCTTAATGTTTTTTCAATTACATTTGCCCGCATACAAATTATAAATTTCAGGTGGAAACCCCTTTCGAATTATTCAAAGAAGATGTATCAAATAATGTTGGAGATTCAGAGCTTCAGCAAAAGATAGCATCTGCAAGGAAATTCTTTTTGCAGGGATTTGATGATGCTGTAACGCAGTTTTCTAATCTTGAAATGGCTAAACGTAGAGCGGCTTTTGCCAGATGGAAGGCTCTTGAAAACCTTGACATGTACCTGATTGAATTTGAAGCCAATTTTATAAAAGCCGGTGGAAAAATTATCTGGGCACAGGATGCTGATGAAGCTGCTTCTGAAATTATTGGAATCATCAATCGTTCGGGTGAAACAAACATAGTAAAATCAAAATCCCTCACCGCTGAAGAAATTCATCTTGATGAGGCCTTAAAAACAAACAACAAAGAGTGGACCGAAACAGATCTGGGTCAATACATTTTACAGTTGGCAGAGGATAAACCAACTCATATGGTGATGCCTGCTATTCATAAAAGTAAAAAAGAGGTACAACAATTATTTAATCAAAAGTTTAATACCAAAACGAAAGATGATGCTGAGGAACTTTCTGCTCAGGCAGCAAAAATCTTGAGGACAAAATACCAAAAGCCCGGCATAGGAATTACAGGAGCTAATTTCATCATCGCCGATCAGGGAATGATTGCCATCACCGAAAACGAAGGAAATGTAATGCTTGCTGCTGCACGACCACGTATTCACATTGCTATTGCCGGTATCGATAAAGTAATTCCTACATTAAATGATCTGCATGTTTTATGGCCGTTGCTGGCTACATTCGGTACCGGACAAAAAATTACTTCGTACAACAGTTTAATAAAAGGACCCCGTAAAAGTGGCGAGACAGATGGTCCTGAAGAAATGTATTTGGTATTGGTCGACAATGGACGTTCAAAAGTAATAGCAGAAGAGTTGCAACGGAATGTGCTTACATGTATAAAATGCGGAGCTTGTTTATACAGCGATCCCGTTTATTCGGTGATTGGTGCACGTCCTTATCGGTCGGCATGGATGGGCCCTCCGGGAAATGTGGTTATTCCGGCGATAAAAGGAATGAAGACA
>Ga0105044_10002693_pt1 | contig 24373 bp, 28 predicted proteins | sample MAT01_FD_78092 | JGI IMG/M metagenome (GOLD analysis project Ga0105044, IMG submission 78092) | Freshwater microbial communities from Lake Fryxell liftoff mats and glacier meltwater in Antarctica - MAT-01 | ecosystem: Environmental > Aquatic > Freshwater > Ice > Liftoff microbial mat | place...
GGAGGGGGTTGACCAGCGCGGGGTTGACCAGCGCGGGGGGGGCCAGGAGGGGGGCGATCAGAACGGGGGCGATCAGGACGGGATTGACCAGCGCGGGGGCGACCATCGCGGAGGCATCCGGCGCGGGGGCGTCCAGCGCCACCCGGAACAGCCGCCCCGCGCCATTCACCAGGAGACTGCCGCCTGCGGGATCCCAGTTCGGTGCCTCGATCCGCTGATCCACCCGCAGCACCACGCGCGCCGTTCCAGTGGCCAGATCATACACCGACAGCGTGCTTTGCATGCCTCAGCCCCGCACCTTCGGCACCACCAGCTTGTCCGGTCGCAGCGCCTCGGCCGCCTTGAACAGCCCGAAGGTCTGGTTGACATAGTTCACCACGCCGCCAATCTGCTCCAGATACCTGGCCAACTCCGGGGTCCGGTCCGTCTCGACCACCTGCACGCTGCGATCCGGCCCCTCGGCCTCGAACTGCAGATAGAACAGCGGCTCGCCTCGCTTCAGCACGATGTCGCGTTCCGGTTCGTGCCACTCGAAGGCCCACATGATCGGGCGCGGCCAGACATTCACCGGAAACCGCCCGCCAAAAATCGTGCCGGGCAACGGGTCGCGCCGGTAATGCGCAAAGGTGCCCACCTGGGTCAGAAAGACCACCTCATCCGCAATGAAACAGTATGGCAGCGCCAGTTGCACGGTCGGCCGGTCCGGATAGCGCCACTCCGGCTCGGCCACCAGCGACAGCACCTCACCCAGCTTGCTGCCGCGAATGGGCGAGGCCGCGCCGGCCCGGTTGATCAGAAGCGCCTTGCCCTTGTCGTCCCGGCCAAACCCTACCGTGATGTCGAACGGCGATTTGATCACGAAATATCGGCTCTCCATCTGCACCACGGCCGGACAGCGGCTGGCCGATTTGGCATGCGCCTTGTTGGTCTGCCGAAAGAGCAGCCGCTCGGGTGGATCATAAAGTACGGCACCCTTGTCCGAGGTCAGAAACCAGCCGACGGTCACCGGCCCGGCACCCGCCTCCGGCCGATCGAACTGCAGATTGATCTCCATGTCCCACCCTTCCTTTTCGCCCAGAGTCAGACCAAAGCGCCGGCCCTGTCAATCCCGCACGCCCGCCGCAAAGGCCGCAGCCCCGGCCACCGCTGCGCCGTGCAACCCCGCATCCACCGACCGCTCGGCACAAACCACCAGCGGCCCCTGTGTCTGCCGCAGCACCCGGCTGCGCACCGCGCGGTCCAGCGCGGCAACCAGATCGGGCGCATTGCCCAGGCCCCCGCCCACCGGCACGATCCCCGCGCCCACCACGTTCAACACCAGCGCCAGCGGCCCGCTGACCAGATCGAGCCACCGCGCCACCGTGGCCACCGCCGCAGGCTCCCCCGACCGCCAACCGGCCACGATCGCCTCGGACGCTACCGCAGCGCCCTGCAGCGCCAGATGCAACCGCTCGATCCCGCGCGCGCCGCCCACGGTCTCCAGACAGCCCGTCAGCCCGCATCCGCACCTCAGTGCCGGGCTGGCCACCACCGGCCCGTGCCCCCATTCCCCGGCAAAGCCGCCCACTCCCGTGACGACCTTCCCGTCGATCACCAGCCCGCCGCCCACCCCGGTGCCCAGAATGATCCCGAACACCGTCGTGTGCCCGCGCCCCGATCCCAGCACCGCCTCGGCCAGCGCAAAGCAATCGGCGTCGTTCAGCACCAGCACCGGCAGGGCCAGGGCAGCGACCCATTCCTCAGCCACCCGCCGACCGTCCAGATAGCCGATGTTGGCCACCCGCAACCGGCCGCTGACCGGATCCACCATGCCGGCGATCGACACCGCCACCCCGCGCAAGCCCGGCCGTACGAACCCGTTCAGGGCTGCCAGAAACGCCTCGACCCCGGTCGGCGTTGCAACCTCGCCCAACCCCTGCAGCATCCCGCCCACCGACACCGCCGCCCTGATCCGGCTGCCGCCGATCTCGAAACACAGGATCATGCCCGCCTCCTCTTTCGCCTTGTTCTCTGCGAAAAAATCCTCGTTGGGAACCCCGCCCCGGCGGGGTGGCGGGGCCCGGGCGCCCCGCCTGCGCCCTTGACACCCCACGCCGCACCCGACATCACGCGGCAACCCGTACCGGAGCCTGCCATGGACGACCGCCTGATCATCGCGCTCGACGTGCCCAACATCGTCCATGGCCTCGACCTCGCGGCCCGGCTGGGCGAGACGGTCAGTTTTTACAAGATCGGGCTGGGCATGTTGACCGGCGGCGGGCTGGCGCTTGCCAACGAATTGAAGGCCGAGCACGGCAAGCGCATCTTCCTCGACCTGAAGCTGTTCGATATCGGCGCCACGATCAAAGCCGCCGTCCGCGGGCTGTCGCATTATGATTTCGATTTTCTGACCGTGCACGGCGACCCGCAGGTCGTCGCCGCCGCCGCGACCGGCAGGGGTGACAACGGCCCGAAGATCCTTGCGGTGACGATTCTGACCTCGCTTGACCGCGCCGACCTTGATGCCAACCTGATCCGCCCCGGCGATCTGGCCGACATCACTGTGGAACGCGCTGCCCGCGCGTTCGAGGCGGGGGCCGACGGCGTGATCGCTTCGCCGCACGAGGCCGCGGCGATCCGCGCGCTGTCGCAATCGCATGGCAAGCTGATCGTGACCCCGGGCATCCGCCCCGCCGGCGCGGCGTCTGGCGACCAGAAACGCACCGCCACCCCGGCCGAGGCGCTGAGGAACGGGGCAGACCATATCGTCATCGGTCGCCCGATCTGGGACGCGCCGGACCCCGCCGCTGCGGCCCGCGCCGTGCTTGCCTCGCTGCCCTGAAGCCGCCTGACCTGCCCTCTTTCCGGGCTGGCGTCAGGCCGCCGCCTCCGCCCCGGCCACCATGTCCTGCACCATCGGCATCACGCGCTCGCCATACAGCCGGATGCCCTCCATCAGCGTGGCATGCGGCATCGCCCCGGTCGAATATTTCATGTCGAACCTCTGCACCCGCAGCGCCGTCACCGCTGCGGCGATCTTGCGCGCCACTGTCTCGGGCGATCCCACGTACAGCGAGCCATGCTCGACCTCGGCCACGAATTTATCCTTCGTCACCGGCGGCCAGCCGCGTTCGCGCCCGATCCGCCCGAACATCTCGCGGTAATGTGGCCAGATCTCGTCCCGCGCCTGTGCATCACTGGCCGCGACATGACCGGGTGAGTGAATACCGATCGGCCGCGCAACCCGGCCCGATTGCGCCACAGCCCGGTGATACAGATCGACATAGGGCACAAATCGTCGCGGATCGCCGCCGATGATCGCCAGCATCAGTTGCAAGTCCTGCCGCACCAGCCGCACCACTGACTCCGGGCTGCCGCCGACGCCCACCCATGTGGTCAAACCCTGCGGTCCCAGCGGCGGATAGACCACCGCCCGGTCCAGGCCACTGCGCGTCTGGCCCTGCCATGTCACCTCGCGCTCGCGCACCAACCGGGCGAACAGGTCCAGCTTTTCCTCGAACAGAACCTCGTAATCCTCCAGCGCCACCCCGAACAATGCATAGCTTTCGGTGAACGACCCGCGGCCGAGGATCACTTCGGCCCGCCCGTTCGACACCGCGTTCAGGGTCGAGAATCGCTGAAACACCCGCACCGGATCATCCGACGACAGCACGGTCACCGCGGTGCCGAGCCGGATCCGGCTGGTGCGCCCGGCAATCGTCGCCAGCACGATCTCGGGGGCCGAGATGGCAAAATCGTCACGGTGATGCTCGCCCAGACCAATGAACCCGACGCCGACCTGATCGGCCAGCACCGCCTGCTCCACCACATCGCGCAACACCTGATCCATCGGCGCAGACCTTCCGTCAGGGCCCCGGGTCACATCGCCAAACGTATCCAGACCCAGTTCGATCGCGCTCATGCTGCCGCTCCTGATTGTTCATGCCGCAAGATAGGGGCGGGGTCGGTCCCGAACCACTATGCCCAAGGGCGCAAGCACGGTGCGCCATTGCACATGACCCGCCTCAGGCCACATCGCGGGCCAACAACTGCCCACCCGGCCCGGGTTTCACCTCAAACCGGCTGCTGATCTTGCGCACCAGATCCGATAGTTTGGCCGCCCCGTAGGTCCGCGTGTCGAAGTCGGGATTGGCCTGGGTGATGTATTGCCCGACCTGCCCCAGCGAATACCACTCGCCTTCCGGGTCGATCGCCCGCATCGCGGCGATGATCAGCGGAATGGCCCGGGCCGGGGGCTCCTTGCCGCCGGGCCGCGGCATGTGCTCTTCGGGCGCATCGGGCTTGGCGACGGCCTTGGGGGCGGGCTCTTCGGTCACGCCCAGGTTTTCGACATAGATGAACCGCTTGCAGGCCATCCGGAACGCTTCCGGGGTCTTTTTCTCACCGATCCCGTAGACATCGAGGCCCTGCTCGCGGATCCGGGCCGCCAGCCGCGTGAAATCGCTGTCGGAACTGACCAGAACGAACCCGTCGAACAACCCGGAATGCAGAAAGTCCATCGCCGCGATCACCAGCCCGATGTCAGAGGCATTCTTGCCCTTGGTGTTGGAAAACTGCTGATCCGCCACCAGCCCCAAAGCTGCCACCTTCTTGGCCCAGGCGTTCAGCCGGGTCGCCGACCAGTCGCCATAAATCCGGCGGACCGAAGCCTCTCCCAGGGCGGCAATCTCTTCAAAGATCGATTCCGCATAGTTTGCCGGCACATTGTCGGCGTCGATCAGCACAGCCAGTCTTGGCGCACGGGGATCGGCCATGGCGAAGCCCTCCTTCTCTTTGGTCCTTGATGCCGCAAAATCCTGGCTAAGTATAGCGACCCAAAAGAAAAAACCCGCCAATCGACGGGCATCTTCACAGACAAGTGGTGAGCGGGGGGGGGTTCGAACCCCCGACCCCATGATTAAAAGTCACGTGCTCTAACCAACTGAGCTACCCGCCCTCACCGGTCGCCGCGACCATTCGTCAATCCTGCCAGAGGGTTCCGGCCGTCTTGAGCGCATGCTGCGACCCGTTGGCGGGCAAGCAGACCATGGTTCCGCGACAGGGGCGCTGAGTATGGGGCTTGCCGTCACGGGTCAAGGGCAAAAGCAGGGCCACTGGCAAATTCGCCGCGAGCCGGGTATACGCACCGCCATGAACCACACCCCCCCAACCGGCCTCGGCTTTCGCAAGATGCATGGCGCGGGCAATGACTTTGTCGTTCTCGACTCGCGCGGGCGCGGGGCAGTGGTCACGACCGGTCTCGCGCGCAGTCTCGCAGACCGGCATTGCGGCGTGGGGTTTGATCAACTCGTCGAGATCCGCGACGCCGAAAACACCGATATCGCACTGGATTTCTGGAACAGGGATGGCAGCCGGGCCGGGGCGTGCGGCAATGCGACCCGCTGCGTGGCCGATATGGTGATGCGCGACCATGCCGTGTCTGCGCTGTCGATCCGCACCGAACGCGGCGTGCTGACGGCGCGGCGCAATCCCGATGGCACGGTCTGGGTCAACATGGGCCCGCCGCAGCGCGACTGGGCCGAAGTGCCGCTGGCCCGCGCCGTCGATCCCCTGCACCTGCCGCTGCCGGGCGATCCGATGGCGATTGGCATGGGCAACCCGCATTGCGTGCTGTTTGTCGACGACGCGGACGCCGTCGATCTGCGCACGGCAGGCCCGAGGTATGAAACCGATCCGCTGTTTCCCGACCGCACCAACGTGGAGTTTGCCACGCTCATCGCGCCCGATCACCTGCGGATGCGGGTCTGGGAACGCGGAACCGGCGTGACGCTCGCCTGTGGCTCGGGGGCCTGCGCAACCGCGGTGGCGGCCCATCTGCGCGGGCTGACCGGGCGCCGGGTGCGGCTCGACATGGACGGCGGCAGCCTGCTGGTCGATTGGCAGACCGATGGCGTCTGGCTGACCGGGCCGGTGGCCCATGTCTATGACGGCTGGCTGACCCCAGCCTTTCTGACGGCCTCTTCATGACGTTGCCCGCAGCTTTGCCGGTCTTTGCCACCCACGGCTGCCGGCTCAACGCCTACGAAACCGCGGCCATGACGGAACTCGCCGCTGCCGCCGGTCTGCAAAACGCCGTGATCGTCAACACCTGTGCTGTCACCGCCGAGGCGGTGCGCAAAGCCCGGCAGGACATCCGCCGACTGCACCGCGATCATCCGGGGGCGTCGATCATCGTCACCGGCTGCGCGGCCCAGACCGAACCTGCGACGTTTGCAGCGATGCCCGAGGTGGCCCGGGTGATCGGCAACACCGAAAAGATGCAAGCCTCGACCTGGGCGGCGCTTGCCGTGCCCGACCTGATCGGCGCGACCGAGCGGGTGCAGGTCGATGACATCCTGTCGGTCCGCGACACCGCAGGTCACCTGATCGACGGGTTCGGCCGTCACCGCGTCTATGTCCAGGTGCAGAACGGCTGCGACCACCGCTGCACCTTCTGCATCATCCCCTATGGCCGCGGCAACGCGCGCTCGGTGCCGGCGGGTGTGGTGGTCGATCAGATCAAACGTCTGGTGGACAAGGGGTTTTCCGAGGTCGTGCTGACCGGCGTCGACCTGACGAGTTGGGGCTGCGACCTGCCCGGCACCCCGCATCTGGGCGATCTTGTGCTGCGCATCCTGCGTCTGGTGCCCGACCTGCCGCGCCTGCGGATTTCGTCGATCGATTCCATCGAGGTGGATGACGCGCTGTTGCAGGCCATCGCCAGCGAACCCCGGCTGATGCCGCATCTGCATCTGTCGTTGCAGGCCGGCGACGATCTGATCCTCAAGCGGATGAAGCGCCGTCACCTGCGCGACGACGCGATCCGCTTTTGCACCGAGGCCCGCAGGCTGCGTCCGGATATGGTCTTCGGGGCAGATATCATCGCGGGCTTTCCCACGGAAACCGAGGCGATGTTCCAACGCTCGGTCGACCTGGTGGCAGACTGCGGGCTGACGTTTCTGCATGTCTTTCCGTTCAGCCCGCGTCAGGGCACCCCGGCCGCCCGGATGCCGCAAGTGCCCGGTCCAAAGGTCAAGAACCGCGCGACCCGGCTGCGCGCTGTCGGAGACGCCGCCCTAGCCGCGTATCTGGCGGGGCAGGTCGGCCAGACCCACAGGATATTGACCGAAAAACCCCGCATGGGGCGCACCCCGCAGTTTGCCGAAGTTCGCTTTGCCGCCGATCAACCCGAAGGCTGCATTGTCGAACGGGGCGTGACGGGCGCAACGACGACGCATCTGCTGGCTTAGGGTCGGCGGATTGTGTCGCCCGGCTGCAAGGTCGGGAACAGTTCGCTGACCTGATTTCCCGGTGCCCTTCCCGCCACGATATCGGCAGCATGACGCCCGATGTCCAGCCGACAGGCGTCCATCGTGGCCAGCCTGCACGGCAAACCCTCCAGCAGGTCAACCCCGTTGAACCCGGCCAGCCCGATCCGCCCCGGGACGTCCAACCCCTGCGCAAGGCAAAACAGCAACCCACCCGCGCCAATCATGTCATTGGAATAATACAGAAAATCAACTTCGGGGCTGCGGGCCAGCACCGCTTGGGTCATTTCGCGCCCCTTTGCCAGTGCGGACGAGCCGGAATAGAACTCGCGGTCAGCCAGAGACAGACCGGCGAGGGCCAGCGCCTCTTCGAACCCTTCCAGCCGTTTGCGGGCGCGGTGATCGTTCGGCATCTGGGTGCCCAGAAAGGCGATGCGACGATAGCCTGCGGCAATGATCGCCTCGGCCATCTGCCGCCCCGCACGACGGTGCGAAATGCCGACGGCCGAATCCACCGCCTCGCCGTCAATATCCATGATCTCGACGATCGGAATGCCCGCCTGCCGCAACATCGCCCTTGCCGCCGCGCTGTGTTCCAGCCCCGCGATGATCACCCCAGAGGGCCGCCACGACAGCATTTCATACAGCACCGTCTCTTCGCGTTCGGGAAGATAGTTGGTGACACCCACCACCGGCTGCAGCCCGGTATCGTCGAGCCGTTCCGAAATGCCGGTCAGCACTTCGGGGAACACCATGTTCGACAGCGACGGTATGATCACCCCGACCAGATTGACCCGGCTGGAGGCCAGTGCGCCGGCAATCTTGTTCGGCACATAGCCCAGCTTTCGCGCCGCCTCGAGGACCCGCAGCCGGGTCGGTTCCGACACGTCGCCGCGCCGCCGCAACACCCGGCTGACCGTCATCTCGCTGACCCCCGACGCCTCGGAGACATCGCGCAACGTCAAGGGGCGGCGGGGGGCGGACCCAGGCGGTCTGGACACGGAAGGGCGGGCCTTGTTCGGGACTGTGACCATAGCGTTACAGACAAAAGCCCGGCGTGTCCAAGGCCGGTTTCGGCTTGATGGTGTCGCCAACGGCCGAAACGGCCCGGACAGTCTACTTCGACGCGGGCTTCCCCCGCCCGGAAGCCGGAGCGCCGGACCCTGAGGGCGGCGAGCCGCTCCAGCCTTCCCTGACGCCGCCGCGTGTGCCGTCCCTGTTGCAACGGGATGCATTCTCCCGCATGAAAGCGCTGCGTGGCCCCGTAGCTCAGGGGATAGAGCGGCCGCCTCCTAAGCGGCAGGTCGATGGTTCGAATCCATCCGGGGTCACCAATGAACGTCACTCCGTCAATCAATTTCCGACCTTTCCGATGGTGTGTCAAAGGGCTCTCTCGGGTTCGCCGACCCATGTTCATGGCTTGGCCCACAGTGTGGCTCTTTCAACATCCCACCCGCTGTCGGCTTCCGACGGTTTGCCGCCCCGGTACGGACTTCGGTGGTCTTGTGGGTCGCGGGTCCCGGAATGGCCGTCACCTCCCAGGGGATCACGTCGTTCTCGCTGTTCCGTTTTCGGCCGAACGAACAACGCCGCGCCAATCCGCTTGGCGGACGCAGCAGGGGCCCGGCGTGCCCGCCGTTTTCATGGGCGTCGCGACCAATTGTCATGTACGGTCGCTATGGAACCGATACGGTCGGTTGTCCGCAAAGGATGGCACCTCAGGGGCACCGAAATTTGCCGGGAAAGCCAGCAGTTTTAATGATTGGGATCTCCGTACGCATCCATCGTTCCGCCTCGCTTCACACCTCTCACGGGTGGTTGGCGCGGCAGACCAGACGCGGACGGTCGTGGGCTGGCACTTTGGCACGCATGGTAATCTGAAGGGATAACCTATGAACCACAGCCTTCACGGGCAAGTCGCGCTCATCACCGGATCGACCAGCGGTATTGGCCTTGGCATCGCGCGGGAACTGGTCGGCCATGGCGCGCGCGTCATCCTGAACGGCATCGAGGCGGCCGAGGCGGGCGACGCGATTGCGAGGTCGTTTGGCGACCACGCGCTGTATCTGCATGCCGATCTGTCCCGAACCGCCGCTGTCGAAAGCCTGATGGTGCTGGCCGGGGCCGCCTTCGGGCGGCTGGACATTCTGGTGAACAATGCGGGCATCCAGTTCGTGGCACCGCTGGCCGAATTTCCGCCCGAGAAATACGACCTGATCATCGCGCTGAACCAAAGCTCGGTGTTTCACACCACTCGGCTGGCCTTGCCGATGATGCGCAAACTGGGACGCGGGCGGATCATCAACATCGCCTCGGCGCATGGCCTGGTCGGCTCGCCTTTCAAATCGGCCTACGTTGCGGCCAAGCACGCCGTCGTCGGGCTGACCAAGGTCACGGCGCTGGAAACGGCGGAAGAAAACATCACCGCCAACGCGATCTGCCCCGGGTATGTGCTGACGCCGCTGGTCGAGGCGCAGATCGATGCGCAGGCCCAGGCCCATGGCATCGAACGCGAAGCCGTGATCCGCGATGTGTTGCTGGCCCAGCAGCCCAACAAGACGTTTGCAACTGTCGCCGAAATCGGCGCGCTCTGCGCATTTCTGGCATCCGATGCCGCCGCTTCGATCACCGGCACAGCCATCCCGGTCGACGGTGGCTGGACGGCCCATTAGGGGAACGATCAAGGCCGCACCGAAACCGAAAAACCAAAACCCTTTGGCGGGGCAGGGGGAGTACCCTTGTGCTGCAAGGCGGGGGCGCGCTTGGCGCCTATCAGGCCGGAGTTCATGAGGCCCTGCACGAGGTCGGGATCGAGCCCGACCGGATCATCGGCACCTCGATCGGCGCGCTCAACGCGGCGATCATCGCGGGCAACAAACCCCAAGACCGGTTGTGGCAACTCAAGGCGTTCTGGGCGAAGGTGCGTCACCCGGTGCCCGTGACCCCACTTGCGGTGCTGCCGTTCCTTGGCAGGCATTTGCCGCGATGAATTCCATCACCTCGGGCCTGCCGGAGTTCTTTTCACCCAATCCGATGGCGTTCCTCGGGCCAAAGATGTCGCTTGGTGCCGACGATGCCGGCCACAACAGCACCGAACCGCTGCAAAAGACGCGGAACGGCCTGCACGATCCGGCGCTGTTGGCCACTCAGTCACCGCGCATGACGCTGGGGGCGGCGAATGTGACGTCCGGCGAGATGCCCTGTTTCGACACAAAAACCGATGCGCGAACACGCCTGTCGAGGCGGTATTCGACGACAACCTGCAAGTCGGGGATCGCGTTTGCCATCCACCTGTGGCGCAGGCAAGGCGAAGAGCCGACGCCGATCCGGGTTGTGGCGGCCTGGGCGCCGACGGTCGCGATCTTTGCAGCGCTGCGTGTGGTACAGGGTCTGTGCATGGCGACCGCGTTCAGCCAGACGCTGGCCTGTCTTGGCGAGCGGACGACCGGTGCGGCGGCCACGCAGGCGTTCGGGGCCGATGTGACGGGCAATGTGGCGTCGAACCTGATCGGGCGGTTTGTGGCGTCGGGGGTGGCGGGCGCATGGGGCATCGACGCCAGCTTTCATCTGTTTGCAGGGCTCAATCTGGCAGGGGCGGCACTGGTGGCGGCGACCATCCACCGCACACCCAAGATGAAACAGGGGGCCGATCACGCAAGATCGCCGCTGACGGCCGTGAAAACCCATCCGGGCAATCCTTGGCTGCGGGCGCCTTTTGCCTCCTGTTCGTGTTCATCGGAGTGTTCAGCCATGTGAATTTCGAACTGAGCGGCACGCGTTTTGGCGTGTCGATGAAGACCCTCGGGGCCGTTCATCTGGTGTTTCTGCCTTCGATCTTTATCACGCCACAGGCTGGAAATGTGGCCGATCGGTTCGGGGTGCGGCGCGCGGCACGGGCCGGGATCGGGCTTGCGCTGTTCGGTGTCACGCTGATGTTGCTGGACTGGCTGCCCGCAATGCTGGCAGGCATGGCGCTGGTGGCGGTGGGCACGTTTCTGGCGCAAGCGCTGGCCACCGGATTTGTCAGCCGCGCCGCGATGGGAGACCGGGCCGCCGCAAGCGGGCTTTACTTCGCCAGCTATTTTTCGGGCGGATGGGCGGGGGCTGTCATTCTGGGGCAGGTTTACACGGCATATGGATGGGATGCGCTGTCGTCATGCGTGGCTTTCGTGCCGGTCGGGGCCGCCTTTCTTGCCCGCGATTTCGAAATGCCGAAGGCTGCGTGATTTCGGGGCCCCAAGTTGATCCGGACGGATGCGACCCGATGGCACCCGCCACAGGGAATCAAGGAAACGAGCGATGCAAGATTCACAAGGCCAGACATCACCGGCACGACCCGAGAAGATCGCCCTTGTCCTGCAAGGCGGCGGCGCGCTGGGCAGCTATCAGGCCGGGGTATACGACGCCCTGGCCGAGGCAGACTATCTGCCCGACTGGGTGGCGGGCATTTCGATCGGCGCCATCAACGCGGCGATCATCGCAGGCAACCCGCCCGAAACGCGCGTTGCCCAGTTGCGCACCTTCTGGCAGCAGATCACCGAAACGCACACGGGATGGCCGGCATGGCCTTTTGCGGGCCCGCCCGTCCTGACCCAGACCGCTGCGGCGCAAGCGGCGATGCTGTTTGGCCAGCCCGGCTTTTTCGCGCCGCGCAAGATGTTCGAATGGTTCGCGCCGCGCCGTCCGGTCAGCTATTATGACACCTCGGGACTGAAGGCGACGCTGGAGCGTCTGGTGGATTTCGATCGGATCAACGCTGCGTCCGAGCCGCGGCTCAGCGTCGGTGCCGTCAACGTGCGGACCGGACGGTTCGCCTATTTCGACAGCACCAGATGCCCGATCCGCGCCGAACACATCATGGCCAGCGGCGCGTTGCCGCCGGGGTTTCCGGCGGTCGAGATTGACGGGGAACACTATTGGGATGGCGGGATCGTGTCGAACACGCCGCTGGCGTATGTGCTGGAACAACTGCCCCGCCGCAGTCGGCTGACGTTTCAGGTGGATGTCTTCCAATCGTATGGTCAGCTTCCGACCACGCTGGAAGAGGTGGCAGAGCGGGAAAAGGACATCCGCTATGCCAGCCGCACCCGGATGAACACCGAAATCTTCGCCAACAAGCACGAGGTGCGCCATGCGATCAACGAGCTGATCGAACTGCTGCCGCCCGAACTTGCCGCCACACCCGAGGCGCGCAGGCTCTACAGGATGGGCTGCGTGACGCAGATGGATATCGTGCAGATGATCTATCGGCCCATGGCGCCGCAGGGCTTTCAGAAGGACTATGAATTCAGCCGCGCGACAATGGGCCAGCGATGGGACCAGGGGCACGCCGATGCGCGGGTCACGTTGGAGGCAGCCCCCTGGCTGGAGCCGAAGGGCCACGAAGTCGGCGTTCGGGTGTTCGATGTCTGGCACAAGAAACTGGTCGAAAAGCGTCTGGCCGACTCCGAGGTGGCCAGGACAGAGGACTGACGCTAACCTTGACGTGGATTGGTCACACTTAGCGCGGCCTGGCCTGACCAGACCGGATATCGCCAACGGATTGCGCATCAGTCGCTAAGGAAACGGACATGTCTTTGGAAAATGAATGCATCATCGTCACCGGGGCCGCGGGAAACCTCGGGTCCGCAGTGGCCCGGACACTGGCCGGCAAGGGTGCTCAGGTGGTCTGCGTCGACCGCGCGGAACGGACGTCCGATGCAAGCGAGGACGGGATCGACCCTGCGCGCATTCTGTGGATCACCGGGCAGGACATCAGCGTCAAAGCCGCGATGGATGCGGTGGTCGTCCAGGCAACGGCGCATTTCGGCAAGGTGACCGGCCTTGTGAACACGGTCGGCGGCTTTGTCACCGGCAAGGTCATCGGCGAGGCGCTGGATCAGTGGGATCTGATGATGCTGCTGAACGCCAAGATCGCCCTTGTGACCAGTGCCGCCGTGCTGCCCGCCATGATGGCGGCTGGTCGCGGGCGGATCGTGCATATCGCAGCGCAGCCCGGCATCAAGGCCGTCGGTGGTCAGGCCGCCTATGCGGCATCGAAGGCAGCGGTGATCCGTCTGGTCGAAAGCATCGCGTCCGAGCACCGCGGCGACCGGATCACGGCGAACTGCATCCTGCCAGGCACCATCGACACGCCCGTAAACCGCGCGTCGATGCCCAACGCCAAGCCCGATATCTGGATAGCGCCTGCAGCGATCGCCGAACTGATAGCTTTTCTGGTCTCTCCGGCAGGGGCAGTGGTAACCGGTGCCGCCATTCCTGCGACAGCGCTGGTCTAGTGCCCGGTACGGTGGGGGGCAGGTGGTGGATGTCTGCTGGACCGCGATTAATCTCTCTGCCGGGACTGGCGGCGTCATCGCGCTGGCCTTCGTTCTGTCTGGCATCGACCGGATCGACGCGGCCGCGCGCGGGGCGTATCTGGTCCGCCTCCTGCTGTTGCCCGGACTGACGCTGTTGTGGCCGGTCGTGCTGATCCGCTGGATCGGGCTGGAGCGGCGGCAGAGGCAGGCGCAATGATCCGCCGTCAGCGTCGCATCCATCTGCGCGTCTGGACCGCAATGGCCGTCTTGTTGCCGCTCAGCCTGGCGGTGATTCTGGCGTTGGCCGCCAGCCAGGTGATCGAACGCGCGCCGGTTCGCCTTGAGCCGCCGTCCGCCGCGAAAGGGAAGGGCGGATGAGCCACGCGTACAAGCCGGTCCAGTGGAACCGCACGAAGCCTGCTGGCGGGCAGCGGGATCGGGGGGCTGTTGTGCGTCATGGCGCTGTTGTTGCCGCTTGGCACCATCGACCCCGGGTCGGGGCGCTATGCCAACGATCTGCGCGGCGGCAGACTGACCGGGGTGATCGACCCGCTGCCCTATCCGATCCTGCGTGTGCCCGCAGCCGAAGGGTCGAACGCGCGGGCCGTTCTGCTGGGCGGGCAGGACAAGATCGGCGCGCGAGGCCGGGTCAGATTGGGCACCGAAGTGATCGAGGTGGGCGGGGTGTTCGTGCGCCGCGGCGATCTGGAGATGCTGCTGATCGGCGGCAACAGTGCGAGGGCCAGCCCGAAATCCTGCCGGGCTTCGTTCCGGCCACGACAACCGACCTCGGGCGCTGGCGCCTGACGGGCGAGATCTGCGACGGCAAATGCTATGGCGGTGCAATGAAGCCGGGAGACGGCCTCGCCCACAAGGCCTGTGCGAACCTGTGCATTCTGGAAGGTCTGCCGCCGGTTCTGGTGATGGAACTGCCGGTCGAAGGCTCGACCGTCGTGCTGCTCGCGGCCGAAGGCGGTGGCCCGATGCCCGTGGCGGCGTTCGACCTGACGGCGATTCCGATTCAGCTGGAAGGCTGGCTTGTACGACGCGACGATCTTTTGATCTTCCGCATCGACGAAAGCTCGGTGCGCCGGATGCAAGGTTGAGTTGTCCGGTCTCCGACCGTTCGCGGGGCCAAGTGCAACGGTGCAGCCCTTGCTCACCGGGCCGCCGCCGCGCCACCCACGGCCGGGTCCGTGCTCGACCGGTTCACCCGTGCCGACCCGCAGCGCACCGAGGCTGACCCCGACAACCCGCGCGCCGCCCGCGAAGTGGCGATGCGCAGGCAGAGGGGGGTTACTTGCAGCGCGACAAGAAGGTGAAGGCGGCAAGATACTTTTGCGCTTCGCCCAACGCCACACCAAGCGCAGGGTTCGCCGTCAACCCTGCGATGTGGAAGATGTCCTCTGCGCCGTTTCGCAGATAAGCGAAACCACCAAGATCATCGTCGTCCGGAAACGCAGATTTCATGAAGAAGAACTTGTCGCCCCGGTCGCCATCATCCTTGACGAACTGAAGCAAAAGCTCGCCCACCTTTAGTGGTACCGGAGTGCCGATCTCTGTGAGTAGACAACGAATGTAATCCGACTTCCCCAGCCGTTTCACCGTGTAGATGCGCAGTGTCTTCTCGGCGGGTGTTCCGGTACTGCTGTCGACGTAAACGTAACGCAGTTCGATTTGGTCGCCAAACGCGACAACCTTCTCTAACGCGCTTCGCAGACCCTTCACGTTCTTGTTGAGGCCACTGTAATTGTCGATAAGCGCCTGCCCGAGAATCACCATTCCCGCTCTTCGAGCCTCGCCGGAATCCGTTTTCTTCGTATCGTAGCCGATGATCGACGCCATTCGCTCCTCCGTTTCATCAGTCTGGGTTCAAGTCTCCGGTCAGGTCTGCGTCCTTCCGGCGGTGATCAGGTCTTGAAGCGTAAAACGCGAACGGTCAGACGCCTTCAAACCCGGAAGGACGTCGAACGGTTCGCCTGACAGTATGCTGTCGGGGCTGGCCTCGATGGCGGCATGGATCGTCTCCATGACGACCCGACTGGCCAACGTGCCAAGATGTTTGCCGCTGCAGCCCCGCACCTCCGCTTCACGCAACACGTAAAACCAAAGCGGCGCCTCTTCCTTGAGAAGATCATGCACCCCGTCAAGGTCGCTCCCCCGCCGCAGTCCCGCGACAATTTCGTCCCCGGTAAGAGGAATTTCGCTCAGCAAGCTTGTTGCCGCATGTGCAGCAACGTGGCGATGCAGGCTTTGTCCACTGGGCAGACCGACCTTGCGACCCCGCAGAAGCGTGATGAGCGCGAGATCAGGTTCCTGACTGTCGGGTGGTAACCATGGGTCGTCGAGACGCCGAAGGTCACCGCTTATCCGCGTGTCGATCGCCGCCGAATTTCGGGCGCTGTCGTGACCCGAAAGGTCCAGCAGACGCAACCAGTCGACTGGCCAGTCGCCATTCAGGCGCGGACCTTCGCTCGTAATTACGCCCATATGCGTCTGGCGTCGCAACTCGTAACCCGAGACGCCAAAATTTAACTTCTTGTTCCAGTCATACCCCGCCCGGACCATGCTGTGGCCGAAACGGAAGCAGGCTGCGGCAAATTCGATGGGCACCTGGAACAGGTCGGGCAGCACGCTGCCCCCGTGCTTCCCGGTCGGAAAGATAACCCGGCGCACGCCGCGCGGATTCCCTTCGGGCAGGATGTCGTCATAGACGTCGGGATGGATGATACGCCGCAGATAGTCGTGCAGTACCACCGACTGGACATGGCGGCGGGTCTGGCATTTCACGTCCTCGGGATCGACGCAGGGCATCAGATCGCAGAGGCAATGGTGAAAGCGGATCATCGCCACTGTCATCTGCGCCACCGACAGGTTGTTGTCGTTGCGGGCGTCGGAGATCGCAGGACAGCCGGTCCAGTCGCGTGGCAGGTCCTGGTAGCGGCCGCCCGTCGTCTGCCCCAGCGCAAGGCCGCCCTTCCAGATCACGCCGTTCTGCGGCAAGACCCCGGGAGGCGGCGTGTCAAACAGGCTGTCAAGATCGAGAGCGTGGCTGCGCACGTTGATCGCGTCGCCCTTGTCGTCCGCGGCCCGCATGTGCGTCAGATCATGCGCGATGAACTGGCCGAGATAGGTGTAGGCCGCAGGAACCTGCGAGGTGATCGCGCTGTCCTGGTCACGACCGATCGCGTTCGCGAGCGCGCGCAGATTGGCTTCGCCCCAACCGCTTTCTGGGCCGCAGGCGCCCATGATGCGGAAATAGAACGCCGGGGACCTTTTCCGGCCCGGATCGCGCGTGCCGTCGGTAACGGCTTCGGCATCGCCGCCGGACTCAAAGCGGCGCAGCGCGCCGAGTGCCTTTTTGTCGAGGACGGCCGTAAAGACCTTGCTCCCGACACCGGCACAGGGTGCCAGTTGCGCAACGCTCGGTTCCTGATCGTCGGAAGCATCCAGCGGATTCGCCCGAAACTCAAGCGCGTCGAGCTGAACTTCCCTGCGCGCTATCTGGTCGATCGAGGCCACGGCCACGAAGGGAAGGCTGCCGCCGTGAACGTTCCTAGACATCGAAACCCCGGAAATACGCGGATCGGCAGGACCTGATCAATGGATACAAGTGTGCGTGCTGCGACCGGTTTGTCAATCTGCTTTCGGCTGGAGACGGCATCGCTGCCGGCCGGAACTGACCTTGCTGATCACAAGGTCGCGGTCCGGGGCGGCTGCGACCCCGACAGAACCGCATCCTCCAGTTCAGCCGGCCGCGCAGCCTCACGCTGAAAGCGTTTTCTCAGCCCCCTGGCAGTCGCATGGACAGCGCCGCAATGTTTTCTGACCGCTGCAATCAGCGATCGGGACTGTTCCTGACCGAAGGGGGTCTCGAACCGGATCGGTCGCGCCCGGTTCTGCGAAGGGAGGCAGGCCCGAGCGATCCATTTGCCGTCGAACCGCCCGCCCGGACACCTTCTTCGGGCGGACCGATGGCGCCCTGACGGTGACCAGCTTGACCCGGGCCGAGACTGCCCGGCAGAACCGGATCGTGGCAACGTGCAGCACCGCCACCGCAACCGGCTAGCGACTGGCCGATTGGCGGGCGATGTAGCTGGCGGTCATCAGGTCAAGATGGGCCCCGCCGCCGTTTTTCGCGAGAGTGATGTCGTCGTCCGACAGGCGGGTGAACCGCACGGGGTCGTCATAGAAATCGGCCAGCACGTCGGCTTCGGTCATCGCCCCGGACGCGAGCGGGGCCATCAGGTCGCCGATATGGTGAACCGTCGTGGCGCGGGCATCGACGAACACCCGGGCGCGGGCCATCGCGGTATCGTCCACCTCTCGCATCTCGGGCGTGTAGGCCCCGATCAGGTCCAGGTGCTGCCCGGGTTGCAGCCAATCCCCCTTGATCAGCGGCCGGGTCGCCATTGTCGCGGTGCAGATGATGTCGGCCCGGCGGACGGCCGGTTCCAGCTCGTCGGCCACCGCATGCCCCATTGCGGCGGCATGTGCCGGGGTGCGCGACCAGACGGTGAAGCGGGCATCGGGAAACCGGCTTCGATAGGCCTCGACCATCGACCGCGCCACGGTGCCCGCGCCAACCAGCAGGATGTTGCGGCTGTCACGGCGGGCCAGTCTGCTGGCCGACAGCAGGCTGTCACCGGCCGTTTTCCATTTTGTGACCAGGTGGAAATCCAGCATCGAGGCGACCGTGCCATCGGTATCGTCAAACAGAACCACCGCCCCGTTCACGGTGGGCAAGCCCCGCGCCGCATTGCCCGCCATGATGGTGCCCACCTTGACCAACGAGCCCAGCCCGTCGATCCAGGCGGCGCGGTCGAGCAAGCGGTCGGGTCCGCGCGCCAGCAGGATATCGGCGATCTCGGCGCGGGGCAGCCGGTGGCCGGCCTCGAAGGCGGCCAGCAGGCCGGGCCAGGTCAGGTATGGCTCGACGTCATGTCCGATGATCTTCATAACCCGGCCTCCATTTCGGTCAACAGTCCTTCTGCGACCAGCCGCCGCGCCCAGCCTTGCCAGCTTTCGAACTGGTGGGTGCGCCAGCCGCGCCGGGCAGCGGCGGTGATGTTGTCGGCCTTGTCATCGGTGAACAGCAGGCTTGCAGGCGGCAGGCCGCAATCCTGTTCGACCATGGCAAAGATCCGCGGGTCGGGTTTGCTGACGCCCATCACGCCGGACACATAAGTGCGGTCGAAATCGCGCAGGAAGTCGAGTTTCGGCAGCGCTTCAGCAAAGGTGTCTCCCCCGAAGTTGGTCAGCGCGAACACCGGCACCCCCTTGGCCCGCAGCGCGCGTTGCAAGGCGATGGACCCGTCGATCCGGGGGCTGGCCAACTCGACCCAGCGGTCATGCCACCACCGGATTTCGGGCCCCCAATCCGGGTTGCGGTCAGCGAGGTCGAAGATCGTCTGGCGGAACGGGGCTCCGGCGTCGATCGCCACGTTCATGGCGTGCAGATCGACAGCGGCAAACAGCGCGCGCCGCCGTTCCACCCCGATCACCCGGTCATAGAACGCCTCGGGCTGCCAGCCGGTCAGCACGTTGCCGATGTCAAAGATCACCGCTTGGGGTTGCAACATCCACCTCTTTCCGGCGCAGGGTTTCACGCCACAGCGTATAAAGCCCTGCGCCACAGATCAACGCAATCCCGACCCAGCCGGTCAGGTCAGGCCAGGTGGCAAAGATCACCACGCCCCAGAAGATCGCCATCGGCATGCCCGCATATTCGAACGGGGCGATCAGGGCAGCCTCGGTGGTCCGGTAGGCCTGCGAGATCATCAGCCCGCCGATGCCGACCGCAAGCCCGGTGGCGACAAAGGCCCACCAGTCGGCGACCGGCGGGACGACCCAGGGGCGGAACAGGAACTCCAGCAGCCCGTCGTCGGTCGCCCGGTGCCCGTCGCCGACCCACAGACCCATGGCTGTCGAAACCAGGATGAATCCGATCTGGACATAGAAGTTCAGCGTCATGGCGCTTTCGGTGTCGCGCATCCGGCGGGTCATCATGTGGCTGGTGGAATAGCAGAATGCCGAAATGAGCACGAGGATCGCCGCCGGCTGCAAGACGCCCGCCCCGGGGCGCAGCATGACGACGACGCCCAGCATCCCCACAGCCACAGCGGCCCAACGGCGCGGCCCGACCTTTTCGCCCAGAACCACCGCCGACATCAGCGTGACGAACAGCGGCGATACGAACGCGGTGGCCACCGCGTCGGCCAATGGCATGACCGACAGGGCCAGGAAATAGCAGACGTTCGACACCATGACGATCGACACGCGAAACAGATGTTCACGCCAGCGCCGGGTCAGAAGCTGGCGGTATCCGGTGCCCGAGACCTCGATCACCAGGGCGACAACCGCAATCGTGATCACTGCCCGGATCAGGATGATCTGATGCAGGGCATAGCTGCCCGACAGGGCCTTGATCGCAAGATCGTTGACCGACAGCGTCGCCGCACCCCCGAGCGCCAGAAGGATGCCGGTCAGCGGGCGGCTGGAATGGGGTGTCATTGCTTCAGGTCACACACGATGCCGCACCCGTTCTGTCCTGCCCGCGACATCAGGCGCGGGCGGCGCGAACAACCCGCTCGAGCACTTCGAGAAACCGCGAGCGGTCGGTTTTCGAGAACGGCCGCCCACCGCCCTGCCGGAACGGGTCGGCGCTGCGCAGGTCGCTCATCAGATCGCGGGTCGCCAGAACCATGCCGATGTTGCGGGCGGTCAACTCTTCGCCGTTGTGCTTGACCACGCGGGCCCCGGCAGCGACACAGCGCGCGGCGAGCGGGATGTCCCCCGTGACCACCACATCGCCGGGGCCCGCCCGGGTCGCGATCCACTTGTCGGCCTCGTCGGGTCCGTCGGCAACAAAGACCGACTGCACCAGAGGGTTGGCAGAGGGGCGGATGCCGCCGTTCGACACCAGCACCATGACCATCCCGTGCCGCGCCGCCACCCGCTCGGCCTCGACCTTTACCGGGCAGGCGTCGGCATCGACGAACAGCCGCCCCTCAGGCATGCAGGGCCGCTGCATGAAAGCCGACGTGCTCCTCGATGAAAGTGGCCACGAAACAATAGCTGTGGTCATAGCCCTTCTGCAGCCGGAAGGCGCCGCCCTGCCGCCGCTGTACCATCGCTGCGGCCAGCGCCTCGGGCATCAGGCGATCAAGATACTGGTCCGCCGTGCCCTGATCGACCAGCATCGGCCCGTCGAACCCGCGCTTGCGCATCAGAAGGGTCGCGTCATGCGGGGCCCACAGCGCCTCGTCGGCGCCGAGATAGGCGGTAAACTGCCGCGTGCCCCATTCGCTGGCCGCCGGGTGACAGATCGGCGCAAAGGCCGACACCGACCGGAACCGGCCCGGAATGCCCATGGCGAGCGTCAGCGCGCCATGCCCGCCCATCGAATGCCCGGTGATGCCCTGGGCGGCCTGCTCCAGCGGAAAGGCGTTGAACACCAGCCGGGGCAGTTCGTCGGCCACATAATCCCACATCCGGAAGTGTGGCGCCCAGGGGCGCTGCGTCGCGTTCACATAGAACCCCGCCCCCTGCCCAAGGTCGAATGCCGGATCATTGGCCACGCCCTCGCCGCGTGGACTGGTGTCGGGAAAGATCAGCGCAATGCCCGCCTCGGCGGCCCACCGCTGTGCCCCGGCCTTGATCATCGCGTTTTCATGCGTGCACGTCAGACCGGACAGATACCACAGCACCGGCACCGCATCCTGTTCGGCCGCTTCAGGCAGATAAACCCCGAAGGTCATCTCGGTGCCGGTTGCGGTCGAGGCATGCGAATAGACGCCCTGCACGCCGCCAAAGGTCCGGCTTTCGGAAATTGTCTTCATTGCGTCCTCCTATCCCGTCTGCCCTGCCACCCAGGCGATGACTGCCGTTACCGTGATCACCGATGCCGCGGTCGACACCAGAATGGCCGTCGAAACCCGCCGCGGTGCAACGCCGTAATGCTGCGCCAGGATAAAGACATTTCCCGCCACTGGCAAAGCCGCAGCAGCCACCATCACGCCCGCCGCCTCCGGCTCGACCGGAAAGACCCCGAACGCCGCCACGGCCACGGCCAGGGGATGCAGTACCAGCTTGGCAAACGACAGCCAGCCCGCCACTTCCAGCCGCTCGGCCCCCCGCCCGGCCAGCGACGCCCCGATCGCAAACAGCGCACAGGGCGTCGCCGCCGCGCCCAGCAGCGTCAGGAACTCGTTTACCGGCACCGGCAGCGCCCACCCCGTGGACCCCCAGGCCAGCCCCAGAACCACCGACACGATCATCGGGTTCCGGAGCAGCCCTGCCGCCAGCAGCCGCACCGTGCCCACCGACACCGCCCCGCTGCGCAAGCCCGTGATCACCAGCGTCAGCACACTGGAGAACACGATCAGATCGACCGCCAGCACCAGCAGAACCGGCCCCACCGCCTGCGGACCCAACAGCAGCGCCAGCATGGGAATGCCCAGAAAGCCCACATTGCCGATCACCCCGCAATGCGCCTCGACCACCGCCTCGGCAGGCCCGGTGCCCCGAACCAGCCCCGCCCCCGCCACCAGCGCCCAGACCAGCGTGGTCGCCGAAAGATAGGCCGCGACGAAGGCCCAGGAGAACACCGCCGCCACATCCAGATTGGCGGCAAAGCCGAACAGCATGGCCGAGAGGGCAAAGTAGAACACGAACCTGGTCAGATACGCCGTCGCCTCGACACTGAAAAACCGCAGCTTCCCGGCGGCGAAGCCCAGCCCGATCACCGCAAAGAACGGCAAGGTTTTCAGAAGGATCGCCAGCATGATCTTTGGTGTCACGCAAGCCAGTCAGGGGCAACCCCCGGCTTGATCGGCCGGGGCGGAAAGGCCAAGGTGGCGCGAACCGGGGGTGGGAATGAGCGACGAAGACGACGCCTACAAGACAGCACAGCGGCTGATCGCAGCGGCGAAGGCGGACGGGTCAATGCGCCTCAGCTTCGACACCGACGAAACCCGCGCCCTCACCCGCCTGCCCCCCGAAATCGCAGACCTGTCCGCGCTGCGCCGTCTTGATCTGGACAAAACCCGGATCACCGACCTGCAACCCCTCGCCGCGCTGACCGGCCTGACCACGTTGAGGCTCAACAACACTCAGGTCACCGACCTGCGGCCCCTCGCCGCGCTGACCGGCCTGACCACGCTGTACCTCAACAACACCCGGATCAGCGACCTGCAACCCCTCGCCGCGCTGACCGGCCTGACCACGCTTTGGCTCACCGACACCCGGATCAGCGACCTGCAACCCCTCACCGCGCTGACCCGCCTGACCGCGCTTTCTCTCAGCAACACCCAGATCAGCGACTTGCAGCCCCTCGCCGCGCTGACCGGCCTGACGACGCTTTCCCTCACCAGCACCCGGATCACCGACCTGCAGCCCCTTACCGCGCTGATCGGCCTGACCACGTTGTACCTCAACAACACCCAGATCACTGACCTGCAGCCCCTTACTGCGCTGATCGGCCTGACCACGTTGTACCTCAACAACACCCAGATCACCGACCTGCAGCCCCTTACCGCGCTGACCGGCCTGACCACGCTTTCCCTCACCCACACCCAGATCACCGACCTGCAGCCTCTCGCCGCGCTGACCGGCCTGACCGCGCTTTATCTCGGCAACACCCAGATCACCGACCTGCAATCTCTCGCCGCGCTGACCGGCCTTACCGCGCTTTGGCTCACCAACACCCAAATCACCGACCTGCGCCCGCTCCGCAACCTGCAAGGCCTGGTCGAAAATCCCGAGAACAACGGCCTCACCTTCACCGACACCCCCGCCACCCGCGCAGACCCCCGCATCGCAGAAATCGCCGAGATCAAAGACCCCGCCACCCGCGCGCGGGAGTTGTTTGCCTATCTGAAAACCTGGGTGCCGCTGGGGGCACTGGGCTTTTTAGACAACTTTGGAGAAACAGCGCCTGCCGTCCCTGCGTTTCGTCCCGCCCCAGTCCTTCCCATACTCACCGATCAAGGGATCAGTCTGGCCAAAGGCCCCGAGGTCTTGGCTGCGGCAAACGCTGTGGCCCGCGCCCAAGACGGCTGGCTTGCCCTCTCGGAATTCCGGGAGAGCTTTGGAACCGGCTTTCACATTGAAAATTACGTGCCGCTTCCCGGCATCCTGAAGTGTTTTGATCGGGCGATGGGCGCCGATTACGCATCCTGCCGCCCGATCGCCGTAGGATTACATGGGCAAAGGTTGATCGCGCTTTCTGCCGACGCTGGTTTTCTTGCGACGTTGCCCACCGGGGCAGAACCCGAGTTGAAGGCCTTTGCCGCCGCCATCGCTACCTTTGTCGAACGCTTTCCCGATTGGCAGGAATACTGCGATGATGCAGATACCTATGCAGCCATGACCGAAAAGGATCGCACCGCGTTTGCACAGGTCGATCAGGCCTTGGCCGCAACACCGCAGGCGGATCAGGAATTCAAGGATGAGTTCCATTCCATCGTCGTAATCGGGTCAGACCAAGAAGCCACAGAGATTGACCGCAAAGGTCTCGAATCGTCCACCCGCGAACTCGCAAGGGCATTGGGAGTAAAGGCGCTAAACGGAATCAAGTCCGGGGAATTTGTGAAGGGGCAGACCATAGAAATGGCGCAAATCGGCCAAGTCGAATGGGCTAAGTGGAAATGGCGGTTAGGTGGTTTTTCCCTTGATGCCCTGGATCGGGCATCCCCGTCTCTCCGCGCGCTCGCCAAACAACGACCAAAGTCATTTGGTTGGCTCATTCCGGTGCTGGATTATCTTGGAACAAGACACGGCGACGCAGACGGCCCACCCTAGGTCAGGGCCTATTCCGCCCCCACC
>Ga0105044_10002696_pt1 | contig 24361 bp, 21 predicted proteins | sample MAT01_FD_78092 | JGI IMG/M metagenome (GOLD analysis project Ga0105044, IMG submission 78092) | Freshwater microbial communities from Lake Fryxell liftoff mats and glacier meltwater in Antarctica - MAT-01 | ecosystem: Environmental > Aquatic > Freshwater > Ice > Liftoff microbial mat | place...
CGCTGCTCAAGCCCGTGCTCCAGGTCGCCGGCTTCCTGATCTGCCTGGGCCTGCTCGCATGGTGCCTCCGCACCGCCTTCGACGAGCGCAACCGGGCCCAGCTCGAACGCCTCGCCGACGCCGATGCTTCCCAGGTCGCCGGCCTGCTCTCGCTCTCGCTCGTGGTCGTGCTCATCTCCGGCGAGGTCTTCCGAAACGTCCTCTATCCCGTCCGCCGCCTGGGCCTGCTCTCCATTCATTCCACCAACGCCATCGCCAGCCTCCTGGCCCTGCTGCCGTTCAAGCTCAGCATCGTCGCCCGCGTTCTGGTCCACAACCGCCGCGACGGCCTGCCGCTGCTCACGATCACCGCCTGGTTCGCGGCCGTCTCCGCCGTCATGGCCTGCGCCATCGCGCCGCTTCTGGCCGTCTCCCGCCTCCGCCAGCCAACCGACGCCGTCTCTGTCTGGCTCATGCTCACAAGCCTCCTGCTCGCCGCCGGCTCGATGCTGCTTTTCGCCCGCTGGCTGCTCACGCCCCGCGGCTGGTCGCTGGTCACTTCCATCTACGCGCTCCTGCCCAAGCCTAAGCGCCTCCGCGCCAACGCGCCCGCCGGCGCGGCCCTGCTCGACAGCGCCCGCCAAGGCTGCTTCATGCTCGCCAGCCCCCGCGCCGTGCTCGTCAGCCTGCTCCTCCGCGGCCTGGACGTCGGCGTCCAGGGCGCCCGCATCCTTGTCGCGGCCCACATCATCGGGCTGGATCTCTCCTTCGATCGTGCCATGCTCGCGGGCCTCGCCTACTTCCTTGTCGGTGCCGCCGCCCCATCGGGCCAGCTCGGCGCAAGAGAGACCGCCGTCACCCTGCTGCTCGGGCCGGAGTTCGCGGTCGTCCCCCTGCTGATCACCGCGGCCGAGACGCTCGTGCTGGTCGCGGGCAGCGTGCTAGGCATCGCCTATTTGCGTCCCGACCGCCTGCTCCGGCTCGCGAAGAATCCTGCGCCCGCCTCCGTCTAGCGGCGCAGGCGAGCGGTCACGCTGCGGTCCTCGCCCTCCCACCACACCCGGACCCACGCGCCCTCTTGCGAGCCGTCGCTCCCGCTCGACCGGGCCCACGCGGCGACCTCCGCCGGCACGCCCCCGAGCCGCAGGGTCCACGTCCGCGTGACCAGCGCGTCGTACCGCGCCCGGGCCGCGTCGGCGCTCAGGTCCACCGTCCACGATCTAAGCACGCCAGTCGCTCCTGCGCTCGAGCTCGCCCCGTCGGTCGCCACCAGCTCGACACGCAGCACCCCCGGCCCGCGGTCGTCCGCACCGCCCGGCTCCGCGATGCTCAGGTGCAGCACCAGCGTCGGTCCCTCGCCCGACGACTCGTCAGCACCCTCGATGTGCGTCAGCGGATGAATCGCCAGCGCCGGCAGACCCGCACTCGGACTCGCTCCGCGATCCGCCCCCGCCGCCCCCCGACCCTCTGCGCCCCGCGGCGGGCACCCCATCATGGCCACCGGCGCCGCCAGCGCGAGCACCCACAGAACCGAAACTCCTGCCCGGTTGGGTTCCTGCCTACGCATCGCACAGCCTCCTGTACGGAGCAGTCTACCACGCCCTCACGCCGCGCGAGATCGCTCGCCCCCGCCCGGCCCGCTCCCTAAGCCGGCCCGCTCGAAGGCGTCGACCAGCCTCCGCTGCGTGCCCTCGAGCGTGACGATCGCCCGCGTGTTGTCGTCAAGGGCCTTGAGCAGCGCCCCCAGGCTCACCGCGTCGGCCTGCACGCGCTGGTGCAGGTCGCGCAGCTGCTGCTCGCGCTCCCCCGCCGAGCGTCGCTCGGCGAGCCACATCCATCCGATGAGCCCGGCAACGCCGAACTGCGCCACTGTCGCCGCGATGGTCGGGTCCATGCCTTACTCCTTGTCCACGTCGGTGATCTCGCCCAGCACCGCCTCGAACGCCGCCGAGAACGCCTGCCCGGTGTCGATCGGGCCAACGAGCCTCACGCCAAGCAGGTACAGCTCGCCCATCGACACCCCGCCCACGACGAGCTCGCCAGCGCCGGGCGGATCGCCGATCAGCTCCGCCGCCGCGTCCAGCTGCGCAAGCACGCCCTCGCCAGACCCGCCGATCAGACGCCCGCTCAGCACGACCCGGCGTTCGGCGGCGCCCAGCAGCATCGAGCCCGGCTCCGGCGGCGTCAGCCCCGCCCGTGCCAGCAGCTCGAGCCCGATCCGCCCCGGCAAGCGACGCACGACCGCGCCGGGGAATAACACGACGCCCTTGAAGACCACCTCCATCGCCCGTCCCTCCCTTTCTGCACAAACTTCAGACCTGTGCAACGCTCACCGTCACAGGGTCCGCCACGCCGCCGTCGGGCGACACGCCGATGAACGTGAGCGTCTGCACCGCGACCAGCCCGGGTGCGGTGCGCGACGACGCCCGGCTTGCGTCGTCGGTCGCCACGTCCGTCTTCACGCCCGTCAGCACGCACCGCACGCTGAACCGGGTGCGGGCCCCGCCGCCCTCGGTCGAGGAGTAGAACACCAGGTCCCCCTCGCGCCCGAGCGTCAGCCCGGCCTCGGCGTCCTCGCCCCCGCCCGCCCTCCCACGCGCAGGCCGCCGTGTCACGCGCACCAGCACGCGCTGCTCGACCACGTCGACCATCGCCGCGTGCGGTCCGTCGTCGCCCCATTCCTCGACCAGCTTCCTGGCCTGGCGGTCGATGGCGACACCCAGCGCGTCCTCGAACACCACGTCCTCGAACCGCACGACCTCCGGATCAAGCACCAGCATCGCTCACCCCCTTTGGTTGTCTGCTCAGGCCCGGGCCAGCCGCACCGTGTTGAACCGCCGAACGGCATCGGGCAGACCGTCGGCATCGCAATCGATCATCGCGCTGGCCCGCCAGCGCTCCTGGGCGTAGCGCTGCGCGAAGTGCGCTGCCCTCTGCCCCGCCGGCGAGGCGTCGCCCGAGAGCGCCGCCGCCGCGGAGTAGACCGCGTGCAGCGCGCCCAGTGCCTCGAGCGTCACCAGCTCGTCCGGATTGGTCACGTCGTCCTCGCTGGGCCGCCCGTCGTCGCTCGACCCGGCGGCCCGCAGCCCGAGCATTCCCAGCAGCTGCCGGTGCACCAGCGCGATCTGCGGCCTGAAGCTGACGATCGACGCCGCCACGCCCGTCTCCACCGGCGGCGGGATCGCCGCATCGCCCGCCGAAACCCGCGCGAGCGACACGCTGATCGTTGTCGCGCCCGTCGAGCCCACCACTTCGCATGCCCGCGTCCGCAGCAGCATCACCAGGCCCGCCACGACGCCCGAGGCCACCGGCAGCGGGCCTGGCAGCGTGACGATGCCCGCCGCGCCGATGTTCACCACCCCGCTCATCAGCTGCTGGCCCGTCCATAGCACATCTCGGAACACCCCCGGCTCGATCGCCAGCAGGTCACGGTCGCTCGCCCACATGATCGCCTCCCCTCGTGCTTTGCGTTCTCGTTCCAAGGCCCGCGGGGACCTCTCGGCGCGCCGCGGGCCAGCTCCCCCCTCCCCTGCTCCCTCCGCTCTCCCCCCGCTCTCCCCTCACACGGCTCAGGTCGTCGCCAGCCCGCGCAGCACGCCGTGGGCGTTCTCGTTCTTGAGCTCCAGCGTGTACTCGCCCACGACCATGCCGACCTCGCTATCGCCCGTGGCGGCCAAGGGCTTGTAGTGGAAGCTCCGCCCGCCCAGGGGCATGACCTGCACGCGCGACGAGTCCAGGAGGAGCACCGTGTCGGCCGGCACGTAGCGGCTCAGGACCAGCCGGCACACGCCGTAGTCGCTCTCGTAGGTGCCTACGCGGGCCTGATACTTGGTGTCGCTGGGCGCGAAGATCCGCAGCCCGCTGGCGAACTCGTTGACGCGCCGCTTCTGGAAGCCCCCGAGCACGATCGTGTCGATCGCGCCCGACGACTGCTCCCAGATGGCCCGCAGCGCCGAGTTGAGCACCAGCTCCGTGAGCATCGAACCCGCGCCCGAGCCGGCCGGGATCGAGCCCTGCCCGGGCGTGAACACGTTGCTGGCGAGTTGCGGGACGATCCCGTTCATCGTCCGCCGGACGGCGCTCGAGCCCTGCGGGTTGCTCGAGGGCGACACCCCGTTGATCACGCAGTTCTCGAGGTCGCGAAGCAGCTCCCGCATCCGCTCCTGCTTCTGGAACATGAGCTCGTCGGCGAGCCCGACGCTGCGGCTGGCCCGCAGCGAGCCCGAGACCTCCACGCTCGAGGAGAAGATCTGCGTGAAGTTTCGCCGGCGCACGCGAGTGGTAAACTGAGTCGCGGGCCGGTCGTCGCCCTCGATCGCGGCGTTGCCCAGGATCAGCAGGCGGAGCCCGTTGCTCAGGTTGCCACCCGTGGTCCCGCCGTAACGCCGGACCACGGTGAGCACGTTCCCGCTCACCGCCGTCACCAGCATCACTTCCCGCACGCCCTCGGGGCGCACCTGGTCGCCCACGCGGAACCGCGAGCCGCTGGTGACCGTCACGCTCGTCGCGTTGGCCGCGTCGGGCGTGAAGGTCGCCTGGTTGATCGTGTCGCTGTTGGGCAGCAGCGTGTCCTCGATCCACTCGTGGATCGTGCTCGCCGCCGGACGACGCGGATCGCCCAAGTGATCCAGCAGCGGCGTCTCGAACGGGCTCACGATCCCGATCATCTCCGACACGTCCTCCGCCAGCTCCGGCAAGTCCGCCCCCGCGCTATACGTCGCTTTCCCAGTGAACGGCATGGTCGATTCCCCCTCGTTTCAACATTCCCTGAAGTGCGCGGCGGAACGTCCGCCGCGTGTCGCTTGATTCGGTACAGGCACAGAGGCACGGAGGCACGAAGCGAGGTTCAGCACCGGTCGTGGTCGCTTTGTGCCCTTGTCCCTCCGTGCCTTCCTAAGCCCCCTTACACCACCCCTTGGTCCCCGATCCCGTAGCCGAGTTCGGCCAGGACCCGCTCACGCGGGACGCCCAGCGCGATCTTCCGCTCCGCCGCCGTCAGCGACTCGTTCTCGTCCCGCGGCAGGGGGTCGAGCCAATCGACCCTCACGCCGCGGTCCGCCGGGGCGGTCCGGATGACGCCCAGCCGGTCGAGCGCCTCGAGCACGAGCTTGGACGCGTCCGCGATGCCGCGGCCATAGGTGATCCGTTTCCGCTCCGTCTTGCCGATCAGGCCGATGAGCGTGATCCGCAGCGCGTTCTCGCTCGAGAGGTTGCCCACCTTGGCCTGCACGACACCCCCCGCCACCGGCGGCACGCCCGAGGCCTTGTCCATCGCCTCCCGCACCTCCTGGATGTGCCGCTCCTCGCTGGGCGCATCCGCGTCGCCGCCGAAGGCCTGGATGCTCGCCTGCTCGTTGTCGGTGCTCCAGATCAGGCCCGGCGCGATCGGCAGCGTCCCGGCACCGTCGATCCCCTTGGCCAGAAACATCCGGAAGCTCTGCATCGTCACGCGGCTGGCCCGGTCGCTCAGCCGCGTGTTCAGCTCGTCCTGCAGCGGGATCAGCGGCTCGACCTCGCCGAGCCCATCGAACTCGAACGGCTGTGCCAGGTTCTGGATGTGTACCACCGGCGTCGTGTCGCCGGGTCGCGCTTGCACCAGCGCCGGCGAGTCCTGAATCAGAACGTCGCCGCCTTCTTCGCCCGTCCGATACACCTGCCTCCGCCCGCCCGCGTAGACCTCGGTGAAGATCGCTGTCCGCCGCCGGCTCGCCGCCGCGGGCTCGGGCGCCGCGTCGCTGCGCCACCAGCGCCTGACCGCCCAGGCGATCGCCGGCGGCAGGCGCGGGTCGGTCGTCACCTCGTCGGTCTGCCGCTCCACGCGGACGACGAACGCACGGATCGTGCGGAAGTCGTTCTCCAGCGGGATCGCGACGCCGCAGCGTGGATCGAGGGCCTCGATCCGCACGAAACGGGCCGCCCGGGCCGCGAGGGTGGCGAGCGATTCGAGATCGCGGCCCTCCCGCGCGCCGGCGGGGGAGATCTCGGCGGGATCGTTGGCCTCGGGGGTTGTCGCGGACGGATCGCCGATTGTGAGCGGCCGACCCTGAACATCCATCGACTCGTCCGATGCGTCCGATCCCGCCGTCTCCCCCGCCGGCGCGGGGGAGGAGGCGGACGCCTCGACCCCCCCACGCTCCCCGACTCCCCCGGCCGACCCCGCGAGCTTCGCCGCCTCCGCCGCGGCCCTGACGATCAGGTCGACGGACCCGAACACGTGCCCGATGAGCCCGATGTCGAGCATGAGGCCCACGCCGCCCGAGCCCTCCCAAACGCTTGCGAGCACGGCGTCGACGGCGCGACGCGTCGCGGCATCGCCGGCCGTGCTGCTGATCCGCACGGGCCGGCCGAACATGAAGTCGACCATGGTGTTGATCCGCCAGGCGATGTCGTTCTCGATGACGATCTCTTTGCGAGACCAGTCGGTGCGGTCGACGATGCGTGCCGCCGCGCCGCGTGTCTGCCACGCGCCGGCGAGTCGCGACGGCAGCCCCCGCTCCTGAGCGAGCCTCAGCCCGCGCTGCCCGAGGCCGCCGGATCCCAGAACGGGCGTCGTGGGCTCCATGGGGTTGCGGTAGTAGTTCCACAGCAGTTCGAGCCGCGGCGAGGTTTCGCGGCGGTGCCGATCGACCACGCTTGTAACCAGGCCGCGATTCAGACCGAGCCGCTCGACGCTCGCCAGTCCGTTGGTTGCCTTGGCTGCCTGCTGGTGCTTGGCGGTGCTCATCCCGTGTTCCCCCGTCGTGCGTTGGTTGGTGGCTCTGCCCCGGCCCGGATCACCCCGGGCTCTCACCATTGGCCGCCCGCGCCCGCCTGTGCGCGCGCCGAGGGCTTGCGCTGAGCCAGATCGCCTCGCGCCGCTGTAAACACCGGTGAGAAACTTCGCAGAATTCGTTGTGATGGGCGGGGGAAGCCCGCCGCGGCGCGCGCAAACTCGCCGGCGGGTCGCGCCGGCGAGTCTGATCAAACGCGCAAGATCACTCGGCCTTACTCGACCGTCGGAACGCCGACCCACTCGCCCCCGAGCGCGATCGAGCGGTTGCCCGCCTCCATCACGGCGACGTTCTCGACGATGTCGCGGAGCTCGACCGGGGCGTCGCCGCCCTCGAAGAACTTCACCATGCCCTCGACCAGGCGCGTGTATACCGGCGCGAAGTCGACGACGAACTGCTGCACGCCCTTGACGCCGTGGATCGTCGCGCCGAAGGCCCACGCCCCGTTGCGGTCGCAGCGGATGCGGGCGATGCGGCCGTCGTGGTACTCAAGGTCGATGAGGTGATAGCCGCTCTTGGCCTCGATACCCGGCTCGGCCTGGGCGCCCTTGGAGAAGGGCGTCGCCGACTTGACGGCCGACACCCGCTTGACCCCGCCGCCGCCCTGCCCGGACCAGCGGAAGATCGCGTCGACCATCTCGATCGAGTGGCATCCATAGTGCCAGAGGTCGGGCATGAGGTCCATGACCTCGCCGTTGCCGAATGCGTCGATGGCGACGATGTCCCCGAGCTTCTCCTTGTCGAGCTTGGGGATCTCGGTGATGAACCGCAGGCTCGAGGCCGAATAGCACCGGGCCTTGTACAGCCGGCTCATGGCCAAGAGCGCCCGGGCCTGGTCCGTTGAGCAGGTCAGCGGCTTGTCGATGTACGTCGGCAGTCCCTTGGCCAGGCTCGGCACGGCGAGCTCGAGGTGGCGCGAGCCGTTGATATTCAGCACCATGACGCCGTCGACCTGCGAGAGCAGCTCGTCGATCGACGCGACGGGCTTTGCGCCGTCCTTGATGGTGTCCTCACGCCACTTCGAGACGTCCTTCTCCGACTGCATCGGCCCGTCGGGATGCTGCCACTCGTGGTTGCCCGGGTCCCAGAAGCACGTGACCTTGCAGGGCGTCTTGCCCTCCTTGTGCATCGTGTTGACGCGGTTGGTGAAGACCGGGGTGTGGGACGAATCGCAGCCGATGATGCCGATACGCATGGGTGTATGGTCCTTTGGGATCTAGACGGTAGGGGTCCGCGTCCGTGGGCCTTCGAGAAGCACCTCGCGCCCGCGGGTGCAGCTTTCCAGCTCGGCCTCAAGCATTCGCGTGACGGCCACGGCGTCGTCGATGGTCGCCACCAGGTCCTCGTTTCTCCGGCCTTGGGCGATCGCCGTAACCAGGTGGCGGACCTGCAGTTCGTACCCCGACTCGCCGGGAAGGGCGACGTCGGCCTTGCCACCGTCCTGCACGAGCGTCAGCGGCGAGGGCCGGGCGAGGTCGAAGTCGGCCGTGGCTCGCTCGAAGGCGACGGTGTACCGCATGCGGAAGTCCGAACCCGGGGCGAGGTCCTGGCCGCCCTGGGCGACCACGTGACGCGGTGCATCATCGTCCAAGAAGCGATAGATGGTCGTCACGTGCATCGGTCCGCCTGCGCTCGAGACGGCGGCGGGTTCGCCGAAGCAGAAGCGGACGAAGTCGGCATCGTGGATGTGCAGGTCCATCAGCGCACCGCCCGAGCGTGCGTGGTCGGCGTAGAAGGCCGACCAGCCCGGGGCCGCGCCCAGACGCTCGAAGCTCGCGCTGAGCACCCGCCCGAAGGTTCGCTCGCGTACCCGGTCCTTCAGCCACGACCATCCGGGCCAGAACCGCATGCACATCGCCGGCATGCACAGCCGCCCGGAACTCCGCGCCGCGTCGGCCACGCGCTGCACGCCCGCGCTCGAGATCGCCACGGGCTTCTCCACCAGCACGTGCTTGCCGGCCTCGAGGGCCGCGACGGCCAGATCGACGTGCGTGTCGGTGTGGGTGCAGATGCTCACGAGCCCAATCCGCTCGTCTCCCAAGAGGTCTTGAGCACTGGTGTATCCGCGGACCTCGGCCGGATCGAACAGCCGTTCGCCCTCGCCGCCGGCGCCTGTGTCGATGTTCCCCGCCGCTGCCACGCGGCCGGTGAGGCGTCGGGCGTCGCGGTCGGCAACGGCCCCGAGCACGCAGGGGAAGCCCGCCGCCCGCGCGGATTGATACGCCCGCACGTGCGTGGCCCCGATGAAGCCCAGCCCGATGACGCCGACAGAGATGGAACTGGTCGAGTTGCTCATTTGGTATCAACCGGCGCGGTTCAGCGGGAACGAGCCGGCTTCCTGGCGGCGGCCTTGGCTCGCGCGGGCGACGCCCTGGCGGCAAGGTGCTTGCTCGCGAGCGCTCGCGCCCTGATCACATCCTTGATCCGCTGCGTCCCGGCCTCGCGTTCGATGAGCAGATCACACCCCAGGCCGCGGGCGCCGAGCACGCGGAAAAACGCCGGCCAGTCGACGGCCCCGGTGCCGGCGGCCACCTCGCTCCCCCATTCGCCGGGCGACAAGCTCGGCAGCGCGTCCTTGATATGGACCTGCAGCACGCGGGGGGCCAGCGCTTCCATTGCCGCGACCGGGTCGCCCATGCCATAAAGGATCATGTTCGCCGGATCGAAGTTGACGCCCACGCCCGGGCGGTCGAGCTCGGCGAGCGCTTCGAGCAGCGTATTGGCGGTCTCCTGGCCCGTCTCGAAGCCCAGCCGCACACCCGCGTCGTCGAAGATGTCGGCCAGCTCGCGAAGGCGCTGGATCATCCGCGTCCGCTCGGGCCCGGCTCCGTGCGGGATGAAGCCCGCGTGGAACGTCACCAGGGCGAGCCCCAGCCGCCGGGCCAGCCCCGCCCCGGCCTTGGCCGCCGCGAGGTTGGTCTTCCACGCGTGGTCGGGGCGCACGCCGCCGGTGGCCTTGATGGTCGCGAGCGTGGAGTAGTCCTCGCCCGCCATGCCGATCATGCCCGAATAGACCGCGATGTTCGCCCGGCGCAGCGCGTTGATCGTCTCGATCTCGCCCCACTCGCCCGTGCGGATCGGGTCGAGCGCCAGCTGCACGCCGCTCACGCCCACGGCCTTGACGCGCTCGACAAGCTCGGCGGGCGACCCGGCCTGAAGTGACCAGGAACAGACGCCGAGACGATTGGGCGGAGTGTTGATCATGGCTTGGTCCCTGGGAAAACTCGGCGGCCGTCGCGGGCGACGGCCGACGATCATTGGGCCCGACTACGCCCCCCGCGTGCCGCGCCCGCGGGCCGGGGCCTTGCCGCCGCGCCCCGCGCGCCCGGCTTGCCCGGCGTGCCCGTTGCTCGAGGCCTTGGAAGTTCGCCCGGTGAGCTCGGCGACCGTCCCGTCCTGGGCGCTTGGCTTCCAGCGGACGAAGCCCTCGATGGCCTCGTACTCGGCCAGGCCCAGCTGGTCGTAGAGCTTGGCCGTGTTCCGGTTGCGGTCCTCGGCCCGCTGCCAGAACTCACGCGGGTCGTTGGGCCCGGGGAACAGCGCCTTGTCCTTCTGGCTCTCGAGCTTGAAGATCGCGAAGCGCTTGCGGATCACCTCGTCGGGCGAGAGCGGCACGGCCATCTCGATCTCGTGCGGGCCCCACTCCTGCCAGGCCCCGCGATAGAGCCACACCGCGCAGTCCTTCATCCATGGCCGATCCTTGAGCCGGTGCAGCGCCGTGGTGATCGCCGCGAGGCACACCCGGTGCGTCCCGTGCGGGTCCGACAGGTCGCCGGCCGCGTAGACCTGGTGCGGCTTGACGCGCTCGAGCAGGTCCGCCGTGATCTTCACATCCGCCTCCGAGAGCGGCTTCTTCTTCACCGTGCCCGTCTCGTAGAACGGCAGGTCCAGGAAGTGGATCCGCGTGTCGTCGCGCACGCCGGAGAAGCGGGCCCCCGCCCGCGCCTCGGTCCGGCGGATGAGCCCCTTGATCGTCTGCAGCTCGGGGATGTCGACCTCGCCGGCCTTCTTGGCCCGGATGAACCGCGCGACCGACTGCTCGATCTGCTCGGCGACGGCCTCGCCCGCCTTGGTCTTGCCGCGGAAGAACGCCTGGGCATATTCGGTGACGAAGTCCGCGTGCCGCAGCGCCGTCTCGTCCCACACGGCGATGTTGCCGCTGGTCTGGTACGCCACGTGCACGTCGTGCCCCTGCTCGCACAGGCGGATGAACGTACCGCCCATCGAGATCACGTCGTCGTCGGGGTGGGGCGAGAAAAGGATTACGCGCTTGGGGTACTGCGTGCCACGGCTCTGCGAGCCGGGCGCCGGAGCCAGGTGCGTGGCATGGGCGTGAGCCATCGATGGCGTCCAGCCCGAAGACCCGGCCCGCGGCGCCGGCGTTCCGGGGGCGGGCTTGCCACCGGGCCAGCCCGTGATCGTGCCCGACAACGCGCGGAAGACCTCGATATTGATGTCGTACGCGCCGCCGCGGCTGATCAGCAGTTCCTGCAAGCCGTGCTCGTTGTAGTCCTCGTCGGTGAGCTTGAGCAGGGGCTTCTCGAGCGTGCGCGAGAGCCAGATCGTCGCACGCTTGGTCATCGGCACGTCCCACGAGAGCCCGAACTCCTTGAGCTCCCCGAGCACCCAGGGCGTCTTGAACCGTGTCAGCTCCGCCGACGCCGCCTGATCAAGAACGATCTTCGCGCTCGGGTGCTCCTGAAGGAAGCTGGCCGCCACGGCCAGCGTGATCTCGCCCTCCACCGCCCGCCGGACGACCGCCGCCTTGTGCTCGCCGAAGGCCAGCAGCACGACGCGCTTGGCGCTCAGGATGGTCCCCACGCCCATGGTGATCGCCGTGCGGGGCACGTTCCACTCGCCGAAGAAGTCGCTCGCGGCGTCCATCTTCGTGACCTTGTCGAGCGTGATCAGCCGAGTCCGCGATTCCTTGCTCGAGCCAGGCTCGTTGAACCCGACGTGCCCGGTCCGACCGATGCCCAGGATCTGCAGGTCGATGCCGCCCGCCGCCGCGATCAGCCGCTCGTACTTCTCGCAGTACTCGCCGACCTTCTCGCGCGCGACGGTGCCGTCGGGCACGTTCCAGCTGTAGGGGTCGATGTCGACCAGATCGAACAGGTGCTCCCGCATGAACCGCACGTAGGACTGGATGTCCCCGGGCTTCATCGGGAAATACTCGTCGAGGTTGAACGTCACCACGTTCCGGAAGCTCAGCCCCTCCTCGCGGTGCATCCGCACCAGCTCGTCGTACACGCCCGTGGGCGTCGAGCCCGTCGCCAGCCCCAGCACGGCCCGCTGCCCGGCCCGCTCCTTGGCCCGGATCAGGTCGGCGATGTCGGCCGCCACCGCTCGGCTGGCCTCCGCCGCCGAGATGTACGACGTGACCGGGATCTTCTCGAGGCTTCCCGACGGATGACCCAGCGCCCCCATCGCGACAGAGCTCGGAGACGCGGTCGACAACGGGCGGGATCGGGCGGCCATGCACAGGCTCCTCAACAGCTCTTTCGGACAACCAGCACACCCCCACTGTGCCCGAATATATTCTAGAATATACCGGCGAGCGGGGAGTTCTGCCTGCGGATCGTTCGGCTTGGGTGGGCGGCGATGCAAGCGGTTTCAAGCGGCACGTGGCCATCCGGGAGATTGATGGCGGGCCGCGCCTAAACTTGGGCTCATGCCCAAGCCCTCAACCAAGAAGCCCGCCCCGGACGCCACCGGGAGCGAGGATGTCAAGTCGGTCGCTTTCGTCAGCCTCGGCTGCCCGAAAAACCTCGTCGACTCTGAAAAAATGTTGGGCCTCTTGGCCCAGGACGGCCTGGCCGTCGTCGGAGCCGACGCCGAGAACGGCGGTGCGGACGCGATCGTGATCAACACCTGCGGGTTCCTGGAAGCGTCCAAGGAAGAGTCGCTGCAGGTCATCCATCAGGCCGTCAAGGACAAGCTCGCCGGGAAGCTCAAACGCGTCGTCGTCGCCGGCTGCCTTGTTCAGCGGCACCGGGCCAAGCTTCTGGAATGGGCCCCCGGGATCGACGCGATGGTGGGCGTGTTTGATCGCGACCACATCGTCGAGGCCGTCCGCGGCGGCAAGGCCGAGCGCAAGAACCTCAAGGACTCCAGCGACCAGCCCAAGTACTGGATCGCGGGCAACGCGCTGGTCGCGGCCAAGGAACGGGGTCTGGCGACCACGGGCCTGACGGTCAACGGGAAGGACGGCACGGGCCTTGGCTACTTCGAGGACGACTCGGCCCGCCTCCGCATCACGCCGCGGCACTACGCCTATCTCCGCATGAGCGAGGGGTGCAACCAGAACTGCGCCTTCTGCACCATCCCCAGCATCCGCGGCAAGATGCGCTCCAAGCCCTTGGACCGCATCGCCATCGAGGCCACGGAGCTGGTCGCCGACGGGACCTTCGAGCTCAACCTCATCGGGCAGGACACGACCAGCTACGGCATGGACTTGGGCGACCGCATGGGCCCCGGCGCGAGCACCGCCGAGCCGGGCCTGGCCCGCGTTCTCCGGGCCGCGTCCGCGGCGTTTGGCAAGGCGAGTGTCGACGGCTGGGTCCGGCTGATGTACGCCTACCCGTCCAACTTCACCGACGCGATGATCGACGCCATCGCCTCCATGAACTGGACCACCGGCAAGGGGCACGTGCTGCCCTACATCGACATCCCGCTCCAGCACGCCAGCGACCGCATGCTCACGGCCATGCGCCGCAACGTCAGGGCCTCGCAGCAGCGCGACCTCATGCTCAAGCTCCGCGACCGCATCCCGGGGATGGCGATCCGGACCACCTTTATCTCGGGCTTTCCTGGCGAGACCGAGGCCGACCACGACCAACTGATGGCCTTCGTCGACGAGATGGGCTTCGAGGCCATGGGCGTGTTCGCCTATTCCAAGGAAGAGGGCACGGTCGCCGGCACGATGGAGGACGACCCCAAGCTCGCCGTGCCGGAGGAGACCAAGGCCCGTCGTCGCGACGAGCTCATGGCCCTCCAGCAGCGGATCTGCTTCGAGCAGACGGCGTTCGTCGCCGGGCAGTTTGACGAGAAGAGGCCCACCAAGACTGGCGTGCGGTTCGACGTGCTCATCGACCAGGCGACCAAGACCAGCGGGCGGGCGACGACCGGCGTGGGGGCCGGTGGCGGGCTGTACCAAGGCCGGGCGTACTTCCAGGCCCCGGGCATCGATTCGTGCGTGTACGTGCAGAGCAAGAAGCCGCTCTCGCCGGGCGAGCTGGTGCGCTGCACCGTGGTCGCCGCCGACGGCTACGACCTGGTGGCCAAGCCCTGCGACGAGCTCGAGAAGCGCGTAGGGCTCAGCGTCCTGCGTTGAAAAGCAAGCACCCCCCGCGTGTGCCGCGGGGGGTGCCGGTGTTTGCAAGTTCAATCATGACTCGGGTCGGCCGTCGGGCTTTAGCCCACGAGCTCTTTGAGCGTGTCGGCCTTGTCGGTCTTCTCCCAGCTAAAGAACTCGAACTTTTCTGTCGAGCTCTTGCCCGTCGCGGGGTTGCGATAGCTCGCCTGGTAGGGCTGGCGCCCGAAGTGCCCGTGCCGGGCCGTGGCCGAGTAGATCGGCGTGCGCAGCTTGAGAGCTTCGATGATGCCCTTGGGCGTGAGCTTGAACGTCTCGCGGATCGCCTTGCCGATCTTCTGCTCGTCGGCGTGGTTTGTGCCGAAGCAGTCGACGTACACGCTGGTCGGCTCGGCGACGCCGATGGCGTAGGAGAGCTGGATCTCGCACTTGTCCGCCAGGCCCGCGGCCACGACGTTCTTGGCTATGTACCGCGCCATGTAGGCGGCCGAGCGATCGACCTTGGTCGGGTCCTTGCCAGAGAAGGCCCCGCCCCCGTGGCGGCCCATGCCGCCGTAGGAATCGACGATGATCTTGCGGCCAGTCAGGCCCGTGTCGCCGTGCGGGCCGCCGATCTCGAACAGGCCCGTCGGGTTCACGTGGATGGTGATGCCCGGGTTGAACCACTTGGCCAGCACGGGCTTGATGATGTGCTCGATGACGGCGGCCTTGAGCTCGCCCTGCCGCTCGTTCCACGTCGGGTCGTGCTGGGTCGAGAGCACCACCGTGTCGATCCGCACCGGCGTGTTCCCGTCGTACTCCACCGTCACCTGGCTCTTGGCGTCCGGGCGGAGGCCGGGCACCTTGTTGGTCCGGCGGACCTCGGCCTGGCGCTCGACGAGCTGGTGGGAGAGCTGGATGGCCAGCGGCATGAACTCGGGCGTGTCCTTGCAGGCGAAGCCGAACATCATGCCCTGGTCGCCCGCGCCCTCGCGGTCCACGCCCATGGCGATGTGGGCCGACTGCTTGTTGAGCGCGACCATCACGCCGCAGGAATCGGCGTCGAACCGCATATCGGCGGTGGTGTAGCCGATCTCGCGGACCGTCTCGCGGACCAGGTCCGGGATGTTCACGTAGGTCTTTGTGGTCACCTCGCCGGCGACGACGACCAGGCCCGTGCAGCAGAGCGTTTCGCAAGCGACGCGGGAGAACGGGTCGTCGACGAGCATGGCGTCGAGCACCGCGTCGGAGATCTGGTCGGCGATCTTGTCGGGATGGCCCATCGAGACCGACTCGGACGTGAACAGGCGACTGCGAGACGCGGTGGACATGCTCGGAATCTCGGGGGGGATTGGGGGAAGCGGGAGAAGAAACAACCGTCCGGAGGCGGGGATCGACTCCCCACGCCCCGGGGGGTGAGGGTAGGCGTCGGGCGGATCGTCCCGGCGGGGCCGGGGGTACCGTTCGTGCAGCCGCCCGCGGGCACGGAGGACCCCCATGATCGATCTGGACACCGCCCGCGTGCTGTTCGAGTACACCGACTGGTCCACCCACGAACTGGTTTCCTGCTCGCTGAACCTGAGCGACGAACAGCTCGACCGCGACATGCAGGTCGGCCCGGGCTCGCTCCGCCGGATCTTCATCCACATCTACAACGGCGAGAGCGTCTGGCTCAAGCGCTGGCAGGGAAACCTCGAAACCCGCTGGCCCTCCGAATCCGAGCCCACGCCCGTCAAGGACCTGCTGGAGCGGTTCGAGCGCGAGTGGCTGGAGCGCGACCGCTTCCTGACGCTGCTCCCCCCGGCAGACCTGGTGGTGCCGCAGAACTACCGCGATTCCAAGGGCTCGGTGTACCGGGCCACGCTGGGCAACATGGTCATGCAGACCATCATGCACACCAAGCACCACCAGGCCCAGGCCTGCAACGTGCTCAAGCGGCTGGGGGCCCGGTGGCCCGAGCTCGACTACATGATGCGGGTGCGGCAGGCTGTGGTTTAGGGCGCATCCCCGTGCCACGACCCTTCCTGCCCTGAGGAAACGTCGTGTGCCTTGGTCGGTGTGTTTGGGCCGGGCAACCGCCCCGGCCGTCACACTCGTACCCCTGTACCCTTCACCTCCATGCACCACACCCATCTCGCCGCGGCTCTCGCCGCCGGGCTCCTAGTCATGAGCGTTCCCCGGGCCATCGCCCAGGCCACGATCGCGCCCGAGACCGCCAAAGCCACGCCCGCCTATCAGCCCCCGCGCGAGTTCGATGCCCAGGGCCGCGTGCTCGGCCCCGCCCGCGCCGGCTGGTGGAACGACGCGGTGTTCTATCAGGTCTTTGTGCGCTCCTTCAAGGACGCCTCCTTCGGCCCCGGCTCCGACGACGGCATCGGCGACATCAACGGGCTCATCGAGAAGCTTGACTACCTCAACGACGGCGACCCCACCACCAAAAGCGATCTGGGCGTCACGGCCCTGTGGCTCATGCCCATCCATCCCTCTCCCAGCTACCACGGCTACGACGTCACCAACTACTACGGCATTCACCCCGACTACGGCACTCTCGACGACTTCCGCCGCCTCGTCAGCGAGTGCCACAAGCGGGGCATCAAGGTCATCATCGATCTGGTCCTCAACCACTGCTCCGACAATCATCCCATGTTTGTCGAGGCCCAGGACCCCAAGAGCCCCACGCACCAGTGGTTCATCTTCACTGACAAGGACCCCGGCTGGCGCGGGCCCTGGAACCAGCAGGTCTGGCACAAGCTCCGGGACGGGCCGGGTGCGGGCAAGTCCTACTACGGCCTGTTCTCGGCGAAGATGCCCGACATCAACTACCGGAACCCCGAGGCCTCGGCCGCCATGCTCGACGCCGTCCGTTTCTGGATCGATCCCAAGCCCGCGAAGGACGGCCCGGCCAAGGGCGAGCCGATCAACGCCGACGGCTATCGCCTGGACGCCATCCGTCACCTCGTCGAGGACGGCAAAGTCCAGGAGAACATCCGCGAGACCCACGACTGGCTCAAGCAGTTCAGGACGTTCTACAAGGGCGTGAACCCCGAGGCGTTCACCATCGGCGAGGCGTGGACCAGCTCCGAGCTCGCCGCGTCGTATGTCGGCGATCAGCTCGACGCCGTCTTCGAGTTCGACCTGTCCTACGCCCTCGTCGACGCCGCCAAGACCGGCAAGGCCAAGCGCGTGATCGAGGCCCAGGAGAAGGTCCTCCGCTGCTATCCCCCCGGGCAGTACGGCCGGTTCCTGACCAACCATGACCAGAACCGCGTGCTCAGCGAGCTCAAGGGCGACGCGGGTGCGATGAGGTCCGCCGCCCACATGCTCCTGCTCGGGCCCGGCATCCCGTTCATCTACTACGGCGAGGAGCTGGGCATCGCGGGCATGAAGCCCGACCCGGAGCTCCGCCTGCCCATGCCCTGGTCGCCCCGTCGCAACGCCGGCTTCACGGCTGGTAAGCCCTGGAAGGCCCCGCCCCGCGAGTTTCAGGCCGTCAATGTCGAGACGCAGTCGCGCAAGCCCGACAGCCTGCTGAGCCTGTACCGCCGGCTCGTCCACCTGCGAAACGCCACACCCGCGCTTCGGCTGGGCGACTATCAGGCCGTGACGGCCGGCGACCCCGGGGTCTACGCGTTTGTCCGGACGCTCGCAACTCCGCCGCCGGTGGGCGCGCCCAAGGACGCCAAACCGACGGTACAGAGCGTGCTGGTCGTGATGAACATCACCGGCAAGGCGATCGGGCGGGTGAGCCTGGAGCTTCCCGCGGGCACCAGCGGCGAACCGGGGGCCGACCTGCTCGACGACGCCTTCAAGGCCCTCCCCTGGCCCACCCCGGTCGAGCGGCTAGAGGCTCACTCGGCCCGCGTGATCCTGCTGGAGCCCCCCGCCGAGCCCAAGCCCGCGGCCACGCCGGGGCCGGTCGTGCGATAGCCTTGGCCCCATGCCAACCTCCAAAGCAGCGTCCAAGGCCAACCTCGTCGTCACGGGCACCGTCGGGATCGACACCATCGAAGCGCCCACGGGCAAGGCCGACAGCGTGCTGGGCGGCTCGTGCACGTACTTCTCGGCCGCCGCGAGCTTCTTCGGGCCGGTGCGGATGGTGGCCGCCGTCGGCGAGGACTTCCCGGGCAAGCACCTCAAGACGATGGCCCACTTCAAGGCGATCGATACGTCCGGGCTCGAGGTCCGCAAGGGCTCCAAGACGTTCCGGTGGGGCGGCAAGTATCGCGACAACATGGACCAGCGCGACACCACGTTCACCGACCTGAACGTGCTCATCGAGTCGCCGCCCCCGGTGCCCGCGGCGTTCCGCGACAGCCGCATCGTCTTTCTGGCCAACATGCACCCCGGCCTGCAGGCCCACATGCTCTCGCAGTTTCCCAAGCGCGTGCTCTCGGTCGCCGACACGATGGACCTTTGGATCAACACCGCCAAGCCCGACCTGCTCAAGCTCCTCAAGCTCGTCGACGGGCTGGTGCTCAACTACGACGAGGCCGAGCTGCTGACGGGCAACCGCAACCCCGTCGCCGCGGCCCGGCACATCCTGAAGATGGGCCCGCGCTTCGTGGTCGTCAAGAAGGGCGAGCACGGCTCGCTGCTCATCCACCGCGACGGGCTGGGCGCCCTGCCCGCCTACCCCGCCGAGAAGGTCGTCGATCCGACCGGTGCGGGCGACACCTTCGCGGGCGGCATGATGGGGGCTATCGCCGCCGGCGCGGCCCCGGGCAAGCCCGGGTCCTACGGCCAGATCCTCAGCGGCATGGCCCACGGGACCGTCGCCGCCAGCTTCAACATCGAGTCCTTCTCGCTGGACCGCCTCAAGACGCTCAAGCCCGCCGAGCTCCGCAAGCGCTACTCGGAGTTCCTCAAGATGCTCCGCGTCGGCGATGGGCCCAGGGCCCGCGCGTCGTCGGCTGGGAAGAAGACCGCTAGGCGGGCCCCGGCCGCCGCCGCCCGGCGGTAACACGCCCGGGACCTTGTAGATCGGGTCCGCACGGTTTATAGATTCCCCCTGCGACAGGTCATCGTGTATCCCGGGCAGGACGGTTGGTGGGTGGCCGAGGTGCCCTCTCTGCCGGGCTGCGTCACGCAGGGTGATTCCAAGGCCGAAGCCCTCGCCAATGCCGCCGACGCGGCCGAACTGTGGGTGGAAACCGCAAGAGAACTCGGCGAGCCGGTGCCCTTTGATCGCGGGCAGGCCGAGGTTGTTACCCTGCCGCGAAAAGTCGGCTAGTTTTTCTCGATCACTCTGCATGCTCGGGCACGGACAGGCCAGTGTTGGGCTTCGACCCCTGGGTAGACGGGTACCAAAGTCTCGGCAGCGCACATCCGGGTACCTGATGCCCAAGATTCCCGTTCTCTCGGGTGCTGATCTGGTCAAGATGCTCGGACGGCTGGGCTAAACCCACCTGCGCTCCAAGGGCAGTCACGCGATGCTCGTCCGGGTCGGGCCCCCGCGAAAGCTCCTGACCGCTTCACTCCACAACGAGCTCGACCGCGGAACGCTCCGCTCGATTCTGCGAGAGGCGGGGATCTCGGTCGAGTAGCTCCAAAAGCTCCGCTGATGACCCCAATTAGATCCCATCCGGCCACGACGGCTCCGGAATACACTCGGCCCCATGCCCATCATCGTCTTCCAGCACGCGCCCACCGACCATCCCGGCCGCCTGGGCCCGACCTTCCGCGACCACGGCCAGCTGCTGGACGTCCGCCGGCTCGACCTGCCCCTCGGCGGCGCGACCCGCAACCAGCACGTGCCCACCGACTTCGACGACGTCGACGGCGTGCTCAGCCTCGGCGGGCCGATGAACGTCACAGATGCCGACCGCCACCCGTGGATGGCCGCCGAGATCGAGTTCCTCAAGGCCGCCCACGACCGCAAGCTCCCGGTCCTTGGCGTGTGCCTTGGTGCCCAGCTCATCGCCCTTGCGCTGGGCGGCGAGGTCGGACCGATGGACAAGCCCGAGTGGGGCATGGCTCGCGTCAAGCAGCTCCCCGTCGCCAACACCGACATCCTGCTGGCCGGCATCGCCTGGAACGCTTGGCAGTTTCACGCCCATGGTCAGGAGATCAAGACGCTGCCTCCCGGGGCTGTCGGGCTGCAGTTCTCCGACCGCTGCAAGGTCCAGAGCTTCCGTGCGGGCCTGCGGACCTACGGCTTTCAGTATCACTTCGAGTGCGACCTGCCCGACATTCAAGACTTCCTCGCCTGCGGCGACCCGCAGATCGCCCAGAGCGGGATCGACCCCAAGGCCGAGCTCGACGCCGCCAAGACCCACTACGACGAGTACGCCCGGCTCGGCGAACGCTTGTGCATAAACCTGGCGATGTATCTGTTCAGCGTCAGCCGCCGGATCGTGGCCTGAACCTGATACCGGGGCGGGGAGGGGGAAGGAACATGCCCACGCTCAGGATCGAGCCGCCGAGTGACTATCTTCTCCGGCGCGACGCGTGCAGCTACGGCTACTTCCTGCTCGAGCCCAACCACTGGGACCCGCCCACCAGCACGTTCTCGACGAGTATCGACCTCGGGACCGTGGCGACCACCGTGCAGGTGACCCAGCCCGGCGGCAAGGGCACGCCGCTCAAGGTCCGCACCGACTCGAAGCTCGACGCGCCAAGCAAGAAGGCTCTGCGCCTGTCCCTGGCCCGCATGCTCCGCCTCGACGAGCCCGCCGAGGTCGTCCGGGCGTTCCACAAGGTCGATCCCCGCTTCCGCAAATCCGGCCGCGGTCGGCTCATGCGGTCGGCGTCGTTCTTCGAGGACGTCCTCAAGACCGTCACCAGCTGCAACGTCACCTGGCCCGGCACCGTGAACATGAACGCGAAGCTCTGCCGCGTGCTCGGGCGAGAGACCGCCAGCGGTCGCCACGCCTTCCCGCTGGCCGAGACGATCGCCAAGGCCCGCCCGGCAACGCTCCGGGCCCGCTGCTCGGTCGGCTACCGCGACGCCCGAATCGTCGAGCTCGCCAAAATCTTTGCCCGCGATCGAGTCGACGCGGCGTGGTTCGAGAGCCCGAGCACGCCCAGCCAGGAGAAGTTCGACGCGCTGCTCGAGTGGCCCGGGATCGGGCCCTACGCGGCGGCGAACATCCTGCAGCTCTTGGGCTGCTATGAGCGTCTGCCGCTGGACACCGAGAGCGTCCGCCATGGCCGAGACGTGCTGGGCTTCACGGGCACCGGCGAACAGATCATGCAGCGCGTCCACCGCCACTTCGAGCCCTTCGGAGAGCACGGCTTCCGCTCGTACTGGTTCGAGCTCTGGGCCCACTACGAGCTGCGCAAGGGCCCGTCGCACACATGGATACGCGACACGACCGGAAAGAGCTTCACCGCCGCCCAGCTCAAGCCCGTCGACTTGGCGAAGGACCTCGCCGCCATCCGCGCAAACATGAACCGCAGGAACGCATGACCGCTGTCGCGGCCGAGACTTGGCACGCTCTTGCCCGCCCCGAGCACGCAGCCCTGGTCGCCGCGGCCGCCGGCGCGGATCCGCAGAGCGTCTCCGCCGTCGGGCGTTTGCGAAAGCTCGGCGCGATCGAGATGGTGCGTGCTGCCCTGCACCTGGCCGAGGCGCGGCGGAAAGCCGCAGGCAAGTTCGGCGATAGCGCCGCCGCTCTCTGGGCCGATCCCGAAGGCGTGGAGATGGCCAGCTCGCTGTTGGCGGCCCGGCACAAGGCCGAGCGGATGGTCCGCGTGCTCGGAAATGCTGAAGCGCTGGACATCTGCTGCGGCATCGGCGGCGACGCGATGGCCATGCACGCCGCGAGGCTGCGTGTCCGCTGCGTCGACCTCAACCCTGCGCGGGCGTGGATGGCCGGCCTCAACTCCGGATGCGAGGCCACTGTGGGCGACGCCGCCGACACGGGCATCATCGGCCCCGCAACGCGGCTGGTGCACATCGACCCCTCGCGCCGCACCGGAGAGGGCCAAGCCAGTCGCCGGATCTTCCGCCTCGCCGACCTACTGCCCGGGCCGCCGGTCCTGCGAGCAATCATCGACCGCGTGGCGGGCGTCGCGGGCACCGAGCCTTGGGGCGCGGCGATCAAGCTCGGCCCGGGCGTGAACGCCGCCGAGCTTGCCGTGATCGCCGGCAAGCATCCCCTCGAGCTCGAGATCATCAGCGAGCGCGGGCGGCTGACGCAGGGCATCGCATGGATCGGCGCGATGGCGGTCCACGAACGCTCGGCCACCCTGCTCGACGCGGACCGCCCCGGCCTCGCGACGCACATGCTCGTCGGCACGCCCGATCGACCGCCCCCGGTGGGCCCGATGGGCCGGTTCGTCTTCGAGCCCGACGACAGCGTCGAACGCGCCGGCCTGCTCGCCGAGCTCTGCACACGGTTGAACGCCCGCATGCCCCACGCCGCCGCCGGCCTGCTGACGACCGACACGCTCGTAGTTCACCCCATGCTCGCCGGCTTCGAGGTGCTCGATGTCGGCCCCTGGAATCCCCGCCGCGTCCGCGAGGTGCTCGGCGGGCTCGACGCGGGCATCATCGAAGTCAAAGCCCGCGGCGGCGTGGTCGACCCCGACCGCGTCCAGACCGAGCTCCGAGGCGGCGGCTCCGTCACGCTCACCGTCTTCGTGGTTCGCTTCGGTGACCAGATACGGGCCATCGTCTCACGCCGGCTCAAGCGGGCGGACTAGCCGGGCTTGCGCCACACGATCAGCATCCGCTCGGCCAGCAGCTCCTCGTCGCTGTACCCGCACAGATCGCCCGACGCCCGCGCCCCGGCAAGCTCGCGGCGGAGCTGCTCGATTTCGGCCGGCACGCTCAGCTCGACAGTCGCCCCCGGCATCGTCGACGCGAACACCTCGCGCCAGCGGTCGTTCCGCAGCCGATTCAGGAACGAGCTCGCCGAGACCGACACCGCGTGCTTCTCCCGCAGGTGGGCCCAGTACGCGATGCCCTCGCGCTGCCCGCCGATGATCCGCAGGTCGTGGAAGCCGTCCTCTGCCGTGAACGGGTGAAGGCTGGTGAAGAACACCCCGCCCGGCCGCAGGACCCGCACGCACTCGCGGCAGACCGCCTCGGCGTCGGGGAAATGCTCGAACACGTCGAACGAGTAGACAAAGTCGAAACTTCCTTCTGGGAAAGTCATCGCCGTCGCGTCCATCTGCTCGACCCGCAGCGCCGGGAGGCGGGGCACGCCGAGCTGCCGGGCCAGCTCCTGCCGCAGCGAGCGGTCGAAGCCCATGCCCTTTCGCGCGACGGTCTTGACGACCCGCTTGAGCCCGTTGGTCCGCAGCATCGCCGCGTACCCGCCAAGGTCGAGCCCGCGCGGGATCACGTCCAGGTCAATCCCCGTCACGCGGTTATCCGCCGCCAGCACGGCCATCTGCCGGGGCAGCTGGCCGACGCCCACCTCCAGCATGTCCAGGTTCTTCAGCTCGATGCCCGCCACCCGGGCGACCATGGCCTCGGCCGCCCGGACCGCCGCGATGGTGCGGGCCACGTGCCGGCCCATCTGCTGCTTGTTCCGCCGCGCACCGCGCAGGAGGTGTGAGAACTCGCCCAGCCAGGCCGAGCCCTTGTTCACGGAGGTGTAGGAGCGGATGTCCGTCATGCTCGTTCTACCGGCCTTGTTCGCGGGGGGGTCGGACGCTAGGCACGCCCAGGCCCGCACTCCGGCGGGCTCACCCAGCGTCGCGGGGCATATCGGGCATCGGGCGGGGTTTGATGAGCCTCGCGGGGTTGCCCCCGACGATCGACGAATCGGCCACCTCGCCCACCACCACCGACCGGGCCGCCACCACGCAGTTATGGCCCACCCGGGCCTCGGGCCCGATGAACGCGTCGGCGCAGATCCACGTCCCGGACCCGATGATGATCGACGACCGCAGCAGCGGCATCGCCGGGTTCTTCCAGTCGTGGCTCCCCGCGCACAGGTGCACGTTCTGGCTCACGCTGGTGTGCTCGCCGATGACCACCGGGCCCAGGTTGTACACGTGGACCCCGTCGCCAAGGCTCGAGAACCGCCCCATCCGCAGGAGCCAGGGGTGGTGGATCTTCACCGTCCCGCGGATGTTCGCCGTCGGATCGATCCGGGCCCCGAACATGTTCAGCAGCCGCACCCGCACGCTCGCGCGGACGAACCGGAAGACCGTCGCCTGCACCAACCGCCAGCCCGCCTTGCGGAAATACTCGCTCCGCGAATAGGGGCTCCCACGGCTCTGATCCAGCCGGAAGAACACCCACGCCGGCCCGGGCATGAACTCCGGCAGCACAGGCACGGCCGGGCGCGCGGGGGCGGACACGGGCGACAACGCGGGCGACGGCATGGTGTGGGGCCTTTGGCTCATCGTGCTCCGGCGCAGTGTA
>Ga0105044_10002697_pt1 | contig 24356 bp, 19 predicted proteins | sample MAT01_FD_78092 | JGI IMG/M metagenome (GOLD analysis project Ga0105044, IMG submission 78092) | Freshwater microbial communities from Lake Fryxell liftoff mats and glacier meltwater in Antarctica - MAT-01 | ecosystem: Environmental > Aquatic > Freshwater > Ice > Liftoff microbial mat | place...
CGTGCGTGCGGCCGAGCCTGCTGCTGCCCCAATACCCGCCAGCACGGCTTGAAAGCGCGGCGTGTTGGTGATGCCCGGCATGTTCAGCAAGGCCACGCGCTGCGCCCCTTTGTCCAGCGCCTGGGCCTTGATCTGGTCAAAGAAGGTGTTGGCCAGCGCTGTCATGTACTGCCCACCCGCAGTGGCCAGGCCGTTGGCGCCGCCGCTGACTGCTGCGCCCACCTGAGCCGCGCTGAGCTGCGTGCCCAGCAGGGCAGCGTAAGCCGCGCCGCCGTCTCCTGCGGGCGCAGGCTGCCCGGCGCGCAAGTAGGCGGTCACCAACGCAGCCGCGTCATTGCCACCCCCGACGATCAGCAACAGGTCGCCAGGCCGGTGGTTGCCGGCAGCCACGGCGGTGGCCAGCTGCACAGAGATGATGCGTGGGTCGGCCGCATTCAGGTTGGAACTGGCGCCGTTGATCACGCCGCCGCCAATGGCGAAGTTCAGGCAGCCGGGCGTCGGGTTGGCAGCAAAGGTCTGGCCGGTGAAACGGTAGAAGTTGCAGCCCTTGCTCAGGCCATAGCTCTGGGCAATGCGCTCTGGATAGATGTCCGCACCCTGCAAGGTGAACTTGATGCCGAAGGTGCCCACGTCGGCCAGGCTGTCGCCCATGACCTTGAGCTGCGTGACTTCGGTACGGGGCGTCGTGTCGCTGCCGCCGCCGCCGCAGGCGGCCAGCGTGGCGGCCGCCACCCAGGCGATGGCGATGTGGTGGATACGGACCATGGCTGTTATCTCCTGTTGTCTTGACGGGACGGGCTTCAAGGCCCAGTGGCCCCGTGGCCCTGGGGCCCTGGGGCCCGTGGCTATCGCCAAAGGGCCCACTGTACGGGGGGAATATAGGCAGCTGGTTGGTGCCGCTACCCAGGACTAACCCCAGTCCGGGCCAGGCAGAGGTGGTGTTCTGGCTGGCCGGGCACTCAGAACGGGTTGCGTTGCGCGCGCTCCAGCGCCAGTTGGGCCAGTTGCGACTGGCCGCCGGTGGACAACCGGGTGCCGTCGGCCCAGTAATACGCCGAGGCATTGCCGCCCTGCACCAGCGTGGCGGTGGTGCAATTGGGCAATGCGGCGGTGCACACCGCTTGCGTGATGTTGTTGACAGGCGGAAAGCTGCCTGGGAAACGGTCCAGCAACTGCGAGCGCAGATCCGTCTGCATCAGCCCTACGTAGCGTCCATCCAGCACCACCTTGACGCCCAGGCGTTCATTGAAAGCGGTGCTCAGACGCGTCAGCAAGCCAGCGCGGCCTGGGTTGGCCGCTGCTTCGGCGCGTGCAAAGGGTGACAAGCCCAGGTCCGGCAAGGTCGAGACAATGATGCGGGCTTGCAGATCGATCAGGCGGTTGACGGTCAAAGCCATGCGCTCGCCGCTGGCCCGCGCTTCTTCGGTCAGGGCGGCCTCGGAGCGCTGCGGAAACTGCGCGTACAAGGCCAGGATGTCGTTCATGCCGGCCATCACCAGCACCAGATCGTTGCTGCGAAAGCCCGTGGCTGTATTCTGGGCTTCCACCTGCGCCGCGACCTCAGCCACCTTGGCGCCCGGCGCAGCACGCATGACGGCGGTGATCCGGGTGGCACCAGTCGGGTTGCATTCGGCAAACACAAAGCCGTAGTAATTGGCCAGCACCTGCACCCACAGCGGCTCTGCGCTGCAGTCGATGCCGCCCAGCGCATTGAGCCCGTTGACAGCGTACTTGCGGCCGTCAGGTGTGAGTGTGCTCAGCTCGTCACCAAAAACCACCAGCCGCTGTGGCGCAAAGGGTTCGAACTGCGAGGTGCCGCCGCCACATGAGGCCAGCAAAACCAAGGTCCCCACCACCAGTTTGGCCTGGAGTGCCAGGCGCCAACCCGTTGCGACTGTCTGGTTGCGTGCGCGGCGCCTTGAACGGGCCGTCAAAGAAAGAGTCATCTGTGCTCCGGTAGCGGGGTCTGTGGCTGGAAGGGTAGCGTCTGGCCAGTTTGGGCGTGGTGATGTGGAGCCGGATCAGGAAGAAACAGTTCCGGCTTCAGTGAGCAGTCATCAGGCTGCTGCGCGCTGCAAGCGGTCTCTGACACCATCCCAGCGGACATCCGGGGGTGGCGCTTCAACCCAGATCTGGGTTGAACCCGCCAGGTCGAAATCGCGCAGCGCCGCAAACAACACATGCGCTGCCTCGTCGGCGTCTGCGGGCATCCGCTTGAAAACAAAAGGCCAACGGGGCGCTGTCGGGTGGGTCACGGGCAATGCGGCGTGTTCGGTCCGTTTGGCGACCAGGCCCTGTCGCAGTGCCAGCGTCTCCTCAGCAAAAGCGGTGCGTGAATATACCCCGATGATTTCCGGCTCAGCAGACTGCGCTGCTTCTTTCAACCGCAGCCGCAAAGCTTCGGTGGGGAGCAGATGCAGCCTGGCGCCGGGCGCGTAGTGCGAGGCCAGCGTGCCGGGCGCGCGCGGCGCGTCCGCACCCGCTGCCACCAAGGCCTTGCCCAGCACGGATTGCAATTGCTGGATCGACAGCTGGCCCGGTCGCAGCAGCGCCGGCTGATCACGCGTGCAGTCGATGATGGTGGACTCGATGCCCACCTGGCACGGCCCGCCGTCCAGCACCAGCAGACGGGCGCCCAGCTCCTGCCGCACATGGGCGGCTGTCGTTGGGCTGACACGGCCGAAGCGATTGGCGCTGGGCCCCGCCACCCCAGGCACGCCCAATTCAGCAGCGCGCGCCAGCAGCGCCAGCGCCAGGGGGTGCGAGGGCACGCGCAGACCGATGCTGTCCTGGCCACCCGCAGCAGCCTGGCCGCAGCCCGGCTTGCGCTGCACGATCAGCGTCAGCGGCCCGGGCCAGAAAGCCGCCATCAGTTTGCGTGCATCTTCGTTGGGCGACTGGGCAAACTCTGCGGCCATCGAGGCCCGGGCCAGGTGAACGATCAGTGGATGATCGGCCGGGCGCCCCTTGGCGGCAAAGATGGCCGCGACAGCTGCGTCGTCGTCGGCTCGCGCACCCAGGCCATAGACCGTCTCGGTGGGGAAAGCCACCAGCGCGCCTGCTGCCAGCCGCTGTGCAGCTTGCTCCACCTGCTCCACGTGATCCACCTGCGGCGCGGCGCAAGCCGTGGGGTCTGCAGCGGGGGGTCTCAGATCGGCCGACATCGGGTGCTGGGCAGCTTCAAAGACCTGCTTCAAAAACCTGGCATGCCCAGTGCTGCTGCAGCCACCCAGGCGTTTTGACGGGCCTCAAGTGCGGTTGGCGCGGTGAGGCTCAGATGGCCCATCTTGCGCCCCGCGCGTGCCTGTGTTTTGCCGTACAGGTGCAAGTGGCAGCCGGGCAGCGAAAGCACGCTGCGCCAATCAGGCTCGCGCACCATGCCATCCGCCAGCCACAGGTCACCCAAGAGGTTCAGCATCACGGCGGCCGAATGTTGGCGCGGTTTCACCAGTGGCATGCCTGTCAGCACGCGCAGTTGCAGATCGAACTGCGACAGGTCGCAGGCGTCGATGCTGTAGTGGCCGGAGTTGTGAGGCCTGGGCGCCATCTCGTTGGCGATCAGTTGGCCGTTCTGCAAGACGAAAAACTCCACGCACAAGACGCCGACGTAGGACAAGGTCTGCGCCAGGCGGAGTGCCATCTGAACCGCCTGCGCAGCGGTCGCTGGATCGATGTCGGGCGCAGGCACCTGGGTCACAGCCAGGATGCCGTCGCGGTGCAGGTTCTGCTGCACCGGCAGGTGTGCGGTGCTGCCGTCAGCCGCGCGCGCCAGGATGACGCTGATCTCGTGCTGCAGCGGCAGCCGCTTCTCCAGCACACACGGCACGCTGCGCAGCTCTAGCCAGGCCGTATGCAGGTCGCTCAGCCCTGCCACCTGCCGCTGGCCCTTGCCGTCGTAACCCAGGCTGACCGTCTTCAGGATGCCGGGCAGCAAGCTGTGCAGGCTTGCGAGCCGAAGATCCGCATCGGTGGTGATCAGCGCATGCGGGGCACAAGGTACGCCCGCCTGGGTGAACAGCGCTTTCTCCCGGCCCCGATGCTGGCAGATCTGCACCGCTTCGGCCGATGGTGTCACGGGCCGCTGCGTGGCGAGACGTTGCAAGGCTTGGGCCGGCACGTTCTCGAACTCCGTCGTGATCGCGGCGCAGTGGCTGGCCAGCAGGTTCAAGGCCTCGGGGTCGGTGTAGGCGGCCACCAGGTGCCGGTCAGCGACCCGTCCTGCCGGGCTGGCCGGGTCAGGATCAAGCACCATCACCGAGTAGCCCCGGGACTGGGCGGCGTGCACAAACATGCGTCCGAGCTGCCCACCGCCGAGCAGACCGAGCATCTGACCCGGCACCAGCAAGCCTGGCGTGGACGCCACTGCTGCGGTTTTTGTCAGCGCTTGAAGGGTCACTGCAAATCCTGTGTCATGGCGCGTGCCGCAGCAGTTTGACGGGCCCGAAATTCCTGCATTTTCTGATGCAAGGCCGAATCATGCGCAGCCAGTATCGCCACTGCAAACAAGGCCGCATTGGCAGCCCCGGCAGGCCCGATCGCAAAAGTTGCCACCGGAATGCCTCTAGGCATCTGCACGATCGAATACAACGAATCCAGGCCGTGCAATTCTTTGCTTGGTACAGGCACTCCCAGTACCGGCACCAGGGTCTTGGCCGCCAACATGCCTGGCAAGTGCGCAGCGCCACCCGCCCCGGCGATGATCACACGCACACCTTTATCCCAAGCCTGCTCGGCATATTTGAACATGTCGTCCGGCATCCGGTGCGCTGAGATCACCTGCTTGTCGTAATCGACTCCAAACTCATCGAGGATGGAAGCCGCATGCGACATCGTGCTCCAATCGCTGGAGGAGCCCATTAGGATGGAGATGAGAGCAATAGTCGGCTTCAAGAAGAATTTCTTCCCATGGAGGCTGGCTTGGCCTGGTGAGTCTCGATCATTAAGTAGAACTCTTTGATTTTAGATTTGTGTTCAGCCAGCGACAGTCTAGAAGACTTCAATAATTCATGTGCCTCCAAATGAAGACCGAGCTCTTTGGCGACTTCAGAAAGAGTCCACGCGATGATTGATCTATCATCGTACCCTAACGCTTCCAGATCTATCTTTCGAATTGCAAGCAGGGCCTCAGATGCTAGATGATTCTGGCCCAGCTTTGCCAAGCACAACGCTTGGTCTGACATCACCATGAGATGCTCGCCAGTGTGCTTTGGTATTGAGTCAGAGCTCAGTAGAATATTACTAGATTCGAGCGCGACAGAAAAATTTCTCATACAGACTTCAACACCAATGAGAGAAGCTGTGAGTATATTATTCAGTGATCGCTGCCCGACGATGGATTGATAACTCATTGACGATTTAATTTCTGTTCCAATCTCATGTATTTCGGAATCGTCAATTTTTAGTTCTTGAATCGCCAGGCGCATATTTGATGCCCTGAGTGCTGAACGGTTATGTGTAATTGCGCCGATTGCCGCTTGGTCACCTAGCTTTGTATAGGCTATTCTGGATCGTTCGTACCAAGCTTGAGATTGGGAGGGGTATTGGCAGTACAAAAATGCGTCACCTAGCACCAATGATACGCGGCACTCTGCATCATAGTTCTCGCGCCTTAAGTTTCCGAGGCATTTATCGATATCCTGTGAGAATTCCTTAAAGCGACACATGTTAAAGTCGATATGCGCCAACGACGAATATGTGATTGCTGTTAGATCCTGGAAGCCAAAATATTCACTCAAAAAAGCAGCCCGTTCGAAACGGTCTCGACCTTTGGGATCGAGATCATTATAAAACTTTAGTAAGCCCTCAAGTAGTATAATTAGAATAGAAACCTTGGCATGCTCGCCTTTCCCATGGGATTCGCGGAGTTGGAGAAGGAGTTTTTTCGCTCCTTCGAATTCGCCAATTCGCGCCCAGTAGCAGGCCAGTTCTGCTGTCCTATATGCTCTGACATCAGAGTTATCGGATTGCTGTATTGCGTTCAGCAGTCGTTTGACAAGTCCAGCTGTCATCGTGCATTACTCCAAGCTAGCGAGGCCACTAACCAAGGTTGTCTAAACATCAACAATGGACCGGCAACTCCGCAGAAACTAACATAAAAAAGCCCAGCTTAGCTGGGCTCTGAATGCTTCCCGAACCTAGCAGCTACGCTACTGGGTTCTTGCATTTGGCTAGGGCTTGTTGCCGGTGGGGAAAGGCCATGCTGCGGCAGGGTTCAATGTTGTTTTTGCTTGGCTTGTTGCCGGGGCACTCTTCGCCAAAGCCTTTTTCGCAGACGGCTTGGTAGCCGCCGCTTTCTTTGCTGGCGCAGCAGCCTTCTTCGCCGGAGCAGCGGCCTTCTTCGCCGGTTCGGTCTTCTTGGCAGGTTCAGCCTTCTTCGCTGGTGCTGCTTTCTTCGTCGGCGCAGCCTTCTTGGCAGGTGCAGCTTTTTTCGCCGGCGCCGCCTTCACGGCTGGTGCGGCAGCTTTTTTCGCCGGTGCGGCCTTCTTCGCGGGTGCCGCTTTACTCGCCGGTGCAGCCTTCTTTGCGGGTGCCGCTTTACTTGCCGGTGCAGCTTTCTTCGCTGGTGCGGCCTTCTTAGCCGGTGCAGCCTTCTTGGCCGGTGCGGCCTTCTTTGCAGTTGCCATTACGATCTCCTTGATCAAGTTGCAAAAAACCTGGCTTCGTATCAGTTTGGGTTGCCAGGATTCACCTTCCGATGGTCTGCATGTTGGCTTACGCCTTTGCGAGGTTGCCTCGGTGCGGTGAATGGGGTCACGGGTTGCTTGAAGCGGCAGGTCTTCGGCCTGCTGGAGCCCGGTGTTGTTCTTGATCGCACGCGCAAAGCTTGGACCCGTCGTGCTGCCCACAGGGGCTTGGCTCAAGGGGTCTGTCATCTTGCATTTGCGGCCGATTGATGGAATGGGTGAACCTGTTGGCGTGGAGTCTCAGTCCCAGGCCAGGGCGCCGCCTGTTTGATAGTCGATGACGCGGGTTTCGAAGAAGTTGCGTTCCTTCTTCAGGTCGATCATCTCGCTCATCCAGGGAAAAGGATTTTCCTCGTTGGGGTACAGCGGCTCCAGGCCGATCTGCGTGGCGCGGCGGTTGGCGATGTAGCGCAGGTAGCCTTTGAACATGCCGGCGTTCATGCCCAGCACGCCGCGCGGCATGGTGTCTTCAGCGTAGCGATATTCCAGGGCCACCGCGCGCTCGAACAAGGTGATGATTTCGGCCTTGAATTCGGGCGTCCACAGATGCGGGTTCTCGTTTTTGATGGTGTTGATGAGGTCGATGCCGAAGTTGCAGTGCATCGACTCATCGCGCAGGATGTACTGGTACTGTTCAGCGGCACCGGTCATCTTGTTCTGCCGCCCCAGCGCCAGGATCTGCGTGAAGCCGACGTAGAAGAACAAACCTTCCATCAGGCAGGCAAAGACGATCAAGCTCTTCAGCAAGGTCTGGTCGGTCTCTGGCGTGCCGGTGTGGAAGTGCGGGTCCATGATCGCGTCGATGAACGGGATCAGGAACTCGTCTTTCTCGCGGATCGACGACACCTCGTGGTAGGCGTTGAAGATCTCGCTCTCATCCAGGCCCAGTGACTCGACGATGTACTGGTAAGCGTGGGTGTGGATCGCTTCTTCAAAAGCCTGACGCAGCAAGAACTGGCGGCATTCGGGCGCCGTGATGTGGCGGTAGGTGCCCAGCACGATGTTGTTGGCGGCCAGCGAATCCGCAGTCACGAAGAAGCCCAGGTTGCGCTTGACGATGCGCCGCTCGTCTTCAGTCAGGCCGTTGGGGTCTTTCCAGGTCGCAATGTCGCGCGACATGTTCACTTCTTGCGGCATCCAGTGGTTGGCGCAGGTGGACAGGTACTTCTCCCAGGCCCACTTGTACTTGAAGGGCACCAACTGGTTGACGTCGGTCTGGCCGTTGATGATGCGTTTGTCGGCCGCGTTGACGCGACGTGTGACGTCCGCGGGTGCAGCAGCAGCGCTTGAGCGGGGCTTCTTTGATGCAGGCGCGGCTGCTGGATTGATGTCTGCAGCAGTGTCCGCAGCAATGTCCTCAGTCTTGCGCACTGTATTGGCATTAGGCACAGGCAGCGGTGTGGACTGCTGCGGCAGCGACTGCGATTGACGCTGTGGCTGCGCCTTGAGTGATTTGACTTCGTCTTCCCAGACCAACATGGATGTATTTCCTATGACGATGAATTATCGGAGTGTTGCGTGCGAACACCAAGCATTGGTTGACATGCCAGCGCTATCGTTGTTGCAGCTGCGCATCGGCTGATGCCGATCTTCGGGTGTTGCGTGTGGTTCAGACTGCCTCCCAAGCTGATGACTTTCAAGGTTAGCTCTCGCCGCTGGCCCTCAAGAGCCCAGCGCTTTCACTGACAAGCCTCGCAATCCAGGTCGTCGATGGCGCAGAACGTGACGTCGGTGGCAGGTGTCACTGCAGCAGGCTTCTTGCTGCCTTGAGCAGGCAGTGCCGCGCCTGCTCTGGCGCCGGCTGCAGCAGCGTTGCCGGATGCGCTTGCGCCACCCATGCGCACCGCATTCAGGTTGCCAGCATCCACGGTGGACTTTTCTGAGTAGGTGGCACTGGTGGTACGCAGGTAGTAGGTGGTCTTCAGGCCACGCAACCAGGCCAGCTTGTAGGTCTCGTCGAGCTTGCGGCCCGAGGCACCGGCCATGTAGATGTTGAGGGATTGCGCCTGGTCGATCCACTTCTGGCGCCTTGCGCCAGCCTCGACCAGCCAGCTGGCGTCGATCTCGAAGGCGGTGCCATAGAGGCGCTTGAGTTCTTCAGGCACGCGGTCGATGGGTCGCAGCGAGCCGTCGAAGTGCTTCAGGTCCATCACCATCACGTCATCCCACAGGCCCAGGCGTTTGAGGTCTTGCACCAGGTATTCGTTGACCACGGTGAACTCGCCCGACAGGTTGCTCTTGACCGAGAGGTTGGCAAAACTCGGCTCGATCGAGGCGTCCACGCCAATGATGTTGCTGATGGTGGCGGTGGGCGCAATGGCCACGCAGTTGCTGTTGCGCATGCCGTGCTGTGCGATGCGTGCACGCAGCGGCGCCCAGTCCAATTGGCTGGAGCGGTCGACCTCGACGTAGCCGCCACGCTCTTGCTGCAGCATATCCAGCGTGTCTTGCGGCAGGATGCCGCGGTCCCACAGGCTGCCGCGGTAGCTGCTGTAGCGGCCACGCTCTTCAGCCAGATCGGTGCTGGCCCAGTAGGCGTGGTAGCAGATCGCTTCCATCGCATGGTCTGCAAAGTCCACCGCAGCCTGGCTGGCGTACGGCACCCGCATGGTGTACAGGCAATCCTGAAAGCCCATCAATCCCAGCCCCACGGGGCGGTGACGCAGGTTGCTGTCGCGCGCCTTCTTGACGGCGTAGTAGTTGATGTCGATCACGTTGTCCAGCATGCGCATCGCGGTGGCGGTGGTTCTGCGCAGCTTGTCCTGGTCGATCTCTTTGCCGTCGGCGCCGTCTTTGAGGTGCTGCACCAGGTTGATGCTGCCCAGGTTGCAGACCGCGATCTCGGTGTCGCTGGTGTTCAGCGTGATCTCGGTGCACAGGTTGGACGAGTGCACCACACCCACATGCTGCTGCGGGCTGCGCACGTTGCAGGCGTCCTTGAAAGTGATCCAGGGGTGGCCGGTCTCGAACAGCATCGACAACATCTTGCGCCACAGGTCCTTGGCCTGAAGGCGCTTGAAGAGCTTGATCTCACCGCTGTCGGCCTTGGCCTCGTAGGCGGTGTAGGCGCGCTCGAAGTCCTGCCCGAACTTGTCGTGCAGATCAGGGCAGCTGCTGGGCGAGAACAATGTCCACTGGCCCTTGCTCGCGTCATTGGGGTGCTCCGAGCCTTCCATCACGCGGCGCATGAAGAGGTCGGGGATCCAGTTCGCGGTGTTCATGTCGTGCGTGCGGCGGCGGTCGTCACCGGTGTTCTTGCGCAGCTCCAGAAACTCTTCCATGTCCAGGTGCCAGCTTTCCAGGTACGCGCAGACCGCGCCTTTGCGCTTGCCGCCCTGGTTGACCGCCACCGCGGTGTCGTTGACCACTTTCAAGAACGGCACCACGCCCTGGCTCTTGCCATTGGTGCCTTTGATGTAGCTGCCCAGGGCGCGCACGCGCGTCCAGTCGTTGCCCAGACCGCCTGCGAATTTGCTCAGCAAGGCGTTTTCTTTCAGCGCCTCGTAGATGCCTTCCAGGTCGTCGGCCACCGTCGTCAGGTAGCAGCTGGACAGTTGTGAGCGCCGCGTGCCGCTGTTGAACAGCGTCGGCGTGCTGCTCATGAAGTCAAAGCCGGAGAGCACGTTGTAGAACTCGATGGCGCGCGCTTCGCGGTCGATCTCGCCCAGCGCCAGGCCCATCGCCACGCGCATGAAGAAGGCCTGCGGCATTTCGATGCGGGCTTCGTCGATGTGCAGGAAGTAGCGGTCGTACAGCGTTTGCAGGCCCAGATAGTCGAACTGCTGGTCACGCTCGGCCACCAGCGCCTGCCCCAGGCGGTGCAGGTCAAATTGCTGCAGCTTGTCGTCCAGCAACTCGGCTTCGACCCCTTTGCGAATGAATTGGCTGAAGTACTCGGGGTAACGCTCGGCCATCTGCGCCTGGGTGACTTCTTCGCCCAGGATCTCGCGCCGGATGGTGTGCAGCAACAAGCGCGCGGTAGCCCGCGTGTAGGCCGGCTCTTTTTCGATCATCGTACGCGCGGCCATGATCGCGGCCTTGAAGACCTCGTCCAGCGGCACACCGTCGTACAGGTTGCGCCGCGTTTCGTTCAGGATCGGCTCGGCGCGCACGTCTTCGCCCAGGTCGGCGCAGGCGGCGTGCACCAAGGCACTCAAGGTCTGGGGGTCCAGCGGCACGCGCTGGCCCCGGTCGGTGACGTACAGCTCGCTGGCTTTGGCCGCCGGCACCACGGCTTGTTTGGAGCGCTCTTGCGCACGCCGCTCGCGGTACAGCACATAAGCGCGCGCCACTTCGTGGTGGCCACTGCGCATCAGGCCCAGCTCGACATGGTCTTGCACATCCTCGATGTGGAAGGTGCCGCCGCCGGGGCGCGAGCGCAGCAAGGCGCGCACCACCGTCTCGGTCAGCTTCTCCACTGTCTCACGCACGCTGGCCGATGCTGCGCCCTGCGTGCCATGCACGGCCAGAAAGGCCTTCATCAAGGCCACGGCAATCTTGTTGGGCTCAAAGCCGACAACGGCGCCATTGCGGCGAATGATCTGATAGCCGGCATAGGCGCTGCTGGCTGCGGCGTGCGATGGGGCGGAGAGGCTGCGGGCGATGGTGGTGGGTGCTGCGGTGGTCTGGGCGCTTGGCATGGGGGTCCCTTGTTTGTTGTGTTGGCGCAAGAATCGAAGCGAAACGCTTGCGGGTGAATGGTGGGTGAATGGTGGGGGAATGGCGGTTGAAGGGCGGGTGATTCGCCGGTGAGCGGCGGGTGAGAGGCGGATGGACGGCGGGTTGATCGGCTGAGACAACAGCCGACCCAGCGACTGGGTGCGCGGGAGAGTGCGCAAATGCCTCTATGGGCTTCCATGGGCCATTTTTGGGCCGTTTTTTGGGCATTTTTGGGCCATTTTCATGTCACTTTCCGGCCCTTGAGGAGGCTGCAGACGGTCCTTTGCAGTCACCCGGAATGGCCCACAGCGGCGACCGAGCCTTGCCGGTCAGGAACCGTCCCGCACACTATATATGGGGTGTGCCCCCCTATCAAGCCACTAGCCGTAGTGTCCGACATGGGAGCATCCCCATTTCTAATGGTGTTTGAAGCCCGCCCGAAAGATGGCTTGGCCGATGCTGCACGTCGACGTCGACGCCGGCTCAGAAGTCTGCACACCGCCTACGCCGTCCGCATGGCTCGAAGCCGTCAGTCGGCACCGCGCCAGCCTTGGCGATACAGGGTAAAACGGCGCAATGACCGCACCAATGCAGGCGCCTGCTCAACCCGAGAGCGGCAGATCGGGGCCAGCACGGCGCAGCGCCGCAGCCAGTTTTCGCCAGTCAAAGCCCAGCCCGGGGTCTTGCTTGCGCCCGGGTGCAATGTGTTCGTGGCCGACGATTTCCTGCAATGGGTAGCGCGCGCGCAACACCTTGATCAAGCGGGCCAAACTCTGGTACTGACCTGGCTCAAAGCCCAGGCCTTCCAGGCCCTCCAGCTCGATCCCCACCGACCAGTCGTTGCAGCCTTCGCGCCCGCGCCAGCGCGACACGCCTGCGTGCCACGCGCGCTGGTCGCAAGATACGAACTGCAGTGTGCGCCCGCTGCGCCGGATGAAGAAGTGGGCCGAGACCTGCAGGCCGCGCAGACCATCGAAATAGGGATCTGCGTCGCAATCCAGCCGGTTCTGAAACAAGCGCTGCACCGCATCACCGCCCCACTTGCCGGGCGGCAGGCTGATGCTGTGGACCACCACCAGGCTGACCTCGCAGCCCACTGGCCGCAGGCCGAAATTGGGGCTGGGCCGGCGCTGCGCAGCGCGCCACCAGCCTTCATGCCAGACCACCCGGCGCGGCATTCTCAGTCTGCCGGCGGGTTGTGGCTGTCACCGCCGCTGGTGCCTGAGAGATCGCCAGAAAGATCGCCAACCGCATCGCCGACCGCATCGCCAACTGTATCGCCGCTGCTGTCCACGCCCACCCCCAGGCGTGCCATCCGGTAGCGCATCTGGCGCAGCGACAAGCCCATGCTGGCGCCCGCTGCGGTACGGTTGTAGCGGTGGCGGTCCAGCGCCCGCTCGAGGATCTCGCGCTCGACTTGATCCAGATGCGCCACCAGATCCTTGGGCAGCGCCTCGGGCTTGAGCGCGGCACCTGGGCTTGCCAGCACGGTCTGCGCAGCAGCCTGCTCCAGCGTCGGCTCCAGCCTCGGCTTCAGCGTCGGCTCCAGTGAGGCTGCGACAAACGAAGCGCTGCCCATGGCTGACGCGGGTTCGGTTTCGGCGCTGAAGCGCCTGCCGATGTCCGTGAGCTGTGCCGAGGCTGCAGTGCCACTTCTGCCTGACTGCATTTGCACAGGCAATTCGAGGTCGCCGAGGTCGATGTCGGGCCCGGCGGCCAGCGCGACGGCCCGGTGCAACAGGTTCTCCAGCTCGCGCACGTTGCCGGGGAAGTTGTAGCGCATCAGCAGTTGCAGCGCTGCCGGGCTCAAACGGGGTACCGCCTTGGCGCCTGCATCCTGAGCGATGCGTGACAAGGCACTGGCACAGATCAGCGGCAGATCACTCATGCGCTCGCGCAGAGGCGGCACGGTGATGTGAATCACGTTCAGCCGGTAGTACAGATCTTGTCTGAAGCGCCCTGCGACGACCTCCTGGCCCAGCTCACGGTGCGTGGCGCTGACGATGCGCACGTTCAAGGCCACCTCGCCCACAGCGCCCAGGGGCCGTACGGACCGCTCCTGGATCACGCGCAGCAGCTTGCTTTGCATCTGCAGCGGCAAGTCGCCGATCTCGTCCAGAAAGAGCGTGCCCCCTTGCGCTGCCTGAAAGAAGCCCTCGCGATCGTCGTTGGCGCCTGTGAATGCACCTTTGCGGTAGCCAAAGAACTCGGCTTCCAGCAGCAGCTCCGGGATGGCCCCGCAGTTGACGGCCACGAAGGGCCCACCAGCACGCGGTGAGCAGCCGTGGATGGCGCGTGCCACCAGCTCTTTGCCGGTACCCGACTCACCGTGCACCAACACCGGGGCCATGCTGCGCGCCACCTTTTGCACCAGGGCCCGAACCTGTTGCATGGCCCCCGAGTCGCCGGTCATGCGCTGCAGGCTCGATGCGCTGGGGCTGCTGCTCTTGGTCGTCGGTCGCGCCGCCGCGCTGCGGGCACTTGCATCGTGGCTGGCCGGAGTCGGATCAGCAGCAGCCACCGTCCGCCCCAGCGCTGAGGCCACGACGGCGCGAAACTGCCGCAGATCCACCGGCTTGGTCAGGTAGTCGTAGGCGCCGGCCTTGAGCGCTTCCACCGCGTTCTCGGGTGAGCCATAGGCGGTGATGACCATCGTCTTTTCATGGCGGCCTGCTTCGTCGATGCGGCGCAGCAGCTCAAGCCCTGTGGCGTCAGGCAGCCGCATGTCGGTGATGACGAGCTGGAAAGCCGCGCTGCCGCGATCCTGCAGCAACGTCCAGGCTTCTTCTACAGAGCCAGCGCACTCGACGTCGTAGCCCTCGCGCAGCAAGGTCAGTTCGTACAAGGTGCGCAAGTCCGGCTCGTCGTCGACGACCAGCAAGCGCGGACTGGGGACGGCGGTACTGCTCACGGCCCTGGGTTGAATGCGCTAAGCATCAGCGGGCTGGGTTCCATGACCCGGGGCATTGCCCAGAACCATGGAGCACGTCCACACGACGGGTTGCGGAGACGCGAACTTGGCAACATGCAAGGGTGCTTGGCGGCATCAGGACGGCGAGCCCGGGACGGCTCTGTAAAGGCTGACCACAAAGGCATTGGGATGAGCTTGCCCGAGCGGACGCTGCTGATATTCGACGCTGGCACCATAGCGCTCACAAAGCTCCCTGCAAATGTACAACCCCAGGCCGGTGCCGCGGCTGCGGCTGGAGAAGAAGGGCTCGAACAGATAGCGCTCGATGTCGGGCGCAATGCGCTGGCCATCGCTGAGCACTTCGATGCTGGCCTGGTGGGCATCGGCGACGACCAGCCTCAGCAAGACCGCGCCTGGGGCTTCGCTGGCATGGCGCAGCGCGTTGTCCAGCAGGTTGATGAGCACGCGGCGCAGGTGTTCAGGATCGAAGACGACGTGCACGGAGGCAAGGCCCAGATCAATCGCCAGGCGGCCGTTCTGAGGGCTGGGGTGGGGCAGACGTGTGCCGGCGTGGCCGCTGAGCTCGGCTGTTGCCGCGCCGTCCAACCCCACCGTGCGCATCCAGTCCGAGACCTGCTGCTGCAAGGTGCTGCGCAATTCGATCACGGTTTGCGATGCCGGTGCGCCAGGGGCCACTTCCATCACGTCGTCCACCAGGCGCTTCAGGCGCGCGACGTTGTCGGCAACGATCCTGGCCAGCTGTTGCTGGTCGGGCTGCAGCGGGTCTTCCAGCAGCAAGGCATTGGCCTGCGAGATGGCGGCCAGGGGGTTGCGAATCTCATGCGCAATGCCGGCTGAGACGCGCCCCATTGCGGCCAGCTTTTCTTGCCGGATGCGGGCCTGCAAGGTGCGCAGGTCTTCCAGCAACAGCACCACAAAGGGCTCGGTGCCCAGCACTTTGGAAGGCATGGCTGGCGCTGCGCTGGATGGCGCAGGCGTTTCCGGATGGTCCGGCTCGGCGTCCAGTTCGGTGTCGAGTTGCGGCCCGTTCATGAAGCGCACCCGCATGCGCAGCGTGCGTTGTGTGCCGTCGCCAAAGGCCAGGCTCACGTCGCGTCCTGCCTCGGGCCAGCTGCCGTCCTGCAGCGCTTGCTGGACGGCCTGCTGCAAGGCCTGCCAGGCCGGACGCTCGTGCAGCATGAAGGGCGCCGGGGGGCTGAGGCCCACCTCGACCAGCAGCGCACGCGCTGCCGGGTTGGCAGCGCGCACGCGCAGCCGGTGGTCGACCACCAGCACGCCATCCACCATCTCTTCGATCACCAGCCTGTTCAACTGCGCCTGCTGTCGGGCCAGCTCCAGGCTGCCGCGGGCTGCCAGTTCTTCGCGCGCCAGGCGGCCAGCCAGTTCGCCGGCCAGCAGGGTGATCACGAACAGTCCCAGACCGGCCAGGCCGGTTTGCAGCATCAGGCCGGGCAACTCCGGGGTGGGTGCGTTGCGCAGGGCGGCCAACAGCAGCACCAGCGCCACGCCGGATGCGGTGGCCAACGCCAGCAGCCTGGAAGTCAACACCCCCGCCATCAGCACCGGCAGCACCAGCAAGGCAGCAAAATTGAAAGTCGAGCCGACCTCGCTGACATGCAGCAAGGTAAAAGCCACCAGATCCACGCCGATCGTCATGGCCCATTGGCGGCGACGCTGGCTGCGTTGCTGCTGCGGTTGAGTCAGAGGGAAAAACCGCGGCAGCAGCCACAGGCTGATCGCTTGCAGCGCATAGGCCATCGCCACCAGGGCCAGCGCCTCTGAGGCTCTGACGCCCAGCAAGCTCGCCACGCCCAAGACGGTGACCAGGCCGAAGCCGATGGCCGCACGCGCCGCTGCATAGGTGCGGTAGATACGCGCCAGCGCGCTGTCTTGCGCGCGTGCGATGCGCCGCGCTTGCCGGCGCATGAAGCGGCTGTCGGCTGGTGCATCGCCGGCTGCCAGCCAACCGGGGTCGAAGACCGATTCGGCCTCGCCTTGCGAGTCGCTGGCCAGCGCGCCGAACAAGGAGTCGTCGCGGCGACGGCCCTGCACCAGGCGGCGATCGGCGCTGCGGCGGTCGCTGCTGCGGCGTTCGCTCAAGCCCGGCCTGCTTTCAGGAGCCAGGGATGCTGAGCAGGGTGCAAACCAGCACTCGACTCAAATACCTGGTCAAGACGGACGTGGCCCAGCCAGCCGGTGCGCATCGCTGCAGTAGGCACTGCCTTGTGGGTCGGTCAAGGCCTCGGTCTTGGGCAGATGCACGCCGCAATGTGCACACACCCACATCGTTTGGACTGGCTTGGAGGCCCGGCCCTTGTTCTTGCCGCTTTGGCGCTGCGTGGGGTCGGGCTGGCCCTCGGACCCTGGTCCACCCCTGCCTGACTTGCGAGAACGGCCAAAAAACAGCCAAGCCGCCAGGCCCACCACCAACACCAGTACCAGCAACTTCATCATTCACAGGGTCCTGTTCATCTGTCGGGCTCACGGGCTCACGGGATCACGGCCTCAGCCGTTCAGCCCGCGTGCCGAGTCAGCAGCACTTCGAGCACGAACCTGGATCCGACGTAGGCCAGCAGCAGCAGCACCGCCCCGGCATACAACCAGCGCGTGGCACGGTAGCCGCGCCAGCCGCGCAATTGTCTGCCCAACAGCAAGGCGGCGAAGACACCCCACGCCAGGACAGAAAACACGGTTTTGTGATCGGTCCAGCGCCACTGCGCGGTGCTCAGGATGCCCAGCAACAGTGTCGCACTGAGCACCACGAAGCCGGCTTGCACGAACTTGAAGGTCAAACGCTCCAGTTGCAGCAGCGGCATGCCGGCTGCGCGAGGGCCGCTGCCCAACGGGTCTGAAGCACCGAACCCGTCAAAGGGGCGCGGCTTGCCCGGCGGACTTTGCCCGTCGCCAGTGGGTGCTGGCGCGATGCTGGCAGACTTCAGGGCACCACTCAGCCCGGAGCGCAGCCTGCGCTCGGCGGCATCGAGCAGCAGCGCATGCAGCACCGCTGCGCCAAACAGTCCGTAAGAGGCCACCCCCAAAGCAAAGTGCAGTGGCGCCAAGGCCGATTGCATCTGATGCAGATCGCCAGGGAAAATGGCCTCGACGAGCACCGCTGCTGCACCCCCCAGACCCAGCCACTGGCGCGCAGCGGGCAGGGGCAACAGCCTGCTCTCGTATATGTAGACCGCAATCACCAGCCACACGGTCATCGAACTGACCGGGCCAAAACCCAAGCGAGCCCCCGGCTTGGGCTGGCCCAGGCCACCAATGTCCACCACCAGCAGCAAAGCGTGCAGCACCAAGGCGCCGAGCAGCGCCACTGGCGCCAGGCGGTGAAGCCTGGCCGACGGCACGGCCGTCAGCAGGTACAGCGCCACCGCCACGCCGGCCAGCAGCCAGGCACCGCCGGGGGCCAGCAAGGGGCTCATTGCAGAGGGCGTCGATAGAATCACTGCGACAGTGTAATGACCGCGGCGCCCTGGTTGGCTGCCCAACAATCGATATGGCTTCGACCCTCACCGACCGTCTGTCAAAGATGGTCAAAACGATGCGTGGCCAGGCCCGCATCACCGAGAGCAACGTGCAGGACATGCTGCGCGAAGTGCGCATGGCGCTGCTGGAGGCCGATGTGGCTTTGCCGGTGGTGCGCGACTTCATCCAGCGCGTCAAGGACAAGGCCCTGGGCCAGGAGGTGGCTGGCTCGCTGAACCCGGGTCAGGCGCTGGTGGGCATCGTGCACAAAGAGCTCACCGCGACCATGGGAGGGGGTGGCAGTGGTGGCCCGGGCGGCACGGCGTCCAACGTGGCCGAGCTGAATCTGGCGGCCCAGCCCCCAGCGGTAATTTTGATGGCTGGCCTGCAAGGGGCGGGCAAGACCACCACCACCGCCAAGCTGGCCAAACACCTGATCACCAAGCGCAAGAAAAAGGTCTTGACAGTCTCGGCCGACGTTTATCGGCCGGCGGCCATCGAGCAGCTGAAGACCGTCACGGCGCAGGCCGGCGCCGAGTGGTTTGCGTCAACGCCCGACCAGAAACCGCGCGACATCGTGCTGGCGGCGCTGGACTACGCCAAACGCCACTACTTCGATGTCTTGCTGGTCGACACTGCAGGCCGCCTGGGCATCGACGAAGTCTTGATGGCCGAGATCGGCGAGCTGCACAAGCTCCTGAACCCGGTCGAGACGCTGTTTGTGGTCGATGCCATGCAGGGCCAGGATGCGGTCAACACCGCCAAGGCTTTCAAGGACGCTTTGCCTTTGACGGGCGTGGTGCTGACCAAGTTGGACGGCGACTCACGCGGCGGTGCTGCGCTGTCGGTGCGTCAGATCACTGGCGCGCCGATCAAGTTTGCCGGCGTCTCCGAGAAGCTGGACGGACTGGAAGTCTTTGACGCCGAGCGCCATGCCGGGCGCGTGCTGGGCATGGGCGACATCCTGGCCCTGGTCGAAGAAGTGCAGAAGGGCGTGGACATCGAAGCCACGCAGAAGCTGGCAGAAAAGCTCAAGTCGGGCAGTGGCTTCGATCTGAACGATTTCCTGTCGCAGATCTCGCAGATGAAGAAGATGGGTGGCCTGGCCGGGCTGATGGACAAATTGCCCAGTCAGATGACCGCCAAAGCGGCTGGCGCCGACATGGGCAAGGCCGAGCGCGATGTGGTGCGCATGGAAGGCATCATCTGCTCGATGACGGCGCTGGAGCGGCGCAAGCCCGAGTTGATCAAGGCCAGCCGCAAGCGCCGCATCGCGGCCGGCGCAGGCGTACATGTGCAAGAGGTCAACCGGATGCTGAACCAGTTTGGTCAGATGCAGGGCATGATGAAAAAGATGAAGGGCGGCGGACTGATGAAGATGATGAAGCGCATGGGGGGCGGAATGGGCGGCGGCGGCTTCCCCGGCATGCCACGTTGAACTTCAATCCAACTCAACCCACCCGTTCCACCCACCCGGTCAGCCCATCCGTTCAGCCCATCCGTTCAGCCCATCAGTTCAGCCCACCAGCGCCAACGCAAACTCACGCGCATCAAAGGTCTGCAGGTCTTCCAGCTTTTCGCCGATGCCGATGAAGTAGACCGGCACCACGCGCCCCTGCTCTGCGCCCCAGCGTGCAATGGCGGCCAGCACGCCGCCTTTGGCGGTGCCGTCCAGCTTGGTGACCACCAGGCCCGTCAAGCCCAGCATCGCATCAAAGGCCTTGACCTGGGCCAAGGCGTTCTGGCCGGTATTGCCGTCGACCACCAGCAATACCTCGTGCGGTGCGTCGGCTTGCGCCTTGCTGATCACGCGCTGGATTTTCTTCAGCTCCTCCATCAGGTGCGTCTGGGTGGGCAGCCGGCCGGCGGTATCGGCGATCACCACATCGCACTTGCGCGACTTGCCTGCCACCACAGCGTCGTAACTCACAGCGGCCGGGTCGCCGCCTTCCTGGCTGATGATCTCGACCTGGTTGCGGCCGGCCCAGGCGGCGAGCTGCTCGCGCGCAGCGGCGCGAAAGGTATCGGCGGCCGCCAGCAAGACCTTGCAGCCGGAGTTGGCGAGGTGATGGGTCAGCTTGCCGATGCTGGTGGTCTTGCCGGCGCCGTTGACGCCCACCACCATGATCACCGTGGGCGTCGCTGCGCCGATCTTCAGCGGCTGCTGCAAAGGCTGCAGCAACGCCGTGATGGCTTCCACCAACAGGCCCTTGACGGCCGCCGGATCGGTGGCGCGGCTGTCCTTGACGCGGCGTTTGAGGTCTTTCAGCAGGTACTCGGTGGCCGGCAGCCCGGTGTCTGCCATCAACAGCGCCGATTCAAGTTCTTCAAACAGCGTGTCGTCGATGCGGGCGCCGGTGAAGACCTGGGTGATGCCGGAACCGGTCTTCTTCAGGCTTTGCTTGAGCCGGCTGAGCCATGAGCCACGCTCAGCGGCAGGTGCAGCAGGTCGTGTGGGAGATCGCGCCGGAGAAGGTTCCGGAGAAGACGCCGAAGATTGTGCCGAAGGTGCCGAAGCCGCCGCCGCTTGTGCCTCGATGCTGCCGTCAGTGCCTCGTTCGCCTTGATCGACTTTGGCAGCTTCAGGCGCAGCGGTCGCAGCCGGCTTGGCCGTCTCAGCCGGCTGCTTGTCGTTCGCAGGGGTACCCGAGAACTTCTTCTTGAAAAAACTGAACATCTGCAACTCGGGTGATGCCGTTGGGCCTGTGGTGGCCGATTGGATCAGGGATGGGCCCGCAACGAGGTGGCGCTCTCGCTATAATCTTGGGCTCAGGCGCTTTAGCTCAGCTGGTTAGAGCGACGGAATCATAATCCGCAGGTCCGGGGTTCAAATCCCTGAAGCGCCACCAAAAATTCGGGCCCTGCGAGTCCTCTGCTCGCAGGGCTTTTTACTTCACAGCCACTGGATATCAACCATGATTCGCTGTGCGATTGTCTCTATTTTCCTTGGCGCATCGCTGCTCGGCATGGCCGATCTGGCCGCTGCCGCGCCACGCAACTTTCCGGCCACCGCTTTGCGCGGCGAGATCGTTGTCACGCAACCGCCGCAGATGCTGCTCAACAAGAGCCCGGCGAGGCTGGCGCCGGGCGCGCGTATTCGTGGCGCCGATCAGATGATGTTGTTGTCCGGCACCCTGGTGGGCCAGCGGCTGATGGTGCATTACACGCTCGACACCGTGGGCCAGGTGCTCGATGTGTGGGTGCTGACCCCCGAAGAGTTTGCCCGCCGTCCGTGGCCGCAGACACCGCAACAGGCGGCCAGTTGGTCGTTCAATCCCGACAGCCAGACCTGGAGCCGACCGTGAGCGAGCCAACCAAGACACCGAGCAAGACCCCCAGCAAGAAAGTCTTCATCCGCAGTTTTGGCTGCCAGATGAATGCTTATGACGCCGACAAAATGGCCGACGTGCTGCATGCGGCGCAAGGCTACGAGCCGACGACCGATGTCGAACAAGCTGACCTGATCCTGTTCAACACCTGCTCGGTACGCGAAAAAGCGCAAGAAAAGGTGTTCAGCGACCTGGGCCGCGTCAAGCGGTTGAAAAAAAAGGGCGTGCTGATCGGCGTCGGCGGCTGCGTGGCGAGCCAGGAAGGCGCGGCCATCATCGAGCGTGCGCCTTATGTGGACCTGGTGTTTGGCCCGCAGACCTTGCACCGCTTGCCGCAGATGATCAACGACCGCATCAGCCAGTCGCGGCCGCAGATCGACATCAGTTTTCCTGAGATCGAAAAATTCGACCACTTGCCGCCGGCCCGCGTGCAAGGCGCATCGGCTTTTGTGTCGATCATGGAAGGCTGTTCGAAGTACTGCTCCTACTGCGTGGTGCCTTACACGCGGGGCGAGGAGGTCAGCCGCCCCTTTGAAGATGTGCTGACCGAAGTGGCCGGCCTGGCAGAGCAGGGCGTCAAGGAAGTCACGCTGCTGGGCCAGAACGTCAACGGCTACCGCGGCACGATGGGTGGCACGGCGGAGATCGCCGACTTTGCGCTGCTGCTGGACTATGTGGCCGAGATCCCCGGCGTGCAGCGCATCCGCTATACCACCAGCCACCCCAACGAGTTCTCGCGACGGCTGATCGATGCCTACGCGCGGCTGCCGGCGCTGGTCGATCATGTGCACCTGCCTGTGCAGCACGGCAGCGACCGCATCCTGATGGCGATGAAGCGCGGCTACACCGCGATGGAATACAAAAGCACGGTGCGCAAGCTGCGTGCTGTGCGGCCAGGCATCAGCTTGTCCAGCGACTTCATCGTCGGCTTCCCGGGCGAGACCGAAGAAGACTTTGCCAAGATGATGCGGCTGATCGAAGACTTGAAGTTCGACAGCAGCTTCAGTTTCATCTTCAGCAAGCGGCCCGGCACACCGGCGGCGGCTTTGCATGACGATACGCCGCAGACCCTGAAACTGAAGCGGCTGCAGCACTTGCAAGCCACGATCAACGCCCAGGCGGCGCAGATTGCCGCCAGCCGGGTGGGCACGGTGCAGCGCATCCTTGTCGAAGGCCCTTCTAGAAACAGCGCCAAAGCCGGGGCCACGGGGGCTGCCGATGGGGCTCTGGCGCAAGAGCTGATGGGCCGCACCGAATGCAACCGCATCGTCAACTTTGACGGTGGCCCGCTGGGCACCCGGCTGGTGGGCCAGATGCTGGATGTGCGCATCACCGAAGCCTTGCCGCATTCGCTGCGCGCCGTCGTTGCAGGGGTCGACCGTGTCGAAGGCACGCAGCACGGGCCGGGCGCTGAACCCGTGGTGAGCCGCGGCGGATCGCTTTGAGTTTGCTGCTCTGCGGCGGTGCCCGAGATCACTTTTTGCGCCGGCCCGGGCCGAAGCCCTGCCACCACAGCGTCAGTGCCGTGGCCAGCACCATCGCGCCATAGGTGGCCATGCGGCCATCTCGGCCCAGCAGCACCAGGCCCAGCAGGGTCATAGCGGCGGCGGCGGCGCTGGCCGCTGCTGACAGATGCAACCATCTCACGGTGGCCAGTTCACGTCGCCACAATATTTTGCTCAAGCTGGCCGCAATGCAACCCAACCCCAACGCAGGCGCGAAGAGGTTGGTCACATGCCAAAGCGCATCCAGGGGTCCCATCGGTGAGTTCGAGTTCGTGCTGCGGGTGGGCAACAGTATCGGCGAGCCTGGGCGCTGATCTGTATGCATCAGGCAGGCAAGCCTCGATAGGCAAGCGCCATCCAGCCCCCAAATCTACAATTCGAGTGTGAGCGTCCTGGCCCTCGGGCTCAACCACAACACGGCACCGCTGGATTTGCGAGGCCGTCTGGCCTTTGCGCCCGAGCAACTGGCACCTGCGTTGCACAGCGTGCGCCAGCGCCTGCAAGGCGTTGTGCCCGAGGCCGCGTTGGTCTCGACCTGCAACCGCACCGAGCTGTATGTGGCGGTGCCGGCGGGGGAGTCAGATGCCCGCGTGCTGGCGCACCCCGCGCTGCACTGGCTGGCGGAGCGAGGCGGCATCAGCGCTGCCGAGCTGCAGTCGCACAGCTACGTGATGGAAGACCAGGCGGCCGCCCGCCATGCCTTCAGGGTCGCCGCCGGGCTGGATTCGATGGTGTTGGGCGAGCCGCAGATCCTGGGCCAGATGAAGCAGGCGGTACGGCTCGCCGACGAGGCAGGAGCGCTGGGCAGCACGCTGCATCAACTTTTCCAGCGCAGTTTTTCGGTCGCCAAGCATGTGCGCACTTCCACCGAGATCGGTGCCCACTCAATCAGCATGGCGGCCGCTGCCGTGCGCCTGGCTGCGCAATTGTTCGAAGACCTGAGCCAGGTCAAGGTGCTGTTTGTGGGCGCCGGCGAGATGATCGAGCTGGTGGCCACGCATTTCGCGGCCCGCCGGCCCCGGGCGCTGGCGCTGGCCAACCGCACGCTGGAGCGCGGCGAAAAACTGATGTCGCGTTTTGGCGGCGAAACGTTGCGCTTGTCCGACTTGCCCAATCGGCTGCAAGACTTTGATGTGGTGATTTCTTGCACCGCCAGCACCTTGCCGATCATTGGTCTGGGCGCTGTCGAGCGGGCGCTGAAGGCCCGGCGCAGGCGGCCGATCTTCATGGTCGATCTGGCAGTGCCTCGCGACATCGAGCCCGAGGTGGCCTTGCTGCCGGATGTCTACCTTTATACGGTCGACGACCTGTCGCAGCAGGTGCAGACTGCAGGCGCCAAACGCCAGGCGGCAGTTCAGCAGGCTGAAGCCATCATCGACGCCGGTGTGCTGAGCTTCAGCCACTGGTTGGAGCAGCGCCAGGCGGTGCCTTTGATCCAGGCCTTGAACAAGCAGGCCGAAGACTGGGGCAGTGTCGAGCTGCACCGCGCCCGCCGGTTGCTGGCGCGGGGTGAATCGGTCGAGCAGGTGCTCGAGTCGCTGGCCCGTGGGCTGACACACAAGATGATGCACGGCACGCTGGCCGAACTGCACGCTGCCGAAGGCGCGGACCGACTGCGGCTGGCTGACACGGTATCCAGGCTGTTCTTGCGTCAAAGTGGCCGGGCTCCTGCATCCGTCAACGACACTGGCAACGAAACGGGCAACGGAACGGGCTACGAAGGGGGCGACGAAACGAGCCGCAAAAAGCAGGGTGATCATTAGGGCGACGCTGAACA
>Ga0105044_10002699_pt1 | contig 24335 bp, 18 predicted proteins | sample MAT01_FD_78092 | JGI IMG/M metagenome (GOLD analysis project Ga0105044, IMG submission 78092) | Freshwater microbial communities from Lake Fryxell liftoff mats and glacier meltwater in Antarctica - MAT-01 | ecosystem: Environmental > Aquatic > Freshwater > Ice > Liftoff microbial mat | place...
AGCGACTTCGCGCTCTGGCTCGGTCTCCACGTGACATCGGATTTGAACGCGAAACGATTGATCCTGCTTGGGCAGAGACTTGGCAAAGTGCGTGCTGGTCTGGTGGTCACCCGTGTAGTTGGTTTGCGCCTACTTGATGAGATGAGAGCGCATGACGCCCCACTCAAGCGGGCTTGGGAAAGTGCGTCGTGGCAAGACCAGGACGGTGTTGGTTGGGTTGAGGTGGACTTGGAAAAACTTGCCGTTGATGGTGAGTTCTTGCAGGTTGTTCGATGAGAATTAATAGGGGATGGGGGCTATGAAGCTTACGTTGGGAAAAGTCTTCAAGGGCAAGGGCTCAAACACTTCGGGGGATATTCCGACAGTAGTCGTGTCGGCACCGCTCGCAAGTGATACTGGCATGGCGGGCGCGTACGATCCGACGCGGGCGGTTTCTGTTGTCGAGCAATTGCGCGCTGCTGCTCGCGGCGGTAAGGCGGTGAAACAACTACCGCTCATCGGGCACTTGTCTACTGCAAAACAGTTTCAGTATCTGGCTGCCGCGCTTGCAACTAGTTTCGCCTTAATGTTGATTTTGTTCGGCTTGTACGCCATCGAGGCACGCAAGAATTCCGCGCAGATATCGGCGGCGACTGAAATGCAGATGCTGGCGCAAAGGCTGGCGCGCGGTGGTGCGCAGTCGGAAATGGGTGGCGCGAATGGATTCGACGTGCTCCAGACAAGTCGGGATCAATTTAGATCCAATTTGAAAGCCCTATCGACTGGCGGCGAGTATCGCGGCGTTTCGCTTAGCGAGCCGCAAAACGATGCGGTTCGCGCAGCGGCGGCAGATCTTGAAAAGCGTTGGACTTCGATTGACGGCAAAGTCGACGAGTTGATTGCCGCTCGCGGCATTCTCACCTCGTTGTCACAGGCAGTCAGCAACGTGAACCAGGGCAATCAAGGGCTATTGGAACTCGCCGAGCAACTGGCTACACAAATGTCCGCGTCGGGAGGGCGAGAAATCTCACTGGCCAACAATCTGGTGATGCTGACCCAACGCATTGCGAAGAACGCCAATGCGTTGATCGGTGATGAAGTCGACTCTGACGTCGCTTTTCTGCTGGGTAAAGACACCGCGACATTTCGCGATATCGTGAACGGCTTGCTTCAAGGGAGCGAGGCATTGCGTGTCAGCGCAATTCGCGACGGCGAAGCTAAGCAAACCCTGACGGAGTTGGGTTCAAAATTCCAGGAGACCGAGCGTCGTCTGGTCGAAGTGCTACGTGCTATGCCACGGCTCTTGGCCGGCAAGCAAGCTGCCAAGGTAATTACTACGGAAGCTGAGCCACTGATGGCGGGAGCAAAAACCTTGTCTACCGCTTACGAGGGTGCCGGCAACACTGCCAACTTCGCACTTTATCTGGCAGCTGCATTCGGGCTGCTGTCTTTGCTGCTCGGCGTAGCCCTCGGTTACCTGTTCCTCAATGAAGCGCGTATTCGCGCAGCAGAAAACGAGCGTGAGAACCAACGGAACCAAGAAGCCATTTTGCGGCTGCTGAACGAAATGGGCACCCTGGCAGACGGCGATTTGACGGTGAAAGCCAGCGTCACCGAAGACGTTACCGGAGCGATTGCCGACTCCATCAACTTTACGGTTGACGAGCTACGTAAAGTGGTATCGGACATCAACACGACGACGGGTGAGGTTACTGGCGCTACGCAGGCTGCGCAAGCGATCTCCCAGCGACTTTATCAGGCATCACAGAGACAGTCGGGTGAGATTCAGCGCTCGAGCGCACTGGTGCTGCAAATGGCGCAATCGATTAACGAAGTGTCGGCTTCGGCAACCGAAGGCTCCCGAGTCGCACAACAATCGTTGAGCGCTTCCGAGCAGGGCGCGAAAGCTGTGCAAAACCAGATCGCTGGTATGAACGAGATTCGCGCTCAAATTCAGGAAAGTTCGAAGCGCATCAAGCGACTCGGTGAGAGCTCGCAGGAAATTGGCGAGATCGTGGAACTGATTTCGGACATTACCGAACAGACCAACGTTTTGGCGCTAAACGCTGCCATTCAAGCGGCGTCGGCCGGTGAAGCAGGACGCGGATTTACGGTAGTTGCGGAAGAGGTTCAGCGACTCGCTGAACGCTCCGCAGAGGCAACCAAGCAGATCGAAGCGCTGGTACGCGCGATTCAGGCGGACACTCAGGACGCTGTGAACGCGATGGAAAAGACCACGCAGGGAGTGGTCGAAGGGACGCGCCTATCCGACGCCGCAGGCCAAACATTGGCCGAAATTAGTCGCGTTTCTCGCGATCTTGCAGGCCTCGTTAGTAGCATCTCTGCACAAACGCAAACCCAGTCAGCGTCGGTGTCCGAGGTGACGCGCGGAATGCAGGACATTCTCGCGGTGACAGAAGAAACGTCACGCGGAACGCAGCAAACCAACGTTTCCATTGAAGAATTGGGACGACTGGCACAAACGCTCCGCGGCTCGGTCGCGGGCTTCAAGGTGTAACTGAGCGGGAGTTAGCAAGCTGTGGCGATTGATATTCCGCTCGAACTCGACAGCGGCCCCATTACGTGGGTAAAAGCGGAAATTGAGAGCGCTCTGTTTCGCGCTCTTGAGGGCATTGCCCAATTGCGCACTGCGCCTAGCGTTGAACGGCGTAACGCTGTTCGTACTGAGCTGCATCAGGTTTCCGGTGCATTAGAACTCGTTGGTATCGAGGGTCTCGCGGTTCTAGTGCAGGAATTCGAGCGACACTTCGGCACTAATGTTGAAGTCGTATCTCCGGAAGCGCTCGATCTGGTTGACCGTGGTTGCCGCCGACTGTTGTCGCACTTGAAGGAAATGATCAGCGGCTCGCCGCCCGTTCCGTTGAGATTTATTTCTGAGTATCTGGCACTCGGTAAACTCCACCAGTCAAAGTACGGCCCTGCGGACTTGTTTTTCCCGGATCTGTCGCGGCGTCCAGCGAAGCTGAACAACGGCGATGTGCCTGAACCTTCACGCATGCCAGCTTTCTTGCTGCGTCAGCGGCGAGATTTTCAGCACGGCTTGTTACAGTGGTTGCGTGGCAGTGACGTTGGTCTTGACCAAATGCGGCGGGTCATCGCCGAAATCGAGGCGGCCTATCCGCTGCCTTCCCAGCGTTCATTCTGGTGGGCGACGCATGCGCTGCTGGAGGCGACGCACGGTGGATTTGTCGAACCATCGACCGCGCTGAAACAACTCATGGCGCGTGTCGATCTGCAGGTGCGCCGTTTCGTTGAAGGATCCACTCGAGTCGCGGATCGATTGCGGCGGGAGGTGCTTTATCATGTTGCGCGCGCCCGTAGTGGACATGCGCTCGTCGACGAAGTCAAGGCACTCTATGAGCTGGACGTTCTCGTGCCAAAGCGGATTCCGCGCGAGATAGATGTTGTGGCTTTGCAGCCAGCCATCGCTCACCTGACGGGTATTGTCAACCGTTGTAAGGACGCGTGGGCCAGCCACACGGCGGGACGCAGCACCGCGCTGCAAAAATTGCGCGACGTTACCGCCGAATTGCCTGCCGCTTGTGACGCTCTGCAAATGCCTGACTTTTCTAGTCTTGGTCGCGGTATCGCGTCTGCAGCAAACTCAGCTATTGAAGGCAAAAGTGTTGGTGAAGACTTGTCGATTGAACTGGCGACCAGCCTGATTTTGATTGAGACAGCGATAGAGCATATTGCCGCGCTGCCGTCGTCATTCAGGACGCAGGTTGAGCGCGCCGTTCAGCGTCTCTCATACGCCGTCTCGAACGCTCCGATCCCGCCGGAATTGCGCGCCGAAACCGAAGCCAATTCGCTGACTCGTCTTGCTCAGGAAAAGCAGACGATTGCTCAGGTGGCTCGTGAAATTCGCGCCAACATGCGCCTCGTCGAGCAGGCGCTCGACGCTGTGTTCCGCGATCGGACGGCGCTCGAAGAATTAAAACCTGTACCTGGGTTGTTGGGGCAGGTGTCGGGTGCCATGCGCATGTTAGGCTGGAACGATGCCAACGAATTGCTCAGCAAAACCACTGATCGCCTGATTGAATCGGTTCATCACGACGCGGCGATGAGCGCGCAAGACATCGACTCGCTTGCCGATGTCCTCGCTGGATTGAGCTTTTATGTGGACGTGCGCGAACGTCGCGAACGTGATGCCGAAGCTGTTCTATTGGGTCTCAAACGCCGCTTTTTGGGTGAAGAAAGTGGTGAAATCGACAGTTCCGACGACGACGGCAGCGTTGAGGCGTCGCTCGCTGAGCGCCAGCGCATGCTGCGCCCGCTCGCGAAGGCGCTGAACGATTCGCCAGAACGACTGGAGCTTCGTGACAGTCTGCGTTCGACTCTGCAAGGGGTACGTCAGGACGCCGAATTGCTGTCCGATCCCGGCTTGTCGAAAGCGTCGAATGAAGCGCTGCGACTTCTTGACGGCGACACGACTGAATCCGGCGCATTGAACGCAGCGGTGGCAGCGGTTGTCGGTGCTGCAGTTGAGCTGCCACCAACGTCTGCCCAAACCTCGCGACTCGTTAGATCAGAACCCGAAGAACGAGATACGGGTCTTCTGGAAATCTTTGTGGAAGAAGCCGTCGAGGTGGTTGAAGCGGTTCGTCTCGATCATCAGGCGCTTTCGCTTCAGCAAGATCGCCGAGACCTTGTGGTTGATATTCGCCGTGCGTTCCATACCCTCAAAGGCAGTGGGCGGATGGTGGGTCAGACCCAGCTCGCTGAGGTCGCCTGGCGTGTTGAGCAAGTGCTTAACGGAGCGCTCGAGAGCGAGCGCAACATCACCGAGCATGAGCTACACCTGATTGACGCTGCGGTCGGGCACTTTAAACGGTGGGTGACCGCGCTCGCAACCGATCATGTCGTAACCATTGACGTGACATTGCTTGATTCGCTGATTGCAAAATGCTCGCCGCTGTCGCCGCCATCTGCTGTTAGCTTTGCTCCCGCGGCGGCGGTGATCATGCCAGTCGCCGCTGTGGCTTCAACCTTGGCCACCGACGTTTTTCCGGCTATTTCTGACGCTTCATCGGACGATCGCGAAGCGACTTTAGCCAAGCCCTTCGCCAGTCCGGCGATCGACGGCGATGATCTGGATGCGCAGCTAGCGCAGGCAGTTGATTCGTTACACGAGATGTCGGACAACGAAACCAGCGCGGATTTGCCCGCCCTGGAAGCGCAAGAAATCGATGTTCCTGCCTCTGTGTTTGCACCGGTGCAAGCGCCAGCGGATCATCAACCCGACGAACACTTCGATGATTTCGCCATTGCGCTTGATGCGGGCAGCGATGATGTGTCAGTGCTTGGCGTTAGTGTTTCGCGAGCGTTGTTCTCGATATTGACCGACGAAACGCGGGTTCATCTGCAAACACTTGATTACGAACACGCGCTGATGCAGTTCGATACCAGCCTGCCACCAAGCGACCCCATGGTTCGCGCGAGCCACACATTGTGTGGCATTCATCGTACGGCCGGTTTCCTTGAAATTGGTGATTTTGCGGGGATGCTTGAAGGCGCCTTGATGGCGGTGCGACGTTCCGGCCGTCCACCATCGGCAATTAGCACGATCGCCAGCGCAGTGCGTGCTCTGCGGACTGCTACGCTGCGGTTGCAAGCGCATTCCCCAATGTCGCCTGAGGAATCGGCGGACCTTCAGCGGTCGCGCCTGCAACTGCAGTCGGTCATCGCCGAGACCGGCAACAACGACCTTGGCGTTGAGGTCGAGCTGCTGGAGCAAAGCCATGCGGAAGAGCGTGCGCTGGCTACTTCACCACCGACGCCGCCAATAACCGCTTTGGTGGCAACGACATCGTCGGCTTTGCCGCCAATTGAAGCGCCGTCGCCAGTCTTGCCGCCTGTGACACCAGTCCTGGACAAAGCTATCGTCTCGCCTGCTGCCGAATTGATGGTTGAATCACCGTCACCACTAGCGCCAGTCCCTATTTCAGGTGCCGCAGCCACGGCAGAGTTGGCTGGGACTGTTCCGGTCGTCGCAGAGCCACCACAAGTTGCGCAGCTGCCAAACGTGGCCGAGCCAGCCGAAGTGGCCGTGCCCGCCCCGGTCACGAGTTCTGACCCGGACGTGGTGGAAGTAATCACCACCAAAGAAATCATTGCCGCACCGGCGCCGGAAGCCTCCACTTCGTTGCCAATAGTTGAGCCACTGGTTATTACGCCTGAGCCGTCCGCGACCGCACTGGCGCCGACGATCACGGCAGCGCCTATAGCGACGCCCGTCGTAGTAAGCACACTTGCGGGAGCGTTTTTAGCCGCAGCGCCGTTGAAGATTGCAGCTGAGTCTTATGTCGCCCCAGTCGCGCAACCTGTCGCTCCGGCATTTTTGGACGGCGCGCCGGTTGTGTCGCGAGGTGTTGGCGATCCGCTTGCCGAAGTTCACGACGATATCGACGTGCAGGTGTTGCCGATCTTTCTGGAAGAGGCGCAAGAGCTGTTCCCACGCGCCAGCGGACACGTCACGTCCTGGCGGCAAGACATCTATAGTCCGGTGCATTCCGATGATCTGAAGCGCACGCTGCATACGCTAAAGGGCAGTGCCCGGATGGCCGGTGCCATGCGCCTGGGTGAGCTTGCGCACTCACTGGAAACACGTCTTGTCGATGTCACTGGCGCACCGACTAGTGCCGTGTTTGATAGCTTCGACGAATATCTGGATGACATCGCGTTCGTTTTGGAGCGGTTGACCCGCAATGAAATTGATTCCGTCCTGCCTCGCTTTGCTGCAGCCGCTGCACGTGCAGACGGGGCGTCGACGACCGAGGCCGTCGAGCTGAGTGACGACGAAATCGCAGGAGCTGAAGCTCCCGCCGCAACAGAAGCAACCACGATTGATGCAGCAGGCATTGCGGCGGATCGTCCGACACGATCACTGGCCGATCTCGCACAGTCGTTGGCGGTGCGCCCGCAACCGGCGTCCGGTGCGGCTGGTACGATGGCAGCGGCAAATGTGGAGCCGATCGCTTCCGCATTCCTGCGCGTTCGCAGCGACGCCATTGAGCAGCTTGCCGACGAGTCTGGCGAGATATCGATTCACCGCGCGCGTATCGAAGCAGAGATGCGTGGCCTCAAGGGCGGCTTGCTTGATCTCACCGCATCAGTGGTGCGACTGCGTGGGCAATTGCGGGAGATTGAGATTCAGGGCGAGTCGCAAATTCAGTCCCGTCTTGATCAAGAATCGGACTTCGACCCGCTCGAATTTGATCGCTACACGCGCTTCCAGGAGCTCACGCGCGGCATTGCCGAGAGTGTGAACGATGTGGCGACAGTGCAGCAGAGTCTGCTCAAAAATCTGGCAGATGCAGACACAGCGCTATCGAGCCAGACGCGCTTGTCGCGCTCGGTGCAGTTGCGTTTGCAGACGCTGCGGACGGTGCCGTTCTCGAGCCTGTCTGATCGCCTGTATCGCGTGCTGCGGCAGACGGCGAAAGAGCTTAAAAAGCGCGCCAACCTTGACATTCGCGGGGGTCGCATCGAAATCGACCGCAGCGTGCTTGAGCGCCTGACGCCGGTGCTGGAGCATCTGGTGCGTAACGCGCTTGCCCACGGCATTGAGTCTGATGCCTCGCGCAAAGATCAGGGCAAGCCCGACATTGGCGAGCTGACGCTGAGCGCTCGACAACAGGGTAACGAGGTTGTGATCTCGCTCACCGACGACGGCGGTGGTATTCCGCTGGATCGGGTGCGTTCGCGCGCAATTGAGCGCGGTATGATCGACAGCACTGACGAGCTGACTGATGCACGATTGCTGGAATTTATCTTCCAGCCGTCTTTCTCAACCGCAGAGCAGATCACAGCCGTGGCCGGTCGCGGTATCGGTATGGACGTGGTTCGTAATGAAGTCGCCGCCCTCGGCGGCCGCGTTGAAGTACAGACTTCGCGCGGCGTAGGGGCGACATTCACGCTGTCGGTGCCACTGACGCTCGCGGTGACGCAGGTGTTGATGGTTGCCGTGGGTAAAGCTATCTACGGCGTCCCGTCGTCGCTAATCGAACAAGTTCGACAACTGTCGGTTAAAGATCGCACTGCCGCGATGCTGTCGGGCGAGCTTGATCAGGGCGGCAGAAAAATCCCTTACCGCAGGTTTGGTGAATTGATTCGGACGACACATGACACAGCAACGCCGCACGCGGCCCCTGTCATGATTCTCAAGGCCGGTGAGGCAAAGGCTGCGATCGAAGTTGATCGCATTCTGGGTAACCAGGAGGTGGTTGCCAAGCCTTACGGTCCGCAGTTGGCTCGCGTGCCGGGCATGGCCGGGCTGACGGTGTTGGCGGATGGTCGCATTGCGCTACTGCTCAACCCGCTAAACCTCATGCTGGCGCTTGACAGCGGCGGCACTGAGCGTCGGCAATCGGTGAGTGCGGCAGCAGCGCCAGTAGCGGCGTCTATGCCGATCGCTGTGGCTGCGCCGGTTCCAGTGGCTCCAGCGATGCCTGTTGCGGAAGCGGCACCAGCGGCTCCAGTCGCGCCCGTGGTTCGCGAGCCCGTCGTTGAAGCTGTGAGGCAGGCCGAGCTAGAACTACCTGTATTCGTTGCCGAAGTCGCGCCGACCGCCGGTGTTGTCGATGCGCATGCAACCGTGGTGCCTGACGCTCCGGTCGAGGCACTTGCTGTCAACGCGCCTGTCGTCGCGCCGCGTCCTGACGAAGTGCCCGTTGTCGCTGAGCAGCCCGCTGTTGTCGAAGTACCGATAGTCATCGCACCACCTCCCGTTGTCGTTGCGCCTCCACCGCTAGCCCCGGTAGTCACGCTAGTAGCCGTGGCGCCCCCGAAAGCCGCTGAACTGGCCCCCATCTTCACCGCATCAAGGCGCGTTCCGCCAGTGGTGACCGAGCCCGTGGCCGTGCCTTACACGCCTACCGTACTGGTGGTGGACGACTCTCTGACTGTACGCAAAATCACGTCGCGTCTGCTGGAACGGGAAGGCTATAAAGCGCTTACCGCCAAAGACGGTCTGGATGCGCTGACCATTCTCGCGGATGCAAACCCGGATGTGATCCTGCTCGACATTGAAATGCCGCGCATGGATGGCTTCGAGTTCACCAAGACGATCAAGGCGGACAGCCGCCAGAGCCACATCCCGATCATCATGATCACATCGCGGACGGCGGAGAAACACCGTAGCCACGCGATGGAGCTGGGTGTAAACGAGTACGTCGGCAAGCCGTATCAGGATGAAAATCTGATGGCGTTGGTGGCGAAATACGCTGGAAAGCCAACGTAATTGCGATATTCCTGCGGCAGTGAATGCCGCAGCTTCAAGAATGTTGAAAGAGTGAAGTCGGCCTGTAGGCCGGGTTCTGTTCGCTAGCCGGTTGCCCGGTTTTGCGTGGCGGTCATTCCTCTAGGACGAACGTTACCGTTCGCCTCAAGCTACCTACCCGCATGCTCCAACGAGCCGCCTTGGGTGAGCGATTACCCGCTCACTGCGCATGCCTATTTGATATTGCTCCGGGTAGAGGTTGCCGCGTTTCACCGTAACTTAATACGCTCGTCTCTGTGGCCCTGGTCCTCGCCTCACGACGGATGGCCGTTAGCCATTACCCTGCTCTTCGGAGCCCGGACCTTCCTCCCGTCACCTCACTTGCGTGGGGTGACCGGCGACTGCCCAGCCGACTTCGGGACGAATTATGCGTGATTCGGTGTGGCACAGCTTCAATCGACTGTTCTGTAAACAGAATAAAGTGCATCAACTTTAACGTAAAAGCCCCGCAGCACCAGGGCTAGATCACCAAAACGGCAATTATCGACCTGAGTCAATAAGGTGGCTTAGCCCCAATGCAGCCGTCATTCCAGTGAAAAGCTATGCAGTTCCTGCCAGCAAGGTCTTCCGGTATTTATTCAGATCACCGAGCGATTCCAGGCTCTTGCCGAACAGCGACGAGAGGTTATGCAGAATCATTTTCACGACCTTCCCTTCCCATTCCTTGTCGAACTTGATCTGCGTATCCAGCCAGCGCTCAAGCCACTCCGGATCGGGCAATTTGCTCTGCACCGTGTCGTTCGGAAACAGCGACTGATTGACGTGCAGATTGGTCGGATGCATCGGTTTGCCAGCGCGACCACTCGCCGCCATCAGGAAGCCAATCTTCGCGAAACCCGCCTTGACTTCGTTGACCTTGTCGACCGCAGCACGAGCAATCGCCTGTTTCAGGTACTTGAGATACGCGCCGGCATGGCGCGCTTCGTCCTTGGCGATCAGACCGTAGATGTGCTTGATCAGCGGCTCATCGTGCCACTCGGCGGCGCGGCGATACCAGTGATTCAGGCGGATTTCCCCGCAAAAATGCATCATCAGCGTTTCAAGCTGCGGCGCGGCGTCAAACTCAAAGCGCACGTTGTGCAACTCCGCCTCAGTCGGCACGAGATCAGGCCGGAAGCGCTTCAAATATTCCATCAGCACGAGCGAATGCTTCTGCTCCTCGTAGAACCAGATCGACATAAACGCCGAGAAATCACTGTCGTTCCGGTTGTCGCGCAGGAACATTTCGGTCGCGGGCAGCGCCGACCATTCCGTGATCGCGTTAAGGCGAATCGTTTGCGCCTGTTCTTCGGTGAGCTTGGACGCGTCAAACGAGTCCCACGGCACGTCCGTGGACATGCTCCAGCGCACGGTTTCGAGGTCTTTAAAGAGTTCAGCGTACAACATGGCGAAAACCTTTTACGGTGGCGCTAGCGGCGAGGATGCCGGAGCGTTTCAAGCGGGTAATTTTACTCGTATACGAGACGGTTGCAGTTTCGGGTTTATGACTATGTGCAATCGCGCCCTCAAAGCGCATCGAGATTGCCCAGCATTTGCCTCGCATCCACTCGAATCGCCGCGCGCTCTGCGTCAGTCATCCGGGTCAGATTTTTCGCCATCAGCGACGTTCGCGGGTTGGCGGCAAACGTCTTTTCGTGACCATCCAGAAAATTCCAGTACAACGTCGTCATCGGACAAGCGCCGGGCCCGGACTTGATTTCCGGCTTGTAACGGCAGTCCTGGCAATAGTTGCTCATGCGTTTCACGTACGCGCCGCTTGCCACGTAGGGCTTGCTCGTGAAGCGCCCGCCGTTCGCAAACAGCGCCATGCCCGCCGTGTTCGGTAGCTCCACCCACTCCACCGCGTCGACGTAAACGGCGAGATACCAGTCGCACAACTGCTGCGGCTCAATTTCGGCTGTGACGCCGAACATGCCCGTGATCATCAGGCGCTGAATGTGGTGCGCGTAACCGTATTCCAGCGTCTGCGTGACAGTTTGTTTCAGACAATTCATGCCCGTATCGCCCGACCAGTACCACTTTGGCAGCGCGTTCATGTGGCCGAAATGATTGTCAGTTTTCATCGCGGGCATGTCGAGAAAGTACACGCCGCGCATGAACTCGCGCCAGCCGAGAATCTGCCGGATGAAGCCTTCGACGCCTGCGAGATCGAGCTTACAAGCGTGTAGCGCCGCCTCTGCTGCCGCGATCACTTCGCGCGGGTTGAGCAGCTTCAGATTGAGCGACGTAGACAACAGCGAATGCCAGCCAAACGGCATTCCCGCCCACATCGCGTCTTGATGCGGGCCGAAGTTGTCGAGGCGGTCGTCAATGAAGCTTTTCAGCGCAATCAGCGCTTCGACGCGCGTCACTGGCCAATTGAAGTTTTCCAGTGTTCCCGGGTGATCGGCGAATTTGCGGCCGACCAGCGTCAGCACCTCGCCCGTGATCTCGTCATGCGCGAATTGCGGCGACTTTGGCAAAGCACCCGGCCCCGATTTGCCGAAACTCTTGCGGTTATCGCTATCAAAATTCCACTGGCCACCGAGCGGTTCAGTGCCCTCCATCAAAACGTTGTGTTCACGCCGCATGTTGCGATAGAAAAACTCCATGCGCAGACTCTTGTTGGTACCCGCCCACTTTGTAAAAGCTTCACGCGAACACAGAAAATGGCGATCCGCGCGAACGTCTAGCGGCAGTTTGGCGCTCGCAGCCGTCACGTTTAGCGCCTGCCAAACCCGCATGTCTCCCGGCTCAACGCAGACGATGGATTCAGGCTGATACCGCTCAATCGCGGCGAGCCAGCCCGCCTGCAACGTCTCGTCGCGCTGCTCGTCAAGTTTGCGGTAGTCAAAGCGGATTTTTTTGCCATGCAGCTCAACCGCAAAATGCCGCATCGCAGACAGGAACAGCGCCGTCCGCGCCTGGTGTGACCAGACGTGCGTCGATTCTTCTCGCGCTTCAACCATCACCACCACGTCAGTCGCGGCGTCGAAGCCATCGAAAGCGGCGGAGTCGTGATTGAGTTGATCTCCCAGCACGATCACCAGACGGCGGCAAACATTCATGCTGATCTCTTTGTGCTCGACGTCGGCGACTTGTTGCCCCGGCAACGATCCGAGCAATACTTCACCTCGTCCCAGTTCTTCGCCCAAGCCTTACGCCACGTCATTTCGCGACCACACGTTACGCACAATTTGGATGGCAGCGATGCCTTGTTGCCCTTAAAACTCACAGCAGATACTGGCTAAGCGACTGCGCGCTCCGCCCGCCACTGCCGTAGCGCCGCCAGCATGTCGGCCAGCGTTCCGGTTGGCGTAATGCCCGGAATATCGCGCCTGAGACGGCGAATCAGCTCGCCACCGACCCAGATCGCAGTCGTGACCGGAACCACCGAGCGCAATGATTCAAGGCTCGCGACCGCCTGTTTTGAGCTAAACGATGCCGAAAACGACAGCACCACCACGTCCGCCTCGAACGCAACCGCAGCCGCTGCAATTTCAGGAATCGGCACCTGAGTCCCCAGCGACACACACTGTACGCCCTCGGGAGCCAGCAAGGCCTCCACCATCAATAAACCAAGCGCGTTCACCTCGTTCGGCAGCGTCGCCAGCACAATGCGCGGCGGCTGCATGCTGTTCGCGGCAGGCAGCATCGCCGCGCGCAAAACCATCTGCACCTGCTCGGTGTAAGCGCGCTCCTCGAACACTTCCACCTCGCCACGCATCCAGGCCTCAGTCACGGCTCGGTTGAGCGGCGCGACCGTCTCGATCACGAATTCCTGTAATCCCTGCTTCATCAGCGACAGGCTTAGCAACTGACGCAAACCACTCGTGTCGTGGTCGTGAACAAGGTCAAGAATCTGCCGCTGCAAGTCACCGGACTCGTCGCCGCGACGGGGACGCGTCTGGCGATTGGCCAAAGTGTCGAGGTCGGTTTCTGACAAAGCCAGCAGCTTGCCGGGGCGATGCCCGGCGTCCATGAGCCGTTTGATGGTGCGCAGGCGCTCGACTTGCGGCAGCGGATACAGCCGCTCGCCATTCGGATCACGCTCCGGCAGCGGGAAGCCGTAACGCCGCTCCCACACCCGCAAAACGTCCTTCGACAAGCCCGTATCGCGCTCCACAGCGGCAATCGAGAGATGTGACGCGATGCTGGGAGGCGCCTCAATAACGGCGGAGATTTCGTTCGGAGAGGTCATTGCGTCTAAAAAATTGAGCGAAGGGACGAATTCGGTGAAGACTCGGGAACCAAATCACAAACCGCAAAGCCGAATGCAGTGTAGGACAAGAACATGATACTGTCTAGGACATGAAATTGGTAACCCGTTTGCTCAGCCTTCTGGCCGCCTGGTCGGTAACCTCCGTTTTTGCGGCGGGCACCTGTCCTGCCGTGCTCAATCACACGGTCGAACCGCTGACCGGTGGCAAAGCGCAATCCCTCTGTCAATACGAGGGCCGCGTGGTGCTGGTCGTCAATACCGCCAGCGAATGTGGCTACACCGGCCAGTACGAAGGCTTGCAGGCGCTGTATAAAAAGTACGCAGATCGCGGTTTGGTCGTTTTGGGCTTTCCGTCTAACGCATTTGGTGGACAAGAACCGGGCAGCAACAAGAAAATCGCTGAGTTTTGTCAGGCCAACTTTGGCGTCACCTTCCCGGTGTTTGCCAAGGTCGAAACGATGCCATTGAGCAAGGATCGCGTCTTCGCGGGCCTTGTCGCAGCCACGGGCGCGGCGCCCAAGTGGAATTTCCACAAATATCTGATTGATCGCTCGGGCAAGCGGGTCGAGAGCTTTGAAAGCGGCGTGGAGCCCCAAAGTACGCAATTTGTGCAACGAATTGAAGCGTTGATTGCGCAGCGGCCCTAAATGCAGAATTGGCCGACGCGCCCGCTAACATTGATCCATGAACGCATTTGACCGCGCGCTTTATCCGGCGCCGCAAACTCTCGACGACACGCAGTCGTTGCCCGATGCCAGACATCTGCCGATTCAACGCGTCGGCATAAAAGCGCTACGCTATCCGGTGCAGATCGTCACGTCCTCCGGCGAGGTGCAGGGTACGGTCGCCACATTTGCCATGTACGTCGGATTGCCGGAGCAGGTGAAGGGCACGCACATGTCGCGCTTCATCCAGTTGCTGGAGGATGAGCGCGCGCCGATCAGCTCGCAGAGTTTCCTCGTGATGGAAAAGCAAATGCGCGAGCGGCTTGACGCCGCAACCAGTTATCTGGAGATGTCGTTCCCGTACTTCCGGCGCAAAGCGGCGCCCGTTTCCGGCGCTGAAAGCCTGCTCGATAGCGACGTCAAAATGATCGCCGAGACGGGTGCTGCGCACGGCACCCGATTGACCATCGAGGTCGTCGCGCCCGTCACCAGCCTGTGCCCCTGCTCAAAGAAAATTTCCGATTACGGCGCGCACAATCAGCGCTCGCACATCACCATTCGGGCCGAAGGTTCAGCTGAGTTATCGATTGATTCGCTGATTGACATTGCCGAGCGCGAGGCCTCATCAGAACTTTACGGCGTACTCAAACGCGCTGACGAAAAATTCGTCACCGAGCGCGCGTACGACAACCCCAAATTTGTTGAGGATCTGGTGCGCGACATCGCGCTAGCCTGTCAATCGCACGATCATGTCGGCGATTTCATGGTCGCGAGCGAAAATTTTGAAGCGATTCACAATCACTCGGCTTACGCCGAGATTTACGGGCGAGGCAAACTCGCCAAACTTTAGTTAGCACACAGGGAGAAATGGGTAGGCCGATAATAAATTGGGAAAACCAATGGCCTCGCGGAGTCGTACGAGAATGTACTAACAACGCTCGTACAGTTTGGAGTTCACATGCGCATCGCCATCGTTGGCGCTGGCATTTCTGGTTTGGGTGCGGCGCATTACCTCGAAAAATCGGGGCACGCGGTTACCCTATTCGAAGCCGCAGATTATTTTGGGGGGCACACCCACACGGTTGACGTAATGCTCGACGGGATTACTGCGCCCGTCGATACCGGTTTTCTCGTGTGCAACGATCACACCTACCCCAATTTGCTCAAGCTTTTCGCCGAGCTGGACGTTGATCTCGCGCCGAGCGACATGTCGTTTGCCGTGCGTGCTGACACTGACAATATTGAGTGGTCAGGCACCAGTTTCGCTTCGCTCTTCGCCCAGCCCACGAACGCGCTAAAGCCAAAGTTTTTGCGTTTTCTGGCGGACATCGTTCGCTTCAACCGCATTGCGACTGCGATGGTGCTGGCGGATACGGTGCCGCACATGTCGGTGCGCGATTTCCTCGCCAAAGAAAAATTCTCGGCACAATTGTTCGACTGGTACATCTGGCCGATGGTGGGCTCAATCTGGTCCAGCCCGCGCGGTGACGTGCTCGATTTTGAGCTGCCGATGTTGCTGCGGTTTTGTCACAACCACGGCCTCTTGCGCGTGACCAATCGGCCGCACTGGATGACGGTGCGCGGTGGTGCCAAAACTTACGTTCAGCGTATCGTTTCCAGCTTGCGCGATGCTCGAATCAAAACGCCCGTCCAGCGCATTGTTCGTGGCGTTGGTTTTGTCGAAATTACGACTGCCAGGGGGCACGAGCAATTCGACTCGGTCGTGCTCGCGTGTCACAGCGATCAGGCGCTGCGCCTGCTCGCGCACCCGACAGACGCCGAGCGCACCGCGCTTTCTGCCGTTCGTTACCAACCCAATCGCTGCGTGCTGCATACCGATGCGAGCCTGATGCCGCGTCGTCGCGGAGCATGGTCGGCATGGAATTATCTGCAGGTCAATGATGCCGATCAGGTGCGCCCGGTTGCGCTTACCTACTGGATGAATTTGCTGCAACCGTTGCCGTTCAAAACGCAGTTGTTTGAGACGCTAAACCCTCCCGTCGAACCACAAACGTCAAGCGTGCTTGCGGAGTTTGAATACTGGCATCCGCTGTTAAATCAGGCAGCGATTTCTGCGCAGAAAGACATCACTGCGCTGCAGGGCGAGAACCAGACGTACTACGTCGGCGCATGGCTGAAGAATGGCTTCCACGAAGATGGCCTGTCCTCCGCGCTTGACGTGGTGCAACTGATCGGCTCGGCGGAAAGCGAAATTGCGCTGGAGCTGGCGGCCGAATGACCACTGCCGCCATCATCATGGGTGACGTTGTGCATGAGCGGATGCGACCGGCTCATCATCAGTTCACCTATCCGCTGTTTTGCCTGCGCATTCCGCTTGGAAAGCTCGGTGAAATTGGCGAACAGATGGCGGTGAATCGTCGTGGCATAGTGTCGTTTCAGGAGCGCGATCACGGTGCTCGCGACGGCTCGTCGTGCCTGACATGGATTAGGAATATCCTGGCGGCGAATGATATTGAGACCGAAGGCATCAGCGTAGAGCTGCACGCCTTTCCGCGCATGTTCGGTTACGTGTTTAACCCCGTGAGTTTCTGGGTCTGTCGTCGCATCTCGGGTGATGTTTCTGTGGTGCTGGTTGAAGTGAACAACACCTTCGGCGAATCACACAGCTATCTGCTCACGCCAACGTTGGGCGACAGCATTCGCTCTGGCGAACTGCTCACAGCGACGAAGCAGTTGCACGTCTCACCGTTCAATGAGGTGCGCGGCCAATACAGTTTTCGCTTCAACTTTGGCGACGACCGCTGGCTGGCCCGCATTGACTATGACGACGGTCAAGGCTCCCTGCTCAACACCCACATCTCAGGTGCAACGCAACCGCTGACGCGCGCCAACCTGCGCCGTGCCGCGTTGCGCTTCCCGCTGCAAACGCTCGCCGTTGTGGCACGTATTCATTGGCATGCGCTGCGATTATTCGCCAAGCGCGTGCCATTTTTCGGCAAACTTAGATCCAACATGACAGGAATTTCGCGCTCATGAGTGCATCATCATCAGGCACAACCTTATCCGTCCTGCCAGCGTCGCTGCCTATTGCAGCCCGCGTGCTGTTCAAGCTGCTCGGCAGCCTGCGCCACGGACGAATCACCGCCATATTGCCAGACAAAAGTCGCCATGAATCTGGCACTGACGCGCATGGCATTCACGCCCACATTGAGATATTCGATCTCGGCATTTGCACGCAAATTCTCACCGGTGGCGACGTCGCTTTTGGCGAGGGCTATTTCAACGGTGCATGGGATTCCCCGGACCTGGTCGCGCTGCTCACGCTGCTCGCAAAAAACCAGAACGAACTGATGCCCGCGTTCTACGGCAAAGGCTGGAAAGGCTGGCTGTTCAAGCTGCGCCATTTACTGCGTACCAACAGTAAGAAACAGGCGCGCAAAAATATCGAAGCGCACTATGACCTCGGTAACAATTTCTACAGCGTATGGCTCGACTCAACGCTTACTTATTCGTCGGCGATTTTCAACGGCAATATGAGCGGCGATCTCGCCGAAGCACAAATCGCCAAGTACGAGCGCATCCTCGCCGAAATCAATCCTCCGGTCGGCGGGCACATTCTCGAAATTGGTTGCGGTTGGGGCGGCTTCGCCGAATACGCGGCGAAATCGCGCGGCATCCGCGTCACCGGCATCACGCTCTCGCCCTCGCAGCTCGAGTTTGCCGAGAAGCGGATCGCCAACGCCGGTCTCACCGATCAGGTGCATTTCGCGCTCTGCGACTACCGCGACGTTGGCAAGCGCTTCGGCTCCAGCTTCGACGGCGTAGCGTCCATTGAAATGTTTGAGGCCGTGGGTCAGAAGTATTGGGACAGCTATTTCACAGCCGTGCAGGCCGCGCTGAAGCCGGGCGCGCGCGCCTGCGTTCAGGTAATCACCATTGACGAGAAGCGCTTCGAGCAATACGAGTCGACCAGCGACTTCATCCAGCAGTACATCTTCCCCGGCGGCATGCTGCCGTCGCCCGAGCGGTTTATGGAAAAGGCGAAGAGCAAGGCATTGACGGTTTCGACCGAGTATGAATTCGGACTCGACTATGCTGAAACGTTGCGCCGCTGGCTGCGGCAGTTCGATGCGCGGCATGACGATATCGCGGCGCAAGGCTTTTCGGTTAACTTTGTGAAACTTTGGCGGTTCTATCTTGCCTACTGCATCGCTGGTTTTGAGGCGGGGAGCATAAATGTTGGTCAATACACACTCGTTCGCTAGATCGCAAAAGACGGTTTTTGCAGCACCGCTGCTCTGCGTTTTTCTCGCCGTCTATAGCGCGCAATCGACCGGTCAAGTTACGGCACCCGTGTTGCCAGCGCAAGCCACCGCAGGCATGCCGTCGCTCAAAGCGATCGGCGGCGGGTTGCTTCGCGTTTTCGGCTTTCAGGTTTATAACGCGTACCTCTGGACACCGGAGGGCGCGTCGTTCGACCAAACCAAACCCCATGTGCTCGACATTCACTATCTGCGCACGTTCTCCGCCAAACAGCTTGCTGAGCGCAGCATCGATGAGATGCGCGGGCAGGGCGCAGGCAGCGAAGCGGTTTACCCGAAATGGGTTACCGAGATGCAACGTGTCTTGGCCGATGTGAAAGAAGGCGATCGTCTGATTGGCATTGCGACGCCCGCCCGAACCGCGAAGTTTTTCCACAACGGAACGTACCGCGGCGAGGTCGCCGACGCCGCGTTCACCGATGCATTTTTCGGCATCTGGCTTGGCGAAAAATCGTCGCAACCGGGCTTGCGGGAACGCCTGCTCGGAAAGCGCTAATCGCCGTCAGTAGACGCAAGCTCGTGCAACCAGTCACCCGGCGCGAGCTTGTTCGCTACAGTCTCTTCGCCGCCCCACTCGCGATGGCGGCGCTGCCGATCTATGTGCATGTACCCAAGCTCTATGCGGAGTTGGGCCTTTCGCTCAGCGCGATGGGCGTCTTGCTCCTCGTGTTGCGGTTTGCTGACGCCTTCGTTGACCCGTTGCTGGGCCGTTGGTCGGATCGACTAAAAACGCGATTTGTGGCCGTGGCAATTGCAGCCGTCGCTTTGACGTTAGGCATGCTTGCGCTGCTCAATCCGCTCGCCTCTCCGGTACCTCTATGGGGCTGGCTAACGGGTTCGCTCATCCTCGTGTATTTCGGATTTAGCCTTGCCACGATTGCCTACAGTGCGTGGGGAGCAGAGCTTCCGCCCGATACCACATCGCGCACAAAGCTCACCGCGAGCCGGGAGGCTGTGGGCCTGGTCGGTGTGCTGATTGCCGCCGCGTTACCCTCCGCGCTCGCCAGTCAGAGTGGTTTGGGGCTTGCACGATTCTCGTGGGTATTTGTCGCGGTGTTGCTGGTGACGTTGCTAATTCTGTGGCGCTTACGCGAGGCGAAACTTGCGGTCGACAGCAGCCAGCACGCGCCGCTGCTCGACGTACTTAAAGATCGCCGGTTCGTCGCGCTACTAGCGGTCTTTGCGCTGAACGGAATCGCATCGGCCATCCCGGCGACGCTGCTGTTATTTTTCATCGATGACGTGTTGCGCGCGAAGGACTGGGAGCCGATTTTTCTGGTGAGCTATTTTCTCGCAGGCGCAGTCGCCATGCCGCTATGGGTTGCGCTCGCGAACCGCCTCGGTAAAGTACAGGCGTGGGGTATCGGCATGCTTTTGGCGGTACTGGCCTTTTTCTGGACGGCAAGCTTTGGCGCAGGTGATCGCGTCGCGTTTCTGGTGGTCTGCATTGCCAGCGGTATCGCGCTCGGTGCTGATCTGGCGTTGCCACCCGCGCTGCTGGCCGACGCCATTGACAAGCAAAATGCCCGCGAAAAAACCGGCAGCTATTTCGGTATCTGGACGTTCGCCACAAAAGCGAATCTTGCGCTCGCAGCGGGCCTCGCGTTGCCCGTGATCAGCGCGTTCGGATATCGTTCGGGCGAACCGACATCGAATGTCGCTGCGCTAACGCTTGCGTACACACTACTCCCCTGCGCGCTCAAACTTTGCGCATTGGCCCTACTCTGGAAAATTCACCGTCGCTTTTGATACGGTTTAAAGGTACATCATGAAACACATCATTCGCTCATTCTTCTTTGCGCTTACGGCATGGCTGATTGCCGGTTGTGGCACGGTGCAAGTCGCAGACTACGCGCAGGAAAAGCCCAAGTTCGATCTGCAGCAATACTTCAATGGTCGCGTCATCGCGCATGGCATCGTGCAGGATCGTTCCGGCAAAGTCATTCGCCGCATGACGGTAGATATGGTGGGCACGTGGGTCGGCGACACTGGCACGCTGAACGAAGATTTCACGTACGCGGATGGCAAAAAAGAGCGCCGCATCTGGACCATCAAGAAGCAGGGTGATCGCTACATCGGCACAGCGGCCGACGTCGTGGGCGAAGCGGTTGGCATGGCCGCAGGCAACACACTCAACTGGAAATACGTGCTTGCGCTTCCAGTGGACGACAAGGTCTACAACGTCGATTTCGATGACTGGATGTGGCAGCTCGACGACAAAGTCATGATGAATCGTGCGGTGTTCTCCAAGTTCGGTTTCAAGCTCGGTGAAGTGCTCATCACGTTCTATAAACAATGAGCACGCTCAACCCACCGATCCGCGACTGGGCAAAACAACGGGTCTGGATCATCGGCGCATCCACGGGGATAGGCAAAGCGCTAGCCGGTGCGCTGCTCGCGAAGGGCGCGCATGTGGCGGTGTCCGCACGCCGCGCCGAAGTGCTGGAAGAGGCGTTTGGTCAGCAGCCCCATGCGCTGCGCCTGCCGCTCGATATTACCGACAATCAGGCGATGGCCACCGCGCTCGACAGCATTCATCACAGTTGGGGTGGTCTCGATCTCGGCATCATCATGGCGGGCACCTACCGCGCCATGCGGGCGTGGGATTTGAACGACGAAGCCATCCGCGACATGATGCAAACCAACGTGTACGGCGCGATGAACGCCAGCGCGCTTTTGTCAAAGTATTTCCTTAAACAGGGCACAGGACACGTCAGCATCGTCTCGTCGGTCGCTGGCTATCGCGGCCTGCCGAAGGCGCTGGTCTACGGCCCATCGAAAGCCGCGATGATCAATTTCGCGGAAACGCTCTACATGGACCTGAGCGAAAAAAACCTCGGCGTGTCGGTCGTCAACCCCGGATTCGTCAAGACCCCGCTCACCGCCGGCAACGACTTCAAAATGCCGCACCTGATCGAGCCGGAAGAGGCCGCCGCTTCAATGATCAAAGGCTACGAGGCGGGCGATTTTGAAATTGATTTTCCGAAGGCGTTCACGCGGCAGCTCAAGTTCCTGCGACTGCTTCCGTACAGTATGTACTTCAAACTCATCAAAAAATCGACGGGGTTATGAGTGATCGCCTCGACCTCCTGATACGCTACTTCGAAACCATCACCGAAGCCACCGTCCCGCAACTGCGCGATTTCTACGCCGCAGATGCCTACTTCAAAGACCCGTTCAATGAAGTCCACAAGGTAGAGCAGATCGAGCAAATCTTCGCGCACATGTTCGGCCCGCTTTCCGAGCCGCGCTTCATTGTGCATACCCGTATCGAGCAAGGCTTTGATGCCTTCCTGACCTGGGATTTCCGCTTCCGCATCAAAAAGTACAAACCCGACATCGAACAAGTCATTCGCGGCGGCTCGCACCTGCGCTTCGACGCGCAAAACAAAGTCTGCTATCACCGCGACTACTGGGACGCCGCAGAAGAGTTGTACGAAAAGTTGCCTCTGATTGGCGGGCTCATGCGCTTCATGAAACGCCGAATGGCCTAGAGGCCTAAGCCCGCCCAATTTGCCAAATCTGAAAAAGTCTGGCTATAATGGAAGGCTTCGGGACGTTAGCTCAGTTGGTAGAGCAGCGGACTTTTAATCCGTTGGTCGGCGGTTCGAGCCCGCCACGTCCTACCACCGCCTTTTGGGCGTTAAAGATTCAAAAATAAAAAATAACAAAATAAAAAGCCTGGCATTGCCAGGCTTTTTTGCGTCTGGAGCTTCTAAACGGTGCGTGTCGCGCCAGGCGCTTCGACCGCCCCATGATCCAGATCCGGTCGTTTCCACGGGTCCACATGCGTCATCAGGTTCAGCACGCGATGCCGCTGCATCACGCGTCGCCGCGCCTCCACCGCGATGTCGTGCCCGGCCTCCACCGTCAGCGTGGCGTCCACCTCAATGTGCGCATCGGCCACGATCATGTCGCCCATCTTGCGGGTGCGGATGTCGTGCACGCTTTTCACGCCCGGCGTCTCCGCCACGGTCTTGCGAATCGCCGCCGCCTCTTCCTCGTTCACCGCGCGATCCATCAAATCGTGCAGCGCGTCCCAGCCAAAGCCCCAGCCCATCTTCGCCACCATAAAGCCCACGATCAGCGCCGCAACCGGATCAAGGATCGGGTAACCCAGCAGATTGCCGACAATGCCCACCGACACCACCAGGCTTGAGGCCGCATCCGAGCGCGCATGCCACGCGTTCGCCACCAGCATGCTCGACTTCACCCGTTTCGCCACCTTAAGCATGTAGCGGAACAACAGCTCCTTCGCCACCAGCGCGCCGAGCGACACATACAGCGCCACCACATGCACCTGCGGGATCGCCTCCGGGTTCTCAAGCTTCACCGCCGCCGACCACAACATCCCCACGCCCACCGTCAGCAAAATCGCGCCCAGCGCCAGCGAAGCCGCTGTCTCAAAGCGCTGGTGACCATACGGATGATCCTCGTCCGCGTCCTTCTGGCTGGCGCGGTTCGCCAGCAGCACCACAAAGTCCGACACCAGATCAGACAGCGAATGAATGCCATCCGCAATCAGCCCCTGCGATTTCGACATCACGCCAACCACGATCTGTGCCGTAGACAGCACCACATTCACCACCACGCTCACCCACGTCGAGCGCGAAGCAGCCGACGAGCGCTCAGCGGCCGAGATCGGGGAGTGTTCGTCTGTTTCTTCGATGAGATCGTCAAATGGCATGGATACTGGGTTCGCTTCGTTTAGGCCGTTACGCGCAACATTAATATCATCGCATCAATCGGCGACACCTGAAATCCATAGTGCTCATAAAAACGCTTTGCGCGCTCGTTCAGCGCATTCACCAACAGCGCACGGACGCCCGTGCTTTGTGAGACTGTCACCGCACGATTAACCGCATCCTGCAACAGCGCCGCCCCGAGCTTGATCCCTTGTGCCCGTTGCGCCACCGCCAGCCGCGCCAGCACCATCACCGGAAGCGGGTCCGGCATATTGCGCCGTATCGGAGAAGTGGCTGCGGCATGCGCGACAGCACCGGCGACCAACGCGTAATAGCCGCAGACGGCATTGTCCTGATCAACCACCACAAATGTGCGGCTCGCGCCGGTTGCCTGATTGGCCAACGCACGCCGCATCAGCCAGCTGTTGAGGCGCGCCTCACCACAATCGAATTCGTCGACCCGGTGCGCGGACGCCAACGGCTCCGGTGCCGAAAGTCGCAACGTCATTTCGCCCGCGCGGCCTTCACCCATGGCGCCTTCACCGCCATCAGGCGCTCAAGCCCTGCGTTCGGCGCAGGCGACGCGTCGAGCAGCTTGTTGAACTGGCGAAGCTTGCTCGCGTCAAGACTAAAAAACACCTGATCAAGCACCACCGACTGCGCCCGCTCGCAAGCGGCTTCCAGCATAAAGTCCGAACGGTTCTTGCCCAACAGCAGCGCCGCCTGATCGATCAGATCACGCTGCTCAGGCAAGGCCCGCAGGTTGATGGCAGCGTCGCGCATGGCTCGTTCCTTAGTGCGTATACAAAAGATACACGCATAGTAGTTTTATGTGTAGCTATTGTCAATACATTAGTGTGTTGCCGTCGGGCAATGGGAACACGGCGACGAATAGCACCAACCGCGAAAAGCGCCACTCGCGCTTCAACCGCACAGCATGGTTCAGGCTGGTTCAAATTCACGCACGAAACGCGCTAGCCATCAACGCCTGTTCTGACGCCGGAATGCCAAGGCTCTTCGCTACGCTCTGCCATTCGTCAACAGCCACGCGCACATCATTGAACACACGCGACGCATCCCCAGCTGACAGCCCATAATGCTTGCACGCATCCATCGCAACGGACACGTCACACGCGGTCTCCACCTCGTTAATCGCCAGCGACAATTCGCGCCGCTCAATCGACGGATTCACGTCATACGCGGGCGACAGCCGGATGCCAT
>Ga0105044_10002701_pt1 | contig 24327 bp, 21 predicted proteins | sample MAT01_FD_78092 | JGI IMG/M metagenome (GOLD analysis project Ga0105044, IMG submission 78092) | Freshwater microbial communities from Lake Fryxell liftoff mats and glacier meltwater in Antarctica - MAT-01 | ecosystem: Environmental > Aquatic > Freshwater > Ice > Liftoff microbial mat | place...
ATAGTGTGTTTGGCGAACAGTATAATTATGTAGCTGTCCATTTGTAGGACAAATTCGGACAGTCCGAAATTACCGTAAAAGGTAACCCGCCTGGGAAGGCTCCACCCGCTCCAGCGCTCTCGGCAGTGTGCCACATCATGCGGCTGACAGAAAAGAAAAAATGATAGGGAAATTTGGATGATTGGCGAAGCCTCCGCAGCCGGACTCAACCTGGACGAATCGGCAAGTCCGGACGCTAGGAGCCTGTCGGACTTATCCCGCCCGGCTGCGAAAATCGGGGATTCGGCCCAAATTCCCCCTCGTTTTCGTCATTTGTGTTCACACAAACTCCTCAAACTCATGAAAATTTTGACTCGAATCCCGCTTTCCTCGCTCAGACGCTCTAAGTCCGACAGGCTCCTAGGCATTCAAAAGGGGGCGGTGAACATACGGAACACTTCTTCGATTTCGCACTGTTCGCAAGTGCAATTTTCCACGAGCTGAATCACCCATAACCCACCTGTCATATCCTCTCCCCAAGCACCCACTCAACAGGGTATGATGCATGACCCAACAGGGTATGATCGCCAAACAAGACGCCTCCACAAGATCTTCATCCGGGTCTCCCATCGACCAGCCACGGCATGCACCTCCCCTCACTCCACCTCATTCCAATCCGTCGCCTCGGCCATGACGCTGGCGTTGATCTCAAGGAGTTGCGCTTTCATCGCGGCAAGTCGCGCGGGCTCCTGTGCACTTAGATCGGTGGTTTGGGCGCGGTCGGTCTTGAGGTTAAAAAGCTGAAAGCCCCGATAACCGCCAGCCCGAATCTTCGGAATCCAGCTTTCTTCAAACATATTGCTGTCCGAAAGTTCGTAGTCCGGTTCCGCAACCAGGGACCAATCCCCTTCGCGCATCGCCACAAGGGGTCGGGACCGCTGCAGATGCCAAAAGAGCGGCTGATGACGTACGAAATCCGCCTCTGCCCCCCGCAGAAGCGGACTAAGATCGCTGCCATCGAGATGCACTCCCGCAGGCGGTGCGATTTCAAGCAATCCGCAAATCGTGGGCACGATGTCCACCAGACCGGCCGGAGTCTCGCTGACCACTCCGGGCGCGATCACACCCGGCCAGGAGATGATCCCCGGGACCCGGATGCCGCCCTCCCAGTTGACTCCCTTTTTCCCTCGCAGATCACCCACCCGATCCGCTCGATAGCTTCCATTGTCGGACGCATAGATGATGATCGTGTCTTCCGGCACTCCGAGTTCCTTGAGGCGGGCCAGCAACCGGGCGATCGCTCGATCGGTGTTGTCGATCGTGCCCGAGTAAACCGCCGCCGGGTTGTCCGTTTTGCCATAGGTAGCGGTGATGTCGTCCGGGGCGGCAATGGGGCTATGGGGTTCGTGGAACCATACATTCAGGAAAAAGGGATGGCCCGAATCTTTGCGGGCATCGAGCCAGGAGAGTGCCTCATCGACCACCAGTTGGCAGGAGTAACCTTCGAGTTTCCCGACGGGCTCACCGTTGCGAATAAAGTTCTCGGGATTGTGATGGCTCGGCTCGGCATTGTTCCAGGTCGCGAACCAGTGATCGAAGCCGTGCTGATCGGGAGTCGGCTTGGCCCGCGTCGCGGTGGGCAGCCCGAGATGCCATTTGCCCACATGAGCGGTATCGTAGCCTTGTTCTTTCAGAATTTCCGCCAGAGTCACCTCCCGCTCAAGGAGGTGGGACTTCTGCGTTTTATCATTGATCCAGCTATAGACCCCCGCCCGAATGTGCTGCCGTCCCGTCAGCAAGGTCGTCCGCGATGGTGAACAGACTGCGCAGCCGGAGTAGAAATCCGTGAAGCGGATGCCCCCGGCGGCAAGAGCGTCGATGGTCGGTGTTTTGACGGGACCGCCGTAACACCCGACGTCCGCCCAGCCGAGGTCATCTGCCAATAAGATCACCACGTTCGGGCGCGGAGCCGCGACGGCAGAAAGAGTGGCTAGGCCAACAACCGGAAAGAGGAGTGCTCGAATCATGATTCCCCACTCCAATCCAAGCGACGAACTTTGTCACGAAAGAAAGATATCGCGTCTGCGCCATGACCGAGCAGGTTTGCCGCACCGGAGTAGCGATCGGCTACGGCTCGATCGGAACCAGGTCGACGCGTCCGCCGACCCTCCCGACGATCCGTTTCCCATCGTATTTCAAAGGATGCTCGATCAGCACGGTCTCGGGATCCCCCGCGTCCGAGAGTCCGGCATGATAGACCAACGGCAACACCTCTCCGTGCTTGTCGGTCGCGGAGAAAAGCTCCACGGCATCAAGATAGTCGGGATAAAGCGCCACCAGATCGGGCGGATACGCTCCCCCGTTATCGGCGGCATACATCCGGCATCCCAGCACGACTTGCTTGCAGTCGTTCATCGACTTTGTCATCCTCGCTCGCTCGGTGATGCGGTTGTAGGCCGGCATCGCCAGGGAGGCAAGGATGACTACCAAAATGACCCCGGTGAAGACGACGACGGCGGCGATAACACAGCCGATCCAGGCTTTTGACTTCTTTTCGGGTGGGGGCCCGACAGGTTGAATAGGAGGAAACGGAGGGGGGACGGGGGCATCTCTCATGCTGGCCATTCCATCCAAATCAGGGTGTGAAGTCAAGCGAGACCGACGCGAATGCATCACCAAAATGACGGTATCAGAGGCCCGGACCGCCCGATTTTCGAGCCAATTGCCAGCCTGGAGTGGATTTTTCTAAAATATATCTCTTTTCCGTAGCCCGCCGCCGACGAGTCATGGTTCGTGAAACTTGCCATTTCCGCGGCATTCTTTGCGCCTCGGGCATTTTTCGTAATAGGCTCAAATAGAACCAGTCTGGAGCCATTCGCAGAGCCAACGATCGGAGCGAGTTCGAGTCTGTTGCCACGGGATCGCTGATCCTTTCACAGGAGCGGCCTGCTTGGTTTCAAAAAAAATATTTGTCATACATGATTATATAATATTTATTATTACCATAATTTTTAGAATTCAAACCATGGACGAAGACTTTTTACGCCGAGCTTGTGCGATCCTTCGGAAGATCCATGCCCGGGCGTCCTTCGAGGAAGTGGCCAAGGAGATCCTGGAATGCGCGGTCGAGTCATCGGGCAGCCAATACGGGTCCTTTGTTCGAGTGGATTGGGGGCATAAGAAGCTTCGGATCGTGGCCACGGCCGGACAGTCCTGGACAGAGGAGCGGTTCGGGCTGGAACTCTCGGTTGGACATGGGATCACCGGACACGTCGCCAGCACCGGAGAAACGTATAAATCCGACCGGGTCAAGTCCGATCCGATTTACATCACGGTGCTCGATGCGGTAGCCAGTGAACTCGCCGTTCCCGTCAAAATTGAGGGCCGTGTCTGGGGTATTATCAATCTGGATTCCGACCAAATCGCGCACTACGACAACACCACCGTGCTGCGGATCGAACTCCTCGCAGAGATGGTGGCATCGTCGATCGACTTTCGTCTGCAAACCGAGCGGGAGCAGAAACTCACTTATTCTCTGACCGAAGCGGAGAAACTCTCAACCATGGGACATCTGGTCGCTGGCATCGCCCACGAAGTGAACAACCCGCTGGCCGCCATCCTCGGTTGCGCCCAACTGTTCGAGGGGAAAACCGGCAACCAAGAACTCGATGAGTCCATGAGTCTGATCAGGACTCAAGCGAAACGGGCGGGAGACCTCGTGCGTCAGCTTCTCGCCTTCGCCCACATGGGCAGTCCCGATGATCGGGAGGTGGTCAGCCTGGCAGAAGTGGTCCGTGAGGCGATCGATCTGGTCATTCCCCATCTCCGTGTTTCCGGGGTCAGTATCTTGAGCCGGGTCGAGGATGAATCCCTCCTCGGGGAAGTCAACCGGACCCAAATCCAACAGGTGCTCGTCAATCTCATAACCAACGCCCAACAAGCCATGACCACCGTCGGCCTGCGCGACGGACGGATCTGGGTGGAGCTTGAGAAAGTCTCCGACCGCGTCGAAATCCGGGTGATCGACAACGGCCCCGGCATCTCCACAGAAACACGACAAAAAATCTTCGAACCTTTCTTCACCACCAAGGAATCAGGCAAAGGCACCGGCCTGGGGCTCTCCATCTCCCGGGACATCGCTCTGTTCCACCACGGCGACCTCTCATGTTGCAGCACTCCGGGCCTAGGCTCCGAGTTCATCCTGAATCTTCCGGTCTTTGCCGGGGATCTCATTTCTGCTGAGGAAATACGCACAATCGTTCCGCAGCCTCAGGGACCCGGCTCGCTCAAGCCCAGCATCCTGATCATTGATGACGAAGCCCCCATTCGCTGGATGTTGCAACGGCTCTTCACGAACCACGCCAGAACGCTCGCACTCGCAGGCTCAGCCGAGGAGGCAGTCGCCTTGTGGCAGGAAGGCCCCTTCGATCTCGTTATCAGCGACTTTCACCTTCCCGGGAAAGACGGCATTGAGCTTTATGAGATGTTGGGTGGCCCGGACCTGAACCGCTTCGTCTTGATTACCGGAAACTCGAGTTCGCCAAGAGTCTGCCACTTCGGCGAGAACAGTAATGTGGAAGTCATCGACAAGCCCTTCGAGCTGGAAAACTTGATTGATCGATCCGTGCGTAACCTAGCGCATTCCTCTCTGGACCCCGGGGTCGAACTCGCCAGCTGAAATGGTGAAGGGGCGGTGATCGACTGCAAGGTATTCCGCATCACTGCGTCTCCCTTGGCACTATGAACGCTCTCGACCTCTCCACCGCCCCGCCCCGCAGTCCCCGCACCACTCTTGGTGGTTTCGTCGTCGCCGCCCGCACCCTCGACAAATGCCGCGCGGAACTGGCTGGCACCCTCGGGGAATACCATTTCGATTGCCCGTTGGACAATCTGTTCCTCAGCTTCGCAGGCATCAGTGCGGATGCATTCAGAGAGCAGGTCGGGACTGGAGCCGATGACGAAGCCATGGCTGCCTGGATCGCGGACCGAACCGCCTCCATCCCGAAAATCGAGATCATCAAATGGAACAACGACCTCCGCTACAAACGCATCAGCGAGATGCCTGAGCCGCTCCAGGAGTTCCTCGAAGGCTACATTCCGGAGAATCTCCCCCCCGAAAAAGTCGTCTATGTCTGGTTCGATGTGTATGATATCGAGGAGGGGAGAATCTAAAGTCTCTGAATTTTCTCCAAAAAGGTCGGGATTACCTCGTTGACTTTCCGGCGATCTGGGATTAAGTGCGCCCTCCCAACCGTTTCCCTCTACCCTTTCGCCTTTTTTTGTCATGGCCGTTCCAAAACGCAGAACCTCGAAAATGAAAAAGCGGCTTCGTCGCAGCGGTCAGCGCTGGCGTGCCGCGAAGCTCAACACCTGCCAGGAGTGCGGAAGCGCTTTGCCATCGCACATCGCTTGCCCGAGCTGTGGTTTCTACAATGGCCGCCAGGTTCTGACCGTGGACGAGCTCTAGGAGTTTGCGCGCGTCGTGCGCTGTCTCCCAAAACGCCAAAAGCCATCCTGCGGGGTGGCTTTTGGCGTTTTGGGGCTTGCAATGACCCCGCACCCTCCTACTATGCGCCACCGAACGATATCATGAGAATTGCTCTGGATGTGATGGGTGGAGACCATGCCCCGGCTGCGGCGATGGAGGGGGCCGCCGAGGCCCTGCGTCAATTCGGAGGCACCTTGGACCGACTCTATCTGGTGGGTGATGAATCCACCATTCGCAATGAGTTGCAGCGACTTTCGATCCGTCACGATAAAATCGAAATCGTACACGCCCCGGAAGTCGTCGGCATGGAGGAGTCGGCGGTGAAGTCGGTTAGGGAAAAGAAAAAATCGTCCATTTCCGTCGGGATGGACCTGATCAAACAGGGAGACTGCGATGGATTTGTCAGTGCCGGGAACACCGGGGCCATGGTTGCGGCCGCCACGATCAAGCTCCGAACAATCGCGGGAATCGAGCGAGCCGGAATCGCCTCGGCTCTCCCCAATGAGCACGGTCCGTGTTACATCCTCGATGCCGGAGCCAATGTGGAAGCCAAACCCTCCCACTTACTCGGGTATGCGATCATGGGCAGTGTCTATGCCCGTCACATGCACGGTCGCGAGAGCCCCGTGGTCGGGCTGATGTCGGTCGGCGAAGAGGATTCCAAAGGCACCGACTTCACCCGGGAAGTATTTCGCCTCTTGAAAAACTCCTCATTGAATTTCCGGGGAAATATCGAAGGACACGATCTTTTCGAAACCCAACTGGATGTCGTCGTCTGCGACGGTTTCACCGGCAATGTGGTCCTCAAATCGTGCGAAGCGACGGCCAAGATCATGTTCAAGTGGCTGAAGAAGGAGATGCTGGCCACGCCGATCCGGAAGCTGGGAGCCCTCATCGCCAAAGATGCCTTTCTGGCGGCGAAGGAGCGCGGCAACTACGAAACGTATGGCGGCAGCCCGCTGCTAGGGGTCAACGGAACTGTCGTCATCGGTCACGGATCAAGCACCCCACGGGCCGTTTGCAACATGATCCGCGTCGGCGCCGAAGCCGTGAAGTTGCAGGTAAATCCGCGGATCGAGGAAGAAATGGCCAAAGTGTCGAGTATGTTGGCCGAGGGATCGTGGTAGCCGCTCCATGTCGGAACGCCTCTCGCCCTCGGTCCCCTGTAGCCGAGGTCAGTGACCCCAGGTCCGGGACCGTTGCGTTCCTCTCACCTCCCCAGCAAAGCCTCAACCGCATCGACGCTGAGATTTTTCACCGGCAACTCATAGCCAAGCGTGTCGTAGTTCGGGCTAAAGCCTCCCCCATTCACATCGACAAAAATCGGATTGTGGTAAGCACAGGGATGAATCTTCGCCTGGTCGCTCGTCCCGAAGCCCCGCTCGATGGTGCTGTTTTCGCCCATCGCCACGACGATGATGTGGGCATCCTCACTGAGATCCAGCAGAAGCTCGTGGTCAAACTTCACGACCCCATCACCGAACATGTCCGCATTCGCGGCTCGGGTGTAGTTGTAGCGGGGATCCTGACGCCCATTAACCAGCACCTGCACCCGGTCAATATCGAGCCAGTTGGCGCATTGCACCCGCACCTTGAGCTTCAGCTCGCCGCTGACCCGGTCAAAGCCTCCGGCGATCGCTCCCGACCCGGTCGAGACTTCAAGATAGGGGCCCGAACTTAGCATCATCCGGCCGGCCTTGGCATTCCGCGACATCTCGCGCCAATCGATCTTGGCCGGATCGTCCGAACTACTAGGGAGATAGGTCCGCCAGCTTCCCGCGCCGTTGTTGTAGACGTGGTGCGCGTCCGCCACCCCGATTCCCCAGACCCGCAGACCTTGGTTGAGAAGCTGGAGCCAGATGAATTCACGATGGTAGTTCACCGATTTGCCCAAGCCCCCTCGCCCTGCTCCCAGGGAAAAAGGGGCCCCCGCAAGAATCTGCGACCCCTGGTAATTCTGCGTCTCCAGACCATCGATCAAGGTCGCGAAGGAGCGGTAGCCGCCATCCGCCCGGCCGTCGCCGTCCCGGTCCACGAAGTTCTCCGCCATGTCGGGGTGATTCAAATGAACCCAGCGATCCCGCTCCGCACTTTGATAGTCACGCAGAACGATGGCATTGAGCCGGGGATCCTTTTGCCAAACGGGTGCCCCTCCATCCTGTTTGCGCGGATCAGGGGTAAAGGGAAAGGAGTTAAAATGGGCCCCACTTCCGGTCAGCTCCATGCCCGGAACGGTCGCAAGAAAAGGAGCCAGCCCGAGCTTCGCGATGGTCGGCGTCCAATCGTAGAGGCGGTTGTGCTCCGTGGTGGGGGCAAACTCCAACGCTTCGGCCGCGAGGTTGATCAGTCGATCGGGAGTACCGCAGGTATTGTCGCCGCTCGGGGTGGAGTGGTTATGGAAGTCTGCCGCGATCCACCCGGGGCTGGAGACCGAGCGCACGAATTGACCGCTGACCTTCTCTTCCTCACCGGCGGCCAACTGGATGGATAGGGAAATCGCATCGTGCTCAGGACCGCGGGTGATGACCAATTCATAGTCCCCCGCTGGAAGCGGAACGGTGAAGGTGCCTGTTCCGGAATGCCATTGATCGACGCATCCGTGAGCACGATCGGTCGGTCCGAGATTCGGCGCGGGCGTCTCGCCCTGGGGGCGAAACTGGACTTTGCATGGCGTATCCCCACCGTCTGAACCAGTGATGGCGAACTGAACTTGAGAAAGCGGACCGAGTTTGATCGTGGCCGCAGTCTCCTTCCCGGCGCTCACCGCAATCAGGTTGGCCGCCTCCGCCCGCCCCTGTTCCCGCACCACGCAGGCATGGGAACCAGCCGGCCACGAGAGGGCCACCAAGCCTTCCGCATCGGCGTAGGCGGGAATCCGCACGTCCTTGTCACCGCGGAAATCGACTTGGGCGGAAGCTGCCGCTTGGCCTTTCGGATCGCTTAGCTTCAATGCGACCGATCCGACCGCCGCCGCGTCGCGGCGGGCCGCGACCAATCCCAGTGCCGCCGCTGGCGAGTCGGCTACGGCGAGGAATCGGGCCACTCGCAGGGTGGCACCCGCCGCCAGCTTGACCGTCTCCTCTTTGGGAATCTCCGCTCCGCCCTCAGCCACCCAGGCCCGCGCGTAACCGCAACGATCCGCCGGGTCGATGGCGTTGGCCCATTGGATGCCGACGTATTCGCCCTTCTCCCGCATCTGGGTCCAGGCGTCGCCGAGTGTGACCTCCACTTCGTCCTTGCCATCGTTCACAAACGTCGAAACAATCAGCAGCCCTTCCCATCCGTCGGCCAGGATATATTGGTGACGCCGCGACAATCCCCCACCCTTCGCGGCCGTAACGACCACTTCGATCCCAACCTGCCCCTCGGCAAGCGACTCGTCGAGCCGCACATAACTGACCGGACCGCGCTGTCCACTGGGGGTGAAGATCGTGATCTGGTCGTTGGCCCGCTCGCGGCGGGTCAAGTCGTAGAGGCAGCCGGGCGTCTCGTTGCCTTCACCATAGAAGGCGCTCATATTGGGGCGACGCAGGGGCAGCGCCCCCGAGATGACCGCAGCGACTTGATCATTGCGCAAAACAAAATCACCCACGATGCCATCAGCCTCCTTGCCACCGGGGAGATCGGTGAAGTTTCCCTCGCCGATTTCAAATACCTCGGCTGCTCGAACGCCCAAGGCGAAAGTAAGACTCAAAACTAACGAGCACAGCAGGCAATGACGGGGATTCATGGGCGCAGTGTGCCCATCAAGCGACTGCCCCGCGAGCCAAATACCACCGCATCTGCGCCATTAATCCTGTAGCCGAGGTCACTGACCTCGGATCTTTGTCTCAACATCAAACCCCCGCAATTTCCGATCCAAAAAAAAGGGTGCCAGCGGAATCAAGGCGCATCCGAAGACGATCGCACACCACTTGAAGGACAAGCGTCGCGCCAGCAAAGCCCAGAGCAAGCATCCGCAGAGCAGCAGAAACAAAATCCCGTGCCCCATGCCCACCACCCGAACCGCGAGCGGCTCTCCGGCAAAATACTTGAGCGGCATGGCGACCCCGACCAGGATCAGGTAAGAAATCCCATCGAGCAGCGACGCCAGGCGCAGCCGGTCAAGGCCTTTGTGTTGGAGATCCCAAGACATCAATTCGACTTTGCTGCCGGAGTTGGAGTTCCCAAACCTTGAGGGTTGGCGGTTTTGGGTCGCTCGACCATTTTGGCATCCTTGGGAATGCTAGACTCGGTGAATGGCGTCACCTCCGCGTCATCCAGCACCCTCAGCCGCAATTCTTTGATCTCGACGGTATTCGCATTGCCGCTATGGAGTTGGATCGCCAAGAGGCCTTCGAGGGCGCGTCGGCTCTCTTCGTAGTCGATCATTGTGGAGGTCACCCTGCCATTGACCCGATGCTCCAAGTGATTGCCGCGAGCAATGATCTTATATTCGGTCCACTCCGTCACATCGACAGCGACCGGTTCGTGCGCACTGACCAGCCACCGTTCCCCTTTCGGATCGACGATGACGTTCTGCCCGTTGAGCCCGAAGATCCCGCGCCCCTTCTCCTCGTAGGTCATACCGGTGTGTTGGATCGCCGGATGAATGTCACTTTGATATCCCGTGATGGCCCACGGACCGACTTCGGGAAGTGGTTTGCTGCGATACTGGATGCCGGAGTTGTTGTCACCGATCACCCGGGCAACCGCGACCAGCTCGAAATCCTTGACCGTTCCCCCGCGCCAAATCAGGAAGTCATTGTGCTTCGGACTTTCAGGGCCGCTGCATGTGCCGACGACGACTCCGTCCACGACCTTCCAGAGCCCCGGGTCGCCGTCCCACCCGGTGAGATCGGTTCCGTTGAAGAGAGAGACGAAATCGTCTTCAGCGCTTCCAAGAGTGGCGGCGAAGAGACAAGTGGCGACGAGGAGAGTTTTGGGAAAGGGGAATTTTAGGATCATGTTAGACTATCTAGTAAGGGAGTTGGGAAGCCAGCGACTCATCGAATTCCGGTGGTTCTTTATTCGTGATCATTCGTGATCATTCGTGATCATTCGTGATCATTCGTGATCATTCGTGATCATTCGTGATCATTCGTGATCATTCGTGGTCCAGAACGTCCATTGGGTCAGGCTTCAGATGTTCTGATGGAGAGAAAACCCGAATCACTTCGCCAACACCCAGATATTCCGATATCGCACCGGATTGCCGTGATCTTGCAGGAAGATCGGACCGGGTCCTTTCTCATCTTTCGTGCGGGCGCCACCAGTCGGACCGGGCAGTTCCAGGTTCTCGTGAATCACGAAGCCGTTGTGGCGCACGGTGGCTTTGGCCGGTGCGGTTTTGTTGCCCGCCTCATCAAAGGTCGCGGCGGTGAAATCGACATCGTAGGTCTGCCAGCGCAGCGGCGGGTAACAGAGGTTCTGGTTGGGTTCGGCGACCTTGTAGATTCCCCCACATTCGTTATCGACTCCGGCCAGCCCAAAGCTATCGAGCATCTGAACTTCATAGCGACCCGACATATAAAGACCGCTGTTGCCGCGACCCTGACCGCGGGCGGCAGGCATCCAGGGGAGACGAAACTCGATATGAAGGGAGAAATCGCGGAACAGATCTTTGGAGAGGGCCCCTTGGGTGAGAAGTTGGCCTTCGAGATTGGCCTTTTCCCAGTGTTGCGCAGCGGTTTCGCCGGTTCCGTCGAAGAGGACCACCGCACCCTCGGGCGGTGCCGCACCGAGCGTGGGGCTCTCGCGCTCCACGCGGGTGAGCGTGGCCGTCTGAGTGGGGGCGGCGCTACTGCTGACGGTGATCACACCGTTTTTGAGAACCCCAGTGATGTCGTCTTTCACAAAGGTGACCGCACCATCTTGGTCGCGATGACCGTCGGCGCTATCGCGAGGCTTCTCACCATCCCAGCCGTCCCCGGGAAGACCTCCCTTGCTCAAAACCGCCGTAAATTTGCCCTCGCCGAGCGCGATCACTTGCACACCGATTCTGTCCCCATTGACTTCCCCGACATACTCGCCCTGAATGGCGAAGTCGGGGTCTTTGGCAGCCTCGGCCGGATCCGCGACGGCATGGAGAGCTTCGGCGGCATGACAGAGCGGTGGGATCAGGGCTGCAAAGACCAGCAGCGAAAGGAGGTGGCGTTGTTTCATAGGGAGTTTTGCGTTGGGAATTTAGGCGGCATCCCCGATTCGTCGAGTCCGCATTTGCGAAAGGTGGGGGCGAAAACAAACGCCGGGCCGTTTTCTGTAGCCGCTCTCGCTGAGGCCGGTTCGTGCGCCGGACGACCGACCTCAGTGAGGTCGGCTACAGGGTCTCAAGGCTGCCTTCGCTCTCCTCAACGTGCTTCCTGGCAGGCTTGCCAAAGCGAGCGATCGCAGGCCTCCCCTTACTTACCCCGCCACCAAATCTTCGGCCACCGCATCGGTCGCTGCGAGATGCTCCGCCGCAATGTCCTCAAGCTCGGACACTGAACTCAGCGTCGAGAATTGCATCCGCAACCACTTGCCCTGCGGCAGGCCCTTCGAATAGGACATCAGGCGCGAACGGAGCGATTGCATCGCATGGCGCTCGGTAGGGAATTTGCCCCAGTCAAGCAGCATCCGGGTGTGGCGCAGGATCAGTTCCCAGCGTTCCTCCAGGGCAACTGGCGGAAGATGGTGCCCGGTCTCCAAATAATGCTTGGCCTCGCGGAAGACCCACGGACTTTGCATCGCAGCTCGACCAATCATGATCCCCCGCACTCCCGTGGTGGCACGACGATGAGCTACGTCCGCACCACTCTGGATATCGCCGTTGCCGATGACTGGAATACTCACCGCCCGGCTACAGGCATCGATGACCTCCCAATCGGCTTCACCCGTATAGCCTTGGGCACGGGTCCGACCATGCACCGCGATGGCCTGCATCCCGCAGTCCTCAAGAATGCGACAGACCTCGGGGGCATTGATCATCGATTGATCCCAGCCGATCCGGATTTTCGCCGTAACCGGCACGATATGGCCGACTCCCCGGTGAATCGAAGCCGCTACCTGAGCGAGAACGGGGCAATCTTTCAGCAGAGACGAGCCGCCATTTTTCGACACCACCTTTTTGACCGGACAACCGAAGTTGATGTCGATAAAATCCGGCTGCTTCCAGTCGATGATCTTTCTCGCTGCCTCGGCCATGCGCGGCCCGTCGGCCCCGAAAAGCTGCACCCCGACAGGACGCTGGGCATCGTCGAACTCGGTATAGACCCGCGTCCGCTCATCGGCTTGCATGATGCCCTCCGCCGAGACGAACTCGGTCACCATGACATCTGCTCCCAGCTCCTTACAGATCCGCCGAAAGACAAGATCCGTCACCCCCGCCATCGGGGCGAGGTAGAGCGGAAACTGGTCATTGGCGAACCATGGGAGCATGGGGGGGAGAGTTTTCAGTTTTCAGCGCTCTTTGCTCGACCGCCAAACAGCGAAACAGCTGAAACGCTTCTTCACGATGTGAGACACTTCATCGCCGAAGCCGTCTTCGCTCCGTCGTGCACGATGGCGTGGAGGGCGGCGGCGATGCGGGCCGGGCGGGGATGTTGCCAGACGTTGCGTCCGACGGCGATACCTACGGCCCCGGCGGCGATGGATTTCTCCACCATGGTAAGGAGGGCTTCATCATCGCCCATGGCAGCTCCACCGAGCACGATGACAGGCACGAAGCACTGGTCCACGATGCGACGAAAGTCTTCGGCACTCGCGCCGGTGGGGAAAGCGGTCTTCACCACATCCGCCCCCAGCTCCGCCGCCGCCCGAACCACGAAGCCGATATTCTCGACCGTGTAGTCCGCCGGACGCCCGATCCCGTAAGGCAGTGCTTCGAGAATGACTGGAACATCCGCAGTGAGACTTTCCGCGATTAGTTCCCCCGCCTCGCGGAAGATGCCGGCTTCGTTGCTGTGGTGTAGGTAGAGCATGTTCATCATGGCGTGGGCACCGACGGTGAGCGCTTCGTCCGCTCCGTAGAGGCGATACGTGCCCTCGTCGAGATTGTCGGCGTGACGTGGCTTATAGACGTCGGTGCGCAGACAGAGTCCTTTGTCGCTGATCGCGTCGCCCACGGCCATCGCGAGGCCAAGATTGAAAACAAAGCCATCGACCGACGGCAGGACCGACTCGATCAATTGGATCGGCTCGGGCATGTCCGGCACGGGAATCGCCGTGCCATGATCGAGCGGCAACATGACGGTGCGTCCGTCGGATTGAAAAAAGCGGGAGAGGTTTTCGTTTCGGTCCATAGGGGTATCTCCTACGGGAACCTGAAACGGGGGCTTTCGCAAGTGATCGCTCAGCTTTTGGAGGGCATCACCTTGAGGTAAGGACGCACCTTTGCCATGGTGGCCGGTCCGATGCCCTTGACCTTGGTTTCCAGCTCATCAACGCTGCGGAACGGGCGTCGCTGGATCGCCGAGTCTGCCAAAGATTCACGCAGACCGGTGGACATGAGTTCCTCAAGGCTGGCGGTATTCAGATCCACTGGTTCGGAAGGCGGAGCCACCGCGAGGGCGTCATCGACGGCAGCGAGGCCGCGCATTTCTTCGCGCTCTTGTTCACGGAGTTCGATCAGTTTCGCCGGATCGCTATGACGCCAGACGCCCTGTTTGCCCATGGCTGCGGCAAGTTCGCAATCCTTCAGCACGGCTTCCTCGTCGTCGCCCGAAATCCCGGCGGGTGTTTCACGCGAAACCCCGAAGGCGCGGGCCAGGCCTTTTTCGACGAGAAGCCGACCTAGATCGTGGCCCTCTGCCGTCGCGACGAACGCGTAAAACCGCTTGCTACCCGAGCGGCCACGGGCGTCCGCGAAGGTCGTGTGGATCGCAAATCGCTCCGCGAGGGCCGCCCTGGTGAAAGCTTGAGCAGCCTTCCCTTCATCCCTCACAAGCCGGTAATTCTCGATCCCGAAATAACGAGCCTGCTCCCGGAGACGGCGCTGATCCGTCGTGCTGTCAGCGAGGGTCTCGTTGCAATCCACAAAATAGAGCCGGAACACTTCCTCCCGCCCATCCGGCAACTTCACCATGAAGGAGTCTCCGTCCGCCCATTCGGTCGGTATGAGCTCGCAGCCATCGAAACGCTGCAACTCATCGGCAGCGGAAACCGTGTCGGCGGCCCCCCACCCCAATGACACGATTGCGAGGAAAGCCACAACCCATCGCCGAACGTCACTGCACTCCTGGAAAACTTTCGACATACTTGATGGTAAAGTCGGGAAAACTTTCGACAATCTGAATTTTGAAGTCGGGGAAACTATCGACAACCTGCCATTGGCCCGCGCCATCGGGGAAACTGGAGACCTTTTGGACGTGGAGATCGGCGAAGGAATCGACTACCTGCGCCTTGTAATCGGGGAAGCTATCGACGAACTGAATTTTGCCGTAAATGGTTGCTACCGGAGCACTCGTCGAAGCCGAAGAGGAGACCAGCCCGATCCCCGCCGCCGCGCTGATGGCGATGGCGATGAATCCATTTCCCGCAGGGGAGGGAGGCGCTTGGTAAGGAGTCTGCTTCATGGGAACAGCGGGGACATTGCCATACGAAACTACCGCATGTCTGCCCCGAAATACCACTCCGAATGTTCTGACAACGACAACTTCTCGCAATCGTTCCCGGCGTGCGTTACCGCTCCAAGACTCCGCTCCTTTTCCCTCCGACCATGTCCTCGACCCCCACCGATTCCGAATCCAGCCGCCCCTGGGAACTGATCTCCGAGCACCTCGAAGCCACCGACGGTGCCGCTGCCACCAGCGTGCTCGATGATCTCAGCATCGAGGATCAGCGACTCACAATGTCCCGCTTGAGCGGAGAAGAGCAGGTCCAACTCATCGAACTGCTCGCCCCAGCCGCCGCAGCCGAGCTGCTCGAACGCTTGCCCGAGGCCCAGGCGGTCGAAATTCTCGAAGAAGTGTCCCCTGATGTCGCCGCCCACATCGTCGAAGAGATGCCCGAAGGCATCGGGGCCAACTTCCTCCGCGAGATGGACTCGGCGGAGATCGAGGCCCTTCTCGCCAAAATGGGAGATCGTGAGGAGGCGGCACACCTCCGCGAGCGCTCGCTCTACGAGTGGGACACAGCCGGAGGGCTGATGACCGAGTCCTTTGCCGCATTTTCCGAAAGCTCAACCGTAGGCGACGTCCTTCATGACCTTGGGGAGAATGCCGAACTCTATGGGGACATGGACGTGCAGTATGTCTATGTCATCGACGAGGAGGCCCAACTCCGCGGCGTGCTGCGCCTCCGTGACCTCGTGCTCACTCCGCGACAACGGCCCGTTACCGAAGTCATGCTGGGCTCCCCGGTTTCCGTCTCGGTCAGCGACGATTTCGAGACCCTGCGTCATGTCTTTGAGGAGAAATCCTACATCGGCTTGCCGGTCGTCGACCCCGGCGGCGTTCTCGTCGGCGTCGTGACTCAGCAAGCGGTGCGGGCCGCGACCTCGGATCACCAAACCGAAGACTACCTGCGTTCCAGCGGGATTTTGGGAGGCGAGGAACTGCGCAGCATGCCCATGTTCGACCGCTGTCGTCGCCGCCTCGCCTGGCTCATCCCGAATATTCTGCTCAACATCCTCGCGGCCAGCATCATCGCCGCCTACGAAGGAACGCTCGAAGCGGTCATCGCTCTCGCGGTATTCCTGCCTATCGTTTCCGACATGAGCGGATGCTCCGGCAATCAGGCGGTCGCGGTCAGCATCCGCGAGCTTACCCTCGGTCTGATCCGTCCTACGGAATATCTCCGGATCGTGTGGAAAGAGGGGCTGCTCGGCGTCTTCAACGGATTGATCCTCGGCCTCGTCCTCGGCACGCTGGCGGGGCTGTGGAAGAGCAACGTCTGGCTCGGTCTCGTCGTGGGCGGCTCGCTCTCGCTCAACACGATTTTGTCCGTGATGCTCGGCGGCTGCGTTCCTCTACTTTTGAAAAAACTCAAAGCCGATCCAGCGCTCGCCTCGGGTCCGATTCTGACGACCTGCACGGACATGTGCGGGTTTTTCCTCGTGCTGAGTCTGGCTTCGCTGATGCTGGAGAAATTGGTGTGAACGGGTCGGTGTCGCGGGTGACTTGCAACGCAGGGCGCCGCCTCAACGGTCGTTGGCAGTTTCCTCCTCCCCTTTTTCCTTTGCTCTCCCCGCAAACGTAGCGACAGTTCCGGCTCCATGTCCGCCCCCTTCATCCACGACGACTTCATGCTGCAAAGTCCGGCAGCGCGCGAGCTCTACCACCTTTTTGCCAAAGACGAGCCCATCCTCGATTTCCACAATCATCTGCCACCTCAGGAGATCGCGGCGGACCGGCGCTTTGAGAATCTCTACGACATCTGGCTGGCGGGCGACCACTACAAATGGCGCGGGATGCGGGCCAACGGCATCCCGGAGGAACGCATCACTGGAAGTGCTTCGCCCCGCGACAAGTTCGATGCCTGGGCGGAAACGGTACCTCATTGCCTGCGCAATGCGCTCTACCACTGGACGCACCTGGAGCTGGCTCGTTATTTCGACTTCGACGGTCTGTTCTCACCCGCAACCGCGGATCAGGTGTGGGAGACCGGCCTCACCAAACTGGCTCAACCGACCCACTCCTGCCGGGGACTGCTGGAACTGAGCCAGGTGCGGGCGCTCTGCACCACCGACGATCCGACGCATTCGCTGGAGCATCATCAGGCGATCGCCGCCGACCCGTCCATCCGCACCCGGGTCTATCCGACCTTCCGACCCGACCCGGCGCTTTGGGTGCATGAGGCAGCCTCGTGGAATGCTTATGCTGACAAGCTCTCCGAGGTGAGTGGGGTGGACTGCGCCAGTCTCGGCGGCTTCTGCGATGCAATCCGCTCCCGCCACGACTTTTTCCATTCACTGGGAGGACGTCTCTCCGATCATGGTCTGCATCACATTCCTGACTCCGATTGCTCGACAGAGAAGGCCTCGGCCATTTTCGATAAAGTCCGGCGCGGACAGAATGCTGACGAATCAGAAAGCGAAGCTTTCGCGTCTTATCTGATGCTTTTCATCGGCGAGTTGAACGCTTCCCGCAATTGGACGATGCAGCTCCATATCGGCGCGGAACGCAACAACAGCCAACGCTTGTTTGAGAAACTCGGGCGCGATGTCGGCTGCGACTCCATGGCCGACGTGAACCACGCTGCTGCCGTCCGCCGCTTCCTCAACACCCTCGACCAGCGCGATCACCTGCCAAAAGTGATGCTCTACAATCTGAACCCCAAGGACAACTACGCCCTCGCGGCGATGCTCGGGAATTTCCTCGAAGCCAAACCGGGAGACCCACCTTGCCGTCTCCAACTCGGCACCGCCTGGTGGTTCATGGACACCAAAGAGGGCATGGAGTGGCAGATCAACACTTTCTCCAACACCAGCCTGCTCTCGCGCTTCAACGGTATGTTGACCGACTCGAGGAGTTTCCTTTCCTTCACTCGTCACGAGTATTTCCGCCGCATCCTTTGCAACGTGATTGGCCAGGATATGGAGAATGGGGAGATCCCCCGCGACCTCGAACTGGTCGGAGGCATGGTGCGTCGCATCTGTTTCCAAAACGCCGCGGAATTTTTCGGTCTCGAACTCCCCACCTGAAGTATGAGGATCGCCAAAGACGGAATTCGCTCCATTGTCAAGGTTGGATACGACGGACGCGTCCACAAGACCTTCCGCGGCACGGACCGCGAGGAGCGCTTCGCCAATGAAGTGCGAGTCCTCCGCGTGCTGGAAGCGAGGGGATGTGACTACGTGCCTCGACTGCTGGATCACGACCCTGATACCCTGACGATCATCACGACCAATTGCGGAGCTCCGGCCGAGGCGACTGTCGGTGAGGAAAAGGCGGCGGCCATTTTCGCCGAACTGGAGCGGGAGTTCGGGGTGGTCCACGACGATCCATTTCCCCGCAACATCACCTACAGCGCCCAGATGGGGCGGTTTTGCATCATCGACTTCGAACTCGCGGAAGTGCGCGAAGACCCGCAACAGCGCCACACAGAAGAAGAGGCGCATCGGAATGTCGCCTGGTCAGGCCTGACTCGTCCGGGCCGCAGGCGCGAAGGCAATCAGGATGCTCTCTCGGTCTTCTCCTCCGAACAAGGTTGGGGCAATCCCGAAGCCCTGACCGGAAGCCAATCGATTGACGACAATGGTCTGGTTTTCGCCGTCAGTGACGGCATGGGCGGCCCGGCCGGTGGCGCGGTAGCCAGCACCCTGGTCGTCCGCGAGTTGCGGCGATTCCTCCCGGCCATGATGGGTGACTTTCAAGGCGCGGGCGACCCGGAGGGACTCCTCCACAAAGCGATCCGATCGCTCCACGAGTATGTCACCCGGGTGGGCGACCGCAGCGACGACCTCAAGGGCATGGGTGCCACGGTGGTTTGCGGACTCTTTTACCGCACCCGCGTCTATTTCGCCCACGTCGGCGACAGCCGCTTCTATCGGTGGCGCGACGGCGAGCTGACCCAACTCACCTACGATCACACCTACGTCGGAGCGCAGTTCCGGTCCGGTCAACTCAACGAGCGCGAGGCCCGCACCCACCAGCGCCGCAACGTGCTGCAGCAGGCCATCGGCGGCGGCTGCCAGTTCGTGCATCCCCAGGTCGCGGCCTCCTCGCTTGAGCCGGGCGATTGGTTTTTGATCTGCTCCGACGGAGTCGTCGAGGGCGTCTGGAACAAACACATCGCCGAAGCTTTCGCGAATGCCCGGGAGCAACAACTCAGCGCCGAGGAAGTCGCCGCCAAACTGCTCGACCGGGCCTACACCGAGTCGGGCGTGGATGACACCACCCTGTTTGTGGTCCGGGTAGCCTGAAGGACGCGGTTATCAGCCGAGCCGGGCAAGCAAGAGGCCTTGCCCCCTCCCCATCAGTTCTCGGTGGTCTGGAAGTCGGCGTAGGCGTTGACCGAGTGCTCGGTGAAGTCGAGGCCATCGGCCTGCTCCTCATCAGAGACCCGCAGACCGACGAAAGTATCGATCACTTTGAACAGAATCAGCGCCACAAAGAAGGCTCCGATGCAGATGGCGAGAGTGCCGAACAGTTGGGTCCCGAGACGTTGCAGACTGAATCCATCCTCGTGAAACAAAGCCACGCAGATCGTCCCCCAGATCCCGCAGAAAAGGTGAACCGGCACCGCGCCGACCACGTCGTCGAGCTTCATTTTTTCCAACAAAATCGCACCGGCCGTGGCAATGATGCCGGCGATCGCCCCGATGAATAGCCCGCTAATCGGGGTTACCACGTCGCAGCAGGCAGTGATGCCCACTAGTCCACCGAGGGCGCCATTGAGCGTGACAAGCACGTTTGGAACACCGCGCAGGATCCAGAAGCACCCCATCGCCACGATGCTTCCGGCGGCCCCGGCAATCGCCGTATTCACACAGATCCGGCCAATCCCGGCACTGCCTTCGACCAGGGATCCGGCATTGAAGCCGAACCAGCCCACCCATAGAATCAAGGTGCCGAAACAAACCAGAGGGAGGTTGTGCCCGGGCAAGTAACGCGCGTTGCCGTCCTTGTCGAAACGCCCAAGCCGCGGCCCCACGATGATGATCCCGGCCAGGGCGCTGGCCCCTCCGATCCCGTGAACCACGGTCGATCCGGCAAAATCAACGAAACCGGTTCCGAAACTTTCCAGCCATCCCGGGCTGCCGCCGAAATTCTCCTCAAACCCACCGCCGAAGCTACCCCAGGCCCAGTGACCGAAGATCGGGTAGATCAAGCCGGACAGAATCACCGCATAACACAAGTACCCCACGAACTTGGTCCGCTCCGCCATCGCACCCGATGCGATGGTGCACGAAGTGGCGGCAAAGACGACCTGGAAGAAGAAAAAGGTCCAGATCGGGCTGTCACCGGAGAAATTCCACACCGCGAAATCCTGTGAGCCGATCCAGCCTCCCTCGGTCGTCCCGAACATGAAGGTGAATCCGAAGAGTAGGAAGGCGATACAGGATCCGGAGAAATCGAGCACGTTCTTCATCGCCACGTTGATCGCGTTGCGCGAGCGGGCCATCCCGATCTCCAGCATACAGAAGCCGAGCTGCATCATCATGACGAGGATTCCGGCAGTGACGGTCCACACGTAGTCGATGTTCTTTTGGATCTGAGGCTTGTTGTCACCGAGCGGCGACTCAAGCGACTGCAGCTTCATATCGAACTCCCGCATTTTCTTCTTCTGGAAATCCGGGTCATCAAGGGCGGAGGCAGCCTGCTTCTCCTCCTCGATACGCTGCTTCATTTTGTTCGCCTGCTGGATCAGGAGGTTAAGACGCTCCAGATCCGCGTCGGTGCCGACGCTGTCCTGGGAAAACACCGGTGCGGAAAGAAACGAGCCTGCCAGAAAGACAAAGGCAAGAAAGAGACGGGTCACATGGTTCATGATAGGTCTTGAAAATAGTCAGTCGGGTGCTTGCGGAGATACGTCACTTCTGGTGTGCTTCGATGAGGGCGATCAACTCCATCTCGAGCTGATTGCGGAGGGCTTTGTCTTTGACCTTTTGCATCAGCTTCTGACCGAAGGGGCGAAACTGGGGAGCCAAAAGGTAGGTGCCACTCTCGATACCGATGGCGTCCAGTTCCCGTTCGATCAGGCGGACCGCTTGCGCTCGCCCGAGCACTTTGGAGAGAAGATTCTCGATTTTTTGGCGGAAGGAATTCCACGTTTCACCAGGATCGGAGGTGGACAGGTTCATGAGCTGGTCAGGGATAGGGGTTTCAGAAAGTTCCGCCGTTTCCGATTCGGTCGTCGCGCATTCAGGCGTCGTTGAGTCCACTACCGGGTTGCTTTCGTAAAGCGCGGAAACGATGACCTCGGGGGGGGACGCCGCCTCCACCTCAAGGGCGACGGCTTCCGCTTCCGTGCTCGGTGCCTCCTCCGCTCCGACTGGCTCGCTCTCTGTCAGCTCAGGATCGACTTCGATTTCGGGCACCGCTCCAGCATCCGACACGGCACCAGCATCAGACACGGCACCAGCATCGGACACGGCAGCAGCATCGGACGTCGGCTCTTTCTCGACCTCAGTAAGATCTTCGATTTCGTGGATGGTCTCACCGGCAAGTTCGCCACCAATTATATCGGTAGGCTCCTCCTTTGATTCATCGGAGATCTTCGCTTCCGCATCCTCGCCCGGAAGATCGATATCCATGGCAAGAGGCAGTTCCGTTTGGGTGAGCATAACTGGCTCCACCGGATCCGGGGTCTTTGACGTTTCGATCACCTCAGCAGCCGCTGACTCTTTTAACGTTGATTCCTCCAAGGCAGCAACAGGGTCGAGAACCTCTGCGACAACCGCGACAACCGCGACAACCGCGACAACCGCGACAACCTCCGGTGCTTCGGGGGATTGCCCGGCTATGGAGTCTTCCGCGGCGACCGGGGCAGCACTTCCCGCGAGAGCCTTCTGAAGGTCAAAAAGGGGAAGGACTATCTCATCCGGCTGCTTGATTTTCAAAGCCTTGCTCCAGGTCTGCAAAAACTTCTCACCGGATTTCTCGACTTCGGCCGCATCTTCGAGCCGATGGAATAGCAGACAGAGAACGAAAGGAGCGGTATGAAAAATCAAAACGGCCCCAGCATCAAACCCGAAGAGCGCCCGCGAAAGGCTGCGCCCGCCATTCCGATACTGCGAAACGAGTGCGTTGATCTCGCGGACGAAATCGGAATTCTGCTTGTCAGACAAATCCGTATCCGTCCCCAGAATGATGCCCTCGTGAATGAAGACGGTGCCGTCCAAACGGGAGGAGCGCTTGAGCGCCGACAATGCCTTCAGGACAGGAGCATAGGATGCCACCTCGTTCCCCTCTCCCCACTTTTTTCGACCAAGGACACGCATCATGAATCGTAATTTCACTTGGTCGCCTCGAACAAACTGGTGGCATGGAACGGACCTCCTTTAACGATCAGTCCACGGGCATCGAATTTTTCTGCGGATGAATTCGCGAACCGAAAGGCCAGGCCACCGGTATCGTCGCTGGCCACGCAACAGGAGAGGGCAAACATCCCCAGGGACGCACCGATCTGATAGGCCCTCGCATGGAGACCCTCCGCTTCCCGGGCGAACTCGGCTCGGGTCGGCTCACCACCAGAACCCTCCACGGCCACAACACGGTCTCCGTGAACTTCTAGTAAAGATACGAGTGATGTTGTCATGAATCTTGCTACGGATCTTGCTACAGGAAGAGATGTGCCACCCCAAACGGTAAGCAAGAAATAGTCCAACAAATCCGAAAAACCGCAAATAAATACTTTAAATTTGATAATTTCTCTCAGTATTGTAATTATTAACCATGAAAATCGTCGCGAAGTTCGGATTCCTGCTTTTAATGCTCTTGGTCTTGGGGGCGGCCTTTGTGCTTCCCAAGTTTGTGCAACGCTCCGCTCCTCCAACTCCTGAGGCTGATCTGGTTGCTGCTCTGGCCGTAGTCGGGGATGAAGAAGCCGCACCGGAACCCATTGCCGCTGAGCCGGTAACGAAGGCCGACGCTCCCAGTGCCCTGCGGTCCGATCCTCGCTTCACCGCATTTTTCGAAGCGCTTGATGCGCAGGATTTCGAGCGGACGCGTGAGGCATTTGTCGCGATCTCCGCTGACATTCCCGAATCAGAAAAGGTCGAACTGACGGCTCAGATGGAACTCGCCGTAGCTGCAATGACCGCTCCCCCGGCGGCTTCGGCACCCGTCATCCCGACTGATGTCGCAACATCAGAGGCCCAGCCTGATTTGGCCACCCTGGAGCTCGCTCCGGACTCGCCCTACACTGCTCCCAAACCGAGCGCCGATCCTCTGGCGATCGTCTCTTTCATGGCTGACATTCAAAACAGCAACTTCGGCGATGCGAAAGCGAAACTGGCGGCGCTGACCGCATCGGTCGATTCCGCCACCGCTGCGATGCTGACGTCCACCCTGGCCGCCGCCGAGGCGAAGGAAGCCGAGGCCACCGCCGCCCAGGCGCAGATCGCCGCATCCCAGACCGAACTCGCCAAACTCCAGCAGGAAAGCATTTCCCAGATGCAGGCCTCCGTGAAGGAGCTGGCCGCAGCAACCCAGGCGGCCAGGGCAGCCGTCGAGGAAACCTCCCGGCTCCGCGCGGAGGTCGGAAGCGCTCCAGCGGCTCCCGCTTCGTCGGAACCGGCGAAGCCCGCTGCCAATCCAGCCATCAAAGCCCTCGACCTCCCGAGCCTGATCTCGGTGATCTTCGGATTCGATTCCTCCCTGCTCAGCACCGACGCGCGGGGACAACTCGCACCGGCGGCAGAGTCGCTCAAAGCCGAACCTCGTTTGACCTTGCAGTTGCGCGGCTTTGCCGACTCCACTGGACCTTCCGAATACAACGGCATTCTCGCGAAGGCCCGCTGCGAAGTGGTGCGCGATTTCTTCATTGAGCAAGGAATCGCCGGAAGCCGCCTCGCGGTCGTGTCATTCGGGGAAACGCAGGCGGCCGCTGGCGGAACCGAAGATACCCTCCGGCGCGTCGATGTGATCTTCCGCGAAGAGTAGTCCCCACTTCACCCTTTCACGGGTGGACCAAAAGGACCGCGTTCCGCCCGTTCCGTTCCCACTTCGCCCGACGAATGGCCGGGAGGCTATTGATGTCCTGACACCGCACGAATCCGTAGCGTTCCAGATACCCCGCCGCCTGGGTGGACAGGGCAAAAAATTTGGTGGCTCCGAACTCCTCGGCACGGGCGCGGGCTGCGGCGACGAGGAGACGCCCGTAGCCTTGATCCGTGTGGCCGCGTTTTACGTAGAGGCAGGCTAGTTCCGCCTGACTCTCCGCAGGATACTGATGCACCGCGACACAACCGACGATGTTGTGGTCGATCTCAAGCACGAGATAGTCATCGATGGCGGCGA
>Ga0105044_10002704_pt1 | contig 24318 bp, 14 predicted proteins | sample MAT01_FD_78092 | JGI IMG/M metagenome (GOLD analysis project Ga0105044, IMG submission 78092) | Freshwater microbial communities from Lake Fryxell liftoff mats and glacier meltwater in Antarctica - MAT-01 | ecosystem: Environmental > Aquatic > Freshwater > Ice > Liftoff microbial mat | place...
ATATGCCTTGCGACACGGTGGTGGTGACGAGGCTGAGGCCGGCCGGCAGCACATCGCTGACCACGACATTGGTGGCTTGCGAGGGGCCGGTGTTGGTGACACGAATGGTGAAGGTGACGTTGGTGCCGGCCACCGGTTGCAACGGCAATGCAGTTTTGCTCAACTGAAGATTGGCCACCGATTGCAGACTCGTCGTGACGGTGCTGCTGTTGTTGACCGGATTGGGATCATTCGTACTGGTGGTGATGACGACGCTGTTGACGATCTGGCCGGTGGCCGCGGGATTCACGGTGACGGTGAATACAAACATGCCGCTCGCGCCTGAAAACAGGGTCGGCGTGAACCAACTCAAGGTTTGACCGGTGAGCGTCGGCGCGCTCCAACCGCTCGGTGCACTGACCACGCCGCCGAAGATGACGCTGCTGGGCAAGGTGTCGGTGATATAGACCTGTTGTGCGCTGGATGGGCCGATGTTGGTATAGCTCAGGGTGTAGGTGATCAGCGTGCCGGCAATCGAGGTCTGGCTGCCGGCTTTGATGATCAGCAGGTCGGCCGAGCTTTGCACCGGTGTGGTGACGCTGGCGGTGCTGGTCAGGCCGAAGGTGCTGGTGAGGCGCACGGTGTTGGTGAGCTGGGTGTTGGCCAGCACGGCGCTGTTGACCTGCACCACCATCGTCACGATCCGGGTCTGGCCGATGTCGAGCATGCCGATGGAATAGGTCAGCACCTGAGCGGCATCGGGGCCATTAAAGCCAGCAGGAGCCGCGCTCACAAAGGTCGTGTTAACCGGCACCACATCCGTCAGCACCACGCCGGTGAGCGAGACGATGCCGGTGTTGGTGACTTGCAGGGTGTAGGTGAGTAACGTGCCGGCGACCACGGGGCTGGGGGCTGCCGTCTTGCGCAGATCCACCTGTCCGGGCGAGGTGTTGATGGTGGCCGTTGCGAGTGTGGTGGAGTAGGGCCGGTCGACCGCGGGTGTGTCGGGTTGGCCCGAATAGACGGCCCGGGCCGTGTTGAGCAGGGTTCGATTGGCGGCAATGCCAGTATCCACGCGAGCGGTGAACGTGATAACGGCGCTGCTGCCAGGTGCGAGCGCGTCGAGGGTGTAAGTCAGCGCGCTGCTGGCGGCGACATTGCCATCGATAACGCCAGTAGGGCTGACACCGATCGTTGAGATAAACGTAACGCCGCTGGGCAGCGTGTCGGTGAGCATGAGGTCATAGGCGGGACTGACATTGGCACCGGCCGTGTTGGTGAAGCGCAGCACATAGGTCAACACATCGCCAGCACCAACGGGTGAGCGTGCGGCTGAAACAGCCTTGCTGAGCTGGACATTGGGCTCGACGAGGCGCACCGTGTCCTGACCGATGAGGGGTGCCTGTGGCGTGCCAAGCGCGTTCGCGTGGTTCAACGCGGCCGTATTGGTGAGCACCAGACCGGCCACATTGGCCGGCACATCAACCACCTGCGCACGGAAGACAAAGATCACCGGCGACGTTGTAATCACGGCATTGCCAAAGTCCCAGGCCAGCGATTGACTGGTGAGCGTGGACGAAACTGGCGCGAGGCCGCTGATGGTTGCGGTGCCACTGATGTAGGTGAGGCCGGCCGGCAGGGTGTCGGTGACGACGAGATTGCGCAGGGTGCCGCGCGGGCTGGTCAGCGTCAGAGTGTAGGTGATGACATCGCCGATGGTGCGGGTGATGATGCCGCCGTCGCTCTTGCTGAACTGTGGGGCGATGCTGCTGAAGGTGGCCGTGGCTCGATCCTGGGTGCCATCCACGGCAATGCCGTTGGTGTCGGTGTAGGGATTGGTGTCGTTGAAGAGCCGGTTGTCGGGATTGGCCAGATCGGCTTGCGAAGTCCAGTTCGCGTCGATGGTGTTGGTGTAGCTGCCGTTGAGCAGCAGGCTGGACTGCACGGTGGCGGTATAGCTGCACTCGATGAAGCCGTTGATCGGGATCGTCCACGGCGATCCATTGCCCTCGAAGCGCACGGTGCCGGCGGCGGGTGTGGCCTGCGACAGCACCGCCGCGCTGGCCTGGTTCGCACAACCGAGCAGGCCGTTGAAGGCGGTGCCAGGCGCGAGTGTATCCGTGGCGACGACGTTGTAGGCGATGCTATTGCCGATGTTGGTGAAGCGCGCGGCATAGGTCAGCACATCGCCGGCTTGTAGATTGCTGGCCGGCGTTACGGTTTTGGTGGTGGCAATTTTGGGCTGGATGACGGTGAGTGTGACGGGGTTGCTGGTCTGAAGCGCGCTGGGTGCGCCGCCGGGCGTGTTGCTGTAGCGGATGCCGACCGTGTTGACGATCTGGGTGCCGCTCACGTTCACAGTGCTGCTCAGCAAGCGGGCGGTGATGGTGATCAGGGCCTGGGTATTCGCGTCGAGCCTGTCGAAGTCCAGACGCACGGTGTTGCTGATGGAGCTATCGACAACGGCGCTAGCCGTGCTGGTGCTGATGATGCTGGTGACACTGAGATTGCTCGGCACCACATCGGTCAGAGCCACATTGAACAGGGTGCTGGTAAAGGCCGACGACGGCACCCGCAGCGTGTAGGTCACGATATCGCCGTTGGTGGCGGTGGCCGGCGTCAACAGCTTGGCCGGGCTGAGCGGTATGGATGTACTCACCACAGCCGTGGCCGGGGTGGTGGTGTAGACGCGCTGATTGGGATCGTTGCCGGGTTGCGAATCGGCGGTGGCACGCGCCACATTCGTCAGGGTGGTGTTGGCTCCGACGCTGGCTTGCACGCGCGCGGTGAAGGTGATGGTGGCTGTGGCGACGGTATTCAGCTGCGAGATTTGGTAGACCAATGCCGTGGCATTCACTGTATTGCTGTCGGTGATGGTGGCTGTGATTGGGCTCGACACCGTGGCACTGACCGTGCTCACAAACACGATGCCGCTGGGCAGCGTGTCGGTGAGATTGATGTCGAAGGCCGGCGCGAGATTGGTGCCGAGGTTGGCCAGCGTCAGCACATAGGTCAACACATCACCCACGCCGACCGGCGTGCGCGGCGCGATCACAATCTTGGTCAGCAGCAGATTGGGCTCGATGACTGTGACGTTGATCGTATTGCCAATCACATTGACCGTGCCAGTTTGCGGGTTCACGTAGCCCAGTGCAGAGCCGTTGGCCTTGGTGCCACCGGCCGTGTTGGCGCCCACGTTTTGAACCAGCGCCTGCAAGGTGATGGCAAAAGTATTGTTGTTGGCGGTGTCATCGGCCGTGGTGGTGACGGGGCCAAAATTGAAGCGAATATTTGAGCCGGCAACGCTGATGATGGGCGCGGCCACGCTGCCGCTATAAGTGGCAGAGAGCGGTGTGCCGCTGGTGATGAGCGCGCCGCTGCCGGCCACATATTGCAGGCCGCTCGGCAATGCATCCGTCACGATGAGGTTTTGAGTCACGCCCTCGGGCAGGGTGATGAGCAGCGTGTAGGTGATGACATCGCCGATGCGATATTGGGTCGGCGTGATGGCCAGCTTGCGAATGAGCGGCGTATCCAGTGTGTTTGCCACCACGGTGTTGGTGAGGTAGGTATTGAAGCCGCCCGCGCCCGTGCGCTCGCCCGTGGGGCTGCCGGGTGTGCCGGGGGTGGCCGTGCCGGTGGGGTTGGAGATCGTGCCATTGGGGCCGGGCAGGCTGCTCCAATTCAGGAAGGCCGTGTTGGTGATGCGCTGGCCGCTGAGCACATTGGTGATGACACGGCCAATCACCTGCAACGTAATCGCGCCGGTGGGGGTGATGGAATCGGCGGTGAGGGTGAGGGCGTTGTTGACAGTGATGAGCGCGGCATTGCTGACGCCGGTGCTGCTGATGATGGTGACGCTGAGCAGGGTCAGGTTGCTATCCAGCACATCGGTCAACACGGCATCGAAGGCGGTGCTGACATTGACGCCGGCCGCGTTGCTGGCCACCAGCGTGTAGGTGATGAGATCACCAGCATCGCGCGGCCGTGGCGCATCAATCGTCTTGCGGAGTTGCACCACCGGCTCAGCCACGATGACGGTGCTGGTGACCGTGACCGAGGACACGGTTGAATTGGCAAAGCCCGGCGCACTGACACTGGCCGTGAAGATATTCGACAGCGAAGTGCTGATGACGTTGCCAGGGATGTTTTGCACCAACCCATTAATTTGAACATTGAGATATGAAAACCCATCGCTCTCGTCGTAATTGACGATGCTGCCGAAATCGAACGAAGGGTTGCCCAGCGCATCATAGGTGATGGCCAGGGATGGAAAGGGGCAGGTCGGCACTACGTCAGGCACCAGGCTGGTCTTATACAACGCCGTATTCGTGGCCGGGTTGGGATCGGCGCAGGGCGTGCTGGCGTAGGCCGGGTTGGTGGCGGTGATGAGGGTGGATTGAATGTAGCCGGTGGCACCGGGCGGCATGACCAGCGCGACGCGGGCCGAGTCGGTGATGAACGTGAGGCCGGCCGGAAACAAATCCTGCAGGCTGAGCAACACACTGATGGCGGTACCCTGTGGCAGGCCAACTTGCAACTGATAGGCCACGATCTCGCCGATGGCCACCCGCGGCGAGCGCAGGGTGTTGGTGACCGTGCCGGTCAGGATGCCCATATTGGTGCTGGGCTCGGAGGTAGAGACGACGACTTTGGTGGGGAAAAGCGGCGTTACCTTAAACGGCGTCAATGCCACCGAGTGGTAGAAACGCGGGTGCGAGGCCGGATCGGCGGTCAACGTCTGTGACACAGGCAGGCTGATGTGGGTCTGGCCGGCCGTGTTGGTGAAGATGCTGCCGGGGATCACGGCGGTTCTGAGTGTGCCGGTGAAAACCAGTGTGCTGCTCGAGGTCACGGTTAACACATTGAACGTGACCGTAAAGCTATCGGCTGTCGAGATGATGGAGGTGGGTGTGATGCCGCTGGTTTGCCGGAGCGATGACGGCACGAAATTGATGAAGCTCGGGATCACATCCGTCAGCACGACGTTGAACGCATCAGACGCATTGGCAATGCCAGGGTTGGAGATGCTGAGGGTGTAGGTGATCGGGTCGCCGGAGTCGCCAAAGGGCGGCAGCACGGTTTTGACCAGTTGCACATTCGGCTCGACGACGGTGACCGGGAGCGCCACAGAAGGTAACAACGTGAATGTACTGGTGAACGCGCTGAATGAAAAAATGGCGCTGTTGAGCTTCTGGGCCCCACGCGTGTTCGCTGCCACATCCAGCACCACGGCCGTATAGGTCACTGTGATGGTGTCAATCACCGTGTTGTCGCTGTTGGTGTTGGTGATGGTGCCGAAGTTAAAGGTGAGATTGGGGCTGGCAAACGTGGGTTGGGTTGGCGTGCCGGTCCAGGTGATGCCGGACGAAGGCGCAATGGCTACGGTCGATGAGTAGCCAAAGCCGGCTGGCAAAGCGTCGCGCACCAGGGCCGCCGGGAATATGCCTTCGGGCACGATGATGACGACGGAATATGTTACGACTTCGCCGATGGCGGCCTGGTTGTTCACATTGTTGGTGAGCGAGTAGGACGTGCCGATCAGGGCTTTGCGAATGCCCGGCAACGTCGTCGTTAACGTGGCCGTATCGGCAAGGTTGTCTTTGGGCGTGACGGAGATGAAGTTGGGACCACCCGGCAACGAGCTGTAATTGATGAGCGCGGCAGTATTGGTGAAGGTCTGCTGCATGCGGGCGGTGCTGGTGACAATGGCATCGAAGGTGATGAGGACGAGGTTGGTGGAGTTGGTGATCGGCACGCCGCCGCCATCGGCACCGGGGCTGATGGAGCCCTCGGTCGCACTGGGATCGCTCAACACCAGGCCTGTGGTGAGTGTGCCACTGGTGGCGATGATGCTGCCGGCGCCGTCCGTGACACACAAGTTGCCGGCATAGTTCATCCCACTGGGCAGCGTATCACTGACAGTGACATTGAATGCGCCGCGGCCGCCCGCACCCGTGTTTTGAACCACGATGGCGTAGGTGATGCGGTCGCTGGCATCGGCATCAACGAGGTTGCCATTGAAGCCATCGGCCACATTCGCGCCGGTGACGGGCGTGCCGCCGATGCGGGGACAGGCGCTGGGTGGAGGCGTGAGCGTGACACCGCTGGGCAGGGCCGTGGTCACGATGGTGCTGGCGGTGTTGTCGGTGCCAATAATGCCTTTTTTCAGGCGCAAAAACGGCTCAGTGATCTTGAACTTGACGATGGCGTCTTTGGAGATCACGGTGCCGGGCGTGTTGGTTTGCTGGGCATTCACCTGATTGGTCAGAAACAGGCCATCGATAAACGGGTCGCCGGTGGCCTGTAGGGTGAACAGGAGATCGATGACCAGCGGCGTGTTGGTCGGGTCGCTGTGCGAGCCGAAGTTGAGCGAGAGCGAGTTGTTGGGCACGCTGCTGGTCAGGGTGGGCTGGCTGCCGCTCTGGGTGCCGACGATGAAGCTGTTGTAGGTATCGGCCGGCCCATAGGTCATGGTATCGATGACGGGTGGGGTGGCTGTGGCAGGGCCGGGCACAAAGGCAAACCCAGCCAGCACTTTGAAGATCGGCAACGGCACAAAATCGACCAGATTCAAGCTCTTGAAATCGCCGGTGTTGAGCCGATAGGTGAGCCGGTAGGTGAGCGAATCGCCGGGCGAGACGCGGAACGGGCTGGGCAGGGTGGTGCTGCCGTTGATGGCATAGATGACTTTGCTGAGCTCGGGCTCGGCGATGTCCAGGTTGGTGCCAGAGTTATCGACCACGGTGCCGGTGGTGGTGTCGGTGATGTTGGTATTGGGCACTACATCGCCTTGAATGAGCACGGTGTTGGTCACCTGATCGCGCGGCTGAATCGCGGTGCCATCGTTGTCGTTACCCAATCGAAACCGGTCGCGAACCTGAGTGACAAAGGTGAGCTGGCCGGTGGCGGCCACAGCGTTGGGTGTAATCGTGCGGCCCCCTTGCAGGGTCCCATCGGCCGCACCCAGGGCCTGCAATGCCGCCGACACGTCGTAGACCAGCGTCAGCGAGCCATCGGCATTGAGCGTGTGGGCCGGCGCGATGCCACCACTGACAGTGCCGTTGCGATCGGTGACCCGAAGCTGGGCCGAGTTGGTGATGTAGTTTTGGGCGTTGTCGATCGTGTCGGTGATGAGGAGGTTGCGCAGGCTGAAGTAGTCCGAAACCTGAAAGTTGAGCGTATAGGTCAGCGTGCTGCCGGGCTGGTTGGAGGTGTCATTGCTGACGACATATTTTTGAATGGAGAGAGATTCATCGCTGAGGGTGTGGGTGACTGCCGGCGCAGACACGGTGCCTGTGATGGCGGTCCAGGTGCCGCTGGAGGTGGCGTTGTCTTGCGAGGTATTGAAGGCACCCGAGAGTGGATCTAGAACGTTGCCGCCGGCGGCATTGGTGGCGCTGACGTAGAACTGAAAGCGCACCTCGGGCGTGGTCGTGAGGCTGGCGGTGGGAAACCGGACTGCGATCTGGTTGCCGGCGGCGGGCACATCAAACGTGGGCGCGACCACCAACACGCCATTGGCCGGCGTCATGACAATGGTGTTGGACAGAATAACGATGTTGTTGGGCAGCGTGTCGGTGATGAAGAACGGGCTGAGCGTCTGGCCGGGTGCAATCATGGCGCTGAGCACATAGGTGCGCGGATAGTTGGGGCCGGTGGCCGTTTCATCCTCGGGGCCGATATAGGTCTTGTGGAGCGTATACAGGATCGGCGTGGTGGTGACCGAGACCAGGGTGCCGGCTGTAGCGACCGTGCCGGTGGGGCTGTCGCCGTAGATAAAACCGGGGGTGGCCTGGATGGGCAGCGGCACGCCAACCAGGGCCGGCACTGTGCTTGTGATCAGGGTTGTAAGCTGAACCACCGACGGCGTCTGGCTGGGCACAAAGCTGCCGAAGGGATATTGCAAAATCACGACCTGGGTGCCGATGGTGCACGCGGTGGTGAGATTGGTGAGCGGGTGCTTGTAGCTACCCAGCGTGCACACAAACGGGTCGGCGGCCGGTGCGAGCGCCTCGCCGAACAAACTGGCGCCGGCGTACAAGACACCAAACGGCAACTCCACATCCACATAGGGGCCATAGCCAGGGGCGGTGCCGCTGTTGCTAAAGGTGATGGCAAAGGTTTGAGTCGTGCCAATATAGGGACTGCTGGAGGGCGGCGTGAGCGTGATGGTGGGGGTGCCGTTGGCAGCCGCGGCCAGATTCGGTTTCCATATCAAGAGTGCCGCGACCAGAATCAAGACTACCTTAACAAAAATCCCCGTTTTATTTTTTACGGTCACAACTACTTTGGAACAATGAAGTGCGATTAGGTCAGTAATACGTTGCATAATAATGAGGCGTGCTTCCTAAGATAGGTGGGGTGTCTTAACGATATGCCGTTTAGAAAATACTGGCTCTCCCGAATTAAACGGGAATTGCAGAGCAGGGGCAAAGCAGCGGGCTCATGTATGGGTTTGATCTGCGATGAGCCCGCTGCTTTGCCCCTACAAAAACCATGATTTCCCGCCAAAGTTGGGAGAGCCAAAATACTGAAATACTTTATTGCTATTAACGACCTAACAATAGCTACTAAATACCTATTTCAACTGAATATTTCAGATTAGTAGAACCTTATTCTGTCATGCTTGTAACCAATACGGCGGATGTGTAGGACAACGCTCGAAATCTATTAAGTTGTAGGAATGTCAGGGATTCGTGACGGCGGGGTTGCGGTCTCGTGACAAAGAGGCGTGAAGGGGTCAGAAGCCTGGTAAAACCCAAACCTCAGCTCGGTTTCTGTGTAGGAGTGGGAAGCGAATCCGCCCTTTACGCGGCGAGCCATGAGGTGGCAATGGCTTCGGGGGGTGACATGAGTTCGGGAGCCATCGGCATCACCACCACCACGCGAGTGCCGTGCCCGGGCGTGCTGTCAACGACGATGGTGCCGCCCAACTGCTCGGCACGCTCGCGCATGGTGCGCAGGCCATAGTGGCCGTGCACGGGCATATCCACATCAAACCCGCGTCCGTTATCAGCGATCTCCAGCGTGACCATCGCCGGCTGAATTTCCAGATCCATCTCCAGCCCCAGCGTCACTTCGGTGGCGTGGGCATGCTTGATGGTGTTTTGGACGGCTTCGAGGGCGATTCGGTAGAGCGCTTCTTTGGCCTCGATCTTCATCGATGGCTCGTGGTCGCCCAGATGCAGATGCACAGCCAGATTGTGCCGCATGGCCAGCGCCTGGGACTGTTTATCCAGCGCCATCAAGAGCCCATCGGTCTGCAAAGATTCGGGGCGCAGCTCAAAAATCAACGCACGCATCTCGGCCAGCGCGCCTTCAGACAGATCCAACACATACTTGAGCGCGTCCACGGCGGGGGAGTTGGCCCCCAGTTGCATGGCCGTGCGCGAGCCCAGCACGATACCAAACAAGGCCTGCGAGACTGAGTCGTGCAACTCGCGAGCCAGCCGGCGCCGCTCACTCATGGCCGCACCATGCACAGCATCCTCGTGCAACTGCACATTCTCGATGGCAACGGCGGCCTGGCGGGCAAAGGCAAAAGCCAGCTCGGCACGCGCCTCGTTGAAGTAACCAGGCTTATCGCTGTGCAGGGCGACGTGGCCGATGTAGCGATCGCGTGAAACCAGCGGCAAATACAGGCTGGATTGGAGATACGCCGGCACTTCACCAATGGTGCGCAGATAACGCGCGCGGTGGGCCTGGGCGAAAGGTGTGTCGGCGCTGACCTCGGGAATCAAGGCCGGCAGATGCTGCTCCATCAGGTTGCGCAAATGCACATCGCGTTCCAGATCATAGATCCAGGGACTCAACCGTATTTTGGGTGTTGTATCTGCGCCATCGGCCACCAGAGTGTGCACGGAAACCCCATCGGGCAATTCGGCAATTGCGGCGGAGGTATATCCCACCGTTCGTTTGAGGCCGGCCAGCACCAACGCCAGCAAGGGTTCCAATGCCTGCTCGGTGCTCATGGTGCGCGACAGTTCCAGCAATTGCCCCAGCTCATGGGTGCGCTCATTGACCCGCCGTTCCAGGTGATCACGCTCGATTTGCAAGGCCGTGGCGGCGCGTTGCTGCTCAAGCGCGCCGCCAATCAGCTCGGCCACCACCCGCAGCAGCCGCACGTTATCGTCCGAAAAATGCACCGGCTTGTGAAATGAATCCAGCCCCAACTCACCCAGCACGATGCCGCGCCGGACAATCGAAACCGACATCACCGACCGCAATCCCTTGGCTTTCAGACTGAGTTGAATGCGGCCAGCAATATCGGTCGGCAGCTCGGCATTGAGATCGGCAAAGTAGATGAAGCCGTGCGTCGTAAGTTGATTCAGCCACCAGCCGTCGTCGGCGGCCACTGGCAATTCCTGACGCAGTGCCCCTTGTGGCGGAATGCCGGGTGCACACCACTCATGGGTATTGATGTTCATCGTGCGATCCTGCGAAAGCTGGAACAGGATGCACAAATCCACACCGGTAAACTCACCCAAGCGTTGCAGGGCGTGTTGAATGCCGTCATCAATCTGCTCGACCGGCAACGCCATGAAGTGGCTGGAGATGTCGGCCACCAACGCCTCGAACGACAGCCGCTGCTCCAGCTTGATTTCAGTCTGCTTGCGCAAGCGAACATCCCGGGTGCTGATCAACAGACTGGTGCCGGCCTGCTTGTTTCGATCCTGGATGAGTTGCGCGGTGCATTCTGTGTCGATCCACGACCCGTCCGCGTGCAACGACCGCAAGATGACGGCAGGAGTGACTAACTCGGGGTTCGTCTCCAGGTTTTGCCAGGCCTGAAATACGGACTCCAGATCATCGGCGTGCACATAGTCGGTCAAAAGCTGCCCAACCCGCTGACCCGGCCCATAGCCCAACACGCGCTCGACGGCCGGGCTGTCGTACTGAATGATGCGGTCGTGGCCCACCACCGTGACGATATCGCGCGAGGTGCGGATGAGGGATTCGAAATAGTATTCACTGGAGGCCAGCGCTTTGTTCAATCCACGCCGCGACAGATAGACGATCAATGCCATCAGAATGCAGAGCATCACATAGGTCATCACATCCAATTGAGCGGGGATGTTGTTCGCAAAGTCCCCTTGGAAGCGAATGAGCGCAATCAGCACAATGGCAACACCGCTGCTGAAGGTGACGGCCACCAGCATACGAGGCTTCAACACCACACCGGCCAGCACCACCACCAGCAAATAAGCCGCAACATCCGCGCCAAATCGTCCCGACATGACAAGCTCGGTGGCCGTGATCAGCACAAACAGCATCAGCACCACCACATGCGCCACCAGCCGGACCCGGCCTTTGCCCAGTTGCCACAGCAAGATGCAGACGCCGATGATGGCGCTGGCGCAGATCAACTCCAACTCCAGACGATTCTTGGGTAATAACGACGTCATGACCGCACTGATGACGCCGGCCAGCCCGATCATGATGAGCAACGTGCGCAATAACACGGCCGTGCGCATTTCCTCATGGTGTTGAAGGGCTTCCGAGGCGACTGGATCACGATCTGGCAATGCAAATGGCAGCGCCGGCACAGCGGGGTGCGGCGGCCTAAAAAATTTTTGCAGATTAGAAAAAGTGCGTTGACGAAACATATGCGGTTGTGACTGATGGCGGTTGAGTGCGTGATGGTTCAACGTTGACTTCAACGTTGAAATTGACGTTTAAGTTGAAATTGTGATGCAGTTGGTGAAGCAAAGGCACGGGTTACGTAGGGGATAAAAATTTGCCGAAGTGCCTGTGACCGCTGTTATCCCATCACACTTATCATACTCCGCGCTTTTTCAAAACTTTTGTTGCTCTGCAACAGTATTTCCATCAACAACCTGACAATTGAATAACTGATGTCGGCTAAACAGCCCCTTTCGATATGGGCTGCCGCGTATCGTCATTGTCTTCGGTGTTTACATCTAAGTTCACGTAAATACCTATAACCTGCGACTTCGGCTAATAGACATTATTGGGAATAACAAAACACGTTGTCGTAGTGGCGAAGCATTCGCTGCCAAAGTCTATGTTCACTGTAGTTTTGTAAGCGAATGCTTCGCTACTACCTTAGCAAATCTTTATTCCCAATAATGTCTAATGTAGAGAAACTCTAAAGATCGTCGATGATTTTCAGCCACAATCAACAGTACCTAAATCATGACCCCGTTCTACAAACCCCACGACGGCTGGGCTGCCGACTTCATCCCGCTGTATGCCCAAGGCGCATTTCACCTGTTCTATCTCAAAGACTACCGCGACCCGGCCACGCATGGCGAAGGCACGCCGTGGTTTCACCTCAGCACCACCGACTTCGTCCACTTCGAAGATCACGGCGAGGCGTTGGCGCGCGGCGCCGCCGATGCGCAGGATCTATTTGTCTTCACCGGCTCGGCCATACACGCCCTCGGCCAGTACCACATCTTCTACACCGGCCACAACCCACACCTGCGCGCCCAGGGCAAGCCCGAGCAGGCCGTGATGCACGCGGTGAGCGATGATCTGGTGACGTGGCGCAAAGTGCCCGAGGACACCTTCTTCGCGCCCGCCGGCAAAGATGATCTCTATGAGCCGCACGACTGGCGCGACCCGTTTGTGTTCTTCGATGCGGCGACAAACGAATACGGCATGTTGCTGGCCGCGCGGCTGAAAACCGGACCCTCGCGCCGGCGTGGTTGCACGGCCCTGTGCACCTCAAAAGACCTGAAAACGTGGACGGTGCGCGACTCGTTCTGGACGCCGGGTTTGTATTTCACCCACGAGTGCCCCGACCTGTTTCAAATGGGCGAGTGGTGGTATCTGGTCTTCTCCGAATTCTCCGAGCGCTGCGTCACGCGCTATCGCATGAGCCGCTCGCCGGCCGGCCCGTGGCTCACCCCGCCCGATGACACATTTGATGGCCGTGCCTACTACGCCGCCAAAACGGCATCGGACGGCACACCATCGGATGGCACACGCCGTTTTGTATTCGGCTGGAATCCCACCCGCATCGGCGAAAAGGATGACGGCGCGTGGCAGTGGGGCGGCAACCTTGTGGTGCATGAACTGGTGCAGCACGCCGATGGCACATTGGCCGTCCAAGTGCCGGACTCGGTGGACGCGATCTATTCGCAGCGCACGCCCGTATCATTTATGCCGGCATTGGGTGACTGCACCGTGGATGGATCATCTGCCCATCTCAATGCCACTGGCGCAGCAACTGCGGGCGCAGCAACTGCGGGCGCAGCAACTGTGGGCGCATTTGCGTGCGCCACAGCCGGCTCCATGCCAGAGCGGTTCAAGATCGAGGCGACGCTGTCATTCAGCGAAGGCACGCAAAGCTTTGGGGTGATGTTGCGGGCCGATGACGCGCTCGAAGCCGCCTACTACCTGCGCTTCGAGCCCCATCAACAACGCATGGTGTTCGATGCGTGGCCGCGACCCGGCGACAGGCCCTATTGGCCCGAGTTGGAGCGGCCACTGGCGCTGGCCGCCGGGCAACCCATCCCGCTCAAGATCTACATCGAGGGCAGCGTGTGCGAGATCTATGTCAACGACACCGTGGCGATGAGCACGCGGCTCTACAACTTGAAGGCCGGGCAGTGGGGGGTATTCGCGAGCGAAGGGTCGGCCGTGTGTGAGCGAGCCGCCATTTTGTTGCCCACCTGAGAAGACATTTTCACCACAAAGACACGAGGGAGAAATACGAATTTCAAAAAAAACATCCTCGGTTCAAAATAGAAGCCGGCATGTTAAACTTCGTTTTACATCATGCTAAAAACGATCACCAAAATCGGCAACTCCAATGGCATCATCTTTGATGCCGCGCTGCTGGAGTTGGCCCACCTGAAACCCGGCGATGCCGTGAATGTCGAGGTGCACGAGGGCGGCACCATCACCCTCACCCCGATTCGCTCGCGCCAGTTGCCTGCTGCCGAGGCCGTGTCCAAGACCATTGACGGCGTCATGAAGGACTACGCCAGGACGATGAAGAAGCTGGCATGAGCGAGCCCGCGCAAGCCGGGCCCGGGCCTACGCCTAACGACTGTGTTCATCTCACGGTCGAGATCATGCAGGAGATTCATGCCAGGGCGATTGCGCGCTTTGGCGGGTCGGATGGCTTGCACGATCTGGCGCTGCTGGAATCGGCCGTGGCCGCACCGCAAGCCGGCATGGGTGGGCAATCGTTCTTTGCCGACATGGCCGAAGTGGCCGCAGCGTATCTGTTCTACCTGTGCCGCAATCACCCCTTTGTCGATGGCAACAAGCGCACGGCACTGGCCGCGTGCCTTGTTTTCCTGCGTCTCAATGGCATCGTGCCCAGCCCCGACGGACCGGCGTGGGAGCGGCTGACGATGGCCGTGGCCTCCAGCGCCTTGAACCGCGAGGAGACGACGGCGCAGTTGCGGTTGCTATTGGACTCGTAATCAAGCGAAACAGAGCTTTGAGCTTTCGGAAAAGCTCAAAGCTCCTCACTCCAACGGCAGCAATTGACTCAGTCCTGTCACACAAAAATAGCCGGAGGCATTGCCTCCGGCTATTTCAATTACGCGCATTCATACGCGTTCAAACGAGTTCGATCTTTTTTTGAACCTTATAGTGCGTCTGGATTCTTCGGCTTGCTCTCACTCGCAGCGGGTGCAGTCGGCTCCTGAGTTGCGCCGTCAGCTTGAGGCGGCACACCGCTGTTGCCCTGCCCAGGCCCACCCCAAGGACCACGCTGATTCCACGGCCCGGTCTGCGAACCGTTCTGCGAACCGCTCTGTGACCCGTTCCACGGCCCGTTCCACGGACCACGCCCCATCATGCCACCTGGAAAGCTACGGCCCCGGAAGAACACCCGGCGCACCAGCATCAGGATGAAGCCGATGAACAAGACCGTGCCGATCAGCCGCAAGATGCCGCCGAAGAAGCCAAAGCCACCCGCACCGCGCTGCCAGTCAGGGCCGGCCACCTGTGGGCTCGGGCGATACGTCTCGAACTGCTGTGGGGCCGGCTGCACCTCGTTCTGCGCGTATTGCTGCACATTGGGCACCTGACGCGGGGTGTAGCTTTGCACGCCGTAGTCGGCGCGGGCCGAGCCCGCCATCGTGCCGGCAGCATAGGCCGCGTTACCGATGCCGATGGCGGTCAAAAACACCACGCCGGCCGCGGCAATTGCTACAAACTTTTTTCGTCCTTGAGTCATATCGTTTAAGTTATTCATGTTGTTCACACTCTTGAAGTTAAGTGTGTTCAATCTTGTGCACAGAGTGTGAATGCGGCGTGGAGAGATTGAGAACTCGTTGAAAATTGCCGAGAGCATTACTCGGCAATTACCTTTCTAGCCTAAACTTCGCAACATGAACGAATGGCTTGATCCACTCCACCCGCGCTGGGATCGCAATCTGTCACGCTATCCCGACCCTTGCATCGAAGTGCATGACAAACGGTTTAAAAAATATCTCATGGGCAACACGGCCGTCGAGCGCCTGTGGACGGGTGCGCGTTGGACGGAAGGGCCGGTCTGGTTCGGCGATGCGCACTGCCTGCTGTTCAGTGATATTCCCAACAATCGCGTGATGCGCTGGGATGAGCTATCGGGCCAGGTCACGCTCTATCGTCAGCCGTCCAACTACAGCAACGGCAACACCCGCGATCGACAGGGCCGGCTCATCACCTGCGAACACGGCACCCGCCGCGTCACGCGCACCGAATTCGATGGCACGCTGACGGTGCTGATCGACCACTTCGAGGGCAAACGATTGAACGCGCCCAACGATGTCGTGGTGGCCAGCGACGGCGCGATTTGGTTCACCGATCCTGGCTACGGCATTTTGCTCAACTACGAAGGCTACAAGGCTGAGTTTGAGCTGCCCACCCATGTCTATCGCCTCGATCCGGTCACCGGCCAGGCCACGGTGGTGGCCGATGATTTCCACAAACCCAATGGGCTGTGCTTTTCACCCGACGAAAAACGCCTCTACATTGTGGACACCGGCGTGACCCACGATGACAACGCGCCCTCGCACATTCGGGTGTTCGATGTGGTGGATGATGTTGGTGGCGTCGGTGGCAAGACATTACGCAACGGCCGCGAGTTCATCAACATGAAGCCCGGGTTTGCCGATGGCATCCGTTGCGACCGCGACGGCAATCTATGGAGCAGCAGCGGCTGGGGCGATGCCAACCAGAATGGCGTGATCGTGCTTACGCCGGAGGGCGAGCTGATCGGCCAGATCCATCTGCCTGAGCCATGTGCCAATTTATGCTTTGGTGGACGAAGCAAAAACCGCCTGTTGATGACCGCCAGCCAGTCGCTCTACTCGGTCTACATCGAAGCGCAAGGGGCGCAAACGCCGTAAGTCAAGAGTCTTGACTCAAGATATTCTCGACCCGCCCCCCCGCCGCTTCACGCCTTCCTCGGCATCCTTCGGCACCAGCCCATACGTCTTGAGTTGATCCTTCAACACGGCCTTGTCGGTCGGCGCGTAGATGCGGCGGGTGGTCTCGGGGGAGGCGTGGCCGAGGTAGGCCTGCACCATGTCCAGCGGCATGCCCTCGTTTAGCAACTGTTGGCCGCGATAGTGCCTGAACTTGTGCGGCGAGGCATCCGCAATGCCCAGCGCAAAGGCGGCCCGCTTCACAATTGCCCAGCCCGACACACGCGTGAGCGGCCGGCCCAACCCGCGCCGATGCGAGATAAACAGGGCGGGGTAGGGGTCGGCGCCGCGCGCACGGCAATAGGCTTGAATCGCTGTCATCGCTTCGGAGGTGAGCAGCAGGTCGCGATCCTTGTTGCCTTTGCCTTTCACCAGCGCCTCATCCCAACGGCCATCGTCCACCTGCTCGCGCGTTACCTTCAACACCTCGCTCACCCGGCCGCCGGTGGCATACAGCGTGTGCATGAAGGCGCGGTTGCGCAAGAGCTCCTGGTGCAGCCGGGCGGCATCGGGTTGATCGGGGTCGGGCGGCTCAAGTTCATCGTAGTAGGCGATGAGGCGCGAGAGCTGGGCCGGCACCGTTGGCCTTGCGTAGGGTGGAGCGCCGCGCCGCGAACGCAGGCTGCGCAGCTTGGACTCGGCCTTGCCCACATCCATCTCATCGAGTTGATCTTCGGCAATGAGATAGTCCACAAAGCGCCGCAGCGCCGCCACGTAGAGCCGGCGCGTCGTCTCGGCATAAGCTTTGCGAGGGTGGGGGCGGGGGGTGCGTTTGCCGGTGTGCCCTTTGGGTTGATACGTGTGCGTGGCCAGCCAGCGATCAAAGGCGCGCAACACGTTGTCGTCAATGGGGATCTTAGTGGCGAGGAAAGCCTTGAGCGCCGTGCGATAGGCGTTGCGGGTGTTGGCATCGTCCTCGTCGCTGAGTGTGGCCAGAAAGGTCTCGACTTCAGTTTGCGTCACCTGCACGCGGCTATTGTCATCGCGGCCGATGGATACGCAATAGGCGCGATTGGGGCAGGGCATTCGCTTCTTGCATTAAGATCGGAATATCCTTCAACTTCGGTTGAAAGAAGCCGCCCAGCTTTAGCTGGCGGAGTCGTCACCTTCGTCACAGGCGAGATCATCATGTGCAGAAGTATCAAGACCCTCTACAACTTTGAACCCCCGGCCACCGAACTCGAAATTCAAGCCGCGGCGCTGCAATTTGTCCGCAAACTCAGCGGCTTCAATAAGCCGTCGAAGGCCAACGAAGCGGCGTTCAATGCGGCCGTGGATGAGGTGGCTCAGGCGGCCAGTCGGCTACTCAGTTCGCTTGAGACTGTGGCTCCACCGAAGGACCGTGCCGGGGAAGCAGTGAAAGCCAGAGCGCGTTCGGCACAACGATTTGCAACCCCCATGCGAATCTCTGCCTGAGATCAGGGTCGTGTGGCTCCTCTACGCAAAAAGCCCTCGCATGTGTTGCGAGGGCTTAAATTTAGCCAGGCTTTAGCGGCCCGTGTGGGTTACATTGCCGGATGAATTTCGTAGACGGAAACTTGCCCATCTCCAGCAAAACGGGGCAGCCCTTGGTCATCTCCACGGCAGCCGCGAGTGTGTCGGCCTTGAGAATCGAGTAGCCGGTTGCGGGTGTGCCCACCGCACCATCACCCACCTTGCCGCCGGCTGAGACGTGCTTGGCTGCCGGCGTAAACGGGTTGCCGCCATCGACCACGGCCGGGCCGAGCTGGGTGAACCACGCGCCCCACGCCTGCATCGTGGCCGCTTGCTCGGCCGGGGTTGCGGCCATGCCGCCGCCGCTGTAAATCAATACGAAATTTGCCATGTTGTCTTGTCCTCCAGTTGCTATGACTTGGGTAGCCGTCCGGCTTAAAGCCGGTGGCTACCCATTCGTTGTAGAGACAGGCGATATCCTGTTTCTACAGTAATGACGAACAAGCATGCGCCAAATCGACAGTGGCACGACTCAGGCTTTAGACGGGTGGACCGCCAATAAACTATGAAGTCTTTGAAAGTCGCTGGATCCATCTATATTAACACAACTATCATTGTGTCAATATAGATGGAGACTTCAATTACTAGAAATGCCAGACCAGCTTGGTGCCTGCACAGCCAGAGCCAGCCGCGTTCCAAGATGAAATTCGGGGCAAAGTCACGGCCATGAACAAAAGCTTTGGCGAACTTGTTTGATTGATAGCCTAGGTGAAATCCTGTCCATGTCTGGCCTTCTCAGCCAGCCAAACCTCCACCTGTTCACGCCGAAAGCGGAGCGTTCGTCCGTTTTGGCCCAGGCGCACCACCGGCAGTTCCCCCCGCTCCACCATCTTGTACACCGTTCCCGGCTTCACGCACAAAAACGTTGCCAGCTGCTTCACAGTCCAGAGGGGTGACAGGGATCCCTCGGCATAAACAGCCGGGATAGAGGATGTTGCAAGGCCGGTATTTTCCATAGGCTGATGCAGACGAACACTGCGCTCATTACTACTGTGGGTGTGTGCTGTGCGTTTTCCCGCGCTCTTTTCCCTTTTTTTGCTTTTTTGCCGTTTTCTTTTGGGTCGATACCGAAAACGCTCTACGCGAGGAAAGGGGATGGCCTACTGGCTGCGCCAAATGCCGCTCACGGCTGGCCTATGCCCGGTTGTTGAATCTTTGAATCCGGGGTTCCAATCTTGCTCAAACTGAACTTGACGGGACGGCGGGTGCGGCCCGGGTTTTTGGGGTCCAACACCTGTTGGCTGCGAGCCAGCCAGCCGATCACCCGCGTCTGCGGGTCCACTTCACCGATCAAGGCCACGTCACCCAGATCGAGCCGGGCATACAGCGGCTGCGGCAAATCCCAGTCAGCGGCCAGACAGCACACCAATGTAATTTCGCGCCTGGTCAGTAACGGCTGCATCATCAGCTCAAACCAGATTTCCTTGCCGTCCATCCACACCAGATCTGCATCCAGCAAACGTGGCCCCGGGGTTTCATTGAGCGCCCCACCCGTTGCCGACCGGTACGGATCGCCCCGCACCCCGCCCGGCACCTCGGCCGGCTCTACCGGCTGGCCCAAATAGGTGTCGAGCACATCGGAGGTGTTCAGGCAAATGGCAATCATGGATGTGTGGTCAGACGTGCCGGCTTCTCGTGTGTGTTCAGTGTTCATCATGGTTTCACTCATCCAGCAAACGCCGTTGCAGTTGGGTCAACTTGTTGTAGATGGTCTTGGGTTTCAGCTGAATATATTCGGCAATCTGCTCTGGCCGCTTGCCCTTCAGCCTCAATTCCAGGATGGTCTGGTCCTCCAGCGACAGGGCCGCGATGCGGCGCTGAAAATCGATGGAGTCGTCCCACAAGTGTGGGCTGCTCTCGAAGGATTGGGCCGCCATCGCCCACATCAACGAATCGTCTTCGTGGCAGACTTCACTGCGCAGTGCCCCGGCGTGTGCGGCATAAATCTTACCCCGCCGCCAGGCCCATACGCAGTCGTGCACAATCTCGGTCAGCCAGTCGCGCAGGGATAAATCAAAGGGATAGGCATCCACCTGACCCAGGCTGAGCATAAATGCCGAGGCCAGAATTTCGAGTCGTGCATCGCCGAGCGCCCTGGGTCCCTTTTCAGGATAGTGCTCATCCAGGATGGCTTCCAAAACAGCATTCACATCGTTGTGTCGGCCGGTGTGTTGCCAGGTGCGCCAGATGTCGTGTTCGGTGGTGTAACACGAAAAAATCGTCTGGGCATAGTGCCACAACCAGAGCTTTGGTTCCACGATGCCGAGCTGCGACAGCTTGCCGCTGACCCGGCGCAAGGCAACATTACGGAGCAAAATGCAGCGAATGAGGTCCGTATCTCTGGGCGTGATGTGTGGATGACAGGCCGCGAGTGCGTGCGCGACAAACTGGCGCGTGACAATGCAATAGAGCGTCCGTCGATCAAACCGCTGAAGGCGTGAGCGCATATTTCCCCCCCTTATTCATCGCACCGGCAAATGGAGCCCCGTGCAATTTCTTTCCCCACCTACATTTTTACTCAACCTTCAAAAATGCGCCATCCGGGTTAATAAATATGGCTAGCCCCAAATGGATTGGTTCTAGTGAAAAGTGACCGGTGTGTAACTGCCCAATCAGTCAGGTAGCGAATGTCAATGCTGTCCAAAAGAATCAGGGTCTGGGCAATACCCCTAACTGAATGAGATTTCGGTCGGCAACACGATGAAGTCGCCCATGGGTATCAGGGTTAATCCATCACTGACGCCAAGCCGCTGGCCTGTAGTGTAGTCATACATTCCCACCCGCAGCCGATAGCGATGGCCTGGACTCGGCGACGGCATTTGCACCATCCACTCATCCGCCACGATATCTTCCGGAGCCCAATCCAGGGGCAGAAAGCCTTTGCTCGCGCCCGGCACCGCATCGTGTTGCGCAATCGTCTGGCCCTCCGCATCCAGCACATGCACAAACACCGAATAATTGGCGCGCGGCTGTGCCACAGATTGCCAATATAAACGCACTCGCAAGTGCCGGCTTCTCGGCAGAGGTTGTATTTCGTAGGCGCGCAATGCAAATTGCCCATCGAATACGGCTGTGGTTTGCTGCGGCATCAGCCACAACTGGTGCTTGGGCAGCGGAATGCGAGGATAGGCTGGCGCAATGATGAACAGCAACACCCACACCGCAGCGCCGGCAAACGTTGCCGCAATCGCCGACGAGGCCAACGCTCGCGCCGCAGCGGGGATCAGGCTCATCCAGCCCCACGCCACGATCAGCATGGCCGGAGCGATGATGGGAAATAGATAGCGCCCCTGGGTCATGGTGGTGAATAAATTATTTTCACGCAGCAACAGCACTTCCTGCATCGCAATTGCAATCAGGCTCAGTAGCAAGGCGGCCTTCTGCACAAAGGTCAGACTGGTGCGCCGACGCCACAGGAAGATGAGGGCCAGCAGCGCGCCCACCAACACGAACACCCAGGCCACGGTATAGGGCGTGCGTTGCGGCACGCCGACGGTGAGCCAGCCAAATGCGCCCCAGAACGACCAGTTTTGAATATTCAATACGTTCAGGTAGCCATCGACATTCAGCGGCAACGCGCGCATGGCAGCGCTATAACGCTGCTCGTGCACGGCCGTGCCCAACAGCTCGCCATACAAGACGGCATTGCGCACAAACCACCAGCCGGCCAATATCACCAGCGGCACGCCCACCCACACCATGTGCATCACCCACAGCCGGGCCGATCTATGCTGGACAAGGCTAAAGAGGGTGGCAATGCCCACCACACTTACAAACAGGACCCCATTAATTTTGGACAGTGTGGCAATGGCCAGCAGCACTCCCAACCCCACCCAGCGGGTGGCCTGGTCTGGTTGTTGCAGCGCACGTAATGTTTGCCACAGAATCAGGGTGGCGGCCAGAATCAACAGGTTGTCGTTCATGGCCGCGGCGCTGATGAACACAAACTGCGGGTTAAATCCCACCAGCGCACCGGCCAGCAATCCCACCCATCTTTGAGCGGGAAAGAGCAGCCAGCCGATGCGCATGGTGAAACACACCGTGCCGATGGCCATGAGCGCGGATAACCAGCGCATCAGGTGCAGTGCCAGTGAATAGCCCTGATACGGGAAGGTCTCGGCCGTGCCATGCCGGCCTGCGTTGGCAGCCGTGCCGCCGTTGCCCGCCCACACAAAATCGTGGTTGGGTCGGAAGCGGCCACTTGTATTGTTCAAATCCACCGGCGCAATGACGAGTGCGGCCAACAGGTAATACAAGGGGGGATGGTGCGAGGTATCGATCGGCGAACGGTCGAGCTGATTGGGCAGCGTGCGAGTCTCGCGCAGATGCACGGCGTAGCTAAAATGGCCGGGCTCGTCGGGTGCCTCCCAGACCGGCACAATCACGCTGTAGGCAAACACCAATACCGCAAACCCCAGCAGGATGATCGCAAATGCGCGCCGGTGCAGCGATGTGGGGGCGTAAGCGTCTGTTGGGCTTGCACGGTTGAGCGGCAAGCGGATCATGTTAGATCTCCCTCGCGCCCATGTCTTTGGCCGCAGCGGGTGTCGGGCTATCTGCACCAATCGCGCTGGTCAGGCTGGGTGAAGCCATTTGCAGATGTTCCTTGCGCACCACCAGTTTCATCCACAGCCAAAGCACATCCACACCCGTGCGCCACACCCGGCGAAAGTTGAAGAATTGCGAGCGGCCGTAGGCGCGATGGTAATGGTTCACCGGCACCTCGACAAAGCGGCATCCCAGGTCCTGGAACTTCTTCACCATCTCAAGACAGATGGTGCCGGATCGCGATTCGAGCTGCACCTTCGAAAATAACTCGCGCTGAATCAGCCGAAAATCGCAATCCACATCGCGCAGCTTGAAGCCAAACATCAACCGCACCACGTGGTGATACACCCGGCCGATCACGGTGCGATACGCCGGGTCGGATCGAGAGATTTTGTAGCCGTTAACCACTTGGACCGATCGGCCGGCCTCGACCTCGGCCGACCACGCATCGGCCAGACGCGTCATTTCGCGCGCGTCATATTGCGCATCGCCGTCGGTGTAAAACACCCACTCTTTCTCGGCGGCCATAAACCCCGTGCGCAGTGCGCCGCCATAGCCACGGTTCTGAGGGTGATGAATGACGCGCAAGTGCCGGGGATATAGGCGCGCCAGTTCGTCGAGCACCTCGGCCGTGTGGTCGCGGCTGCCATCGTTCACCACCACCACCTCATAGTCATCGGTGATCAACGGCAGGGTGCGCATGGCACAGATCACCATGCTGGGAATGGTGCCGGCATCGTTATAGGCGGGAAAAACAGTGGTAACGCTGGGTAATTTCATGGTTGGGGATTTAGACGTCGGGTTTGCTGGCCAGCGCCATTACGCTCAGGCCGAATGGAAGATTCGAACGCCGTAGTAGTTTAGCTTCAAATGCAAGGACTTGGGTTAACAAACGGTTCACCCATGGGCTGGGCAATTCTGTATCGGATGCGCTGGCCGAAGGCATGACCCGTTCCAACATGCGCTTGGCCGCGGCCACCGGAAACAGCAATGTATTGGCATAGCTCACTCGCACCGGCTTCAATCCGGCCTGGGTCAGTTGCGCAATGAGTTCGGGCGCGGTGTAGCGATGCTGGGTGCTCCACGCATCATCGTGATGGCCGCGCAACCAGTCGTAGGCGGCCGTGCGCACATACAGCCAGCCGCCCGGCTTCAACACCCGCGCAAACTCGCCCAGGGCCTGCGCGCTTTGCGCCGGGGTCAGCATCACCAACACATCGGCCGAAAACACCCCATCGAAACTGCCCGATGCAAAAGGCAGTTGGGTAATCGAGGCCTGACCCAATGGATACGTGCCGCGCCGCGCCGCCAGTTGCAAGGCCTGTGGTGCCAGATCCACCGCCGTCAGCGCTCCATAATTTTCCAGGGCAATCAGGTTGGCGCCGGTGCCACACCCGGCATCCAGGATGCGCTGTCCGGTGCGATGTGTCCGCCGCGGCCCCAGCCACGCCGATACAATCTCGCGCATGCCCACATACCACCACATCGTGTCCTCGACGGAGAACATGCGTTCGTATTCCTGTACATCCATGGTTGGGTTGCTGGTAGTTGGTTGCTAGTTGCTGGTGGTCAGTAATTGCGAAGCAGCAACTAGCAACCAACTACCAGCAACCTGCCACTCAGTGCCTTTGCTCGAAATAGTGTTGAACCGCAGCGGCCACACGCTCCACCTGCGCATCGGTCAGTTGTGGATACGCCGGCAACGACAACACCTCGCGCGCGGCCTTCTCACTGTGCGGCAGACGGCCGCGCACATGCTGGGCATACGCCGGCTGCAAATGCACTGGCGCGGGGTAGTGAATGGCCGTGGCTATGTGTTGCCGCTTGAGATCGGCTGCGAGCCGATCTCGTTCTGCGCTGCGAATGACGAACTGATGATATACGTGCGTGCAACCCG
>Ga0105044_10002705_pt1 | contig 24315 bp, 22 predicted proteins | sample MAT01_FD_78092 | JGI IMG/M metagenome (GOLD analysis project Ga0105044, IMG submission 78092) | Freshwater microbial communities from Lake Fryxell liftoff mats and glacier meltwater in Antarctica - MAT-01 | ecosystem: Environmental > Aquatic > Freshwater > Ice > Liftoff microbial mat | place...
CTCGGCAGGGGCCAAGGTCGCCGCTGTCGTACTGGGGGAGGCTGACGTCTACCCGCACGCCGGCGGGCAGTACGAATGGGATTCGTGTGCTCCCGTCGCGGTCGCGGCGGCGGCCGGCCTGGTCGCCACCAGGATCGACGGCAGCCCGCTCGTCTACAACAACCCGGACCCGTACCTACCCGACCTGCTGGTGTGCCACCCTGTGTTGGCATCGCAGGTCCGGAGCATCCTCGATGCTTGGCTGGCGGGGCCAGATTCCTGACAACGTTGGTCGGCTATAGCCGCAGCGTCCTACGCTGATGCTCCCCGATTGGCTTGCGTCGCCCTGGACGCAGCCGATGGGTACCCGAGTCCACGATCTCTGCAGAGCGAGCGCATGATCACTACCTACGAGCTGTCCCACCTCCGGGTGCTCGAAGCCGAATCGATCCACGTCATGCGCGAGGTGGCTGCCGAGTTCGAGCGGCCCGTCCTGCTGTTCAGCGGCGGCAAGGACTCCATCGTCATGCTCCACCTGGCCGCCAAGGCCTTCTGGCCGGCCCGCATCCCCTTTCCCGTCATGCACATCGACACGGGCCACAACTTCGCCGAGGTCATCGAGTTCCGTGATCGACGAGTGCAGGAACTGGGCGTGAAGCTGGTGGTCGCGTCGGTTCAAGATGCCATCGACAGCGGACGCGTGGTCGAGGAGAAGGGGCCGCGCGCCAGCCGGAACCGGCTCCAGACGGCGGCCCTGCTCGATGGCATCGAGGAGCACCGCTTCGATGCCGCCTTCGGCGGTGCCCGCCGCGATGAGGAGAAGGCCCGAGCCAAGGAGCGGGTGTACAGCTTTCGCGACGAGTTCGGGCAGTGGGATCCCAAGAACCAGCGCCCGGAGCTGTGGAACCTCTACAACGGCCGCCATCACGGGGGCGAGCACATCCGGGTCTTCCCGCTGAGCAACTGGACCGAGCTCGACATCTGGCAGTACATCGCCGCCGAGGGCATCGACATCCCCAGCATCTATTACGCCCACGAGCGCGAGGTGTTCCGGCGCGACGGCATGCTGCTGGCGGTCTCGGACCTCCTCCAGCCGGGTGTGGGCGAGGAGCCCTTCGTGGCCACCGTGCGCTACCGCACCGTCGGCGACGCCACCATCACCGGAGCGGTCGAGTCCGATGCGGCCACGGTGGAGCAGGTGGTGGCCGAGGTTGCCGCCACGCGGGTCACCGAGCGTGGCGCCACCCGGGCCGATGATCGGGTCACCGAAGCCGCCATGGAAGACCGCAAGAAGGAGGGGTACTTCTAGTGTCCGAACTCCTTCGCTTCGCCACGGCCGGGTCAGTCGACGACGGCAAGTCCACCCTCATTGGTCGACTCTTGTACGACTCCAAGGCCATCTTCACCGACCAACTCGAAGCGGTCGAGAGGTCGTCGGAGGCCATGGGTGCTGGGCACACCAACCTGGCATTGCTGACCGACGGGTTGCGCGCCGAGCGCGAACAGGGCATCACCATCGATGTTGCCTACAGGTACTTCGCCACCCCCCGCCGCAAGTTCATCATCGCCGACACCCCCGGCCACATCCAGTACACGCGCAACATGGTCACCGGCGCGTCCACGGCGGACCTTGCGCTGGTGCTGGTCGATGCCCGCAAGGGCCTGGTCGAACAGTCACGCCGACATGCTTTCTTGGCCTCGCTCCTGCGTATCCCGCACCTGGTGCTGTGCGTCAACAAGATGGACCTCGTCGACTGGTCCGAGGATCGGTTCGAGGAGATCAAGGCCGAGTTCCGCAGCTTCGCCACCAAGCTCGACATCACGGACCTGTCCTTTGTGCCGGTCTCTGCCCTGCACGGCGACAACGTCGTCACCCGTTCGCTGAACTCCCCGTGGTACGAGGGTTCGTCGCTGCTGCACCACCTCGAGGAGGTGCACATCGCATCGGACCGAAACCTGATCGACGTCCGCTTCCCGGTCCAATACGTCATCCGCCCCCACTCCGAAGAGTTCCACGACTACCGCGGGTACGCCGGTACGGTTGCCGGTGGGGTCATGAAGCCGGGCGACCCGGTCGTGGTGCTGCCCTCAGGGTTCACCTCCACCATTGCCAGCATCGAGACCTCCGACGGCCCGCTCACCGAGGCGTACGCGCCGCAGGCCGTCACCGTTCGCCTGACCGACGAGATCGACATCAGTCGAGGCGACATGATCTGCCGCCCCAAGAACCGTCCGTCGTCGGGCCAAGACATCGACGCCATGATCTGCTGGATGGATGAAACCAAGGTCCTGCAGGCACGCGACAAGCTCGTCATCAAGCACACCACCCGCACCGCCCGGGCCCTGGTGAAAGCCGTCCAGTACCGCCTCGACGTGAACACGCTGCACCGCGAGGACGACGCCGGTCAGCTGGCACTGAACGAGATCGGTCGTGTGCAACTGCGCACGACCCAGCCGCTCTTCTACGACGAGTACCGCCGCAACCGCACCACCGGTTCGTTCATCCTGATCGACGAGGCCCGCAACACGACCGTGGGGGCCGGGATGATCCTCGGGCCGGCGAACTCGGATTCGTGACGTGAGCACCAACGTCACGTGGCACGAGGGAGAGGTCGAGCCGGGGGATCGCCCCACGCGCGGGGCCACAGTGTGGCTGACCGGGTTGTCGGGCTCGGGAAAGTCCACCGTCGCGGTAGTGCTCGAGCGCCTGCTCGTGGCTGAGGGGCGACCGGCGTACCGCCTCGATGGCGACAACCTCCGCCTCGGCCTCAACGCGGACCTGGGGTTCTCGGCGGCGGACCGAGACGAGAACGTCCGGCGCGCCGGCGAGGTGGCCCGGTTGCTGGCCGATGCCGGCGTGGTGGCCATCGTGCCATTGATCAGCCCCTACCGAGCCGGACGCGAGCGAGCGCGAGCGGTGCACGTCGATGCGGGGGTGCCATTCGTCGAGGTGTTCGTCGACACGCCGATCGAGGTGTGCGAGTTGCGTGACCCGAAGGGCCTCTATGCCAAGGCCCGGGCTGGTGAGATCACCGGCTTCACCGGCATCGACGACCCGTACGAGGCGCCCGATGCGCCGGAACTGACGCTGACGCCGGCCGACGGAGACCCCGAGGCCCAGGCCACCGCAATCGCCGACATTCTGCGGTGACCCGACACCAAGGTGGTGGGTGACCGCTCGGTCCTAAGCGCCGGCCATGTCGGGAGTTGGGGTTCTCTCGTCGCGGTCCTTGTTGCCGAGCAGGCTCGGATCGACAAGGCCGCGAGTCACCCACCCGTGATGCTCGGCCCACACCATGATCGGCGGGAGGGCAACGAGCGCAGAGGTGAGGGCAACGGTGACGTTCATGGCCACGATGATCCCGAAATCGCGCAGGAGCGGGAGCGAGGAGGTGGCGATGACCCCCACGCCCACGATACCGGTGAGGGCCGACACGATGAAGGCTCGCCCGGTGCGGGCTGCGGCCACGTCGGCCGCCGCCTGCGGCGACAGGCCGCGGCGGCGCTCTTCGACGAATCGCAGCAGGATCAGCGAGGTGAACTCCGTGCAGATGGCGATCACCAGCGGCCCGCCGACTGCGGTCATCGGGCTGAGCTTCAGGTCGAACCCGTAGGCCACGAGCGACGCTGCGCCGGTCGCGATCAACACCGGCACCATCGACAGCAGTGATCGGATCAGGCTGCGCAGTCGGATGGTCAGGAAGGTAAACACGAAGAAGATGGAGAGGTAGGTCAAGAGGACTCGGTTGGACTCGAGGTTCTCGACCAGGCCCACGCCAACCACGGCCAAGCCCGAAGGGGTTGCACGGATTCCCTCGGGCGGCTCGGTGTTCTCGCGGATGTCCTTGACCAGCTCGGTGCGTTCGTTCAGGGACCCAGGGCGGGTGGTGAACAGCAGGTTCAATGCGGGATCGCCCTGGCTCACGGCGAAGCGCTGGACGGCCTCGGGCGCGGCGTCGTACACGGCCCGCACCTGTTCGCCGGTGGGCGGAAGGTCAGATGCTCCCTCGAGTTCGGTGAGAAAGCTGATGGGGGTGAAGATGCTCGACGCCCGAACGAATTGGTCCGGGTTTTCCTCCAACTGCTTGTTGGTGAACTCGTGAACGAAGGCGGCGGTCTCGTCGGAGAAGAGATCGCCGCGATCCTGAGCCGTGAGGAAGATGCCGAGCTCGCTCGACGAGTCGACCTCCCGCTCCACCGTGGCGACGTCCTTACGGTTCTGCGAGTCCTGGTTGACCCACTGCACCGGGTCGGTCTGCAGCTCGAGTTCGCCCTCCACGGCCAAGCCGCCGACGAAGATCACGGTGCTGGCGATGACCAACGGGATAGCCGCCTTCGAGGGCACGCTCCCCAGCCACATGACGAAGCGTCCGAGCGCACCCTCTCGGTAGTCGCGGCCAGCAGTGGGGCTGCGGTACTCACGAGCGCCGAGGGCGGCCAGCGGGAAGAAGATGGAGCAGAGGCAGATGACGGCGATGCCGACGGCCAGAAGCAGGCCGAACGACCTGATCATCGGGACCTTGGCGAAGAAGAGCGCCGAGAACGCGAAGACGGCGTCGAAGGTCACGACCAGCAAGGCCGGTCCGAGGTTGCGGGCGGTCTCCTGGATCGGATGGTCGGCTCGGTCGATGATCACCTCCTCTTCCACGCGCGCGTGCATCTGGATCGCGTAGTCGATACCCACGCCCAGCATCACGGGAAGGCCAGCGATGGTCACCACCGACAGGGGGATCCCGAGGTAGCCGGCCAAACCGAACGCCCACGTGACGCCGATGAGGATCACGGCGAGGGGCAGTAGCCGCCATCGCACGTCGAACAGCACCAACAAGATCACGACCATGATGGCGAGGGCCAAGCCGCCGAGGCGCAAGATGCCGCCACGTAAGTAGTCGTTGATGTCCTTGAGCAAGACGGGAGCGCCGGTGACGGTGATCTCGGCGCCGTCGATTTGGCGGTCTGCCCAGGCGGCCTTGACCGCCACGGCACCTTCACCCTCGGCCTCGATGGAAGCGTTGCCCTTCAGCCGCACGATCATCTGCGCGTGCTCGGCGTCGGGGAAGAACGATTCCAGAGACTTGCGGATCTCACCGTCGTTTCCGGTCAGCAGGAACCGGACCCAGTCGGGGTTGGTGAGCACGCGATCTTCGGCCGGGACGGGCGTTTCGGAGCACGGTGAGCCATCGAGGGTTGCCCCGAGAAATCGACAGGCGGTGATGTTCTGGTCGCTTTGGCGGGCCGCCTGCTCGGTGGAGCCGTCCTCCTCACGGGCGATGGCCTGGCTGAGGATGGTGCCAGCGATGGTCTCGAGCGGGTTACCCGCCGCGGCGTCGGACCCCGGATCGGTGAACGGCCGTTGGATCAAGCTGTTCGAGAACTCAAGGGCCGTTAGGGGAGAGACGATCTCGGCAACGTTGGGGTTCTTGCGGATCTCCTCGGTGGCCTCGAGGATCGTGTCGCGATTCGACCCGGTGGTGAGGTCCACGACGTCGCTGCCCTCATCCATGGTGAAGAGGGTGATCATGATCTGGCCGCCGAAGAGCTCCTGGTACGCCCGGTTGTCGATTGCGACCTGGTCGTCCTTGTTCAGATAGCTGTCCTGGCCGGTGGCGAACTCGAGCTTGGTCAGGCCGAAGCCCATGATCAGCGTGACGAAGAGGCCGATGATCGAGACCAGGCCAGCTCGCTTGCCCAACTGCACGGCCAGCCCGGACCAGAACTTGTGCATGGGGGTCCTCCGGCGAGGTCAAGGGGAGAGAGCGGGCGACCTTACCCCCTAGGTGAACACCATGTGCCAGGCGTCACTCGGGGTTCGTGGTTGCGTCGGTGGCATCAGTAGCGTCGGCCGGGTGCCGCTCCCGATCCGCACCGTCCACCTGGTGGCCAAGACGCACCTCGACCTGGGGTTCACCGCCCTGGCGGACGAGGTCGAGTCGATGTACCTGTCCGACTACTTCCCCCGCGCCATCGCCACCGCGCAGGCCCTGCGGGAGCGAGGAGGGCCCGAGCAGTTGGTGTGGACCACGGGCTCATGGATCCTCGAACGAGCGCTCGCGGACCCCGACCTGGATCGCGCCGGAGCCGTTGCCGCGGCCGTGCGCGAGGGCACCTTGTCCTGGCACGCGCTGCCCCTGACCACCCACACCGAACTGATGGATGCCACGCTCGTTCGCTCCGGGTTGTCGGTGAGCCGCCGGCTAGACGACCGGTTTGGCATCGGGACCACTGCCGCCAAGATGACCGACGTCCCGGGCCACACGCGCGGCCTGGTGCCCCTGCTGGCCGAGGTGGGGGTCACGTTCCTGCACCTCGGGGTGAACCCGGCGTGGCCCATTCCTGAGGTGCCCGCCACGTTCCGATGGCGGGCTCCCGACGGTTCCGAGATCGTGGTGGCCTACCAGGCTGGCGGCTACGGCGGAGAGGTCGTGGTGCCCGGGTGCGATGAGGCTCTGGCGTTTCTCCACGCCGGCGACAACCTGGGGCCGCCCACGGCTGACGAGGTCGTCGCCGTCTTCGCCGAGGTGCGAGCACGCCACCCAACCGCTGAGGTTCGCGCCTCGACGCTCGACGCGTTCGCCCGGGCCCTCGAGCACTCCGGCGCCCGCTCGTCACTTCCTGTGGTCACCGCCGAGATCGGCGACCCCTGGTTGTTCGGTGCGGCCAGCGATCCGCAGAAGGTGGCGGCCTACCGGGCCGTGCTTCGCGAACGGTCGACTTCGGCGTTGCTCGCCCAAGAGGTTGCCGCAGCGGTGGACGAGCGCCTGCTGCTGGTCGCCGAGCACACCTGGGGCCTCGATCAGAAGGTCGTGCTTCGCGACGATCGCCGGTGGGCTGCCCAGGATCTGGCCCGGCTGCGCGCTGAGCCAGCGGGGCAGCGGTTCGAGTCCTCTTGGGCGGAACAGCGGGCCTATGTCGATGACGCGGCGCAGCTACTCGTTCCCGGCGCTGGCCAGATCAGCGACCGCGGGCTCCACATCTCACGGCGCGTCACCGGGTGGGCCTCGAGCGAGGGAACCGAGTTCCCGGTCGGGGAGGTGGTCCAGCTCGGTTCATGGGAGCTCCAACTCGATCCCGCCACCGGCGGCGCCATGCACCTCTTGGACACGGCGTCGGGCCGACGCATAGCGGAACCGATGAACCCGGTCGGGCTCGTTTCGCACCAGTCCTTCGACGAGGCGGACTACGAGTGCTTCTACGCAGGTCTGACCCCGACCGCCGCCGACGAGTGGTGGGCGCGGTGGGACAACACCAAGCCGGGCATCGACGCGTGTGGCGCCAGGTCGAGCCGGACGACCCCCACCCCCAGGCGATGGTTCGTCGTCGGCCCACCGGCATCGACCTCGCCCGTCGTCCTCGTCGAGCTGCGCTTCGACGCCGACGCGATCGACCTCGGTGCACCCCCGGTGGTCTGGCAGCGATGGTCCGCGTCGTCGCTCCATGGTGGCCTCGACCTCGAGGTGGCGTGGGCCGCCAAGCCCGCCACCCGCTTGCCCGAGGCCCTGTGGTACTCGTTCCAGCCCATCGTGGCCGAGCCGAACCTCTGGGAGATGGACAAGCTCGGGCAGCGCGTCTCGCCGCTCGACGTGGTCCGTGGTGGGGGCAGGTCGCTGCATGCCGTCGGGGAGGGGATGCACTACGACGGCCCCGACGGTTCTGTCACGATCGCCACGTTCGACGCGCCGCTCGTGGCGCCTGGAGCCCCGAACCTCCTCGACGCGGACCCGCCCATCCCCGACCTGGCCGGTGGCTGGCACGTCCTGCTCGCCGACAACTGCTGGGGCACGAACTTCCCGATGTGGATCGAAGGCCCGGCCTCGTTCTCGTTTCGCCTGCTGGTCAGCTAGGGCCTTTCTTCGGGGTCGATTTCGTGCCGGTGAGGCATGCAACCGACCCGAAGTTGGTCGATCGTGTCGGTCTAGGTCGCAAGATCGACCAAGATCCGCGTGATTGGGCAATGCGGGGTCGGTCAGCGGGCCGCGGGTCGGGGCGGCACCACCTCGCCGAGCGTCGCCATCACCACGTCCACGTCGCAGTCGCTCAATGCGAGGTGCATCGGGAGGGAGAGGGTGTGGGTCCAGTACTGCTCAGCGCCGGGAAGATCGAACTCGCCGCCGAAGACCGGGTGGTGGTCGTTCCGGCGGTAGTGCGCGCCGGTTCCGATGCCGCGCTGCTTCATGGCCTCGTGCACCAGGTCGCGATCTTCCACCACGACGGGAAACAGGTAGCGAGCGCTGGTTCGGTCGGATGGGATGGGGACCGCGACGATTCCTGGTGTCTTCGAGAGGTCACATTGGTACCTGTCGGCGATGGCCACGCGTCGGGCGTTCCCGGCATCGACGTGGGCGAGTTGCGCTAGGCCAAGCGCCGCGTTGAGGTCGTTCATGGCGTACTTGTGCCCGACCTCGGTCACCCCGTACGCCCAGTCGTAGCCGGTGGTGCCGTTGCGGGACCAGGTGGTGCGGTCGATACCCATCCAGCGCAGCCGCCGGGCACGAGCGGCGTCGGTTGCCGAGGGCAGGCACACCATGCCGCCATCGACTGTCGGCAGGTTTTTCGTGGCCTGGAACGAGAAGGCCACGGTGTTGCCGTGACCTCCGATCGGTCGCCCCTGGTAGGTGGAGCCGCACGCGTGGGCGGCGTCTTCGATCAGGGCCACGCCGGCCCGCTCTGCCACTGCACGGAGCTCAGTCAGGTCGCTCGGGCGGCCGCCGAGGTGGGTGGTGACGATCGCTCGCGTGCGGACCCCCACAGCGGCGAGCACCGAAGCTGGATCTAGGTTTCCGGTCAAGGGGTCGACGTCGGCGAAGACTGGCCGGCATCGCTCGTGCAAGATGACCTCGTTGGCTCCGACGAACGTGATGGGGCTCGTGATCACCTCGTCGCCGGACGCAAGGTCGAGCAACCGCAGGGCGAGGTGCAGCGCCGCGGTCCCAGAGGTGACGGCCACGGCATGGGCGGCGCCCACCCGTCTCGCGAACGCCTCTTCGAACTGCTCCACCACCGGGCCCGGGCCGGGCCAACCCGAACGCAGCACGGCGGCGGCAGCATCGATCGCATCCTCGGCGATGACGGGCCGGAACAGCGGGATCTGGTCGCGCATCATCGACGTTCCCGGTGGTGGGTGGTGAACATCGGGCCGTACGTGCCGGGAGCGACGTCCGGATAGCCGATCGAGACGGCGTGTTCGTCGTCGCTCAGCACATGGATCGAGCGTTGGTATCGGATCGGTGGCCGGCCACCGGGAACGGGCTCGCTGCCGTCGAGCACCAGCGATCGGGCCTCGTCGTTCCAGGTGCCGCGCTCGAGGGCGAAGAACGTCGACAGCGTGTGGACGGCGTAGGCGGCGTAGTCGCCACTGCTCGGGTCGAACGACAGGAGGAGCCGCAGCTGCTCCTCGCCGGCATCGTCGAAGGTGCGGCTCTCGAGGGTCCGCCCGCCAAGGATCCATCGGTTCTCGGTCCGTTGCTTGGAGCGCCGCAAGCCGTGGCCCACGAACGGCTCCCAGACGCTCTCGGTTTGCCAGTCGCCGATGAGTGGGTCGAGCAGGCGGCTCTGCGCGCTGTCTTCGGCTCCGGCCGTCAACCTGGCCAGCACCGTGTCGAGCTGCTCCGGGGTCGGACCTGTCCCTGCGTCCTGCCCCGCTTCGCTCACCAGCGTCTCCCACTGGGCGACCCCTGGTTGGTCACCCGGCCATGCGACGGTACCGGGTGGGGCAGATCAGTGCTCGAGGACCTTCTCCAGGAACTGTTGGAGGCGCGGCGTCGATGGGTTGCCCAGCACATCGTCGGGTGTCCCCTCCTCGCACACCACCCCTTGGTCCAGGAACACCACGTGGTCGGCCACCCGGCGGGCGAAGCCCATCTCGTGGGTCACCACCAGCATGGTCATCCCCTCCGATGCCAGCTGACGCATGACGTCGAGCACGTCGCCCACCAGTTCAGGATCGAGCGCCGAGGTGGCCTCGTCGAACAGCATCATCTTCGGGTTCATGGCCAGGGCGCGAGCGATGGCCACTCGCTGCTGTTGACCGCCCGACAGCTGCGACGGGTACTCGCTCGCCTTCTCCCGCAACCCCACCCGATCGAGCATTGCCAGGCCCACTTCGCCCGCCTCGGCCTCGGAACGGCCGAGGACCTTGCGCTGGGCCATGGTCACGTTGCCCAAGGCACTGAGGTGGGGGAACAGGTTGAACTGCTGGAACACCATCCCGATATCTCGTCGGACCAGGTCGAGGTCGCACTCCGGGTGGGTGATGTCGATGCCGTCGATGAGCACCTGTCCGCCCGTCGGCTCCTCGAGCCGGTTGACGCAGCGAAGCAGCGTCGACTTGCCCGAGCCCGATGCCCCGATGAGGCACACCACCTGGCGCGTGGCCACCGACAGGTCGATGCCCTTGAGCACCTCGTTGGCGCCGAAGCTCTTGCGCAGGGCACGCAACTCGATGGCGGGGGTGGCGCCCGAAGGAAGCAGGCTCATCGGCGGGCCTGATTTCGCTTCTCGAGCACGGCGACGAATCGAGTCAGCGGAATGGTGATCATGAGGTACATGACGCCGGCCACGATGAGCGGGGTGCCGTTGAAACTCTGGTTGAAGGCATCTCGTCCGAACTTGGTGAGCTCCACCGACGACGACGTAGCGCCGAGCCCCGCCAGCAGCGAAGTGTCCTTCAAGAGGAGCACGATCTCGTTGGTGAGCGGGGGAATGACCAGCCGGAACGCCTGGGGGATGACGATGATCCGAAGCGTCTGGGACTTCGACATGCCGAGGGACCGAGCGGCCTCGACCTGGCCCTTCGGCACGCCCTCGATGCCGGCGCGGATGGTTTCGGCAAGGTAGGCACCTGCCACCAGGGAGAGGGCGACGATGCCGGCACTCTCCACGCCGAGCACCTTGGGAAATCTGACTCCGAGCGCCGTGGGAGTGACGAACCCGACCAGGATGATCGTGAGCAGAGCCGGCAGTCCGCGGAAGATCTCGATGTAGATCGTGGCGAACCACCGGTAGGGGCGCAGCGAACTCATCTTCATGATGGCCATGAAGAGCCCGATGCTCACGCCACCCACGAACGCACCGAGCGTGTAGATGATCGTGTTCTTGGTGGCGATGGTGATGATCTCGGGGAAGAGCTCTCGGGCGCTCTTGCCATCGAAGTAGAGGCGGCCGATCTTCTCCCAGTCGCCGACTGCGATCACCACCGCCAGGATCACCAGCCCGGCCGCGTAGCTGATCCACCGGTTGCGCCGGGCGCGGCGCAGCTTGGCTCGTCCGGAGCGATACAGCTCGGGGAGGTCGCCCTCCCCGAGTTGGTTCGCCTGTGCGACAGCGGGGTCGCTCATGGACCTACTGCCGTCTCGGGCTCAGCTTCAGCCGGCGTTCGGGAAGTACTTCGCGAACAACTCGTCGTAGGTGCCCGAGTCGCGCACGGCGGCGAGTCCGTCGTTGAGAACCCCTTGGACCTCGGTGTTCTCCTTGGCGACCACGAACCCGTACTCCTCGCCCGTGGGAAGGGTGCTGACCACCTTGACGGTGTCATCCTTGTCGGCCCGATCGCTGTTGACCGGCAGGTCCTGGAGCACCGCAGCGATGTCGCCCGCATTGATGGCGGCAAAGAGGCCAGCGGCATCGGGGAAGGCCTTGACGGTGGCGCCGTCGGGTGTGTTCTCGTTGGCGAAGGACTCGCCAGTGGTCCCGGTCTGGACGCCGATGGTTTCACCAGCGAGGTCATCGAGGGTTGCCACGTCGGAGTCGGCCGGGACGAGCAGCGACTGGTCAGCATCGAAGTACGGGTCCGAGAACAAGCTGTTCTCTTGGCGCTCTTCGGTGATGGTCACCGCCGAGGCGACGACGTCGCAGTTGCCGGCATTGACCGATGCGAAGATCGTGTCGAAGTCCGAGTCGATGACGTCGAGGGTGGCGTTTTGATCCTCGGCGATGGCATCGAGCAGGTCGATGTCGAAACCGGTGTACTTCAGGCCTCGAGGGCCTTCGCCCTCGAACTCGAACGGCTCGTAGGGAATATCCGAACAGACCTTCCACACCGTCGCCTCGGCACTGGCATCGCTGCCAGTGTCGGTCGATGTGCCCTCGCTGTCGCTGCCGCTGTCGCTGTCGCTGCCGCACGCAGCAGCGCCAAAGATCAGCGCTCCGGCGAGACCGAGGGCGAGGAAGGGGTGCTTGCGGGGAATCGACACGGCATGGCTCCTTGGGGGACGACGGCGGGCACGGCCCGGAAGGAGGCATCGTAGGTGGACGGAAGATGTCGGCGCTGTAAACCCGGCCCGAAGGGGTCTGGCAGGCTGGGTAGATGCTCTCGCCCATCGTCGAGGAGTGGGACGCCGAACTGCGCAGCGGCGACCCACTCGAGTTCCCTGGCTACGCGGCTCGCGTGGCCGAGATGGCCTCGGAATCGGTTCGGACCGGGCTCGCCGAGGGGTTCGTCCTCATCGAGGGCGACTTCGATGTGGTGGGCGGGTCCATGGGGATCGTTCATGGCGAGAAGGTCGTCCGAGCGTTCGATCGAGCGACCGCCGCCCGTCTTCCCGTGGTCGCGGTGACCCGCTCGGGCGGCGCTCGGATGCAAGAGGGCATGCTCTCGCTGATCCAGATGTCGCGTACGGCGGCTGCGGCCTGTCGCCATCGCAACGCTGGCCTGCTCTCGATCGCCGTGCATCGTTCGCCCACGACCGGCGGCGTGTTCGCGTCCTATGGCTCGCTCACCGATCTGCGCATCGTCGAGGCGGGTGCCACCATCGGGTTCGCCGGTCCACGGGTCGTCGAACAGACCACAGGGAACTCGGTAGAGGGCACCTCGCACGCTGCGCACAACGCACTTGGCGCCGGCATCGTCGATGCCGTCGTGGCGCCCGACGAAGCGCTGCGGTGGGTACAGATCGCCCTCGGGGCCGAACAGCAGCCACTGCGGGTCTACCGCCCGCCCGTTCCCACCCGGCAGACGCCACCTCCGCCCGAGGGCACCGACCCGGCGTGGCAGGCGGTGCTGACCGCTCGGCAACTCGGTCGGCCAACGGGCATCCATGTGGCCGCAGCCACCACCACGTCGTGGACCGAACTGGGCGAGGGCACCGACCCGGCGATGCGGAGCGCGCTGGCCACCATCGATGGGCGCCGGGTCATCGTCGTGGTGATGGATCGCTACGCGGCGGGTGGCCGGCCCGGTCCCGCGGCCTACCGCCTCGCCTGTCGAGCCGTCGAACTGGCTGATCGTCTCGCCATCCCGGTGGTGACCTTTACCGACACGCCCGGGGCCGCCATGACCTCCGAGGCCGAGAACGGTGGCATCGCTCGCGCCATCGCCGAGACCCATGCCGCCATGGCGTCGCTCTCAGTTCCCACGGTGTCGGTGTGCGTGGGGGAGGGGGGCAGCGGGGGAGCACAGGCACTCTCGGGGACCGATCGCCTCCTCATCCAGCAGGGCGCCATCTTCTCGGTGATCGGTCCGGAGGGTGCCGCCGCCATCTTGGAGCGAGACGCGGGCGCCGCCCAGGTGGTGGCCCCGCTGCTCCGGCTGACGGCGGCGGACCTGGTCCGATTCGGCATCGCCGACGAGGTCGTCCCTGATGGCATCGATGCCACCGCATCAGCGGTCCTGGCGGCGTTGCGCCAGGCGAGGCCGGGCGATCGAGCCCTTCGGCTCGACGCTGCCACCGCGGCCTGGTTGCGCTGACGGCTGGCGCAGTATGGGGTTCTTGACCGAGCGGTCAAGTGTGGCACGATGACCGCCGTGGGCACTGCTAGCGCGAACGGAATCGAGCTCGAGTACGAGACGTTCGGCGATGCGTCGCACCCCACGATCGTGCTGGTCATGGGACTCGGGACGCAGATGATCGCGTGGGACGAGGGCATCTGCGCACTCCTCGTCGCCCGTGGCCACCACGTCGTCCGGTTCGACAACCGCGATGTCGGGCGTTCGACCTGGCTCGACACCCCGGGGCTCGACGTTGGCGCCACCGCACTCGCAACCCTGAGCGGTGACGTATCGGGCGTTCCCTACGCCCTCTCCGATATGGCGCTCGACACCGTCGGACTGCTCGACCACCTCGCCGTCGAGGGTGCCCACATCGTGGGAGCCTCGTTGGGAGGCATGATCGCTCAGGCGATCGCCATCGAGCATCCGAACCGCGTGCGGTCGCTGACATCGATCATGTCCACCAGCGGTGAGTCAACGGTGGGCCAGCCGACGCCCGAGATGCTCTCGCTCTTGTTGGCTGAGCGGCCGCACGACCGCGAAGGCGTGATCGAGGCCCTGGTGGCGACCACACGTGCGATGAGCTACGCCGAGCACTTCGATGCTGGGCGCACGCGCGCGCTGGCGGAGATCCACGTCGAGCGTGGCGACAACCCCCTGGGCGTCGGCCGCCAGCTCCTCGCCATGCTCGCCTCCGGTTCGCGCGCCGAGGGACTGGCTCGACTCGATCTTCCAGCGCTGGTCATCCACGGCCAAGCCGATCCGCTCGTGGACTTCTCGGGCGGACAGCGCACCGCCGAGCTGATCGCCGGTGCAGACTTTCTCGCCCTCGACGACATGGCCCACGACCTGCCCAAGGTGCACTGGCCCCGCATCGCCGATGCCATCACCGCACTCACCAATCGCACTGCCTGACCCGTCACGCTGCTCGAAGGGAATCCGACCATGGGACCACTCGCAGGGATCAAGATCATCGAGATCGCCGGCATTGGGCCGGGCCCCTACGGCGCCATGCTCCTCGCTGATCTCGGAGCCGACGTGATCCGCGTCGACCGTTCGTCTCGCGTGGGCGCCATGGGTCCGGGCGATCCGAACAACCCACCGGCCGACCTGTTGGCTCGCGGCCGGCGATCGGTGGCGGTGGACCTGAAGCACCCCGATGGGGTGGCGACCGTGCTCGACCTGGTGGCCGGCGCCGATGCGCTCATCGAGGGGTTCCGTCCGGGCGTGATGGAACGGCTGGGCCTCGGTCCCGATGTCTGCCTCGATCGCAACCCCAAGCTGGTCTACGGCCGCATGACGGGGTGGGGGCAAGAAGGTCCCTACGCAGCGGCGGCGGGCCACGACATCAACTACATCGCGCTGGCCGGTGCCCTGGAGCCGCTCGGTCGCGCTGGTCAGCAGCCCACCCCGCCGATCAACCTCGTCGGTGACTTCGGCGGAGGTGGCATGTTGCTGGCGTTCGGCATCTGCGCCGCTCTCCTCGAGGCCGGTCGTTCCGGGACGGGTCAGGTCGTCGATGCCGCCATGGTCGACGGGGCAGCCAGCCTCATGACGATGACGTGGTCCTTCAAGCACATGGGGATCTGGGAGGACGAGCGCGGCACCAACATGCTCGACACCGGCGCCCACTTCTACGACACCTACGAGACTGCCGACGGGAAGTACGTGTCGATCGGGTCGATCGAGCCGCAGTTCTACGCCGAGCTACTGCGCCTCACCGGCCTCGAAGGCGAGGACCTCCCGAATCAAATGGACAAGACGGCCTGGCCTGAGCTGAAGGAACGGCTGGCGTCCATCTTCGGCACCAAGACCCGCGACGAGTGGTGCGAGATCATGGAGCACACCGATGTCTGCTTCGCTCCCGTGCTCGCGATGGACGAAGCGCCTCATCACCCGCACATCGCCGAGCGAGGGACCTTTACCGAGGTGGCGGGCCTCGTGCAGCCTGCGCCCGCACCGCGCTTCAGCCGCACGCCCGGTGCCATCGAGCGTCCGCCGTCGCATGCTGGGCAGCACACCGATGAGGTGTTGGCCGAGTGGGGCCTCGCGCCGGAGCGCATCGCCGCGCTGCGTGACGGCAAGGCCATCGTCTGACCCTCCCCGCTTCGCCGGCGCGCCGATAGCGTGCGCCGCATGGGAACCATCGTCAGCTTCCACGCTCACCCCGACGACGAGTCGATCGCCACGGGCGGAACACTCGCCTTGGCCGCCGATGCCGGTCACCGCGTGGTGCTGGTGTTCGCGACCAGGGGCGAGTTGGGCGAACCCGTCCCCGGTGTGCTGGGCGAGGGCGAGCAGCTCACCCTTCGACGTACCGCCGAGGTGTTCGCATCGGCCGAGGTCCTGGGCGCCCACCGCGTCGAGTTCCTGGGATGGACCGATTCGGGGATGATCGGCGAGGCCACCAACGACGCCCCGTGGTGCTTCTGGCAGGCCGATGTGGAGCATGCTGCTCGTCGACTTGCAGGCATCCTGCATGAGGAGTCCCCCGACGTCCTCACGATCTACGACGACAACGGTGGCTACGGCCATCCCGATCACATCCAGGTGCATCGCGTGGGACGTCGCGCCGCCGAACTGGCCGGGGTCCCCGTGGTGGCCCAGGGCACGATGAATCGCGACCTCGTGGCTCGGGCGATGGCAATGGCGAAGGAGGCTGGCCTCGACGTCCCCGACGTGACGGATGAGGATGCCCTGCAAGAAGGCGCAACCGCCGCCGAAGGCGTCACAGCTTCGGTCACCTTCGGCAAGCCCGAGGCAGAGCTCACCCACGTCGTGCACACGGGGTCGGTCATTGCCCGCAAGCGAGCCTCGATGTTGGCCCATCAAAGCCAGATCAGCGCCGATCACTTCATGGCCTCTATGCCCGACGAGGTGTTCGAGTACGTCTTCGGTCCGGAGTGGTTCATCGTCGACGATCTGCCCGAGCCGGTGCCGGCGCTGTTTGCCGACCTCTTCCAGCCGTCGTCTGCGTGACGGCGGCCCGCACCGTCTCTACGGTGCGCCTCCATCTGGTGCGCCACGCCCAAGCGGCGTCGGGCTGGGGTACGGACCTTGACCCAGGACTCTCCGTCGTCGGACAGGCGCAGGCCGAGGCGGTCGGCATCCGCCTCGCTTCCACGCTCACGCACGTGTCGGTGCGGACCTCTCCACTGCGGCGGGCGCGACAAACCGCGGCCGCGCTGGAGCAGAGATGGGGGGTGGTGGCTGAGATCGATGGCGCCTTCGGCGAGATCCCCTCGCCCACGACGGATCTGGCCGAACGAGCGGCGTGGCTCTCGAGTGCCTTGGCAGGCGGCTGGGGAGAACTGGATGGAGCTGTGGCTGCGTGGCGTCGAAACTTGCTTTCGGCCGTTCGGGCTCTTGAAGAACCAATCGTTGCCTTCACGCACTTCGTCGCCATCAACGCGGTGGTGGCTGAGGCCCAGCACCGGAGCGAGGTGACGGTCTTTGCTCCGGCCAACGCCTCGGTCACCGTGATCGATGTCGATCGTTCGACCGGCCGTCTCTTGGTGGTCCAACTTGGCGATGAGGCACCCCCAACCGTCGGCTGAAGTTCAGGGATCGTCTATCGTCAGTTCACCATCAGCTGCAGGGGAGCACACCAGATGACGTCACGACGGGTTCACACGTGGGTGGGCGCAGGAGCTTTGCTGGTCGGCGCGGTCGTGGTTGCGGCGCCGGCGTCGTTTGCTGCCGGAGGATCGTCGCGTGCGGCGTCGAGCGCCGGGGTGGTCGTCGACGACGTGCGGATCAACGAGATCCAGGTCGTGGGGAGCCACAATTCCTACAAGCGCATGGTGTCCCCCGCCGAGGAGGCCTTGCGACGCTCGGTGATCGGCGCGACTGCGGACCAGATGGCCTATCAGCACGAACCGCTTGGTGTGCAGTTCCAGAACCAAAAGGTCCGCCAGATCGAGCTCGACGTGTTCGCCGATAGCCAGGGCGGCAAGTACGCGAATCCACTCCTTCGATCCTCCGCTGGCGTGGGCCCCTACGACCCCGCCATGAACCAACCCGGGATCAAGGTCCTCCACATCCAAGACGTGGACTACGGCAGTACCTGTCTGGCACTGGTCGATTGCCTCGGTGCCATCGAGCAGTGGAGCGATGCCAATCCCAAGCACCTACCCATCGCTGTCCTCGTCGAGCTCAAGGATGCCCCGTTGTCATTCGGGGACCTGACGTTCACCACGCCCGAGCCGTGGACCGCCACCGCCATGGACAACCTCGACGCCGAGATCCGATCCGTGATGGATCCCGAGGATCTGATCGTTCCCGACGACGTCCGCGGCTCGGAGGCGACGCTCGAAGACGCAGTCACGTCGAACGGTTGGCCCACTGTCGAGGACAGCCGCGGCAAGGTGATGTTCCTCATGGACAACGGCGGCAGCTACCGCACCAACTACCTCGCCGGTCACCCGTCGCTTCAAGATCGCGTGCTGTTCACCAACGCCAGCCCCGGCTCCGCCGATGCGGCGTTCGTCAAGCGCAACAATCCCCGCGCCGCCGATATCTCGTCACTCGTGGACGCGGGCTACATGGTGCGCACCCGGTCCGATGCCGACACGCTCCAGGCCCGCACCAACGACACGTCGGACCGTGACGTCGCGCTGGCCAGCGGTGCGCAGTGGGTGTCGACCGACTATCCCGTTCCCGGTTTGGCCTTCGGGTTCACCTCGCCTTTCTTCGTTGAGATTCCCGGCGGCACTGTCGCCAGGTGCAACCCGATCAACGGACCATCGTCGTGCGTCGACCTCGAGATCGAGGACCTCTCGCTGCCCAAGGTGGTCCCCGGCGCGGCGTCGGTAGTCGAAGGAGATGTCGGAACCACGACCCTCGAGGTGCCGGTCACCTTGTCGAAGGCATCGGATGCAACGGTCACAGCCAGCTGGTCAACTGGGGTGGCAGGTGGCGCGCCATCGGGCCAAGCAACGCCGGGGTCGGACTACGTTGCGGCGTCGGGCACCATCACCTTCTCGCCAGGGCAGACGTCGACGACCATCGCGATCACGGTCAAGGGCGACACCGTGCGGGAGCCCGGTGAGTACGTCATCGTGTTCGTCAACTCGCCGACCAATGCGGTCATGGGCGGGTTCTACGGCCTCGGGTTCGGAGGGATCACCGACGACGACGCCGTGATCTCGATCGTCCCGAGCTCGGCCTCCGTGGCCGAAGGCAACGCGGGCACCACGACGGTCGCCGTTCCGGTCGTGCTCGACAAGCCGTCGCTCAAGACGATCACGGTCCAGTGGGCCACCGGCTTCGCCGCCACCGGTCCGGCCGGTCAAGCCACACCTGGCGTGGACTACACGCCTGCCTCAGGCACCGTCACGTTTGCGCCCGGCCAGACCACCGCATCGGTCCCGGTCTCCGTCAAGGGAGATGCGGTCGCTGAGCCAGACGAGTACCTCGTCGTGTTCTTCACCAATCCCACCAACGCCCGACTGGGCGGCTTCTGGGGCCTCGGCTTCGGGCGGATCCTCAACGACGACTAGGCCAGTTCGGGTGGCGCGCGCGAGGGTGGCGCCGTGATGGTCCTTGCCGCAGCCAACGACCCGGTGCAGCAACTGCACGTTGCTGGGGGTTGGTTCGTGGTGGTGACGAACGGCCTGGTCGGGGTATGGGCATTGGCGGCGCACCGGTGGGAACAGGCGCGCTCACCATGGCTCTGGCGTGCCACCGCCGTCGCCCAGCTGGGGATCTTCGTGGAGGTTGCGCTGGGCGTGGCCCTCATCCAGGGCCGTGACACCGAGGCCTACGGCTTCCACATGTTCTACGGCTTCGTCGCCGCCTTCACCGTGGCCATCGTGTACAGCTACCGGGCGCAGCTTCGAGGGCATTGGTACTTGCTATATGGCTTCGGGGGGCTGTTCCTGATGGGCCTTGGCATCCGGGCCATGGTCCTGCACCCGGTCTGAGGCGAGCCGCCCCTCAGGGCATCGCGCTCGCAGACACTCGCCCGTACGACGTGACACCAGAGCAGTGGGTGCAATCTTTGTGCAGTCGAGGCGGGTCCGCTAGAGGTTCACGACCGGCATCGTTGTGGTTTTGGTGATGCCGCCCAGCATCTGCACCCGGCTCACCACCAGGCGTCCGAGGTCGTCCATCGATGGCGCCTCGACCCGCACGACCACGTCGTAGGGCCCGGTGACGTCGTCGGCAGCGATCACGCCGGGGATCTGACGAACCTCGGTGGCGACCGAGGCGGCCTTGCCGACTTCGGTCTGGATCAAGATGTAGGCCGAGACGGACATGGTGCTGGCTCCTGGAGTGCCCGGGTGACCAGGCAAAACGGCTAGTTGGCGAGGCGCTTCTCAAGGGCCTTGAGCTCTTCGGCCAGCTCAGCGGGTAGGGATTCGCCGATGAAGGCGAAGTGCTCCTCGATGAGCGGGATCTCGCCCCGCCACGCCTCGTTGTCGACCTTCAGCAGCTCAGCGAGCAGTTCGGGAGAGATATCGAGCCCGGTGGTGTCGATCCCGTCGGGCAGCGGCACCCGTCCGATGGCGGTCTCGACCGCATCGGCCTCGCCGCTCACCCGCTGCAGCACCCACTTGAGCACCCGGCTGTTCTCGCCGAAGCCCGGCCACAGGAACGAGCCATCGTTGCCCTTGCGGAACCAGTTGACCCAGAACAACTTCGGGAGCTTGTCGGTGTCGGTGGCCTTGCCCATGTCGAGCCAGTGCTGCATGTAGTCGCCGGCGTTGTAGCCCATGAACGGCAACATGGCGAAGGGATCGAAGCGGACTTCGCCGATGGTGCCGGCGGCGGCGGCGGTCTTCTCGGAGCTCATGATCGAGCCGAGGAACGTGCCATGCTGCCAATCGAAGGCCTCGGTCACGAGCGGGACGTTGGTGGCGCGGCGGCCACCGAAGACGATGGCCGAGATCGGGACTCCTGCCGGATCCTCCCATTGGGGGTCGATCGACGGGCACTGCTCTGCCGGCGCCGTGAAGCGGGCGTTGGGGTGTGCGGCCGGGACGCCGGACTCGGGGGTCCAGTCGTTGCCCTTCCAGTCGATGAGGTGGGTGGGGGTCTCGGGCGTCATGCCCTCCCACCACACGTCGCCATCATCGGTCTTGGCGACGTTGGTGAAGATGGAGTTGGCGTGCAGGGAGGCGATGGCGTTGGGGTTGGTGTCGTCGCCGGTGCCGGGGGCCACGCCGAAGAACCCGGCCTCTGGGTTGATGGCGTAGAGCCGGCCGTCCTCGCCGAGCTTCATCCAGGCGATGTCGTCGCCGATGGTCTCGCACTTCCAGCCCGGCAAAGTGGGGATCAGCATGGCCATGTTGGTTTTGCCGCAGGCAGACGGGAAGGCACCGGCCACGTACTTCTTCTCGCCGGCGGGGTTCGTGATGCCCACGATGAGCATGTGCTCGGCCATCCAGCCTTGGTCGCGGGCCATGGTGGACGCGATGCGCAGGGCGAAGCACTTCTTGCCGAGGAGGGCGTTGCCGCCGTAACCCGAGCCGTAGCTCCAGATCTCGTTGCTCTCGGGGAAGTGCGAGATGTACTTGTTGTCTGCATCGCACGGCCACGGCACGTCGGCTTTGCCATCGGGGAGCGGGTAGCCCACCGAGTGCAGGCACTTGACCCAATCGCCGTCGGCGCCCATGACGTCGAGGGCGCCCTGGCCCATGCGGGTCATGATGCGCATGCTCACGGCCACGTAGGGCGAGTCGGTGAGCTGTACGCCTATGTGGGCGATGGGGGAGCCAAGTGGACCCATCGAGAACGGCACCACGTACATGGTGCGCCCGGTCATGGCCCCGCGGAAGTGGGAAAGCAGGGTCTCCTTCATCTCGGCGGGCTCTCGCCAGTTGTTGGTGGGACCTGCGTCCTTCTCCTCGGCCGAGCAGATGTAGGTGCGGTCCTCGACGCGAGCGACATCGCCCGGATCCGAAAGCGCGAGGTAGCTGTTCGGGCGCTTGGCGTCGGACAGCTTGGCGAAGGTGCCGCCATCGACGAGCAACTGGCAGAGCGCCTCATACTCCTCGGCGGAGCCGTCGCACCAGTGGATGTCGGCGGGCTGGAAGACCTCCGCCCATTCGTTGACCCACTGGGTGAGCTTCTCGTTGCTGGTGGTGGCAGTCATGATCTCTCCGGTGGCCGGACGGAACGCAGGGGGTGGCTTTTCAGACCTCGGGAGCCGGACCGAAGCCGGGCGTTCCCATGTCGACCTCGGACCCGAGGCGAAGCCCCTGGGCCCGACCGCTCTCGTCCAGGTCGAAGATGACCCGCTGCCCCTGCCGGAGCATGCGGAAGGGCGACCCGTGCAATGACCCGGGGGCCAAGTCGTAGTCGGCCATGTCCGTGTCGCACATGATGATCCCGTCGCCCGTTCCGGGGTCGTAAGACTTGATCACACCTTGCACGGCAACGTCCTCCACCTGTGGATGCGGTGTGCGAACCCTAGTTGGCGGTGGTCACGGTGCGCACACGTAAGCAGCCGATACGCCATGCAGAATCGGGATGCGGGCCATCGTTGAACTCGATGCACCGCAGTGGTTTCATCGGTTCAGGCGATAATGCGGCGCGATGAACCGCCGCGTCTGGCTCTGTACCTGTTGGGCGCCGTGAGGTGGTTCAGGTCGTGGTCTTGGCGCGGGTGGCCTTAGTGACCTTGCCGGCCTTGAGGCAACCGGTGCACACATCTACCCGACGGATGGTTCCCGGCGCCACGATGGCACGCACCTGTTGGATGTTGGGGTTCCAGCGACGCTTGTTGCGCCGATGGGAGTGGCTGATGCTCATGCCGAACGACGGCTTCTTGCCGCACACTTCACACGTCGAGGCCATCACTGCACTCCAGGGTTCGCTACCGATCGGCCCTCGTTGGACCGGGTTGCAAGGCTAGGACGAGCACCGCCCTCGCCACAAGCCGAGCTTGCGCACAGGTCGCGAGGGTCTCGTCCATGCGCCCTTGGAGCAGTCGGTAGGCTGCGCCGCCATGACCACGCTTGAGCGCCTCGGGGCCGACGATCTGCGTCGGGTCATCGGCGGTTTCCGCGATGCCCTGCAGGCGCACAAGGAGGGCATCAACCGGCTCAACGTGTACCCGGTTCCCGATGGCGACACGGGCAGCAACATGGCCCTGACCCTCGAGTCTGTGGCGGCAGAGCTCGACGGGGTGAGCGATGAGTTGCCTGCCATCTGCAAGGCCATCGGCCATGGCGCGCTCATGGGAGCTCGCGGCAATAGCGGGGTGATCCTTTCCCAAATCCTGCGAGGACTCACCCAGACAATGGCCGGCGCACCCAACGGCGAGGTCGATGGCGCACTGCTTGCGGGCGCGCTCGAGGTGGCTGCTGCGGGTGCCTACGAGGCGGTCGGCAACCCGGTCGAGGGCACGATCCTCACGGTGATCCGCGAGGCATCTGAGGGTGCGGCGGCGGCGGCGTCCAACGGCGGCGAACTCATCGAGGTGCTCGAAGCCGCCCGATCGGTCGGCCACGACGCGCTGGCGCGCACACCCGAGTTGCTGCCCGTGCTGGCTGCCGCGGGGGTCGTCGATGCGGGCGGCGCCGGCCTGTTGTTGTTGATCGACGCGTTTTTGTTGGTCGTCGATGGTCGGCCGCTGCCGGAGGCATCGGTGACCGAGGCCATCGCCGATGCCGGACACATCGACGAACTCCAACTCATTGCCCACGGTGGCGAGGGCCACGCCGGCGGCATCGCTGACCTCCGTTACGAGGTCATGTACATCCTGGCTGCGCCCGACGAGACGATCCCGGCCTTCAAGGACGTGTGGGCGGGCATCGGCGATTCGATCGTGGTTGTGGGCGGTGATGGTCTCTTCAATTGCCACATCCACACCGACGACGTCGGTGCGGCCATCGAGGCGGCCATCGAGATCGGCAAGCCCTCGAAGATCCGCGTCACCGACCTGCTCGACGAGATCGAAGAGGAGCGCTGGGTCAAAGAAGCAGAAGCCCATCCCGAGCCCTCGGAACCGGCTCCTCCGGTGACCACCGCCGTGGTGGCCATCGCGACGGGCGAGGGGATCAAGCGCATCTTCCACTCGCTGGGGGCGCACGTGCTGACAGGTGGGCAGTCGATGAACCCCTCTACTGCGCAGATAAAAGAAGCCGTCGACGCGGCCAACGCGGATTTCGTGGTCGTCCTGCCCAACAACAAGAACATCATCGCCGTGGCCGAGCAGGTCCAGGCCACCACGGACAAGACGGTGCGCGTGGTCCCCACCAAGGGGATCCCCGAGGGGTTCGCCGCGCTCATGGCGTATGACCCCGACGCCGACCTCGATGACAACGCAGAGGGCATGGCTGAAGCTGCGGCCAGCGTGCTCGCCGGGGAGGTCACGCGCGCCGTGCGCGATTCGTCGTGCGATGTAGGACCCATTGCCGAGGGCGACTTCTTGGGCATCGCCCGCGACGGCATCCGTGCGGTCGCCCCGTCGTTGGCCGAGGCCACCATCGGCCTGCTCAGCCACCTGCTCGACGGAAGCCACGAGATCGTCACCCTCATCGAGGGCGAGGGGGCTTCGGTTGCCGAGACGCGCAAGGTCGTCCACTGGCTCGAGGAACACCACGACGGGGTCGAGGCCGAGATCCACCAGGGTGGGCAGCCGCTGTACCCCTACTTCCTCGGCATCGAATAGCACCTGCGTATCC
>Ga0105044_10002708_pt1 | contig 24312 bp, 17 predicted proteins | sample MAT01_FD_78092 | JGI IMG/M metagenome (GOLD analysis project Ga0105044, IMG submission 78092) | Freshwater microbial communities from Lake Fryxell liftoff mats and glacier meltwater in Antarctica - MAT-01 | ecosystem: Environmental > Aquatic > Freshwater > Ice > Liftoff microbial mat | place...
ATCCTTGCAAATTAGTCAGCGGCTTTTTCGATGGTTGCAATCCGGGTCGAAGCTGTGCGGTCGCGCAGTTTCCCCGGAATGATGCCGTTTTCTGCGGTTGCGACGGCGACCATCCGGGACTCTGAAACCCCCGCCGAACTGGCGATTTCGACCGGGGCCTCAGTTTGGAAATCGGGCAGATTTCACGGTAAAGAGTACGCGCCCAAGCCGAACCACACAAGCCGCAACCTTCGGTCGCGCCAAGGCGCGATAATTCCCGGCACTTCAACAGAAAATGGGCTGGTGCAGATTGCGGTGGCCCGGTGCCAAGGCTATCTGGGGTGCAAACATGTTTCCGACCATTGTCCCGAGGACCGCATGACCCACAATCCGATCCGGCCCTGGCGCAATATCGCGCGTCGCCCGTCGCGGCAGATCATGGTCGGCAAGGTGCCGGTCGGGGGCGATGCACCGATTTCGGTGCAGACCATGACCAACACCGACAGTTCCGATGTGAAAGCCACGCTGGAACAGGTGCAGCGCTGCGCGATTGCCGGGGCCGACATCGTGCGCATCTCGGTGCCCGATCAGGCCGCGACGCGTGCCTTGAAGGAAATCGTGGCCGAAAGCCCGGTGCCGATCGTCGCCGACGTGCATTTCCACTACAAGCGCGCCATCGAGGCGGCAGAGGCCGGTGCCGCCTGTCTGCGGATCAACCCGGGCAACATCGGCTCACCCGAGCGGGTACGCGAGGTGATCCGTGCCGCGAAAGAGCACGGCTGTTCGATCCGTATCGGCGTCAACGCCGGATCGCTGGAGCGGCATCTGCTGGAAAAATACGGCGAACCCTGCCCGGATGCGATGGTGGAAAGCGGGTTGGACCATATCCGCATCCTGCAGGACAATGATTTTCACAATTTCAAGATCTCGGTCAAGGCGTCGGATGTGTTCATGGCGGCGGCGGCCTATCAGCAACTGGCCGATGCCACCGATGCGCCGATCCACCTTGGCATCACCGAAGCCGGGGGGCTGGTGTCGGGCACGGTGAAATCGGCCATCGGCCTTGGCAATCTGCTGTGGATGGGGATCGGCGACACCATCAGGGTATCGCTGTCGGCCGATCCGGTGGAGGAGGTCAAGGTCGGGTTCGAGATCCTGAAGTCGCTGGGGTTGCGGCACCGCGGCGTCACCATCATCTCCTGCCCGTCCTGCGCGCGGCAGGGGTTTGATGTCATCAAGACGGTGACGGCGCTGGAAGAGCGGCTGGCGCATGTCACCACCTCGCTGTCGCTGTCGATCATCGGCTGCGTGGTCAACGGCCCCGGCGAGGCGTTGATGACCGACATCGGCTTTACCGGCGGCGGTGCCGGATCGGGCATGGTCTATCTGGCCGGAAAACAGGTGCACAAGCTGGGCAACGAAGCGATGGTGGACCATATCGTGGCGCTGGTCGAAAGTCGCGCTGCCGAAATCGAGGCTGCCGCCGAGGCGGAAGGTGTGCCGGGCTGAGTTTGAGCCGGGCTGAGTTTGAGCCGGGCTGAGTTTGAGCCGGGCAGAGGTTGGCCGGCGGAGGCCGGTTCTATTGGGTGCGTAACTCTGCGACCATGCTCTGCATGTCGGCCATCGGCAAATAGCCGCGCAGCAGGATTTCCGGCTGGCGGCCCTTGGCATCCTGCATCACAAAGCTCGGGGTGCCGCTGATCTGCAGCACCTCGGCCAGCGCGTGATTGGCCGCGATCTCTGCCATCACGCCCGGATCCGCCATCGCCGTTGCGATCTGTGCCGGGTCCAGCCCGAGATCCTGCGCCAGCCGGTCCAGCGCAGACTGGGTGATATCGCCGCGAAAGGTCATCAGCGCATCATGCAATTGCCAGTAGATGTCAGGACCCGCCACTGCCCGCACCGCGATGGCGAAGCGCGATGCCAGCACAGACTCCGGCCCGAGGATCGGGAATTCCTTGAGGATAAAGCGGATATTGCCATCGGTCTGCACCAGTTCGGTCACTTCGGCATGGGCGCGTTTGCAATAGCCGCAGCGGTAATCGACGAATTCGACCAGCGTGACATCGCCCTGCGGATTGCCGCCAACCCACGAGCGGCCGTCGGCAAAGATCGCGCTCTGGTTTTCGGTGACCATGTCACTGTCCGACAGGGCCTGTGCTGACGCTTTGCGGGCATCAAGCACCTCAATCGCCTCGACAAGAACCTCGGGGTTTTGCAACAGATAGGCGCGAACCTCGGCGCGGAAATCCGCACGTTCGGCATCGGTCATCGCACCCGCGTCAAAGGCAAGGGCCGGGGGGGTCAGGACTGGTGTCATCAGAGCAAAGGCAGCCAGGATCAGGCAGCCGGCCGGGGGAAATCTCAAGTGCATGTGCGCAATTCTCCGCTTCGAGCCTTTACAGTCGCAGGAAAGCGGTGCGCTGCCAAGGCCACGCAGGCCAGTACGGCACTGTTGACCGGATTGTGAATGCGGGCGCGGGCTGGCAAGAAGGAAAAGGCAGGAAACTTCAATGGCTCCGCCGGGGATATTTGTGCCAATAAGAAACGGCAAGCGAATGGGGGCAGGCGGGTGGCATGGGGTTTCTGGATCAGGCGGCTGTTGGTTGTGATGCTGCTGGCCACGCCGGTAGCAGCACAGGATCCGGCGGGGCAGGGGCTCAGCGCGCTTGCACGACTGGACCGGGCCGGATCATCGCTGCGGGCGGACGGTGGCGCCATCCTGCTGCGGCTGGCGCTCAGCCAGCCGGTGCCCTGGCGGGTGCTGACGCTGGATCAGCCGCCGCGGCTGGTGCTGGATTTCCGCGAGGTGGATTTCGGCGCGGCCAATGCGCTGGCCGCCATGGCGCTGCCGGGCCGGGTGGTGGCGCTGCGCACCGGGCGGTTCCGGCCCGGCTGGTCGCGGCTGGTGATGGAACTGGCAGGACCTTACCGGGTTGCCAGTGCGGCGATGGATACCGCAGGCGCAGGTGCCGTGATCGATCTTCGGCTGGAGCCGGTCTCGGCTGCGGCTTTTGCGGCGACGGCTGGGGCATTGGATCATGGTGGCTGGGCCTTGCCCGACCCGGCACCGGTGCCACCGCCCAAGCGCCGCCAGACCGGCGACGCGCCGTTGATGGTGGTGCTGGATCCGGGCCATGGCGGCATAGATCCCGGGGCGGAAGCTGGCGATCAGAACGAGGCGGCGCTGATGCTGACGTTTGCGCTGGAGTTGCGCGAGGCGCTGATCCGCGCCGGAATGCGGGTGGAAATGACCCGCGAGGCCGATATCTTCGTGCCGCTGGAAACCCGGATATCGGTGGCCCATGCGGTGGGGGCCGATCTGTTCGTGTCGCTGCACGCCGATGCGATTGCCGAAGGGGTGGCGCGGGGGGCCACGGTCTATACATTGAGCGACACCGCCAGCGATGAAGCCTCTGCCACGCTGGCAGAGCGTCATGACCGCGCTGACCTGCTGGCCGGGGTTGATCTGAGCGGGCAGGATGATCTGGTGGCGACGGTGCTGATGCAGATGGCGCGCACCGATACCACGCCGCGATCCGACCGGCTGGCCAATGCGCTGGTTGCGGCGATCAAGGATGCCGGCCTGGCCATGCACAAGCGCCCCCGGCTGGTGGCGGCTTTTTCGGTGCTGAAGTCGCCGGATATCCCGTCGGCGCTGCTGGAACTGGGGTTCTTGTCGAACAATCGCGATCTGGCCAATTTGCAAGACAGTGGCTGGCGGGGGCGGATGGTCGCCGCGATCACTGCGGCCCTGGGGGCCTGGGCGGTAGACGACGCCGCCGAGGCGCTGCTGTTGCGCCAATGACGCCGCTGTGATCGGGCGAAAATCAGCCAAGGGGGGTTTTGACCCGGCGGTGGCTTGAGCCTATAAGGGACGTTGCACGGCAAAGGGGCGGCGGGTGATCCGGTTCATAACTTCGTTTTTCGGCGCGCTGTTCAGCGCCCTGACCCTTGGCGCCTTTTTCGCCGCTTTGGTTGTGGGTGCCATTTTCTGGGCCTATGGCCGCGACCTGCCCAGCACCGACCGGTTGGCGCAATATACCCCACCCACCATCAGCCGGATCTATTCCAGCAAAGGCCGCATCATCGACGAATTTTCGCAGGAACGGCGGCTGTTTGTGCCGATCGAGGAAATTCCCGATCTGGTGAAACAGGCATTCATCTCTGCCGAAGACAAGAATTTCTACACCCACCATGGCTTTGACGCACGCGGCATGGCGGCTGCGGCGCTGCAGGCCCTGACATCGGCGGGCCATGATCTGCGCGGTGCCTCTACCATCACCCAGCAGGTGATGAAGAACTTTCTGCTCTCGGGCGACCGCACAGGGGAACGCAAGATCAAGGAACTGATCCTCGCCACCCGGATCGAAAGGACGCTGAGCAAGGACAAGATCCTGGAGCTGTACCTGAACGAGATCTTCCTTGGCCAGAATTCCTATGGCGTTGCTGCGGCAGCCCAGACCTATTTCAACAAGACCCTGGCCGATCTGGCCCCCGGGGAGGCGGCGATGCTGGCGGCGATGCCACAGGCCCCCAGCGAATACCACCCGGTTCGCGCCAGGGACCGGGTAACGGTGCGGCGCGATTATGTGCTGCGTGAAATGATGCAGAACGGCTATATCGACCAGGCGGTGATGGCGGCTGAAATGGCCAAGCCGCTGTTGTCGGTGCAGAATGGCGATTATCCGGCGTTCCGCGAAGCCTTGCCGCCGCGCGATTATTTCACCGATGAAATACGCCGCCAATTGTCGGGCAGCTTTGGCGAAGACGAATTCTTTGGCGGCGGCCTGTCGATCCGCGCCACCATCGACCCGGCGATGCAGGTCGACGCGGCTGCGGCGCTGCGCCAAGGGCTGGAAAAGTATGACCGCGGCCTTGGCATCTGGCGCGGCACCGGCAAGACCATTGCCGCCGACCAGTTGGGCAATGGGGCCGACTGGCGCGCGGCATTGGGCGCGGTGGAGGTCGCCCGCGATGTGGCGGGCTGGCACCCGGCTGTGGTGCTGGAGCTTGGCGATACGTCGGCGCGGATCGGCATCGAAGGGGTCGAAGACGACGCCGACGGGCATGTCATCCCGCCCGACGATGTGACCTGGGCGCGCAAGCGGCTGGAGGATGGGTCATTGGCCAAGAAGGCCAAGGTGGCCGGTGACCTCGTATCGGTGGGGGATGTGGTGCTGGTGCGGGCTGTCACCAAGGACGAGGATGGTTCCTTCGTGCGTTGGTCGCTGCGCCAGATCCCCGAGATCCAAGGCGGCTTCATGGCGATGGATGTGAACAATGGCCGTGTCATCGCGATGCAGGGCGGTTTCAGCTATGAGGATTCGGTGTTCAACCGCGCCACCCAGGCGACGCGGCAGCCCGGTTCCAGCTTCAAGCCCTTTGTCTATGCCGCAGCATTGGATAGCGGCTACAACCCATCGACCATCATCATCGACGCGCCGATCGAGGTTGATACCCCGGAAGGGCTGTGGAAACCCAAGAACGCCTCGGAAAAATACTATGGCCCGGCACCGCTGCGCACCGGGATCGAGCAGTCGCGCAACCTGATGACGGTGCGGCTGGCGCAGGAAATTGGCATGGAAACCGTGGCGGCCTATGCCGAGCGCTTCGGGGTTTATGACCGGATGAACCCCTTTCTGGCCAATGCGCTGGGGTCGCAGGAAACCACCCTGTTCAAGATGGTGGCGGCCTATGCAATGTTTGCCAACGGCGGCGAGCGGGTGGAGCCGACACTGGTCGACCGGGTGCAGGACCGCTGGGGCAAGACCGTCTATCGCCATGACACCCGCACCTGCGAAGATTGTTCGGTACCATCGCTGCCGCCGGGCGAAGCGCCGCGCATCAGTTCCGATCGCGAGCGGGTAATGGACGCCATCACCGCCTATCAGCTGACCTCGATGATGCAGGGCGTCGTCCAGCGCGGCACCGGGCGCGGGATCCAGGTGGGGGTGCCGATTGCGGGCAAGACCGGCACCACCAACGACGCCAAGGATGTCTGGTTCATCGGCTTTTCCTCGACCATCGTGGCGGGCTGCTACATCGGCTATGACCAGCCGCGTACGCTTGGTTCCGGCGCATCGGGCGGCGGCATGTGCGGCCCTGTGTTCCAAAGCTTCATGACCGAGGCGGTGAAAACCTATGGCGGCAGCGAATTCCGCGTGCCGCCCGGCGGGTTTTTCATCAATATCGACCGGTTCAGTGGGACGCGGTTGCCCGATGGCGCGACCGGCGACAATGTGCAGCCCGAATATTTCCGCGATGGCGCCGACCCGGTCTTTGGCCTTTCGGCGCTGGTCGATGGCGGCTTTGCCATGGGGGAAAACCTGCCGCTGTTTGCCGCAGGCGAAGTTGATCTGGAAACCGGCGGCACCGAAGTGACGACCGCCAGCGGCAAAACCAAGGTGATCCCGCGCAAGGCCAATTTCGGGTCGGTCAGTTCCGGGGGGCTGTACTGACCGCCCTGGCGGCCCGTCAACCCTTGCCCGCTGACCGATCTGGCGCTATCAGGCGCTCAACCATAATTTCCATGAGGGCGTTGATGCGTACCGAGGTGCTGAACCTGGTTGAACAGATCCGCAAGTCATTGAAATTGCTGGGTCAGCGGCTCGATGTGGAAACCGCTCCGCATCGGCTGGAAGAATTCAACGCGATGATCGAAGACGGCGATCTGTGGGCCGACCCGGCCAAAGCCCAGCGGCTGATGCGCGAACGCCAGATGCTGATGGATGCTCATGGCATCTATCTTGCGATTGCCCGTGAGCTGGACGACTGCACCGGCCTGATCGAACTGGGCGAAGCCGAGGGCGATGAGGGTGTGGTGGCAGAGGCAGAGGAGGCGCTGAAGGCGCCGGCCAAAAGCGCTGCCGAAAAGGAAGTCGAAGCGCTGCTGGATGGTGAGGCTGACGGCAACGATACGTTTCTGGAAGTGAACGCCGGGGCAGGCGGCACCGAAAGCTGCGACTGGGCCAGCATGCTGGCGCGGATGTATGTGCGCTGGTCCGAGAAAAAGGGCTACAAGGTCGAACTTGTCGCCGAAACTGCGGGCGAGGAGGCCGGTATCCGCTCTGCCTCTTACAAGATCACCGGCAAGAATGCCTATGGCTGGCTGAAATCGGAATCAGGCGTGCACCGGCTGGTGCGCATTTCGCCTTATGACAGCGCGGCGCGGCGCCATACCTCGTTCAGTTCGATCTGGGTCTATCCGGTGGTAGACGACAATATCGAGATCGACATTCCCGACCGCGATATCCGGATCGACACCTATCGCTCGTCCGGGGCCGGGGGTCAGCATGTGAACACCACCGACAGCGCCGTGCGCATCACCCATTTGCCAACCGGCATCGTGGTGACAAGCTCGATGAAATCGCAGCACCAGAACCGCGACGCCTGCATGAGCGCGCTGCGCTCGCGGCTGTATCAGGTCGAACTGGACAAGCGGAATGCCATCGTGAACGCCCAGCATGAAAACAAGGGCGATGCCGGCTGGGGCAACCAGATCCGCTCTTACGTGCTGCAGCCTTATCAGATGGTCAAGGATCTGCGCACGCAGGTCGAAACCTCGGATACTCAGGGGGTGCTGGACGGGGCGCTGGATCCGTTCATGGCAGCGACACTGGCGCTTGGAATGTCGGGCAAGGGGCGGGACGACGGCTACGACGCATAGGGCCGGATGAGTTCGGATGGTCTCATCGGCCTGACCGCCGTCCAGATCGCCGCCCAGATCGCCGCTCGGATCGATTTCTTTGCAGAAATCGCGCCGAAACCTGTACAGGTTTCGTTCCGGAGTTTGTGAAAACTCCGCTCTGATCGCAATCCGCTTCACGCACCGCGCATCACGGGCCGATACTGCAAAATCAGAAAAGGCACCGATCGCGCGGTGCCTTTTCTATTGCTCGTGGTGCAGACCTGTCAGACCTTGGCGGTTTCCAGTGCCGGAGCGGGGGCTGCCAGTGCGGCGCGAGCCCCGTTGCCGGCCAGCGGATCTTCCTGGCGCTGAACCGAGCCTTCGAAATGGGCACCGGATTCGATGGCAATGGTCTTGTGGATGATGTCGCCTTCAACCCGCGAGGTCGCGGTCAGCCGCACCTTGAGGCCACGCACCTTGCCGACCACGCGGCCGTTGATGACAACGTCATCGGCCACGATCTCGCCGCGCACGGTGGCGCCTTCGCCGACCGTCAGCAAATGCGCCCGCACGTCGCCCTCTATCGTGCCTTCGACCAGAATGTCGCCGGTGGTTTTCAGGTTGCCGACGACCGTCAGGTCGGCGGACAATACCGAGGCGGGCGGCTTCGATTTCGGGGTGGTGGTGTTGTAATCCATGGGTCTGCTCATTGTTGGGTCGGTTGGTCTGGCCTTGTCAGCCTCGGCGCCCTGCTTTGGGCCGGGCTCGTTGATCCTGCTCTTAGAAAACATCGTTCGCCGCCTTGATATAGGTCATCGGGTTGACAGGGGAGCCGCCGACCCGAACCTCATAGTGCAGATGGGTCCCGGTCGATCGTCCGGAATTGCCCATATCACCGATCCGTTCGCCGCGCGAGACCCTTTGGCCCACCGTCACGCGGATTTGGGACAAATGGGCATAGCGGGTTTCGATGCCAAAGGCATGCTGCACCGTGATCATCCGGCCATAGCCGTTTTCCCAGCCGGCCTGGGTCACGGAGCCATCGCCGGTCACATAGATCGGGGTGCCGTAGTCGGAGGCAAAGTCGGTGCCGGTATGCATCCGGGTACCCGCGCCCTTGGGGTCGGCGCGGTAGCCGAAACCCGAGGTGAAGCGGAACGCCGAATGAACCGGCACGGCAAAGGGCAGCTGCTGTGCCGCGATACGATAGACGTTCATCGTATCGAGGGTTTCCAGAATGCCGTTGGCGCGCGCCGCGTTGCCGCCGGGCAAAGCGCCGGAGGTGGAATAGCTGAGCGGCGACAACGGCCCGCCCTGCCCGGAATAACCGCGTCGTACCGTGGCCAGCACATCTTCGGGCGACAGGCCGGCAGCACGGAACATCTTGTCCAGCGGTTCCAGCGAAACCGTCACGGCGTCTTCCAGCTGGCGGAAAATCACATCGTTCTGGTCCTGCAGCTTGCGGGTTTCCAGCACCGCCAGTTCCGCCTGTCTGGCGGCTTGGGCGGCAGTGATGGCCAGGGCATCGCGCTGACTGGCAGTGGCACCAAGGGCGGCGGTGACAAAATCGAGCGTCTGCGCCACATCTTCCTGCGGGCTGGAGGCAAGGGCACCTGCGCTCCCCCGGGTTGCCAGCGTCTGCCGGGCCACTTCGCCGGCGGCACGGGCCGCATCGCGCTCGGTCATGGTGCGGCGCAGGGTCTTCTGAATCACCTCGACCCCGGTTTCCAGTTCCTTGCGGTGATCCTCCGATGCCAGCAGCAGTGACTGCATCGCCGAAATCTGATCCAGCGCCTGATTGAAGCGTTGCTGCGCCGCCAATGCCTCGGCCGCGCGGGTGTCGCGATCCTGCGACAGGGCATCCAGCCGCGCTTCGTACAGCGATTGCTCGCGCCGGGCCTGTTCGCGGGCGGTGCCGGACCCGATGGAATCCATCAGCAGGATCGCGGTTGCCACGATCGTCCAGCCCATGACCGCCATGGTGCCCGCAACCCCGATCGCCTGGCTGAGCGGCTTCAGGCGGATAAAGCGGGTTTCGCTGTCAGAACGCAGAAACAGTCGGCGTTCGGGAAAGAGCCGCTCCAGCATCTGGTTGATCCGGATGGTCAGATGAGCCGTCATTGCATCGGTCCGATAGCTCCTGAGAACGGAACGCAACCAGCCATGGCACACTGGCCACGGCACTGTGACGGCTTCCCCTTTCAAGGTGATTAGCGGCGGCGCGGCGTTGGAGCAAGAAATTTGGCCACACTGCCCGGAATGGTGGCGCAATGTTGCCACTTTGGGCGAAAGTCTGCCGATATCCCCGGTTCCGGGCTGCGGCTGTACCACGGCTAAAGCCCGGTTGCCGCTAACTGGCCGAAGGCAAGGCCGATACCGCCGCCAGCACTTCTGCCACATGCCCTTTCAGCCGCACCGCCGGCCAGACCCGCGCAACCCGGCCCGCGCCATCGACCAGAAAGGTGCTGCGTATCACCCCCATATAGCTGCGCCCAAACAGCTTTTTCGGTTGCCACACGCCATAGGCCGTGCAGGCTGTTCCGGTTTCATCTGACAAAAGCGGCATCTGCAACCCGTGTTTGCGCGAGAATTTGTCATGCGAAACAACAGGATCGCGCGAAATTCCGACCAGTCTGGCCCCGGCGGCGGCAAAGTCCGGGGTTGCATCGGAAAAGGCACAGGCTTCCAGTGTGCAGGTTTCAGACCCGTTCTCGGAATAGAAAAACAGCACGACCGCGCTGGGGCGCAGGTGGGACAGTGTAACCGGGGTGCCGTCACCGCGGGGCAAGGTGATGTCGGGGGCAAACTGGCCGGGGACGGGCATGACAGGGCCTTTTCGGTCGGGGGTTGGGATCACACCTGTTTTAGTTGCCTTTGGCGGCGGATGAAGGCAAGCCACAGCAACGCTCCGGCCCTGGCCCCGGCATGGGACAGCGGCGCGGGGAAAGCAGGTCGGCAACGGAAACGATGGGTCAGGCCACGCTACCAACACTGCCTGCGCGGCACCGCTTTCGTCGGGGAATGCTGTGGCTTGCGCTGGCAGTTTGGCTTGTGGTGCTGCTGGGCGGCGGCGTGATGCTGGCGGTTACAGGCCGGTCGGTGCCGGTGCCGCACTGGATGGTCAACCGGATCGAAGCCCGGGTCAATGCGGCGCTGACCGGGCAGGGATCGGTGGATGTGGCGGGGGTGGATCTGCTGGTCGACGACGAATGGGTGCCCCGGCTGCGGCTGCGCGATGTGGCGTTGCGCGACGGCGCTGGCACCCCGGTCATCACCTTGCCGGATCTGCGGGTGACGGTGTCGCGACGAGAGATGATGGAGGGCCGGTTTCAGCCGACAATGCTCTGGGTCAAGGGGGCTAGCCTTGCGTTGCAGCGGCTTGCCGACGGGTCGGTGCGGATCGCGTTGGGATCGGATGGCGCAGCGGACGGGGCCCGGGATCCAGCCGCAACGACAGGCGGGACAACCGCCCCCGCTACCGCCCCCGCTACCGCCCCCGCTACCCCGCCGCCCCCGGGGCCCGGCAGTATCGGCGAGGTTCTGCGTGTGATCGACCGGGCCTTTGGCTTGCCGGCATTGGCCGGGCTGGTCAAGATCGAGGCGTCGGATCTGACGCTGACGCTGGATGACCAACGCGCCGGGCGGCTGTGGCGGGTGACGGACGGGCAAGTGACCCTGACCCAGACCGCAACCGAGGTTGCTGTGGCGGTTGACCTGTCGCTGCCGCTGACATCGGTGCCAACGGCCGCGGCCGCATCCTCGCCTGCGCGGGCGGCGCTGTCGCTGACCATGCTGAAATCGGAACGTGGCGGCGCGCCGCGCGGTGCGCGGGTGGCGGTGGCACTGACGGCGGTGCCCGCGCAGGACATCGCCACCCAGTCGGCGGCGCTTGCTTTCATGCAGCTGGTGCGGGCGCCGATTTCGGGCTCGCTGGCTGCGGATATCGGCGGAAACGGCGTCATCAACAGCCTGACCGGGTCGCTGGAAATCGGTGCCGGGCTGTTGCAGCCCGAAAAGGTTGCGGCACCGGTGGAGATCAAGCGGGGCAGCCTTGCCTTTGCCTACAACCCCGTCGCGGGGCGTATCGACTTTTCCAACGTCGATATTGACAGCCGCGCCCTGCGGATCAAGGCCTCGGGCCACGCCGATCTGGCGGATTTTACCGCAGGACTGCCAAAGTCGCTGGTCGCGCAGGTGCGCCTGTCGGATGTGGCGGTTGACCCCGAAGGGTTGTTTCAGGAGCCGGTGCGCTTTTCCCAAGGGGCGGTCGATCTGCGGCTGAAGCTTGACCCCTTCAGTCTCGAAATCGGGCAGGTGGTGTTGATCGAAGACGGACGCAGAATCGAGGGCAAGGGGAGAATCGGCGCAACCTCCGCCGGATGGGAGGTGGCGCTGGACCTGCTGCTGGACCGCATCACCCATGACCGGTTGCTGGCGCTGTGGCCGGTAGGGGTGGTGCCGAATACCCGCGCCTGGCTGGTGGCCAATGTTCAGACCAGCCAGTTGTTCGATGTCAAGGCGGCGCTGCGCCTTGCGCCGGATGCCCCGCCGAAACTGTCGCTGGGCTATGAATTCACCGGCACCGATGTGGTGTTCCTCAAAACCCTGCCGCCGATCACCCAAGCCACCGGCTATGCCAGCATTCTGGGCAACAGCTTCGCCCTTGTCATTGATCGCGGCACCATCCATGCGCCAAAGGGGGGCGCGATCAACATGGCGGGATCGGTGTTCCGGGTTCCAGATATCACCATTCTGCCCGCCCCGGCAGAGATTGACCTGCGCACCGACAGTTCGGTGACGGCGGCAATGTCGCTGCTGGATGAGCCGCCATTCGGTTTTCTGACCAAAGGCGGCCAGCCGGTCGAGGGCACCGAGGGCAGGGCCGTGATGACCGCCCGCATCTCGCTGCCGCTGGCAGCGCGGGTGATGCCGGACGATGTGTCCTATGCGGTCAGGGGCCGGATGCTGGATGTGCGCTCTGCCGTGCTGGTACCCGGGCGCCAGCTTGCGGCTGACGAACTGTTGCTGGAGGCCGACGATGACCAGATCAGCATCGGCGGCAAAGGCACGCTGGGCGGGGTGCCGTTCGATGCCACGTGGCAGCAGAAGTTCGGCCCCGACGACAAGGGCAGGGCCAGTGTGACCGGCACGGTCGAACTGTCGCAACGCTTCGTTGATGCCTTTTCCATCGGTCTGCCCAAGGGCGCGCTCAGCAAGGCCGGGCAGGGGCAGTTTTCACTGGCCCTGACCAGGGGGGGGACGACCCGGTTCGAGATGAATTCCGATCTGCGCGGCCTTGGCATCCGCATCCCGGAACTGGGGTGGAGCAAGTCTGCGGCGGGCAAGGGCAGGCTGGCGATCGCAGGCACCTTTGGCACGCCCCCTGCCATCGAGCGGCTGGACCTGTCAGGGCCGGGGTTGAGCGCATCCGGCCAGGTTGTGCTGAACCCCGGCGGCGGGCTGGAGCAGGCGCGGTTTTCCCGCGTCAAGGTCGGCGGCTGGCTGGACGGCCCGGTGACACTGACCGGCAACGGGCCGAACCGCCCGGTATCGGTGGCGATGCGGGGCGGCAGCATTGATCTGCGCAAATCGACGCTGGGCGGCGGTTCGGGCGAAAGCGGCGCGCTGACGCTGGCGCTGGACCGTATGGTGATCTCGCAGGGCATTTCGCTGACCGGCTTTCGCGGCAGCTTCAATGGCAAGGGCGGGCTGAACGGCACCTTTACCGCGCTGGTCAATGGTCAGGCGGCGGTGTCAGGCTCGGTTGCCCCCAGCAAGGGGCGATCTGCGGTGCGCATAGTGTCGGATGATGCCGGGGCAGTGATCCGCGCGGCGGGGGTGTTTGACCGGGCGGTGGGCGGCGCGATGGATCTGATCCTGCTGCCCGAGGGCGATGACGGCAATTATGATGGCCGCCTGAACATCGGCAACACCCGTATCGTGAAAGCCCCCATGCTGGCGGAATTGCTGGGGCTGATCTCGGTGGTGGGCCTTTTGGAGCAGTTGAACGGCCCCGGGATCCAGTTCCAGCAGGTCGAGGCCGAATTTCGCCTGTCGCCAACGGCGGTAGAGGTTACGCGCGGCTCTGCCATCGGCAATTCGATGGGGGTCAGCATGGCGGGGGTCTATGCGCTTGGCACTGGCGTCATGGATATTCAGGGGGTGATTTCGCCGATTTACCTGTTGAACGGCGTCGGGGCGTTTTTGACCCGCAAGGGCGAAGGGCTGTTCGGCTTCAACTATCGCCTGCGCGGCACGGTGGCGGCACCAAAGGTGCAGGTCAACCCGCTGTCGATCCTGACGCCGGGGATGTTCCGCGACCTGTTCCGCAGCGCACCGCCCACTTTGCCACAGGCAGGCAACTGATGCTGCTGGACGATTTCGACTTTCCGCTGCCCGAGGGGCAGATCGCCACCCGCCCCGCCAACCCGCGCGGTGCGGCGCGGCTGTTGGTGGCGGATGGGGTCAGCCACTTTGACCAAAGGGTGGCCGATCTGCCATCCTGGTTGCGCCCCGGTGACCGGCTTGTGCTCAACAACACCCGTGTCATCCCGGCGCGGCTGGCCGGGGCGCGGGCGCGCAGCGGGGCACAGGGTGACACCGTCGCACGAATCGAGATCACGCTCTTGAACCAGGTGCCGGATGGCCGCTGGCGCGCACTGGCCAAGCCGCTGCGCAAACTGGCGGTGGGGGATATCCTGACCTTTGTCCCCGGGTTTCACGCCACCGTGGCCGCCCGGGAGGCGGCATCGGCCCTGCTGGCCTTCAACCTGACCGGCCCCGCATTCGATGCCGCCCTCGACGCCGCCGGGATGATGCCGCTGCCGCCCTATATCGCTGCCCTTCGTCCCGCCGATGCTCAGGACCGCAGCGATTATCAGCCGCTGTTTGCCCGCCATGCCGGGGCGGTGGCCGCCCCCACCGCCTCGCTCCATTTCGATGCGGCACTGATGGCGGCGCTGGCGGCGCGGGGGGTCAGCTTTACCGAGGTCACGCTGCATGTCGGCGCAGGCACCTTTTTGCCGGTCAAGGTGCAGGATGTCACCAGCCACCGCATGCATGCCGAATGGGGCGAGGTGACAGCCCAGGCCGCCGCCGAGATAGGCGCCACCAAGGCTGCCGGCGGGCGGGTGATCCCGGTCGGCACCACCGCGCTGCGGTTGATCGAAACGGCGGCGGCGTCAGGGATGATCGCACCATGGCGCGGCGATACCGACATTTTCATCTATCCCGGCTACGGTTTCCGGGTCGCCGACGGGCTGATGACCAATTTCCACCTGCCGAAATCAACGCTGCTGATGCTGGTGTCGGCCCTGATGGGGCGGCAGCGGATGCTTGATCTTTACGGCCATGCGATTGCCACGGGGTACCGGTTCTTTTCCTATGGCGACGCTTCGCTTCTGCTGCCGCATGGCGCGGACCGGGCATAGGCTGTCGCGGATCAGGCGGAAATCTTCACCTTTCCGGGCAATCATGTGGCGGAAACGCAAAGGGGGGCGGCATGTTCAGGGTTCTGGCAAATTCATGGCCGCTGCTGCTCGGCGTGATGCTGCTGATGGTCGGCAACGGCATGCAAAGCACGCTGCTGGGCATTCGCGGGTCAATCGAGGGCTTCACCACCTTTCAGATCTCCATCGTGATGTCGGCCTATTTCGTCGGGTTCCTTGGCGGGTCGCAACTGGCACCATCCTTGATCGGCAAGGTCGGGCATGTGCGGGTGTTTTCGGCGCTGGGGTCGCTTATTTCCGCGATTCTGGTGAATTACCCGGTCGCCCCCGACTGGATCGCCTGGGCGGGGATGCGGGTGGTGATGGGGTTCTGCTTTTCGGGCGTTTATGTCACCGCCGAAAGCTGGCTGAACGATACCGCCACCAACGAAACCCGGGGCCAGACCCTGTCGCTCTACATGATCGTGCAGATGATCGGCATCATCGCCTCGCAGGCGCTGATGACCGTCAGCCCCCCCGATGGATTCGTTCTGTTCGTGATCCCTTCGGTGCTGGTGTCGCTGTCGTTCACCCCGATCCTGCTGTCGAAAGCGCCGGTGCCAAAATTCGCGGTGACCAAGGGCATGTCGTTTGCCCGGCTGTTCCGGGTGTCGCCTTTGGGCTGCGTGGGGATGTTCCTGATCGGCGGCATCTATGCGGCTTTGTTCGGGATGGCGGCGGTCTGGGGGGCGTTGACCGGGCTGAGCGTCGGCCAGATCTCGCTGTTCGTTGCGTCGATCTATGTGGGTGGCCTGCTGTTTCAATACCCGATCGGCTGGCTGTCAGACCGGATGGACCGGCGGCGGCTGATCTCGGTGCTGGCGCTGGTGGGGGCGGTGTTCACCATGGCAGGGGCGTTCAACCCGCCTTTTGTGGTGATACTGGCGATTGCGCTGATGGCGGGCGGCATCATCAACCCGCTATATTCGCTGCTGATCGCCCATACCAACGATTACATCGAAACCCGCGAAATGGCCGGCGCATCGGGCGGCATGATCTTCATCAACGGGCTGGGGGCGATCACCGGCCCCCTTATCGTGGGTTGGGTGATCGGCGCGGCGGGGCCGGGCGGGTTTTTCATCTATGTGGCGTTGCTGATGCTGCTGATGGCGATCTATGCCGCCTACCGGATGACCCGGCGCGCTGCACCCTTGCAACCGGGATCCTACACCGGGCTGGTTCCCACCGCCGGGGCCGTGGCGCTGGATGCGATGCGCGACAAGAAGGCACCCGACTGATCGGCACCCGACTGATCGGCACCCGACTGATTGCCACGCGACTCATCGCCTCCCGATTGATTTCCACGCGACTGATTGCCAAGCGACTGATTGCCAAGCGCTGCCGGTTCTGAAAAGCTGGCCGTGCTTGGGAGGAGCAGGGAATGATCGGACCGGATGAAGTGCTGCGCTTCTGGCTGGAGGAATTGGCGGAGCAGGAGTGGTACTCCGGCGGGGCAGCGCTGGATGCGCGGATCGCGGCGCGCTTTGGCGATGCCGTGGCGCAAGTGCGGGCCGGTGGGTTCATCGACTGGCAGGCCAACCCGCGCGGAACGCTCGCCTATCTGATCCTGACCGACCAGATGTCGCGCAATATCCACCGGGATACCGCGCTGGCCTTTGCCGCCGACCCTTTGGCCCATGCCGCCGCCGACAAGGCGCTGCACCGCAACTGGGATCAGCGGATCGAAGGCGCGGCGCGGCAGTTTTTCTTCATGCCCTTCATGCATGGCGAGACCATGGCGGATCAGAACCGGTCTGTCGCCTGTTTCGCCACCCGGATCACCGGGCCGGAAAATCTGCTGCATGCCCGCGCCCACCGCGAGGTGATCCGCCGCTTTGGCCGCTTTCCCACCCGCAACATGGCGCTGGGGCGCGAAAGTTCGGCGGCGGAACAGGCCTATCTGGAGGGCGGTGGTTACGGCGCGGTGGTCAAAGCCCTGAAAGGCTGAGCGATGCGCCGGGCGCAGAGCGACCTGCGCCGGGGCTTGATTGTGCAGGTGCAGAAGATAGTTTAAGGCCAAACTAAATTCTGCCATAGGGCTGGCAACGGGTTGAATCGGAGGATGTGATGGCTGCAACGACCTATGATGTGATCGTGATCGGTTCCGGCCCGGGCGGTTATGTCGCCGCGATCCGCGCCGCCCAACTGGGCAAAAAGGTGGTGATCGTCGAGCGTGAACATCTGGGCGGCATCTGCCTGAACTGGGGTTGCATCCCGACCAAGGCGCTGCTGAGATCGGCGGAAGTGTTTCACCTGATGCACCGCGCCAAGGATTTCGGCCTGAAGGCCGAGGGGATTTCCTTTGATCTGGATGCCGTGGTGGCGCGGTCGCGCGCGGTGGCCAAACAATTGTCAGGCGGCATTGGTCATCTGATGAAAAAGAACAAGATTGCGGTGGTGATGGGCGAAGCCACGCTGAAGGCCGCGGGGCTGGTGGCCGTGAAGACCGAAAAGGGGGTCGAGGAACTGACCGCCCCCGCCATCGTGCTTGCCACCGGTGCCCGCGCCCGCAGCTTTCCCGGGCTGGAAGCGGACGGCGATCTGGTGTGGACCTACAGGCACGCGATGGTGCCGAAACGGATGCCGAAAAAGCTGCTGGTGATCGGGTCGGGTGCCATCGGCATCGAATTTGCCAGCTTTTTCAATACGCTGGGGGCTGATACCACGGTGGTAGAGGTGCTCGACCGGGTGTTGCCGGTGGAAGATGCCGAAATCTCGGCCTTTGCGCGGAAAAGCTTTGTGAAGCAGGGCATGAAGATCATGGAAAAGGCCAGCGTCACGCAGCTTGACCGCGCCCCCGATGGCAAGGACGGCGGCACCGTGGTGGCCCATATCGAGGTGGGCGGCAAGGTTGAAACCCATCAATTCGATACGGTGATTTCCGCCGTGGGCATCGTGGGCAATGTCGAAGGGCTGGGGCTGGAGGCGCTGGGGGTCAGGATCGACCGGTCCCATGTGGTCACGGATGAGTTCTGCCGCACCGGGGTCGAGGGGCTTTATGCCATCGGCGATATCGCCGGCGCGCCTTGGTTGGCGCACAAGGCCAGCCATGAAGGCGTGATGGTGGCCGAACTGATCGCGGGCGGCCATCCCCACCCGATCAAGCCCGGCTCGATTGCCGGTTGCACCTACTGCCAGCCGCAGATTGCTTCGGTGGGCCTGACCGAGGCCAAAGCCAGGGAGGCGGGGTACGAGGTGCGGGTCGGTCGCTTCCCCTTCATCGGCAACGGCAAGGCGATTGCACTGGGCGACACCGACGGCATGGTCAAGACGGTGTTCGACGCCAAGACCGGCGAATTGCTGGGGGCACATATGGTGGGGGCCGAAGTGACCGAACTGATCCAGGGCTATGTGATCGGTCGCCAGTTGGAAACCACCGAGGAAGATCTGATGAACACGGTATTCCCGCACCCGACCCTGTCGGAAATGATGCATGAGGCGGTGCTCGATGCCTATGGCCGGGCGCTGCATATCTGATGGCCGGTTGACCCGATGGCCAGCCTGAACCGCATCGTGATGCAGGCCCAAAGCCGCCAATGGCTCAAGGCACTGCATCCCGAACGGCTGGATGCCGCCGAAATATCGGGCCAATGGGGGCAGGGGCTGGGGTTCAAAAGTTTTGAAAGCTATTACTATCCCAGACATGATCCCTGCAAGGCAGCGTTCGTCCGTGACGATGGCGCGGCGGTCAAGGTTGACGTGATCCTGGCCAATCAGGTCTGGGAACATCTGGACAGGCCCTTTGCCGCTACCCGCAACGTATTGAAAATGCTGCGGAAGGGTGGGTATTTCTGGGTCGCCGTGCCGTTTTTCATCCCCTTTCATGCTGTGCCGGTCGATTGCAACCGCTGGTCGGCGCGCGGGCTGGGCAACCTGTTGATCGAGGCCGGTTTCGAGGCCGACAGCATCCGCGCCGGCCAATGGGGCAACCGTGCCGCCGCGCTGCGCAATCTGGAACAGCCCTGGCCGCCGGAGCATCAGCCGGGCAGCGACGATCTGACCAATGATCCGGATTTTCCGCTGGTGTCCTGGGCACTGGGGCGCAAGGCCGCCAGATAGCGGGTGTGACCCGGGCTGCGGCAAGAACAGATGGATATTTTTACCAATAAGAAGCCCGGTGGCGGTTCGGGGCCGGATGGGATAGGGCTGCACCATGCCGCTTTCCCCGCTTCGCACCGGTCTGATCGTTCTGGCCATCTGGTGCGCCGGGTTGGGAGCAGCGGCGCAGTTTGCCAAGATATCCGTCATGTTCGACCTGCTGGCGGCGCGCTATCCCGGGGTTGGGCCACAGACCGGAATCGGGTTCATGGTCTCGGTGGTCGGGCTGGTCGGGTTGGTGTCTGGCACAACTGCCGGTATTCTGGTTCAGCGCGCGGGCTTTCGGCGGGTCCTGATCCGGGCCACCGGGCTGGGGGCCGTGCTGTCGGGCCTGCAGGCATTGATGCCGGGCTTCGGGCTGATGATGCTGAGCCGCGTTGTCGAGGGCGCTTCGCATCTGGCTATCGTGGTCGCCGGGCCGGTTCTGATCGCGCAGGTGGCGCCCTTGCGCCAGCAGGGGCTGGCGATGACGCTGTGGGCCAGCTTTTTCGGGGTGTCCTTTGCGGTGACGGCATGGGTCGGGCTGCCATTGGCGGAGGCGCTCGGGCCCGCGGCGCTGTTTGCCGCGCACGGGATCTATATGGCGGCGATATGCGCAGTGCTGGCGCTGCTGTTGCCGCGTGACATTGCGGTACAAGGGGTTGCCCCCCTGACCCTGCGCGGGGTGATTGCGCAGCACCGGGCCATCTATGCCTCGCCCCGGATCGCGGCACCGGCGTTGGGGTTCGTGTTTTACACCCTGATCTTTGTGGCAGTGCTGACGCTGCTGCCGCCGATGTTTCGCGGCACCGGGCGGGCGTTGGTGGCGACCGGGATGCCGCTGATCTCGATCGCGGTGTCGCTGGTGCTGGGGGTTGCCCTGCTGAAACTGATGCCGGCCGTTCGGCTGGTGCAACTGGGGCTGGCATTGGGGTTTTTCGGTGCGGTGCTGCTGTGGGCCACATGGGGCGGCGCTTTTGCGGTGGCGGCAGCGCTGGCGCTGGCTTCGGCGCTGGGGTTGGTACAGGGCGCATCTTTCGCCGCGATCCCGCAGTTGAACGCCAGCCCGGGCACCCGGGCGATGGCGGCGGGGGCGGTGGCGCAACTGGGCAATCTGGGCACCACCACCGGGACGCCGGTGCTGGCTCTGCTGATCGGGGCTCTGGGGATCGGCGGCGTGTTGCTGTTTGTTGCGCCCTTGTGCCTTGGCGGGGTGCTGATGCATCAGTGGCTGGCGGGGCGGCGGGCGCACGAGGCGGGTTAGCGATATCTTAACTTGTGGATATTCCCGTTTTGTTCCAAAATAGCGGTGGAGAGTCCGGGCGGAGCGCATACATGATGTGGCGGATGGGCGGGTGAGTCATGGCTGAGTTGAAAACCATATCGGTGCGCGGGGCGCGCGAGCATAATCTGAAGAACGTCGATGTGGATATTCCGCGCGACCGGTTGGTGGTGATCACCGGCCTGTCGGGGTCGGGAAAATCCTCGCTGGCGTTCGATACGATCTATGCCGAGGGGCAGCGGCGCTATGTTGAGTCTTTGTCGGCCTATGCCCGGCAGTTTCTCGACATGATGCAGAAACCCGATGTGGATCACATTTCCGGATTGTCACCGGCGATTTCCATCGAGCAGAAGACCACCTCGAAAAACCCGCGCTCCACCGTCGGCACCGTCACCGAGATCTATGACTATCTGCGGCTGTTGTTCGCCCGCGCCGGTACCCCGTTCAGCCCCGCCACCGGTCTGCCGATCGAGGCGCAGCAGGTGCAGGATATGGTCGACCGGGTGATGGCGATGGCCGAGGGGACGCGCGCCTATCTGCTGGCCCCGATCATCCGCGACCGCAAAGGGGAATACCGAAAGGAATTCATCGAGCTCCGCAAGCAGGGCTTTCAGCGCGTCAAGGTCAACGGCGCGTTTTTCGAACTGGACGAGCCGCCGGTGCTGGATAAGAAGCTGCGCCATGATGTGGATGTGGTGGTTGACCGCATCGTGGTGCGCGACGGGTTGCAGACCCGGCTGGCCGACAGTTTCCGTACCGCGCTGGATCTGGCCGATGGCATTGCAGTGCTGGAAACCGCCCCGGCGGAGGGCGAGGGTGAACCGCTGCGCACCACCTTCAGCGAGAAATTCGCCTGCCCGGTGTCGGGCTTTACGATACCCGAGATCGAGCCGCGTCTGTTCAGCTTCAACGCGCCGTTCGGGGCCTGCCCGGTCTGCGACGGGCTGGGGATGGAGTTGTTTTTCGACGAGCGTCTGATGGTGCCCGATGCGGCTCTGACGCTGGCCAATGGCGCGATTGCGCCATGGCGCAAGGGCAAAAGCCCCTATTTCCTCCAAACCATCGACGCCATCGCCACCCACTATGGCTTTGACAAGAAAAAGCCGTGGAAAGACTTGGCCCCAGCGGTGCAGCAGGTGATGCTGTATGGATCGGGCGAGGTCGAGATTGCCTTTCGCTATGATGAAGGCGGGCGGGTTTACAATGTTTCCCGCGTGTTCGAGGGCGTGGTTCCCAACATGGAACGGCGTTACCGCGAGACCGATTCAGCCTGGGTGCGTGAGGAGTTCGAGCAGTATCAGAACAACCGTCCCTGCGGGGCCTGCGGCGGCTTCCGGCTGCGCCCCGAAGCGCTGGCGGTAAAGATCGCCGGTCTGCATGCGGGCCAGGTGGTGCAGATGTCAATCGCCGAGGCTTTGGCCTGGGTGGAAGGCGTGCCGGCCACCCTCGGCAATCAGAAGAATGAGATTGCCAAGGCGATCCTCAAGGAAATCCGCGAACGACTGGGGTTTCTGGTCAATGTCGGCCTCAATTACCTGACGATGGCGCGCTCTGCCGGAACCCTGTCGGGCGGCGAAAGCCAGCGGATCCGGCTGGCCAGCCAGATCGGTTCGGGCCTGACCGGGGTGTTGTATGTGCTGGATGAACCCTCCATCGGGCTGCATCAGCGCGACAACGACCGCTTGCTGACCACGCTGAAAAACCTGCGCGATGCCGGCAATTCGGTGATCGTGGTCGAGCATGACGAGGAGGCGATCCGCGAGGCCGACTATGTGTTCGACATGGGGCCGGGGGCGGGGGTGCATGGCGGGCGCATCGTATCGCATGGCACGCCCGCACAGATCAGCGCCGATCCGGCCAGCCTGACCGGGCAATATCTGTCGGGCGCACGTTCGATCAAGGTGCCGAAGGTGCGGCGCAAGGGCAATGGCAAGAAACTGGTGGTGGTGAATGCCACCGGCAACAACCTGCAGGGGGTCACCGCCGAATTTCCGCTGGGCAAGTTCATCTGCGTGACCGGGGTGTCGGGTGGCGGCAAATCGACCTTGACCATCGAAACCCTGTTCAAGACCGCCTCGATCCGGCTCAACGGTGCCAAACAGACCCCGGCCCCCTGCGAAACAATTCGCGGGCTGGAGCATCTCGACAAGGTGATTGATATCGATCAGCGCGCGATCGGCCGCACGCCCCGGTCAAATCCCGCGACCTATACCGGGGCCTTTACCCCGATCCGCGACTGGTTCGCCGGGATGCCCGAGGCCAAGGCGCGCGGCTACAAGGCCGGGCGCTTCAGCTTCAACGTCAAGGGCGGGCGCTGCGAGGCCTGCCAGGGTGACGGCTTGCTGAAGATCGAGATGAATTTTCTGCCCGATGTCTATGTGACCTGCGAGACCTGCAAGGGCAAGCGCTACAACCGTGAAACGCTGGAAGTTCACTTCAAGGACAAGAGTATAGCCGACGTTCTTGATATGACGGTTGAAGAGGCGCAGGCCCTGTTTCAGGCGGTGCCATCCATCCGGGAAAAGATGGATGCGCTGGTGCAGGTCGGCCTTGGCTACATCAAGGTCGGGCAATCGGCCACCACGCTGTCGGGCGGCGAGGCGCAGCGCGTCAAGCTGAGCAAGGAGCTGTCGCGCCGGGCCACCGGCAAGACGCTGTATATTCTGGATGAACCGACCACCGGCCTGCATTTCGAAGATGTGAAGAAGCTGCTGGAGGTGCTGCATGAACTGGTCGATCAGGGCAATTCGATGATCGTGATCGAACACAACCTTGATGTCATCAAGACCGCCGACTGGCTGATCGACATCGGCCCCGAAGGCGGCGATGGCGGCGGCGAGATCGTGGCGATCGGCACCCCCGAAGCAGTGGCAGAGGTGGCGGCAAGCCATACCGGGCGCTACCTCAAGACCATGCTGAAAGCGCACAGGGTGGCGGCGGAATGAGCCCCGGGAGGGACCCGGGGCAAATGACCTTTCGCGGGGCTGGCTTGCCTTGGGTCAGGCCTTGATCGGGCAAGTGGACATTCCGAGCAGGCTGTAAAGCGGGCAGCTGGAGAAAAGGGCGGTGGCCAGCGGGATGATGCCAAGGAGGTACAACCAGTGCCACCCGCCGCCGGTCGTCAGGAAATATGCGGCAATCAGGGCGATGCCGAAGATGGCGCGCAGGGCACGGTCCAGCGTGCCGACATTTTCCTTGAGCATTGTCAAACCCTCCATGGTGGCGGCCCGGATCGGGCCGCCCTTTGGAAATTCTGGCAGGTTTTGATATCGGGTGACCTGATCTGTATCAAATTTTCCGGATGTATTTTCCGATGATTGCCCTGTGGGTCCGGCAAAACCACACAGGCTCGCCCGTCACCCTTGGCGGGCCCGAAGCGGTGGCAGATGGGGCGGAGCGGCGTAGCCCATGGGGTGAGCGCCACTTCATGGGTCGGGGCGTCATCCCGCGCTGCAGCTTTGACCCTGCCAGATTTTCAGCGCGGCGTCACCAGACGCCTGATCCATGTAGCGGCCCCAGCCGATTTCATAGACTTTGCCGTCGGGGTTGCGGTTGATGAACTGGCCAAGTTTGCTGCCATCGGCGGCCAGAAACAGGATGCGGCCGGAATTGTGATCCTCGATCACCAGTTCGCCGCCGGGCAGAAGGGTATAAAGCCCCTCGTACAGCGCCGCGACCTGTTCGCGCGCCATTGCCTCGCGGTAGGGCGAGGTGGTGGCACCGGTGGCAAAATCATGGATCAGAACTTCCGACGAGCCGTCGACAGTGCCCACGCCATTGGTGCGCGACTGGCTGCGGTTGTCGAAGATGGCGATGCGGTGATCGTCGAGAATGTCGATATCGTGCTGGCCCATCCA
>Ga0105044_10002714_pt1 | contig 24267 bp, 24 predicted proteins | sample MAT01_FD_78092 | JGI IMG/M metagenome (GOLD analysis project Ga0105044, IMG submission 78092) | Freshwater microbial communities from Lake Fryxell liftoff mats and glacier meltwater in Antarctica - MAT-01 | ecosystem: Environmental > Aquatic > Freshwater > Ice > Liftoff microbial mat | place...
GACGCGGGCACCCGGAGGCGTGCTCTCGACCGTGAACTCCTGGCTGGAACCGCGCGTGATAGTCGCGCAGGCCGGGAGTGCAAGCGCGACGCCGACGAGCGCTAGCGCACGCACGCCGAAGCGCGCAGAGGTTGTGAAAATCATCAAAGTCCCCAAAGGATTATCGGCTCACCCCCCGGCGAACCTCCTTTATATTTGGCATCGGGAAGACGACCGGTCAATCGCAAATAGGGCGACCGCTGGTCTGTCAACCGGGACGGGTTTCCGCGAAGCTGGACCGCCTTTCGAGAACCCGCTGCAAGGCCGTCAGCCCCGGCCGTCCGCCGACCAGATCGAAGTTCGGATGACGGAAACCGATCCAGGTCATGGCCACGCCTGCGGTGATTACGCCTATGTCGAGACGGTCGGCGTCCGGGACGGCGGCCTCGAGCATATCCAGGGCGCGGGTCATGTTTTCGGTCCAGCGGATGATCCAGGACGGGGATTGTTCGCCCTCGCGGCGGCGCTTCTCTAGCAGCAGTTTGACCCCCATCTCCAGCGCCTGATTCCCGAGGGTCTCCAGCCGCCGCGTCCCCAGTCGGTTCGGGCCGTCGGCGGGGAGCAGGCGCGGGCCTTCGCCGAGAGCATCGAGATATTCACAGATCACCGGGCTGTCGCTGATCGGCAGGCCGTCCTCCGCGATCAGCGTCGGGACCTGGACGACGGGGTTGGAGGCCAGCAGTTCGGGTGCGTTGGCGTAAGGATCGACCACGATCTCCTCGATCCGGTCGATCAGGCCCTTCTCGCGCGCCACGATCCGGCATTTGCGGGCGAAGGGCGACGGGGCGGTGATGTAGAGTTTCATTCGGGGGGATACTGCCGGGCTGAATGGAGGACACGGAGAATGCGGATCGAGTCGAGGTCGATGCGATAGATCAATATCTAATTCGGAAGGACCACCATCTCGCGCGTGCCTGGCTCCCGGCCTGCCCGATACTGGCGGGTATAGACGCCGAGACCGGCCGCAGCCTCGAAGATCAGATCGGTGATCCGATCAGCTGCGGCCGGATTGTCGCGTGAGATGTAGTCGGCGATGCCATCGACGTCACGGTGCGCCTTCGCACCCCAGACGACGGGAAACACTAGGACGACTTCGTCCGGTGACGCTGGATGGTCGATTTCACTCGCCGCACGACTTCGTCGTGGGGGATTGGCGGCGTCGTATCATCCATGGCTTCGCGCACCTTGGCCCGGAACCAGACGTCATAGGCTTCAGCCTCTTCGGTAGAGGCGAATTCGGATTCGATGGGAGACAGGGCGGGCATCACGCAAGTATGCGCCCGGCCCCTTCGGCCCGCAACCGATTGCTACCCTGCCGCGACGAGCGATTCGCCCTCAACCGCCCGCGCGGCGTCCAGCTCGGCGGCCCTGGCCTCGACCAGTTCGACGATGTGGTCGATCATGCCGTCGTTGTGCTGTTTGTGGGCCATCTTGCCGTTGACATAGACCATGCCCGATCCGGCCCCGCCGCCGGTGAAGCCGACGTCCGTATACAGCGCTTCGCCCGGCCCGTTGACGACACAGCCGATGATCGACAGCGACATGGGGGTGGTCACGTGTGCCAGCCGTTCCTCGAGGATGCCGACTGTCTCGATGACGTTGAAGCCCTGACGCGCACAGGACGGGCAGGCGATGATGTTGACACCACGATGGCGCAGACCCAGCGATTTGAGGATGTCGAAACCGACCTTGATCTCTTCCACCGGATCGGCGGCGAGGGACACCCGGATGGTGTCGCCGATCCCGGCCCAGAGCATCGAACCCATGCCGATCGCCGACTTGATCGTGCCCGAGCGCAGCGGCCCCGCCTCGGTGACGCCGAGGTGCAGGGGGCAGTCGATGGCATCGGCCAGTTGCTGATAGGCGGCCACGGTCAGGAAGGGGTCGGATGCCTTCACCGAAATCTTGAACTCGTGGAAGTCGTGATCCTGCAGGATGCGGGCGTGATTGAGCGCTGACTCGACCATGGCCTCGGGGCAGGGCTCGCCGTATTTCTCGAGCAGTTCCTTCTCCAGCGATCCGGCGTTGACGCCGATGCGCATGGCGCAGCCGTAGTCCTTGGCGGCCTGGATGACCTCGCGGACGCGGTCGGGCGAGCCGATATTGCCGGGATTGATGCGCAGGCAGGCGGCGCCGGCCTTGGCCGCCTCGATGCCGCGCTTGTAGTGAAAGTGGATGTCGGCGACGAGCGGCACCCGCGACTCGCGGACGATGGTGCGGAAGGCGGCGGTCGATTCCTCGTCGGGGCAGGACACGCGGACGATGTCGGCCCCTGCCTCTTCGAGCTGGCGAATCTGGTCGATCGTCGCGCCGGCATCGGTCGTCGGCGTATTGGTCATCGACTGGACGGAGATCGGGGCGTCGCCGCCCACGGGCACGGATCCGACCATGATCTGGCGGCTCTTGCGGCGCTCGATATGGCGCCAAGGCCGGATGCGACCCAGTTCGGTGGTGTGGTCAGCGCTCATGAGGTCCCGAACATAGGGGATCGACGGCGGAATGGCCACGACGACTGGACGTGAAATCAGCCGACCTGACCACCATTGACGGCGTTCTGGACCGAAACCGCCTGGATCCGGGCTTGCGCCTGGACGTCCGCCGCGGCGGCACGGGCCGCCTCGGTGCGGGTCGCCAGCTCGACCGCGGCCTGACGGGCCAAGGCCTGGGCGCGGGTGTTGAGCTGGCCCAACGGGGTCAGGGCGGCCTCCAGGCGGCCGCCGTGCTCGCCGTTCAGATAGACGTCGAAGGCGGTCGGGTCGGAGACATCGACGACGGCGGCCACGCCCAGCGGTGCGCGCCAGGCGTCTCCGGCGGCCAGTTGTCGGGCGAAAAGGACGCGACCGTCGGCCATGCGGACGACGATGCCGGCGGCCTTGCGGGCCTGGATCACGACCTGCGAGACATTGGCCGAGGCACCGTAAATGGCACCGCGCGGATTGAAGGCTTTCTGGACCGGCGAGCCACTGGAGGCAGCGGCCGCGAGGCCTTCGGGCGAGGTCGGGTCGATGCCGGTCAGCTCGGTCTCAAGGCCCGGCGTGATGTAGAGGGCGGGAATGGTCTGGTCCGGCGGGGCGGGACGCGGTGCGGACAGGCGCAGCATACCCTCTTGGCCGGGGACATCGCCCAGGGTCCAGCTTTCCGGGATGGCGGCGATATCGGACGGCTGGGGCGCGTGCATCAGGTTGACGCGCTGCAGGACGTTCCAGCCGACGACGGCCAGCACCAGCGCCAGACCGGCCACGATCAGGCGGGGCGAAAAGCGGCGGGCGTCCTCGAAGGCGACGCCGACGGGGGCCTGAAGCGGCACAGAAGGATCAGGACTCTCGCGCTTGAACCGTTCGACGGCCAGTTGCTCGTCCAGGCCCAGCGCACCGGCGTAGGAGCGGACATAACCGATCGAGAAAACTCGGTTAGGCAGGGTGGAGAAATCGTTCTGTTCCAGCGCGGTCAGATAGCGCGAGGGAACCCGGGTGATGGCGGCCAGCTCGGCCAGGGAGCGACCGGTATGCTCGCGAGCGATGCGCAGGCCGTCACCCAGAGTCGGAGCGTCGGTGACGGAAGGCACGACATCCTTCCAATCGGGACGAGCCCGAAACTCTTCCGGGGCATGCCCCGTATCCAGCGCCATGACGCCTGACCCCACACTCGACGCCAAGGAACTCTCGCGCGCCGTACTCGTACCGGGGGGCTGTACCATATCGGGATGACAGTTCGGGCCTGCCCCCGCCGGCGGCCCATACACACCTTGTGGATAACTCATAAGAGCCGACCGTTCAACGATTTGTTAAGGGTCCCGCACGTGTCGGAGCGGGACGGATCAGATCGTGACGTTCAACTTCCGGGCCAAGGACTCCAGCTCGCCCCGGATCGAGCCCGCGGAGGAACCCAGCAGGTTGGTCATGCCGCGCCGCGCCGCCGGCAAATCAGCCGACAGGATCATCCGCTTGACCGGCCCGACACCGCCCGCCGGGGCCGAAAGACGGGTGTATCCCAGGGTCAGCAGGGCGAAGGCTTCCAACGGGCGTCCGGCCAGTTCTCCGCACACGGACACCGGCGTTCCGGTGTCCGCGCACTTCTTCTGAATCTCGGCCAAGGCGCGCAGTGCCGGCGGCGACAGGGGGTCGTACCGGTCGGACACCAGCGGGTTCGTGCGGTCGGCGGCGAACATATACTGGAACAGGTCGTTGGTCCCGACCGAGACGAAGTCGGTCAGGGGCAGGAGCGCGTCGAGGTGCCAGAGCAACGACGGGCATTCGATCATGGCCCCGACCCGCAACAGGGCGGGCAGGGTGCGCCCGCGCCGTTTGGCCCAGGCGCATTCGACATCGACCAGCGCGCGAGCGGCGCGGAACTCGTCGACCGTGGCGATCATCGGGAACATGACGCGTAGCTCGCGGTCAGTCGCGGCGGTGAGCAGGGCGCGAAGCTGCAATCGCAGCAGGCCGGGGCGGTCGAGGCCGAGGCGGATGGCGCGACGGCCCAGGGCGGGGTTCTCTTCCCGCGCGGTTTCCAGATAAGGCAGGACCTTGTCGCCGCCGATATCGAGGGTGCGGAACGTGACGGGCCGGTTGCCGGCGGTGTCCAGCACCAGTTTGTACAGCGCCGTCTGGCTGGTCAGCCGCGGCAACTCCTCCGACACCATGAACTGGAATTCGGTGCGGAACAGGCCGATGCCTTCGGCCCCCGTGGCGTCGAGGTTCTCCAGGTCGACGGCGAGCCCCGCGTTGGTCAGGACGGTGATCCGGGTGCCGTCGAGGGTGACGGCCGGCACGTCACGCAGCTTGGTGAACTCGGCCTGACGCGCGCTGCGAACCAGCATGCGCGACTGAACGGCGGCCAGCATGTCGGGGCGGGGGCGCAGATAGGTCTCGCCGGTCTCGCCGTCGACGATGACCAGATCGCCCTCGGAGAGCCGGTCGCGCAGGCCCATCAGGCGGCCGACGCAAGGGATCTGCAGCGCCCGGGCGACGATGGCGGCGTGGCTGGCGGCCGATCCCTCCTCGAGAAGCAACCCCCTCAGCTTGTGGCGCGGATATTCCAGCAGGTCGGCGGGGCCCAGGTTGCGCGCCACCAGGATGGCGTCGTCGGGCAGGTCGCGCTCGCCCGGCTTGTCGCCTGCGAGGAAGCGCAGCAGCCGGTTGGCCAGGTCCTCGAAGTCGTGCAGCCGCTCCTTGATGTAGGGGTCCCGGGCCTGGGCGAAGCGGGCGCGGTGTTCGTTACGGACGCGGTCGACGGCGGCCTCGGCGGTCAGGCCGGTGCGGACGGCCTCCTCCAGCGACCGGTTCCAGCCCCGGTCGTCGGCGAACATCCGGTATGTTTCCAGCACCTCGAACGGCAGGCCGGCCAGCTTGCCCTGACCGCCGTCGAGGATGGAATCGATATTGGCCTTAAGCCCGATCAGGGCCTCGCGCAGACGGATTTCCTCGACCTGCTGGTTCTCGGCCAACAGGTTCTCCGGCGGCACCGGAGCCTCGTGCAGGATGACGTGGCCATAGGCCAGACCCTCGGCGAAGCGCTGGCCTTTGAGCGTTTCCGGCCGGTGGGGCGCGACCTCGATGTCGCGCAGCTCGTCCTGGGCCAGCAGCTCGCCCGAGGCCACGGTCTCGGCCAGGACCATGGCGATGGTCTGGATGTCCTCGACTTCCTCGTCGTCATAACGGCGCTCGGCCCGGTTCTGGACGACCAGCACACCGATGGCACGGCCTCCGCGCAACAGGGGCGCGCCGAGGAAGGCGTGGTACGGGTCCTCGCCCGTCTCTGGCCGATAGGCGAAGCTGGGGTGGGACGGGGCGTCGGACAGGCTGATCGGGGCGGCGCTGCGCGCCACCTCGCCGACCAGACCCTCGCCGGGCCTCAGGCGGGTTGTATGCACGGCCTCGGGCTTCAGGCCCTGTGTGGCGAACAGTTCGAGTTCGCCCGAGGCGCGGCGCAGATAGATGGAACAGACCTCGGCCACCATCGACTGGGCGATGATGCGGACGACCGTGTCCAGCCGGTCCTGGGCCGGCGACGCACCGGCCATGGCTTCGCGAATCTGGCGAAGGAGGTTCCGTGGCCCCGTCGTCAATCCGCCAACCGGCATGGCCCCTCCTGATGAACGACGCCGCAGATGGGCACCGTCCGGCTCAAATCCTAGACCGCTTCCAGTCCATAGGCCGCATGAAGCGCACGAACCGCCAGTTCCGCATAGGCGGCGTCGATCAGAACGCTGATCTTGATCTCCGACGTCGAGATGGCCTGGAATTTGACTCCCTTGTCGGCCAGGGCGCGGAACATGGTCTGGGCGACCCCGGCGTGGCTGCGCATGCCGACGCCGACGACCGAGACCTTGGCCACGTCCTCGTCTATGCGCAGTTCCTCGAATCCGAGCTCGGCCTTGGCCGAGCGCATCAATTCGGCGGCCCGTGCGGCGTCCCTTCGCCCCGTGGTGAAGGTCAGATTGACCGCGCCCTCGGAGCGGGCCTCGCCCTGTACGATCATGTCGACATTGACGTTGGCCTCGGCCAGCCGGGTGAAGACGTCGGCCGGGGCATCGGTCCGGTCCGAAAGGCCCAGCAGCGTGATGCGGGCCTCGTCACGGCTCATCGTCACGCCAGATACGATGCGTTTTTCCACGATTTCCTCCTCGTCGCAGATCAGGGTGCCGGAGTTGGCGGGCAGGCGGCCGTGTCGATCGGGTTCGATGAAGCTGGACAGGACCCGGACCGGGACCCGTTTGGCCATGGCCAGCTCGACCGACCGGGTCTGCAGCACGCGGGCACCGAGCGAGGCCATTTCCAGCATCTCTTCATAGGAGATGCGCTCGAGGCGACGGGCCTTCGACTCGATCCGGGGGTCGGTGGTGTAGACGCCGTCCACGTCGGTGTAGATATCGCACGGGCAATCCAGTGCGGCGGCCACGGCCACCGCCGAGGTGTCGGAGCCGCCCCGGCCCAGGGTGGTTATCCGGCCCGAGCGGCTGACACCCTGAAAGCCGGGGACCACGGCGATCTCGCCCTTGTCCATGGCGGCACCCAGCACCTCTCCGGGCACGTCCTCGATCCGGGCGCGGCCATGGGCGTCGTCGGTCAGGATCGGGATCTGCCAACCCATCCAGGTGCGTGCGTTCAGGCCCATGTTGCGCAACGTCAGGGCCAGCAGGCCGGCGGTGACCTGTTCGCCTGAGGCGACGACGATATCATATTCGTCGTCGGACATGGCGATGCCCGGGCCGGGCCGACCGGCCCCGTCGGTCCAGGCCACCAGCTCATTGGTCTTTCCGGCCATGGCAGACACCACGACGGCGACCTGTTTGCCCGCAGCGGTCTCGGCGGCGACGATGCGGGCGGCGCGGCGGATGCGCTCAAGGTCGCCCATCGAGGTGCCGCCGAACTTCATCACCAGTCGCGTCGTCTCTGGCCGCGTCATCGTGGCGGATCGCCCCATCTTGCATGGAAGACCGCGCGGGTTCATCCCTCGGCCCATGGCCGCTTCTAACGACACGGTATCGGCGCGCAAACCCCAAAGCCGCCCTGATCTCAGCGATCAGGCGGCGGGTCCGTCGATCGATCCGGCCGACGTGGCGCGGTTTTCTGCCCAGGCGGCGGAATGGTGGGACGCGAAGGGACCGTTCGCGCCGCTGCACAAATTCAATCCGGCGCGGCTGGCCTTCGTCCGCGACCGGGCAGCGGAACGGTTCGGTCGGGATGTGAAGACGCGAAACGCCTTCGACGGCCTGACCCTGCTGGACGTCGGCTGCGGCGGCGGGCTGATGGCCGAGCCGATGCGGCGGCTGGGTTTCGCGGTGACCGCCATCGACGCCTCGGCCGAGAACATCGGCACGGCGCGGGCCCATGCGGAGCAGCAGGCCCTCGACATCGCCTATCGCGCGGCGACGGTCGAACAGCTTGAGGCCGAGGGGGCGGGGCCGTTCGACCTGGTCCTGACGCTTGAGGTGATCGAGCATGTCGCCGACCCTGAAGCCTTCATCCGCGCCTGTTCGCGGCTGGTGAAGCCCGGGGGGATGATGGTCGTGGCCACCCTGAACCGCACGCTGAAGTCGCTGGCCCTCGGCAAGATCGCGGCGGAGTATCTGTTGCGTTGGGTGCCGGCGGGAACCCATGACTGGAACCAGTTCCTGAAGCCGGACGAGATCCGACGAATGCTGTCTGAAGAGCCGGTGGTTGTGAGCGGGCCGTTTGGCCTCGTCTATGATCCGTTCACGGATCGCTGGAGCGAAAGCGACGACGCGGGGATCAACTACATGATGGTGGCGACCCGGGACTGAAGGTCAGAGCGCCCGGACCATATAACGGGCGTCAGGGCCATAGCCGGCGAAACCGTCCGTCATGGCGGGCGCATCAACCACCGCGAAGCCGTGCCTCTGCCAGAACGGCGCGGCGTTATTGACGGCCACAAGAGCCAGCGCCGGCCAGCCGGCGGCACGCGCGTCCTCCGCGAGACGCTCCACCACCGGACGCGACCAGCCGCCACCCCTGACTGCCGGGTCGAGGGAAAGATCGTGCAGATACATGACCGCAGCATCGTCAGGAATCGCGGCGATCAGAACGCTCAGCGCGGATGCGTCATTGGCCCGCCAAGGGTAGGCGACGAGATAACCCAGCGCCTTGCCGGTCGTGCCCTTGAGGAGGACGAAGCAGCCGGACGGATTCAGGGCCAGCCGGTTTTCGAAACAGTCGCGTTCCTCAAAATGGTCGGGAAAACCGACGGCGGCGATGGCTGCCACGGTGTCGAGGTCAGCCGCCGTCATCGCCCGCCAGTTCAGACCATCCTGGCTCAGAGGGGGCAGCGGGTGTTCAGCGGGGTCGCCCTGAAATTCCATTCCATGCTCCGCGCCTGCCCGTTGATCTCGCCCTCGATCCGGGCCTTGAGGGCATCGCCATCGCGTTCATAGATCACCCGCGTCGGGAAGTCGTTTTCGGCGTTGGCGAAGACAACGCGCGTCGCGCCGCTCTCGGCCACAACGAAGACGGTCGCCGCCGCGCCGCCGGGCTGGGCGACATAGGCGAAGCCTTGAGGTGTCTGGCGGATGTGCGAGACCTCGAAAGAGACGCGGCCGTTCTCGACTGTGAGGGCGTGGCCTACGCTGAGGCCGCCGCGCGGGTCGCTCCAGGTCTCGGAGGCCTCCCGGCCGTCGGAACAGTCCAGCCAGTAGCCGGCCATCCATGACAGGTCGGGCGTGACGGGCGGCGCGGTCTGGATCAGGGCGGCGGCGAGGGCGGCGGTCAGCATGGCGGAGTCCCATTGGGTTCGACGTGTGCGTCACCCTAGTGCGGGGACAGCGGCCCGGGCTTGTAGGATTGCGACGCCAGCCGCCGCCCCAGACCGGCCTGGTCGCGGGCCCATTCGGTGGCGGTGCAGCCGAGGAAGCGTCGGAAGTCCCGGGCCAGCTGCGGCTGGTCGAAATAGCCGGCCTCAAGTCCGGCCTCGAGCCAGCCCAGCGCCTCCGGACCCGGCTCGGCGGCGTGGTCGAAGACGCGGCGGAAGCGGAAGATGGAGCGCAGGTTGCGCGGCGGCACGCCGACGCGATCGCGGAAGCGGCGTTGCAGGGCGCGCTGCTGGCCGGCCGGACGGGCCAAGGCGGGTTGCTCCGCGGCGGCGGCCTCGACCTCGGCGCGGACGACGGGGTCGAGCGACCAGCTGTGGCGACGGCGCTGATCCTCGAGAAAGCAGACCATGACCTGAACCTGGGCCTCCGGATCACCCGCAGGCACCGCGACGCCGGCGAGGCGGGCGGTCATGTCGAGGCGGCGGTCGGTGGCCTCGACCAGCGGGCGGCCCAGCCAGTCGCGGGCACCGTCGGGCCCGAACCGGACGGCGATCAGTTCCACCGGACCGGCGGGCCTCAGGGCCAGCGGCCGGGTCATCTGACCGGCAAACAGGGCCTGGGGCTGAAGGCGGAAAACGCCGTCGTCGCCCTGTTCCTCATACGGCGCGCCGATGTCGAGAATCAGTTCGGGGCAGCCGTCGGGGGCGATCCGCTGCACGGTCGTGGCCGGTGCCGGGGCGGCGTAGGTCCAGATCGTGCGAACGAAGGGGCGAAGCGCGGCGGGCGGCTCGAACTCCTGATAGCGATCCCCCGCTCCCACGCGTCAGTGCGCCTTGGCGGGATCGGGCGGCAGTGGCGGCAGGGGGGCGCAGGGGACGCCGTCGTCCTTGAGCTTCTTGACCTCGGCGGGGCTGGCCTCGCCGTAGATTTCACGCTTCTCGGCGCGGCCCTCATGGATGTCGCGGGCCTCGCGGGCGAAGGCGTCGCCGACGTAGTCGAAATTCTGCTCGACATGGGACCGGACTTCGCGGGCGGCGCGCATCATCAGGGTCTGCATTTTCGCCGCGTCCGCAGGGGCGGTCTTGCGGGTTCCGGCCACCGCCGGGGCCATGATCTGCTTTGTTACCCCGCTTGAGCCGCAGACGGGGCATTCCACCAGTCCTCGCGCCGCCTGGTCGTCGTAGTCGGCCGAGGTTCCGAACCAGGCCTCGAAGCCGTGACCGCCGCCGCACTGGAGGGCGTAGCGGATCATACCGGCGGGCCGAACGGGCGGTCGTGGGTCAGTTGTGGTACGGCGTTGCGCGCCTTCGTCACGGCGTCGAAGTCCAGCGTCGCGAACAGGACGCCGGGTTCGTCGTGGTCGAGTTTGGCGACCACCTCGCCCCATGGTGCCACCACGGTCGAGCGGCCCCAGGTCCGGCGACCGTCTTCATGCGCGCCGGCCTGGGCGGGGGCGAGGATGTAGCAGCCGGTCTCGATGGCCCGGGCGCGCAGCAGGGTCTCCCAGTGGGCCTCGCCGGTCGGGACGGTGAAGGCGGCGGGCACCGAGATCATCATCGCGCCCCCATTCGCCAAAGCCCTGTGCAGCTGGGGGAAGCGGATATCGTAGCAGATGGTCAGGCCCAGCCCGCCCCAAGGCGTCCGCGCGACCACGGCCCCGTCGCCGGGGCGAATCGAGGCGCTTTCCCGCCACCGTTCGCCGGTCGGCAGGTCGACGTCATAGACGTGCAGCTTGTCATAGGTCGCGGCCACCTGGCCCTGGTCGTCGATCAGCAGGGAGCGGTTGGCGGCGCGGTCGTCGCCCTCATGCCCGGATTTGACGATAGCCGAACCGATCAGCAGCCAGACGCCCAGTTCCTGGGCCAGGGCGCGCAGATTGCCGACCACCTCGTCGCGGTCCTGGGTGGTCAGCACCGCGTCGCGGGCGGCGCGATCCTGGATCAGGAAATTGGTCGCTTCGGGGGTCAGGATCAGTTTCGCCCCGCCCGCCGCCGCGTCGCGGATCAGCGGTTCGACATGGGCGAAGGCCGCCGCCGGCGAGGCCGGGGTGCGGGTCTGGATCAGGGCGACGGGAAGCGTGGTCATCAGGCCTCGAGCAATGGGTCCAGACCGCTGCGGCGGTCAAGGGCTCCCAGTTCGTCGGCGCCGCCGATATGTTTGCCGTCGATAAAGATCTGCGGAAAGGTCATCCGCCCGCCGGACCGCTGGATCATCTCCTGCTTCTTCGCCGGGTCGTGCGAGGCGACGATCTCGACATAGTCGGCACCCTTGCCGTCCAGCAGGGCCTTGGCCGAGTGGCAATAGCCACAGCCGGGTTTGGTGTAGATAACGACGTCGGCCAACAGTTGCCTCCAATATGAAATCGCGGCCCTCAAGCCGCGAGCCGCCGCGCAACGGGCGGCAGGCCGAACCTATGTAGGCAATTCCCGCGCCGTTCGCACCCGGGCGACGACGGCCAGGTCCACGTCGCGGGCACCGGCCTCGATCAGCGCGCGGGCGCAGGCCTCGGCGGTGGCCCCTGTCGTCAACACGTCGTCGACCAGAAGGATGCGCCGGCCCTTGACCCGGCGGCGGCCCGTCTCGCTGACGGCGAAGGCCTTTTTGACGTTGAGGCGGCGACCCCGCGCCGATTTGCCGCCCTGTGTGGAGGTGTGGGTCTGACGGACCAAGGCATCAGGGAGAAAGTCGAGCCCGGCGTCGCGGGCCAGCGGCCGGGCGATCTCGGCGGCCTGGTTGAAGCGGCGTGACAAGAGACGAAACCGGTGCAGCGGCACAGGCACCACGGCGTCGACCTCGGCCAGCAGCGGGGCGGCGGCGCGGCTGACCCAGCGGGCGAACAGGGGCGCGAAGGGCTGGTGGTCGCCGTGCTTGAACCTCAGGATCAGGCCCCGCGAGGCCTCATCGTAGAGGCAGGCCGCCCGGGCGCGAGCGAATGTATAGGGCTGGGCCATGCAGGCTGCGCAGCGGAGCGCGGCAAAGGCTCCGCCGTCCATCTCGAAGGCCGCGCCGCAGCCGTCGCAGACCGGGTCTTCGAGAAACACGACCCGGCTCCAGGCGTCGGCGGTCAGGCCGGCCGCTGCGGTGGCCTCCGGACTATCATGGGCGAGGGGCGGCAGCAGCAGGTCGACCGCGCCGCGCGCCAGCGTGCGAACGCCGTCGCCCAATCGGCTCCCGCCCGCTTTCAATCGCTCGTGCCAGCCCCCATCCTGAAGCATCATGAGCCTTTCCTCCGGTCCGCCCCGCATATTCGACATTCAGCGACGCACGGCAAGGTTGTTGCGCAGCGAGGCGACGGTTGCACGGGCGGATTTCCTGCATCGTCGGGCGGCGGACAATGCAGTGGGCAGTCTGGAGGCCTTGCTGCGGGACTGGCCGGTGGTGACGGACCTGTCGGCGCATCCGGGGGCCTTCGCGGCGGCCGTGGGCGGCAGCGTGGCGGCCGAACGTCTTGGGCCGGTCGGAACGACGGAGGACGTTAGCGCGCGCGCCGGCCCCGGCGGCACACCACTGGCATTGGCGGACCAGTCGCAGGATTTGATCATCTCGCTGATGAGCCTGCACTGGGCCAATGACCTGCCCGGCGCCCTGTCCCAAATCCGGCGCGCGCTGAAGCCCGACGGGCTGTTTCTGGGCACGTTGCTGGGGGCGGGGACCCTCAAGGAGTTGCGCGCGGTGTTGACCGACGCGGAGCTGGAGGCGCGGGGCGGGGCCCAGGCGCGGGTCTCACCGTTCGCCGACGGGTTCGACGGCGCGGCGCTGCTGCAACGGGCCGGGTTCGCCCTGCCGGTGGCGGATGTGGACCGGCTGACCGTGCGCTACGCCGACCTGTTCGCCCTGATCCGCGACCTGCGCGCCATGGGCGAGACCAACGGACTGGCGGGGACCGTGCGATCTCTGACCCGGACCATCGCGCAGCGGGCGGCTCAGCTGTACGTCGAAAGATTCGGTGAGCCCGACGGGCGGATACCGGCGACTTTCGAGATCGTCCACCTGGCCGGGTGGGCCCCGCACGAGAGCCAGCAGAAGCCCCTGCCGCGCGGATCGGCGAAGATGCGGCTGGCCGACGCGCTGGGAGTGAAGGAGCAGACGGGGGAAGAGCCCTGATCAGCCGCCCATGGCGGTGCGCAGCGCGCCCATGGCAGTGTTGAAAATGCCGCTGCCCGAGGCACCGAAGGCGTTCAGGGCACCGAGGATGACCAGGAACATCAGGGCCAGGATCATGCCGTATTCGATCGCGGTGGCACCGCCTTCGTCGCGACGGAAGCGAGCAAGGAAGCGTCTCAACATCGGCCCCCTCCTTGTGGCGGCTAGAGCAGGTCGCGCAACCAGGCGACCAGGGGTTCGTCGGCCGGAGGCATGGGCCAGGCCGAAAGCTGGTTCGGCCGCACCCATTTCAGCGCCGCGTGCTCGCGATTCTGAACGACCCCCGACCAGCGTCGGCACAAATACAAAGGCATAAGAAGGTGAAACGAATCGTAAGTGTGGCTCGCGAAAACGAACGGGGCCAGACAGGCCTCGGTGACGTCGATGCCCAATTCCTCGCGCAGTTCGCGGATCAGGGCCTGTTCGGGGCGTTCCCCGACCTCGACCTTGCCGCCCGGAAACTCCCACAGGCCGGCCATTTGCTTGCCTTCGGGCCGCTGGGCGATCAGCACTCGACCGTCAGTGTCTATGAGGGCCGCGGCGACGACGAGGATGGTGGGAAGGTTGGTCATGTCGGGGGCGAGTTATCGTCTGTCGAGAGTGCTCACGCGATCTTGCGCAGATGATTCCACGACCTTTCGTCGAACTGGATGGCGCGCGCCACGGCGATCAACTGGGACACCACACCGTCCTCGCCCGAGCGAGGCTCGACCACGACGACGTCCCCGGGTTGGAAACTCCACGCCTCGTCCTCGGGAACCGCCTCCTCGGTGATCCTGTAGGTGTTCTCGCCCAGACGCCGGGCCGTCACGGGTCGCCAGACGTCCGTGCCCTCATCGAGAAGACGGACGAAGACGGTCGCCGCACTAGTAGATGAAGCCATCGCCGCCGACATGACTCACGTCTCCAGAAGCGTCGTCGATCTCTACCGAGCGACCCGTCGTTGGGTGAATATAGCGCGTCGCGGCGCCAGCTGTCTCTCTGTTGACAACCGCGCGGCCCAATCCGCCAGTCCGGGCCTCATCCACCTGCTGCAAGGTCCACCCACGGGCTCGCATCTGACGTCGCAGCTTGTCGCGCCGTTTCACTATTCCGGCCTGCCTCAGCTCCGATAGTCGCCGTTGATCTCGACGTAGCGCTTGGTCAGATCGCAGGTCCAGACCGTGGCCGACGCCCGGCCAGCGCCGACGTCGACGGTGATGTCGATCTCGGCATTCTTCATATAGGCGCTCATCTTCGCCTCGTCGTAGGTCGGGGACGGGGCACCGTCGACGGCGGCGACATGCGGCCCGAAACGGATGCCGAGGCGGTCGCGGTCGACCGGTTCCTCGGTCTTGCCGACGGCCATCACGACCCGGCCCCAGTTGGCGTCCTCGCCGGCAAGGGCCGTCTTGACCAAGGGGCTGTCGGCGATCGACTTGGCCAGTTTGCGGGCCGAGGCAGGACTGGCCGCGCCGTCGACGGTGACACGAACGAATTTGGTCGCCCCCTCGCCGTCGCGGACCAGCTGGTGCGCCAGATCGAGCATGACCTTGTCCAGCGCCGCTGAGAACTCCTTCAGTCGCCGGTCGCCGACCCGGCCGATGCGCGGCGCGCCCGACGCTCCGGTGGCGAACAGCAGGCAGGTGTCATTGGTCGAGGTATCGCCGTCGACCGTGACGCTGTTGAAGGTGGTGCGGACGTGCAGGCCCAGCAGGGCGCGCAGCACCGGCGGGGCGATGGCGGCGTCGGTGACGATGAAGGCCAGCATGGTGGCCATGTCGGGGGCGATCATGCCCGAGCCCTTGGCGATGCCGGCGACGCGGACCGTGTGTCCCTCTATCCGGCATTCGGCATACGAACCCTTGGGGAAGGTGTCGGTGGTCATGATGGCCTGGCCGGCGCGCGCCCATTGGGCGGTCGGATGGACGTCGGAATCGAGAGATGTTTCGATGTCGCCGAGCCGCGCGGCGATCTTGCGGTCGTCCAGCACCACGCCGATGACGCCGGTCGAGGCCAGCAAGACGTCGCGCTGGCGGCAGCCGAAGCGTTTGGCGATCTCGGAGGCGGTCCGGCGGGCGGCGTCGGCCCCGGCCTTGCCGGTGAAGGCGTTGGCGCAGCCGGCATTGACCACCAGCGCCCGGACATCCTGACCACCGCCCTCCGCATCCAGATGCCGCTTGCACCAGTCGACCGGGGCCGAGCCGACCTTGTGGCGGGTGAAGACCCCGGCGCAGGTCGTGCCGCGCGCGAAGCTGAAAACCACCAGATCGTCGCGCTCGAGCTTGTAGAAGCCGGCGCGGGCACTGGCGATCTCGACCCCGCCGATGGGAGAGATGATCGGGAAGGGCACCGCCAGGGGCGATAGTGTCAGGCCCGGCTTGCCCGGCACGGCGGCGACGGGCTTGACCGGGGCCGGAGTTGTGGCGCGTTTCAGCGCCGTCGCCAGCGGATCCAGCGCCTTTTCGATGGCCTGTTCGATCATCTGACCGGTGGAACTGCGACCGGTCACGGGCGGCGTGGTCACGAGGCCTGCGGTGCGGGAGCGGACGCGGCGGGGGGCGGAGCCGGAGTTGTCGCTGGAGCAGGGGCGGGCGCGGGCCTCGCGGCTCCCGGACGCGGTGCCGAAGCGGGCTCCTGCGAGGGCGCGCCGCCCGCCTCAAGCAGATTGTCGACCTTGGCCTTGCCGCGCAGTTTCTCCAGCAGCTGTCGGACTCCCTCATAGGTCAGGTAGCGGACGATCTGGGGCCGGGCCTGCTCCAGGGTCGGCGGCGTCTCGCGGCGGCGATCCTCGACGCGCAGAACGGCCCAGCCGCCCTCGGTCTGGAACGGCCCGACCGTGGAGCCGGCCGGCTTGTCGGTTAGGGCGTTGGCATAGGTCTCGGGCATCACGTCCAGCGTCCGGTAGCCCAGGTCGCCGCCGGAGTAGCGGGTGGCGTCGTCGATCGAGCTTTCCGCCGCCACCGCCTCGAAGGCCGACCCCTGCGCCAGAATGCCGATGACGGCGTCAGCCTCGGGTTTTGTGCGCGAGAGGATCAGGCGCACTCGAACCTCCTCCGAGGTCTGCGCCAGCCGGACCTGCTCCTGGTAGATGGTCTGGATCGACTTGTCGTCGATCTCGCCGTTGACGACGGTCTCAACCAGCATGTCACCCAGGATCCGCTCGCGGGTCGCTTGCAGCCGGCGCTGGGCGAGAGGCGAATTGTCCAGACCGCGACGCTCGGCCTCCTTGGCCAGAAGCTTGTGGTCGATCACCTCGTCCAGCACGCGGCGGAACAGGTCCGAGGTGACGTCGAGGGGCTCGCCCTCGCCCACCAGGCCCTGGGCCACGGCTTCGCGCTTGATGTCCGAGGCCCAGATGGTCTGGTCCTGAACCCTGGCCACGGCGCGGTCGCCGGGCTCGGGCGGACTATCCACGCCGGCGTCGCGACCGCAGGCGGCGAGGGCCAGAAACGCGGCGATCAGGACTGGTGCGAGGGAGGGGGAAAGCCTCATTTGGGCGCGCTCCGTCACGAGGCAACAAAGGCCCTCGCGTTGACAGGGATAAGGCCGGTGCTTAAGTCCCGCCTGCGCCCAAGTCGAGGGGTTTTCGATCGTTCGCGCGGCCCCCGCGTGCACCTCAGTCAGGGGCGCATCGGGCCGCCGCCGCCGAGGCCCCGGTCCGGCGCAGACTTCGCCGCCGCCCTTTCGGGACCCAACCAGTACCAGAGCCAAATCGCGCTCGACCGCCTTCGGATCATCCATGCTCGGCATCGCCAAGAAGATTTTCGGCTCCTCCAACGACCGCAAGGTCAAGGACTTCATGGGCCGGGTGCAGAAGATCAATGCGCTGGAGGACAAGTTCGCCGCCCTGTCGGATGACGAGCTGCGGATGATGACCGACGCCTTCCGGGACCGGATCGCCGGCGGGGAAACGCTGGACAAGGTGCTGAACGAGGCCTTCGCCGTCACCCGCGAGGCCTCCAAGCGGGTTTTGGGCCAGCGTCAGTACGACGTGCAGCTGGCCGGCGGCATGATCCTGAACGACGGCGGCATCGCCGAGATGCGAACGGGCGAGGGCAAGACCCTGGTCGCCGTGGCCCCGGTCTATCTGAACGCGCTGGCGGGCAAGGGCGTGCACGTCATCACCGTCAACGACTATCTGGCCCGGCGCGACGCCGAATGGATGGGCCGGGTCTATCGCTTCCTCGGCATGGAGGTCGGGGTCATCGTCAACGGCCTGTCCTCGGGCCAGCGTCAGGCGGCCTATGCGGCCGACATCACCTACGGCACCAACAACGAATTTGGCTTCGACTATCTACGCGATAACCTGGTCTATGACCGGCGCGAGATGGTGCAACGCCCGCACCATTTCGCCATCGTCGACGAGGTCGATTCCATCCTGATCGACGAGGCGCGCACGCCGTTGATCATCTCGGGCCCGACCGAGGACCGGTCGGACCTGTATCTGATCGTCGACGGCATCATCAGGGACCTGATCCAGGACAAGACGACCTTCGACCTCGACGAAAAGCAGAAGCAGGCCCTGCTGACCGAAGAGGGCTCCGAGAAGATCGAACAGATCATGGAAGACCGCGGCCTGTTCGCCGCCGATACCACGGGCCTTTACGACGCGGCCAACATCAGCCTGGTGCACCACATCAACCAGGCCCTTCGCGCCAACACTCTGTATCAAAAGGACAAAGACTACATCATCAAGGCCGGCGAGATCATGTTGATCGACGAATTCACCGGACGGATGATGCAGGGACGCCGCCTGTCCGAAGGCCTGCACCAGGCCATCGAGGCCAAGGAGGGCGTCAAGATCATGCCCGAGAACCAGACCCTGGCCTCGGTGACGATCCAGAACTATTTCCGCCTCTACGAAAAGCTGTCAGGCATGACCGGCACGGCCGCGACCGAGGCCCAGGAGTTCGTCGACATCTACAAGATGGACGTGCTGGAGGTGCCGACGCACCGACCGGTCAAGCGCATCGATCACGACGATGAAATCTTCCGCACCGCCGCCGAGAAGAACCAGGCCATCGCCGGCCTGATCGCCGACTGCCACGTCAAGGGCCAGCCCATCCTGGTCGGCACGGTGTCGATCGAGAAGTCGGAGACCCTGTCCGAACTGCTGAAGACCTATGAGTATGAGGTCACGCTCAAGACTCTCAAGCCGCAGCACGCCCATCTGATGGAGATGGTTGGCCGCGATGACGAGAAGGTCCGGCGCGAGGCCAAGAAGGCCTACCTGGCGCTGACGGACGAGGATTTCGACATCGACGTCAAGCGCGGCAAGGGCCTTCCGCACAGCGTGCTGAACGCCCGCCAGCATGAGCAGGAAGCCTATATCGTCGCCGACGCCGGCCTGCCCGGCGTGGTCACCATCGCCACCAACATGGCCGGCCGCGGCACCGACATCCAGCTGGGCGGCAACCTGGATATGAAGCTGCAGAAGTGGCGCCAGGACCAGCGCAACATGGCCATCGAGGTCACGCCCGAGATGGAATCGGCGCAGGAAGTCCAGTTCAAGACCGAGATCTCCGTGCAGAAGCAGATCTCGCTGGCCGCCGGCGGCCTGTTCGTGCTCGGCACCGAGCGCCACGAAAGCCGTCGTATCGACAACCAGTTACGCGGCCGCACCGGCCGTCAGGGCGACCCCGGCACCTCGAAATTCTTCCTCTCCTGCGAGGACGACCTGCTGCGAATCTTCGCCGGCGACCGGCTGGACAGCATCATGCGCAGCTTCGGCGTGGCCGAGGGCGAGGCGATCAGCCACCCGTGGCTGAACCGCGCCGTCGAGACCGCCCAGAAGCGGGTCGAGACCCGCAACTACGACATCCGCAAGAATCTGCTGAAATACGACGACGTCGTCAACGACCAGCGCAAGGCCGTGTTCGAGCAGCGTCAGGAGTTCATGGACGCCACGGACCTGTCCGAACTGGTCGGCGAGTTCCGCAACGACGTCATCTCCGACCTGATCGAAAAACATATGCCGCCCAAGGCCTATGCCGAGCAGTGGGACATCGACGGCCTGGACGAGAAGGTGAAGTCGACGCTGGGCCTCGAGCTGCCGCTGCACGACTGGGCCGCCGAGGAAGGCGTGTCGAACGAAGAGGTCGAGGAGCGCCTGCTGTCCGCTGCCGACGCCCGCGCCGCCGAGCGTCTGGAACAGATCGGGGCCGAGCAGACGCGGGGTCTCGAAAAGCAGTTCCTGCTGCAGATGATCGACATGCAGTGGCGCGAGCATCTGGTGCATCTGGACCATCTGCGCGGCGTCATCGGCCTGCGCGGCTATGGCCAGCGCGATCCACTGAACGAATACAAGACCGAGGCCTTCAACCTGTTCGAGACGCTGCTGTACGAGCTGCGCCACAACGTCACCCGCTGGCTGATGACGGTGGAGTTCCGCTTCGAGCAGCCACCGGCGATGGAGATGCCCGAGTTCCAGGAGATCCACCTGAACCCCGGCACGGGCGAGAACGAGATGTCCAACCCGCTGGCGCAGAATCCGGAAGGCATGGTGCAGGGCGACGACCGCGCCCGCCTGCCGGTCGATGTGCTGCCGGTCGGCTGGGAGCGGACGCCCCGCAACGCCGAATGCCCGTGCGGTTCGGGCCGCAAGTTCAAACACTGCCACGGGTCGCTCATTTAGGGCGCTGACACTCGCGTCCCCGCCTTCGCGGGGATGACGGGCGGTTGCTCGCTGCGTGAGCGCCGGGCGGGGGAGAGACTTCGTGAAGAATTGGAAGACAGATTCGGCCCGGACTTCGGCTACGAGAGAGACACAGTGGATACGCCGACCCGCGAGGTGGAAGTGAGCCGCAAGGACCTGTTCTCCCGCGCCCTGTCGCTGGACCCGGAGCGGCTGCATTTCGCGGCGCACAGCCATCACCTGTGGCCGGACGCCTCGTTCGACGGCCAGGTGCGGGCCTGGGTCGAGGCCAACCGGTTCGCGGATCGCAAATGGGACCTGATCTTCGACGAGGTCATTCCACAGGCGCAGGCGTATGTGGCGGGCGAGCTGAACCTGCCCGACCCGAACACGGTGGTGTTCGCGCCCAACACCCACGACCTGCTGCTGCGGATCGTCTCGGGCGTGGCGCGCAAGCCGGTGCGTATCCTGTCCACCGACGGGGAGTTCCATTCGTTCCGGCGGCAGGGCGAGCGCTGGGAAGAGGCGGGCGAGGCGGTGATTACCCGGGTCGCGCTGGAGCCGTTTGCAACCTTCGATGACCGGTTCGTCGCCGCCGCGCGAGGGGGTGGCTTCGACCTGATCGTGGTGAGCCAGGTGTTCTTCCGCACCGGTCAGGTGTTCGGCGGCCTCGCCGAACTGGCGGCGCTGGCGGACCCCGAAGGACCCTGGGTCATCCTCGACGGCTATCACGGCTTCATGGCCACGCCGACCGATCTGTCGGCGGTGGCGGACCGGGTCTTCTACCTGTCGGGCGGGTACAAATACGCCATGTCCGGCGAAGGGGCCTGTTTCCTGCACGCGCCGGACGGCTATTGCCCGCGCCCGGTAATCACGGGCTGGTTCGCCGAGTTCGGCGATCTGTCGGGGCCGCCGGGCGGGGTCCAGTACCGCAGCGACGGCGGCCGGTTCTGGGGGGCCACGATCGACGCCACGCCGCTGTATCGCTTCAATGCCGTGCGCGGGGCGCTGGACGAGGCGGGGCTGACGACGGCGGACATCAGTGCCCACGCCCACGGCCTGATGCGTCGGTTCCAGGACGCCATCGCGGGTGGAGCGGCCGGGCGGCTGGGCGAGGCGGAGCTGATCAACCCGTTGACGGCCGAGGCCGGGCGCGCCCGGTTCCTCGCCTTCCGTCACGCCGACGCCCAGACATGGCGGGCGCGACTGCTGGACGCTCATGTCGTCACCGACGTGCGCGACGACGTGATCCGTTTCGGCTTCGGGCTTTATCAGGACGCGGACGATGTCGAACGGCTGATCGCCGCCTGCAAGCGGGAGCTCTGAAACTCAGAAGAAGGTCGTGTCTTCGGTCTGTTTCGCCTCGGGGGCCTTGCGGGACTCGGGCGGACCGGTCGGGGCCTCGGCCGCCGGGGGCGCGCCCTCAACCGGTGCGCCACCCACTGGCGGAAGGGTCGGATAGGGCAGGGTCTCCGGGCTGCCGTCACCGGGAACGGCCACGGGTGCCTCGGGGTCGCCCGGCGCCACGACCGGCGCATCGATGCGGTCGGGCGCGTCCACATCGTCGCGGATGAAGACCCAGGAGCGGACGTCGGTGCAGGCGCAGGCCTTCATGAAGCCCGCCCGGTCGCGCCAGATGATCAGCGGATAGCGCGGCTGCAGCCCGGCCTCCTTCAGGTCCTGCGACAGGCGGGCGGAGAAGTCGCGGCCGGCGTCGACCACCGCGCCGCGCGCCAGGTTGCCGTCGGCGGCCGGAATGCCTGCGGCGGTCCAGTTGTTGGCCGGGGTCGCGGTCCAGCGCTGGTACAGGCTCCAGTCGCGGGTCAGCCACAGCTCGGCCACCGTGGCCCGTTCGGCCGCGGTCGACTGGGTCAGGCCCTCGCGGTCGGGGCGGGCGAAGACGATGATGCGGGCCTCGATGCCGGCGGCGCGCAGCTTGGGCACCTCCTCGCGCTCGTAGCGCTGCATGGCGGCCGAGTCGCGATAGCCGATGATGTAGAGGGGTTGGCCGCCGCCACCGGCCGAGACCCAGGACGATTCGTCCAGCAGCCGCTGGATCGCGGCCTGATTCTGGGTCACCGTCACCGGCTGGAACCGGGCGTAGAAATGCTGATAGGCCCAGAACCCGCCCCCGGCGAGGAGCAGGCCGAACACGGCCGCGAGGGCCGACCAGATGAAAAAGCGACGCATGCGGGGGAACGCTCCGGCTTCACGGTTCGCAGAGGTTAACGCCTAGCACCGATTTGGGTTGTCGGACACGCCTGTGGGGCGAACGGTCAGATAGCGGCCATCGCCGCGAGGCTCCAGCGCACGATGGTCTTGTCGACAAGGTCTGCGCCAAGACGCGCGTAGAACCGGCGGGCACCTTCATTGTCAGGCTTGACCTCCCACCGGGCCGCCAGACCGGCCTCGACGGCGCGGGCAGCGAAGGCCCGCATCAGGGCCTCGCCCACGCCCGAGCCGCGCGACTGTTCGGCGACATAGAGGTCGTCGAGGTTCAGATAGTCGCCGCCGCGCCAGATACCGTAGGGGCGGGTCCAGGACAGATAGCCGACGACGTGGCCGTCGGTCTCGGCCAGCAGGAAGCAGGCGCGCGGCGGTTCGGCAGCGATGGCAGCCGCCAGGCTGTCGGGCGTCGCCGCGACATGGGTCGCCTCGCCCTCGTGTTCAGCCAGGTCGAGGACCAGCCGGTGCAGGACGGGGACGTCGCCCGTCGACGCCAGCCGGACGACCGGACCGCCCATGGTTCTAGCCCATCGTCGGGATGACGAACGAACTGTCCGCGTGTTCCAGATCGCTGTCCGGCCAGCGGGCGGTGATGGTCTTGACCTTGGTCCAGAATTTCACGCCTTCCATGCCGTGCTGGTTGGTGTCGCCGAAGGCCGAGCGTTTCCAGCCGCCGAAGGTGTGGTAGGCGACCGGCACCGGGATCGGGACATTGATCCCGACCATGCCGACATTGACGCGGGCGGCGAAGTCGCGGGCGGCGCGGCCGTTCTGGGTGAAGATGGCGACGCCGTTGCCGTACTGGTGCTTTGACGGCAGCGACAGGGCTTCCTCGAACGATGCGGCGCGGACGATTTGCAGCACGGGACCGAAGATCTCTTCCTTGTAGGACTCCATCTCGGGCGTGACGTGGTCGAACAGCGACGGGCCGATGAAATAGCCCCGTTCGTGGCCCTGAAGCGAGAAGCCGCGGCCGTCGACGACCAGTTCGGCCCCGTCTTTCACGCCCTGTTCGATCCAGCCCTCGACGCGGGCCTTGTGCTGGGCGGTGACGACGGGGCCATAGTGGGCGCCGGCGTCGGTCGAGACGCCGACACGCATGGTCGGGATCTCGGCGATCATCCGTTCGCGCAGTTCGTCGGCGGTTTTCTTGCCGACCGGCACCACGACCGGCAGGGCCATGCAGCGTTCCCCGGCCGAGCCATAGGCCGCGCCCGAGAGGTCCTTGATCACCTGGTCCATGTCGGCGTCGGGCAGGACGATGCCGTGGTTCTTGGCCCCGCCCATGGCCTGGACCCGCTTATGGTTGGCGGCCCCGGTCTGATAGACATAGTGGGCGATGTCGGACGAGCCGACGAAGCTGACGGCGTGCACCAGCGGATGGGTCAGGATGGCATCGACCGCCACCTTGTCGCCGTGGACCACGTTCAGCACCCCGGCAGGGGCCCCCGCCTCCATCATCAGCTCGGCCAGACGGACAGGCACGGACGGATCGCGTTCGGACGGCTTGAGGATGAAGGTGTTGCCGACGGCGATGGCCACGCCGAACATCCACATCGGGATCATGGCCGGGAAGTTGAACGGGGTGATGCCCGCCACCACGCCCAGCGGCTGGCGCATCGAATAGACGTCGATGCCGGGGCCGGCCCCGTGGGTGTATTCACCCTTGAGCACATGCGGGATGCCGCAGGCGAACTCGATCACTTCCAGACCGCGCTGGATGTCGCCTTTCGAGTCCGCGACGACCTTGCCGTGCTCGGCCGACAGCAGTTCGGCCAGCTCTGTCATGTTCGCCTCGACCAGCCGCTTGAACTCGAACATCACCCGCGCGCGGCGCTGGGGATTGGTCGAGGCCCAGCCGTCAAAAGCATTCTGGGCGGCCTGGACGGCGCGATCCATCTCGGCGACCGAGGCCAGCTGCACCCGAGCCTGGACCTCGCCGGTGTTGGGATTGAAGACATCCGAGAACCGGCCC
>Ga0105044_10002715_pt1 | contig 24257 bp, 22 predicted proteins | sample MAT01_FD_78092 | JGI IMG/M metagenome (GOLD analysis project Ga0105044, IMG submission 78092) | Freshwater microbial communities from Lake Fryxell liftoff mats and glacier meltwater in Antarctica - MAT-01 | ecosystem: Environmental > Aquatic > Freshwater > Ice > Liftoff microbial mat | place...
CATGACCTATGAGACCCGCCGTCGCCGAATTCAACTCGCAATGCAGCGAAACGATGTCTGCTGCAAGCAGGAGTTCGTCGAGGCTGCACGGCAGCACGCCCAGGCTTGCGGCCGTCCCAGCGTCCAGACGCGGATCGCAGGCGACGACCCGGCCACCGAAGGCGCGATAGCGCTTGGCAACTTCCGTTCCGACCGCACCGAAGCCTATCAATCCCAGCGTTCGTCCGGCAAGCTCCCGTCCTAGCAGATCGAAGTCGCGCCATCCTCCCTGCCCCAGGCGACGAGTCAGCGTTGGAAGCTGGCGGAGCATCACGAGGATCAGCATGAGGGTCATCTCCGCGACGCTCACGGCATTGGCTCCCGGCGTCCAGATGACGCGTACACCACGATCCTCTGCTGCGTCGATATCGACGTTGGACGTCGGTCTTGATCCGCCTTTGGCAATCACGCGCAGTGCAGGGGATGCATCCAGCACGCGCTTGCTGATGCGGTCTCTGGAATAGATCGCGACCGCGTGGGCGCCGCTGATGAACTCGATCAGCTCGTCCTCGGCGAACTGCGGACCGGAGCGTCCCTGGCGAATCTCGAACCGCTCATCCAGAACCGCAAGTGCCGCGTCCGGAAACGGCTCCGGAATGGCCACGACGAACCGGTTAGTCATCGGCGCGTGCGGCGGCTTCTTCTGCGCGCAGAATATCGGGGAGGATTCGCTCGAGGCCCGCAATTGTCTCCCCTGCCACGGGATAGATGGGTCGCCGTGTCGGTCCAGCGGAGCGGCCCGCCATCGCCAGCGCCACCTTGAGCGGTCCCGGATTGGGCTCCCCGTAGATCACCCCGCACAGAGGCAGCAGGCTCAACTGGATCCGTTGCGCATCCGCAAGCCGTCCAGCGGCAAACGTATTTTGGAGGCGACGTAGCAAGGCGGGGACCAGACAGCCGAGCGAGAGCACCGCACCGTGGCCGCCGAGGGCCAGCGTGGGCAGCACGTACTCATCGAAGCCCTGCAGCACGCGAAAGGACGGCGGTGCCGAGCGCAGCAGCTCGGCAGCAATCGCGAGATCGCCCGACGTTTCCTTGATGGCGACTAACCGGGGCACGGCCGCAAGCAACTCCAGGATACCCTCGGCACTCAGGCGAACACCACTCCGCCCCGGGCCATGAAAGAGAACCATCGGCAGTTCCACGCGCTCCGCGATCGTCGCGAAGTGGGCGCGCGTGTGGGCAGGCTTCGTGTTGATGAAGTACGGTGGAATGACCATGATCGCATCCGCCCCGGCCCCCTTGGCGTGCCGCCCGCATTCCACGATGTCTTCCTGCCGCGCGAGCAGCGTGCCGATCACCACGGGCACGCGTCCCGCAGCCTCCTGCACCACCGCATCGATCACCCGCTTGTGTTCCTCCACCGTGAGGGCAAGCGGCTCGCCGGTTCCCCCCAGCGGGCAGAGGCCCCCGGCGCCGCTCGCAATCAGGTGCCGTACGCTCGCTCTCATGCCCGGGAGGTCGAGAGCGCCGTCCTCGCGAAAGGACGTGACCATCGCCGTAATGATTCCTTCAACCGCATGCATGGGGTGACCTTTCAGTTTGTGGAAGTTGCATACTGACCCGCCTCGCGAGCCGGTGCATACTCGCCGCTTCAGCCTACTTTCACGACGTCGTGACTCAACCAACGCTTCCCGCTGCCGTCCGTCCGGCTTGGTCCGTGATCGACCTCGGCGCCCTGGCCCACAACGTCAGAACCATACGCTCCATGCTGCGGCCGGCCGATCGCTTCTATGCGGTCTGCAAGAACAATGCGTATGGCTGTGGTGCTCGCGAGACCGCCGCGACGATGCTGGCGGCGGGGGCCGATGCCTTCGCGGTTTCCGACCCCGAAGACGCGGAGCGCATTCGCGCCGCCGGCGTGAAGGCCCCGATCCTCCTGTACGCGAGCACATGTCCCGATGCGGCGGAAGCCGTGGCCGAGCTCGACCTCATTGCAACCGTGCACGACTTCGATGGGCTTCATGCCTTCTCGCGCGTGAAGCGCGCGGTCGACGTGCATGTCGAGATCGACTGCGGATATGGACGCCTCGGCTTCACGCCAAGCGAATGGCGAGACGCCTTCGACCGCCTGCGCCGGGCGCGGAATCTGAACGTGGTCGGGATCTACACGCACCTCACGAGCGTCGAGGACGCCGCCGTCGTGGGTAAGCAGTCCGCACTCTTTCAGAAAGCTGAGGCCGAAGCGCATGCGGCGGGCTTCCGGGACATCGAACGCATGGCAGCCAGCAGCCGGGTGATGCTGGGTTACCCCGGGCTCAACCTCAATGCGGTCAATCCGGGCCGCATGCTGTACGGCATGATCGAGGACCCGTGGCAGGGCAAGGCGGACCTCGCACCGGTCATCCGCTCGATATGCTCGCGCGTGCTGCAGGTGAAGGCGATCCCCGCTTCGTTCGACTTCGACTGGAAGCGACATCGCGAGGCTCCGGGAACGCTGCGCACCGCCGTCATCGCATTCGGCTTCAAGGACGGTCTTCCGCGACAGCCGGCGGGCGGCTCGGTGCTGATCCGCGGAAGGCGCGCCCCCATCATCGGATTTCGCGCGACCGAGCATACGATCGTCGACGTCACCGACGTCCCGGGCGTGACGGCCGGGGACGAAGTGACGATCGTGGGAACACAGGGCGCCGAGACGATCAGCGGTCACGACGCTGTTGCCATGTACCAGATGCCCATGATCGAATTGCTGCCACGAATGACGCTCAACACCGTGCGCGTCTATCGCGCGGACAACGCCTGACGCGGCTTCACAGGTAATTGGCCTCCGAGAACCGTCGCAGGAACGACTTCAGGCGTTCGCTCTCGGGGTGGTCGAGCACGTCGCGCGGGACCCCCTGCTGCAGGATGCGACCTCCGTCGAAGAACAGCAGTTGATCCGCCACGTCACGGGCGAAGTGCATCTCGTGCGTGACGAGAATCATGGTCATGCCGTCCTGGGCCAGGTCTCGGATGACCCGCAGCACCTCCCCCACCAGTTCCGGATCGAGCGCGGAGGTCACTTCGTCGAAGAGCATGACCTTCGGTTGCATGGCCAGTGCCCGCGCGATGGCCACACGCTGTTGTTGTCCCCCCGAGAGGTTGGCCGGCAGCGAGTTCAATTTCTCCGACAATCCCACCTTGGCCAGCAACGCCTCCGCGATCGTCCTCGCCTCGTTCTTCGGCATGCCCTTTGCGAGCACCGGGCCGCACATCACGTTCTCGACCACAGTTTTGTGCGGAAACAGATTGAAGCTCTGGAACACCATCCCGACTTCCTGTCGATGTCGCGCGACCGTCTTTTCGTTCTGGTGCAAGCGAGTCCCGTCAGGCCGCAGGTCGTAGCCGACGCTCTCGCCGCTGACATGAATCATTCCCCCCTGAAAGTCCTCCAGGAAGTTGATGCACCGCAGGATCGTCGATTTGCCGGATCCGCTGGCACCGATGATGGCGGCCACTTCGCCCTGCGCGACGTCGAACGACACGCCTTGCAGCACTTCGAGCGGGCCGTAGCTCTTTACCACATTGCGGACTTCGATCATCGCGGGCATTGGATACTCTAGTGAACGACCGCCGCCCTCTTCTCGAGGTGGCGCGACAGGAGCGACATGGGATAGCAGATGATGAAATAGACGGCCATGACGGCTCCGAAGATCTCGAAAGTCGCCAAGGTTCGCTCCACGATTTCCCTCGCCGCAAAGGTCAGCTCCCACGCCCCGACAATGGCGGCGTACGACGTGCTCTTCACGATCACGATCGACGTATTGAGCCAAGGCGGAATCGAGGACTTCATCGCCTGCGGCAGCAGGATATGGAAGACCGTGGGAACCCTCGCGATGCCCAAGCTGCGGGCTGCCTCGAGCTGGCCTCGGGGCACCGCGGCCAGTGCGCCGCGCATGACATCCGTATAGAAGGCCGCCGCATAGAGCGTGAGCGCGACGGTGACCGCCGCAAAGCTCGACACCCGATAGCCGATCGCCGGAAACGCGTAGTAGGTGATGAACATCAGCACGAGCACCGGGATGCCGCGCGTCAGGAAGATGAACGCGTCGATCGACCCCCGTACGAGTCTGCTCTTCGAGCCGGCGGCGAGCCCGAGCGCCAAGCCGCTGACAGAGCCGATCGCGATCGCCAGCACGGCCATCCAGATTGTCTGGAGTGCGCCCTTTGCAAGGTACGGGATGCTCTGGATCAACAGGTCCATGGTCAAGCCGCCATCACGCGGGTCCGGTTCTCGATCCAGCGAACAAGCAAACCAAGCACCACGGTAAGTGCCAGATAGAACGACGCGACCACGAGAAACACCTCGAAGGACGCGGCATTGCGTTCGAGGATAATCTTGCCAGTCAGCGTGAGGTCGAGCACTGCAATGCCCGAGACCACCGAGGTGTCCTTGACCAGGATCAGGAGCTGATTGCCAATCGGAGCAGCCACCCTCACGGCGGCCTGCGGAAGGATGAGGTGCCAGAGGGCCGTGGAGTCGGCGATTCCGAGCGCCCGTGCGGCCTCCCATTGACGTCGGCTTATCGTCTCGATCGCGCCGCGAAACGTCTCGGCGAGAAACGCCGAATGCTGCAAGGCGATGGCCAGCACGCCGCAGTAGAGACCGTCCAGACGCCAACCCAACATCGGAAGGGCGAAATACAGCAGGAACATCTGGAGCAACAGGGGCGTGTTGCGCATGAACTCGATCCAGAAGCCGATCATCGCGCTGACCGGCTTCGGGGACAGCATGCGCAGAACCGCGACTACCGCCCCAAGCGCCACGGCGAGGGGCAGGGACAGCGCGGCGATGGTGACGGTGACGCCCAGCGCGTCCACCATCTGCGGGTAGATGCTGGCGATGAGCCGCAGCTTGATGATCCACCATTCCATTGCCGCCTGCCCCGGCCTATCCGACTATCGCTTGAAGTAGTACTTGGTGTGCAGCGGCTTCTCGCCGAACCACTTCTCGTAGATCGCGGTGTAGTCGTTGAAGAGGCTGCCACCCGTCATCTCGCCGACCAGCGTATCGATGGCGAGCCACATCTTGAAGTCGCCCATCTTCATGAAGACCGCATTGTTGGTGGGGGGCACCAGCGGTTCCTCGACGATGCGCATGTCGGGATTCTGCTTGACGTACCAGCGCGCCACGGGTGTGTCGAGCTGCGCGGCGTCCGCCCGGTTCGACTTCACGGCCGTGAACTGTGCCGCGACAGAGTCGAAGATCTGCGTCTTCGCCTTGGGGAAGAACTTCTTGGCGCGCTCGGCCTGTTGGGGATTGGTCAGCAGGGCCGCCGTGTACTTGGCATCGTCCAGATCCTTCAGGCGCTTGAACGGCGAGTCCTTGCGCACGATCAGCACGATGCCGCTATCGATGTACTGCCGAGTGAACGCCACACGCAGCACCCGATCCGGAAGGATGGTGGTCACCTGGATTCCGAGGTCCACTGCACCCGACTCGACATTCGGCCACCGTGCCGCGAATCCCTGCTTGACCAGTTCGATGCGCTTGGGCGAGTCGTCGCCGTTGAAGAGCGTCTTGGCAAGCAGCTTGGCGATGTCGATGTCGAAGCCAACGAGTTCGCCCTTATCGTCAATGAACCCGAACGGTGGCGCCTCCGAAGTCACGCCCACGATCAGCTTGCCCCGGGCAAGAATCTCGTCCAGCCGCGATTTTTCCTGCACCTGCGCCTGCGCTGCACCTGTACCAACCAGCCCCACGAGCGCAAGCGTTCCAATCAGTTGCTTCAACATGTCCACACCTCCTCGATTGAACAGACGATTGAACTTCTACTGCCGCCAAGACTGCTGCACATCAAGACTGCCGTCGCGCACGTACAAGTCACGTGTAGTGAGGCCCTTACGCTTGCCATTCGGGACGTCGATCCAGTACCGGACCAGGTGGCGCTTCTGCGTGTCACTGTCCCGGTACTCGGTACGCGCGTGCATCACCGCGAAGTTGTTCAAATACTGGATGTCGCCTTGCTGCATCTCCATTTGGAGCTGGCACTCCGGACGCGCCATCAGGGCGTCCAGGTAGTCCATCGCCTCGATTTGCATCGGCGTGAACACAATGCCTTCTTCGGCGGACCACAACGACTGGTTGCGGTCGTAGGTGCAATGGAGCAAACCGTCGTGGAACGCGAAGACCGGTATGGGCGCTGGCGACACCGGATTGTCGCCCGGGGCGTGCTCTCCGCGCCTGTGATGGTGAAACCCCGCGACGAGGATCTCGTGAAGGTCCGGACGTTCAGCGAGAATCCTGTTGCTCAGCGCGCCGGAGCTCGCGAGGACACTGAGCCCCCCCTCCACGGCACTCTGGAGGCACAGGAGACCCGTCAAGACGGCGCCGTCGGTGTGGAAGCGAAGCATGGCACTACTCTGGTAGCCCCTGACATCCTTGCCATAGGCCAATCCCAAGTCCTTGACGTCCGCTTTCATCGCACCGGCATAGCTTTGATCGACGAGCGTGCCCAGATGCGCGGAGACGCCGGCATATCCGATCAGGTTCTCCTCGTATGTGAAGCGGTCCACGGGGTAGTCGCCGACCACGGAAAAGCCCGCGCCCTCCTCCAGATCGTTGAACACCTCGCGCAGCATCGAACGGGTCTTCGGCAGCGGAAACTCGGCGAGGCCGACGTCGGTGTAGCTTTTGCCCAACGCAACGGCCCGGCGCACGCTGGCCTCGATCTCGTCCTGGAACTCGGGCGTAAGGCGATGAACCCAGGATCGCGTCGCGCCAATGTCCGCAGCAAGCCACACGCCAGGGTCCTGCACTTTCTGGGGATGTGTCGATTTCATTTGCTGCTCCCGGGCGTGGACTCCGCTTTCAGCCCACGTTCATTCGTCGTCGAAGATGATCGCTGCGATTTCGGCAGCCGCGGCTTGCATCAAGGGTTTGAACTTCTTCAACTGCTCGACAGGCGTACGCGCCCCCGGGGCTGACACGCCCAAGCCGGCAATGAGACGTCCACTGGCAGCCCGGATGGGGACCGCACACCCGACGACGCCTACGACGAGTTCCCCGATGGAGGTTGCCCAAGTCTCGCGCCGCACCATTTTCACGGTGGTGCGAAGCGCCTGGGCCGACACGATAGTGGAAGGCGTCATCCGCTTGAGGTGGGCATGGACGAGCCAGAAGTCGAGGTCGGCGTCACTCATCTCGGCCAAAAAGAGCTTGCCGGTCGAAGTGCAATGCATCGGTGCCCGGCCACCCTGCTGGAAGTACAGTCCATCGGTGCGATGGACCGTGGCCGAGTCGATGTACACAACGTCGTCGTCGAAGCGGCGACCAATCTGGCAGTGCTCGCCGAGGCGATTGGCAAGAGCGGCGAGGATGTGATGTGGCCGGTCGGTGCGCAGCGCGCCTTCGATCGACGCAGTACCCAGCCGCACCAGCTCGCGCCCCACGACGAGCTTCTTGGAGCCGAGCGCCCGACTCAAGAGACCACGTCGCTCGAGCTGCGAGACCAGCCGGTGTACGGTCGGCACGGGAAGGCCGCACTCGACCGCGATCTCGGTCACTGAAATCGAGCGCGCGGCATCCGCGACCGTGCTCAGGACCGCGAGTGCCCGATCGAGGGGTTGGTCGCTCGCCGTCTCGGTGGACTGCGGCGTCGACCGCCAAAGAAGTTCTTGACCGCTGTTCATGTATTGCAAAACAATAACCGAAAAGGAGAAGAAAATCTTCCATTTTCCGGAAGTGCTAAAGAAATCGACCTCATTCCGATAGCAGCCCACACACGCAAGCCCAGAGGAGATGGTCATTCAAGCCAGAGATGAACAAGCGAAAGCGCCGCGCACGCGGGGTGAAGGTCGCCGCGGCCCGGTGGTCGGCCTGCGCGTACTCGATGCGGGGAACATGATTGCGGGACCGCTCGCAGCCACACAGCTCGCCGATTTCGGCGCCGACGTCATCAAGATCGAACTACCCGGCATCGGCGACTCGATGCGGCACTGGGCGCCAATGAAGGAAGGACGTTCCCTCTGGTGGAAGGTCATCGGGCGCAACAAACGCCTCATCACGCTGGCGCTGTCGAAGCCGCGCGGTCAAAGTTTGTTCAAGGAACTCGTCCGCAATACGGATGTCCTCATCGAAAATTTCCGGCCGGGCACATTCGAGCGCTGGGGACTCAGTTTCGCCGAGCTCGCGAAGATCAATCCCCGGCTCGTAATGGTGCGCGTTTCCGGATTCGGTCAGACGGGGCCCTACGCGAAACGCGGCGGCTATGGCACCATCGCCGAAGCGTTCTCCGGCATTCCATCCTTCACGGGATTTCCGGATCGCCCGCCGACGTTGCCCGGCTTCCCGATGGCTGATTCTGTCGCGTCCACGTTTGCCGCGATGGCCGCGATGTTCGGTATCTACCATCGCGACAACGGCGACGGCAGCGGCCAGGAAATCGACGTGAGCCTGTACGAGCCGCTCTTCCGGCTGGTGGAATCGCAAGTGATCGGATTTGATCAACTCGGGATCGTGAAGAGCCGCCAGGGCAATCGTCTCGCTGAGGACTCGCCGCGCAACACCTATGAAACACGTGATGGCCGTTGGATCGGCATCTCGGCGAGCTCGCAACGGACCTTCGAGAGACTCGCTGCGGCGATGGGCATGCCCGGGCTCGCGGCGGATCCGCGCTTCGCCGACAACAAGCTGCGGTGCGACAACGACGTGGCCCTCGACGAGATCATCGGACGCTGGTTCCGCGAGCGCGACTGCGACGCGCTGATGCAGCTCTTTGAGGAAACAGAGGTCGTGGCGGGGCCGGTACTCGACATCCGGGAAATCGTCGACGACCCGCAGTATGTCGCGCGCCAGAACATCGTTTCGGTGCCAGACGACGACTTCGGAAGCGTCCGCATGCAAGGCGTAGTGCCCCGCTTCGTCGGCACGCCCGGCGAAGTCCGGCATTCGGGAGGGGGTCTCGGCGCGGACAACGAGGACGTTTACATCAACGTGCTGGGGCTGACCCACGCCGAGCTCGAGCAACTCAAGAGCGAAGGGGTCGTCTGAGATGGCCGGCGTCTTTGAAGGCGTACGTATCGTCGGTGCCGGCCAGACTGTCTATGCGAAGCGGTCGCCGGACACCGTCCAGAAGCTGCTCTACCAGGCCGGCGGCGCGGCGCTGCGCGAAGCCGGCCTCGACTGGTCTCGGGTCGATGGACTGGCGATCACGTCGTTCATGCTGCCGCCGGACAACGTGGCCACCGTTGCGGAACACCTGGGAATCGAGGCCCGCTTTCTCTTTCAGGGCCTGTACGGCGGCGCCTCAGGCGTGATCGGCATGGCCCATGCGGCCAGGGCCATCCGCGACGGCACCTGCGACGTGGTCGTGGTGGCCGCAGCTGACGCGTTCGACGTCAGCTCCCACAACGAGATGCTCGACCGGTTCAACGGATCGGTGCGCGAGTTCATGTCGCCGCAAGGCTTCGGCGGGGCCAACGGCATGTTCGCCCTGCACACGCGGCTGTACATGGAGCGTCACGGCGCGACCCGCGAGGACTTCGGACGTTTCTGCATCGCGCTTCGCAACAATGCGCTTTTGAATCCGAACGCCCTGTTCAAGTCGCCGTTGACGATGGCCGACTACCTGAACGCCAAGCCTATCGCCGATCCGCTGCGCCTGTACGACTGCGTGCTCCCTTGCGTGGGCGGCGATGCCATCGTGCTCGCATCGGAGCGCATTGCCCGCGAACTCGGCGGTCCCTCGTTGCGCATCCTGGCGTCGGAGGAGATTCACAACCACCCCGCCAACGAGTTGTACGTCACTCCCGGTGGTTGGGGAGGTTTAGCCGACCGTCTCTATGCCCGCGCCGGCTGTGGCCCGAGGGACCTGCACTTCGCCCAGCTCTACGACGACTACCCCGTCATGTGCTTCGTGCAGATGGATGGCCTGGGCATCTGTCCTCCAGGGACCGCCCATCGCTTCGTTCGCGAAACCGACATCACCACGCGCGGTGCCTTTCCCATCAATACGGGCGGCGGACAGTTGTCCGCCGGCCAGGCAGGTGCGGCTGGCGGCACGATCGGCGTCTACGAGGGCGTTACGCAATTGCTCGGGCGCGCCGGCGCGCGGCAGGTGAAGTGCAAACGCGGCCTGGTGGCCGGCTACGGAATGATCGCCTACGGTCGCGGATTGAGCTCGAGCGCTGCGATCCTCGAACGTGTGGAATGAGGAAGCGCCAATGACGACCCCGAACGCAGCCAGCGTGCTGAAACCACAGCCTCGCGTCACCGAACTGACCCAGCCGTACTGGGACGGCGCGAACGATGGGCGCCTCATGATCCAGCGCTGCGCAAGTCCCGCGTGCGGCAAGGCCGTGTTCTACCCGCGAGTATGTTGTCCCTACTGCCACGGCGCCGAGCTCACCTGGTTCCGGGCAACCGGTCGCGGATCGATCATCACCCACACGACGGTCCGCCGCGCGCATCACGATGGCTTCAATGCCTCCGCGCCCTACGTGTTCGCTGCGGTCGAAATCGAGGAAGGCGCCTGCATCTATGCGGAGATTCCCGGCGCCCCGGTCGACGGTGTGTCGCTCATCGGTCGGCCGGTGCTGGTCGACTTCGTCGAGCACGGACCCGGTCGCCGCATGCCGGTGTTCCGCTTGGTGGACTGAAGCCATGATGGAACAGGTGTCCGAAATGCGAAAGGACCAGGCCCTCGACTTCGGCTCGGAGAATACCTCCCCGGTCCATCCCGCCTTCGTGGCCGCGATCACGGCAGCCAACGTGGGATTCGCCACGAATTTCGAGGACGAGTCGTGGACGCGCAGCGCACTTGCCCGGCTGCGTGAGTTCTTCGAGCACGATTCGCTCGAGGCATTCACCGTGTCCACCGGCACCGCGGCAAACGCCATCGCGCTCGGCGCGATGGTGCCGCCGTATGGCACCATCCTGTGCCATTGGGATGCGCACATCGAGACGGACGAATGCGGGGCCCCGGAGATGTTCAGCTTCGGCGCCCGCCAGATTCCGCTCGGCGGCGACCACGGCCGGATGTCGCCAGCGGCATTGAGCACGCACCTTGCCCGTGCCCGCATCGGTGTCGTCCACTCCCTGCAGCCTGCCGCGCTGAGCCTGACCAACCTTACCGAGGCCGGCACTGCCTACACGAGCGAGGGCATCGCCGAGCTCGCGCAAATCGCCCGCAGGTATGGTCTTGGCGTGCATATGGACGGCGCCCGGTTCGCCAATGCCGCCGCCGCCACGGGCGCCACGCCGTCGGAATTGTCGTGGAAGGCGGGCGTCGACGTTTTGACGCTCGGCACCACGAAGAGCGGCTCCTTCGGCGTCGAGACCATCGTCTCGTTCGCCCCGCGGTACAACACGCCGCTCGCGTTCCTGCGCAAGCGCTCCGGGCACCTCGCGCCCAAGACGCGCTTTCTCGCAGCCCAGTTGCGGACATACATCGAAGACGACCTGTGGCTCACGAACGCGCGGAACGCCAACGCGAAGGCACGCCGGCTGAGCGAAGGGCTGCTGCGCGTTCCGGGTGTATCGCTCGTCCATCCCACCGAAGGCAACGAAGTATTCGTGCAGCTTCCCGAAACCGTGACCGAAGCGCTGGTCCGGCGCGAATGCCGCTTCCAGCGAGGCTGGCGGCATGACCCTCCCCACCATCGCTTCGTTTGTTCGTGGGCCACCACCGACCAGCACGTGGACGAGGTGGTGGCCATCGCACTTTCCGCGGCCCGGCCGGAAAGGTGATGCCGCGTCTGGACAGGACAGTAGGTCTCCTCTGCCTGATCATCTTCGTCAATACCCTCTCGATCGGAGCGTTTCCCGTTCTCCTCCCGGAGATCGGCCGCAGCAACGGCATCGAGTACTTCGCCCTGGGGGCGATCGCCGGCGCCTTCGGTCTCGCGCGGGTCTTCGCCGACATTCCGGCAGGTCTCTACATCACCCATCACTTGCGGCGGGCGTTGGTCCTGGGCGTGCTCTCCGTCGCGGCCGGTGTGATCTGCCTGGGTCTCGATGGTCCGTATGGCTTGCTCGTGACCGGCCGGGCCCTGGGCGGCGTCGGCCACGCATTGACCATGCTGGGCGGGATGACCGCCATCATCCGCTACGCGCCCCCAAGCGCCCGCGCCTTCTCGCTCAACGCGTTCGAGATGTGCGCCATGCTCGGCGTGCTCTGCGGGATGATCGCGGCCGGATTCCTTCCTTCGAAGTGGCCGTGGAACGCCACGCTGCTGGTCGCCTCCGCACCGCAGGCGCTGGCATTGCTGCTCCTGCCGGCGGTGCTTCGGGCCATTCCGTCCGATGTGGTGGCCGGTACGCCGCGCGCCCTCTTCTCGCGCGGGTTGGCGGCCGAACTTTCCGGGAGTCCGCCATCGCGGATCTCCCGCACTACGGTCCTGGCGTTCGCCGCAGGCTGCGTCGTTGCGGTCGCCTGGTCATCCATCGGGCAGTTCATCCTGCCCATCCGCGCAAGCAGGGACTTCGGCCTCGGTCGCGAGGGCGTCGCCATGCTCCTATCGATACCGCAGGTCTTTGACGTACTGCTGCTTCTGCCGATCGGATTGCTCGCGGATCGCACATCCCACGCGCGCGTTCTCGCCGTGGTCCTCGTGATCATGGCGGCCGGCGTCGCCGCGATCGCGTTCGGGTCCATGCACGTCGTGATCCTGGGATGCGCGCTGCTTGGAATCGGATTGGCAGGATGGATGCTCCCGGTGTCACTGCTCAATCAGGACGGCAGGTCGCAGGCCGTCTCATGGCGTACCGCGCTGTATCGAACCGGCGTGGACGCGGGTGTTTTCCTGGGCCCCGTGTTGAGCGGGCTTCTCACGCAACACGACGCGCTGTGGATGCTTACCGCCACGACTTCCGTCGCGCTTGTGGCCCTTGGCTGGATGCTGTTCCGCCTTCCACGACGCCGGGGTACACACTGACTGAGCGGCAGGCATCGCCGATCGGCATCCGCAGGGCACGATACGCCGGGCGACGCCTCGCTTCGACAAAGGCTCGGCCCAGGGAAGATTGCGGTGTCAGCCGCAGCGCCCCCCCGTACGATCCTGTGATTTGCAGGCAGGCGTTTGCGTCACCGAAGTGTGGGCTGCAACTCGTCCTCCGGCGGCCAGAACCGGACAGGTGAGCGCGCCGGAAGTGTCTCCAGCACGAGCACCCGAAGAGCCTCGCCTTAGCGACTCCCGGAAAATTTCCTCTTCCTCCAGGGCGCCCGCCAGTCTGCGCGGCTACTTGGGCTGATCGCGCCGGCCTTGCGAAGCGCTTGGTCGATCAGCACATGCGCCCGAACCATGGCCAATTGGAGCCACCGCTGCCGCCCTGCGGATGGAAAGGATCCCCGACTCTGGCACGGCGCGGTCGCGGCCCGAATCTATCCGATTGCCACGAAACCCGGCAACTTGAATGCCCTTGCATCGAAAGTAGCCATCCCGCGGCGTCCCAGCCTGCGGTAATGCGCGCATACCAGGCAATCCGCGAAGTCGGCATTACTATCCTTCCAGTGGTAGCGCGCCTCGTCGATCGCAGATTCATCCTCGAACTCGGTCTCGGTGGTGTCGAGCAGTCCCCCAATCGCATCCATGATCTCCAGCTTCTGCCGCCCGTATCGACTGCGAAGTACCCACTCGGCCTCGAGCAGTACGAGCAAGCTGATCAACACCTTGCGCATGGCGGCGACCTCGCGCTTGATCAGGCGCTACGCGCGCTCGAACTGCGCTTTGTGATCGCGAACGAGGAAGTGGACCAGCACATTGGTATCGAGACCCAGCATCAGCGCGACAGACGCCTGATGGCAACCAGCTTGCCCCCTTCCTGCGCAGCACTCCGGCCAAATCCATCACGCTCTTTGACTTGACCCGAACGAGAACGCACGCTCCTGCGCTTCAGACTTGAACTTGGGACGCTTAATCTTCGCGGTCATAGTAGGCTCGTTCCTTGCGGCGGGTCAGGATTTCGTGCCACATCTATGCTGCGGCATTTCGTGCCTTGGAGGTCTCTCCACATGTTTCGATGTGATGTCCAAATTCTGCTGCTGCGTCTAGCAGCCAACACCAGAGATAATCGGCAAAGCTTCGACGAACGATGATCTCGAACGATGGTATGTCATCCACCTGACGAATGAGAATCGGTGCTTTGGCGAGATGGCTCTGCGCACAGCGGCCGACGCCGAATGCCCGTGGGTGGAGGTCGAGCGGGCATCCCTTGGCCAGCAGATCGCGCACCGACCTTCCGCCAAGCGCAATCACGGTCTGACCGCCGCTGACTTCAGTCACGGCTGCCATGCAACCGGACAGCGCTGTGCGCAGATCGCGCGCAACGGCGGCCCCCCGTCCACCGGGCGTGATGATCAGCCATTCGTCGGGCCCCAGCCAATACACGGTGCTGTCGCTGCCAAGGGTCACAGTATTCGGCCTCTCCGGCACGTTGATGCCGATGACGCTCGCCACCGCGGCGGCGAAGCGGGGATCGTCAACCCTGCCGCGCACGTTGATATGCCCGAGGAAGGCCCGTTCGGCAGAAACGATGCCGGCGTCGGCGACCGGGTTCGTCGCGCGTGCTTCCATCGCGTAGCGGGCGAGTGGACTCTCTCGCAGCGTGCCTTCGGACTCAGACATTTTGCTTCGCTCCGTCGGGATCGACGAACACCGTGGTCGAGATGACCGCTCGGATTGCCTTCCCCGTGGCCAGCGGGATTTCCACGGTTTCGCCGGCGCGCCGGCTGCCGTCCTTGACCAGAGCGAGCGCGATGGAGCGGTTGAGGTTGGCGCTGAAGTAACTGGAAGTCACATGCCCGAGCATCGGTACGGGCAACGCAGCACCGGCATGTTCGACGATCTGGCCACCTTCCGGCAGCACCGCGGCGGGATCCTCGGTAAGAAGCCCGACCAGTTGCTTGCGTCCCTCGCGCATCGTGTCGGAGCGCGTCAGTGAGCGGCGGCCGATGAAGTCTTTGCCCTTGGCGACGATCCACTGCATTCCGAGGTCGTTCGGTGTGACCGAACCGTCGGTATCCTGACCGACGATGATGAACCCTTTTTCCGCGCGAAGAATATGCATCGCCTCGGTGCCGTAGGGCGTGATGCCGTAAGGCTCGCCCGCCATCATCAGCGCTTCCCACACATGTCGTACATCGTTGGCCGACACGTTGATCTCGAAGGCCAGTTCGCCCGAAAAGCTGATCCGCACCACCCGCGCCGCGACACTAGCGACGGTGCCTTCGTGGCTGGCCATGAAGGGAAACGCCTCCGGCGAGAAGTCGATATCCGTGCAGGTCGCCTGCACCACCTTGCGGCTGTCCGGACCGACGACGGCGCATGTCGCCCAGTGGTCGGTGACCGAAGTCAGGTACACGCGCAGATGCGGCCATTCGGTCTGCAGCCAGCGCTCGAGCCAGGCCATCACGCGCGCCGCACCGCCGGTCGTGGTCGTCATCAGATAGTGATGTTCAGCCAGCCGCGTGGTGACGCCGTCATCCATTGCCATGCCGTTTTCATCGAGCATCAGGCCATAACGGGAGCGTCCGACCGCGAGCTTCGACCAGGCATTCGTGTAAACCCAATTGAGAAAGGTCGCGGCATCCGGTCCCTGGATGTCAATCTTGCCCAGCGTGGACGCATCCATGATGCCGACGCCGTTGCGCGTGGCGAGACACTCGCGATTCACCGCGTCGTGCATGGTCTCGTCCAGCTTGGGGTAGTACCAGGGACGTTTCCACTGTTCGACGTTTTCGAAACGAGCGCCGTGTTCCTCGTGCCATTGATGTAGCGCTGTCTTGCGAATGGGTTCGAACATGTCACCCAGATCGCGGCCGGCGATAGCGCCAAACGTGACTGGCGTGTAATTGGGCCGGAAGGTGGTCGTGCCGGTGCTCGCAATATCCTGACCCAGCGTGCCGGCGAGAATGGCCATTCCGTTGATGTTTCCGAGCTTGCCCTGCTCGGTGCCGAAGCCCAATGCGGTGTAGCGCTTGACGTGCTCGATGGAGCGGTACCCTTCGCGCGCGGCCAATACGATGTCGGAGGCGGTGACATCGTTCTGCAGATCGACGAACTGCTTCGGTCCGCGGTTACCCGGCTCGGTCGACGGTACGATCCACAACGCCCTCGGCGGCTCTTCTGATGCCACCGTCACCGCCGGCGACGTCATCGCTTGCGGCTGGACGAACCCGGCGAGGCACGCGGCTTCGGACCCGCCGGCGTGACCTTCCGCGATGCATGCATAAAGCTGGAAGACGCCGTTGCATGCACCGGCCGATCGCTCCGCCTGCACGGAATCGGCCGGCACGAAGCACAAGCGGGCCTCGTCAAAGCGAGGCCTGCCGCCTGACTGGGCGTGCAGGTGCACCGCCGGGCTCCAGCCGCCAGATAGGGCGACGAGATCGCAGGCGATCGTTTTGACGGGACCGGTGACTTGTTTGCCTCCGGCGTCAAGCGCCATCACGTCGACGGCGGCCACCCGCTTCGTGCCGTGGACATTCACGACCACGGCATTGTCGATGATGGTGATGCCGGCGCTGCGCGCCTGCATCGGCAGATTGCCGCGGGGCGCACTGCGCGGATCGACGATGGCCACAACGGCAATGCCTGCCTCGGCGAGATCCAGCGCCGTCTGGTAGGCGCTGTCGTTGTTGGTAAAAATGACCGCGCGCGCGCCGAGACGGACCGCATATCGATTCGTGTAGGCCGACACCGCGGAGGCGAGCATGACTCCCGGCCGATCGTTGTTGCAGAAAACGAACGGACGCTCCATGGCGCCGGTCGCCAGTACCACCTGCTTCGCACGCACGCGCCAGACGCGCTCGCGAGTGCCGACGCGATCGTCAGGACGCAGGTGCTCGCAACGTCGCTGATTGATCGTCAGGAAGTTTTGGTCGTGGTAGCCGAACACCGTGCTGCGCCGCAACAAACGAACCTCGGGCATCGTTGCCAGCTCGGCGAGCGACTTCTGGACCCACTCCATCGGCGCTGCGCCGTCGATGGTGCACGCGGCTTTCGAATTCGTATTGCGCGCCGCCGGGCGCACTTGCAGCAAGCTGCCGCCAAATTCGTTCTGCTGGTCGACCACCATCACGCGCGCACCGCTGCGACCGGCGGCGAGCGCGGCGGCAAGCCCCGTGGGCCCGCCACCGACGACGAGTACGTCGCAGTGTGCATTCATCTTGTCATAGCGGTCCGGGTCCGGCTGACTCGGCGATGTCCCGAGCCCGGAAGCCTTGCGAATGTAGTGTTCGTATTTCATCCAAAGGCTTTTCGGCCACATGAACGTCTTGTAGTAAAAGCCCGCCGGCATCAGGCGTCCGAAAATACCGGTGATCGCCATGAAGTCGTGGTCGACGCTGGGCCAGCAATTCACGCTCGTCGCGGTCAGTCCTTCGTAGAGCTCGACTTCGGTCGCACGCGCATTGGGAACCGTGTGCGCGCCGGTCTCGAGTTGCACGATGCCATTGGGCTCTTCGACGCCGCTGGCGATGAAACCGCGTGGCCGGTGATATTTCCAGCTCCTTGCGACGACACTCACCCCGTTCGCCAGCAACGCGGACGCCAGCGTGTCTCCCGCCTGCCCCACATAACGCTTGCCGTTGAACGTGAAAGACAGCGGCTTGCGGGTGTCGATGCGTGCTGGTGCATTCAATCGAAACGCGGTCATTGTCAGAGACCCTCCGGCACCGACTCACCGGGTTTGTACACGCGCGCGATTCGATAGGTCACCGTGTCGCGTTCAACGTTGAACCATCGGCGGCAGCCGTAGGTGTGCATCCATTGCTCCAGATGCGGCCCCCGCGGATTCTTGCGCATGAACAGGTAGTCGCCCCATTGCTCGTCGGTGAGGGCATCGGGATCAGCCGGCCGGGCGATGTGCGCTTCACCGCCGTACGAAAATTCCGTTTGTTCTCGGGGCCCGCACCAAGGGCAGTCAATGATCAGCATCGTTCCAATTCCGCAGGTTTCAATGGGCGACCCCGGCGGCGCCGTGCTCGTCGATCAGGCGCCCGGTCGTGAATCGTTCAAGGGAGAACGCCGCATTGAGCTCATGCGGACGATCATGTGCGATGGTGTGCGCGAATGCCCATCCGGATCCGGGCGTGGCCTTGAATCCACCCGTCCCCCAGCCGCAGTTGAAGTAGAGGCCGGTGACCGGCGTCAGCCCGATGATGGGGCACGCATCGGGACAAATGTCGACGATCCCACCCCATTGGCGATTCATGCGCACGCGGCTGAAGATGGGAAACAACTCGACAATGGCCGCCAGGGTACCTTCGATAACTGAAAAGCTGCCTCGCTGTCCATATCCGACGTAGGAATCGATACCGGCACCGATCACGAGGTCGCCCTTGTCCGACTGGCTGATGTAGCCATGGACGGCGTTGGACATGATGACGGTATTCAATACGGGCTTGATCGGCTCGGAGACGAGTGCCTGCAGGGGGTGACTTTCGATTGGAAAGCGCAGCCCGGCCATTGACGCCAGGACGCTCGAGTTCCCGGCGGTGACAACGCCGACCCTGCGCGCGCGAATGAAGCCCTTGCTGGTCTCGACTCCGACGACGCGGCCCTGGTCGCGGCGGATGCCGGTGACTTCGCACTTCTGGATAATGTCGACGCCGCGCGAGTCGGCGCCGCGTGCGAAACCCCACGCCACGGCATCGTGTCGTGCCGTGCCGCCCCGCCGCTGCAACGACGCCCCGAGAATCGGATAGCGTGCGTTCGGCGAGTCGTTGATGATCGGCACCATGGCCTTGACCTGGGCGGTGTTCAGCACTTCGCCGTCGACACCGTTCAAGCGATTGGCGTTGACGCGGCGTTCGATGTCGCGCATTTCCTGCAGCGAGTGGCCGAGGTTCAATACACCGCGCTGGCTGAACATCACGTTGTAATTGAGGTCCTGCGACAGTCCTTCCCAGAGTTGCAGCGACTTCTCGTAGAGGTGGGTGGCCTCGTCCCACAGGTAGTTCGAGCGCACGATCGTCGTGTTGCGGCCGGTATTACCGCCGCCTATCCAGCCTTTTTCGAGCACCGCGACGTTGGTGATGCCGTGTTCCTTGGCCAGGTAATACGCAGTGGCGAGACCATGACCGCCCCCGCCGACGATCACGACATCGTATTCGGTGCGGGGCTCCGGACTACGCCATGCCGTTTCCCAGTTCTCGTGGTAGGAAAGGGCGTTGCGTGCAAGGCTGAAGATCGAGTATTTGCGCATGCCTGATCAACACTCGACGACGTTGACCGCAAGGCCGCCGCGCGACGTTTCCTGGTACGTGAGTTTCATGTCTGTGAATTATCACGCAATGCTGAGCAGGTTTGAGGCTGTTTGATCACGTAAAAGTGAGCAGCCTGACCGACTCCGCAGTTTGCGGAGCGACCTGGAGTGATTTGCGTGGAAACGATTGGCAAGATGGGCTGGACGGTCATCTCCACCGTTCGGCTAGTGCATATTTGGTCGTAATGCCACTGTCAACCACGAGAGTTTGTCCGGTAATGCACCGCGCGTGAGGGCCGACGAGGAACGCAACGACTTCACCAATCTCCTCCGGACGGGATAGCCGCTTGAGTGGCTGATCGTCTGCCGCGGCCGCGAGTAACTGATCAACGGGTCGGCCGGGATCGATTTCCGAGAGCGACTGGCGCAGCAAGTCCGTGTCGACGTAGCCAGGAGCAACCGCGTTGACGCGGACTCCATCGACTGCGTGATCGATTGCGAGTACTCGGGCAAGGTCAGTCAATCCGGACTTGGCCACTGTATAGGCGACACGCCGGTAGGTCGCGGTAACCGCCCATATGGATGACACGAATACGATGCTGCTATCGCCCGATCTAATCAGGTGAGGCAATGCAGCCCTGGCAATCAGGAACGGCGCTCTCAGATTGATGGAGAGACAGCGGTCCCAATCGGTGGCGCTCGTTTCGGTGGCCGCGCCTCGAAAGGCGCGGCCGACGGCCGGCACCAGGACGTTCAGCCTGCCATGGCGCGAAATGGTTTCCCGGACCATCGAATCGACGGCGTCTTCCTTCTCGACATCAGCCACCAGCGCCGTTATCGGCAAACCAAGCTCGCGTGCACGCTGTTCGCAACGGCCGACGCTGCTCTGCGTGGAGCCGCAGGTTACAACCGCCGCACCTTGGCGAGCCAAAGCCTCGCAAACCGCGAATCCGATTCCGCGTGTACCACCGGTCACCAGCGCGACGCAGTCTTTCAATTCTCCCTTGCCCGGAGCGGCGGTCGTCATTGCGGCCGGATCATCAATGGTCATGAGTGCCGTATCAGCTTCCATACAAGGGCCGCAACCGGAATCGGCAGGCTGAGAGATTAGCTGATTTCCCGCGTCAATTGCGGTGATCGGCAGCGACGATGATACCGGACCGCGGTGCCGACCTGCCCGCTGGCTGTCCACGGCGGTCTCGCCGGCCGATTGCGGGTGTGTCGGTGTCGAGCATCCGGTGGTGTTTCCCCAGATCGCGCATGGCCGCTACCGGGATCCCCGGTAAAGGACCCAAGGCTCCCGTCCATCTCGGATCCGAAGCAAAGCCCGTCGTTCAAGCTCATGCCATACTGGATGCGCGTGCTTGATAACGCGCCGGCGCAGGTGTAAGCTTTGTCCGGACAATGCGATGCCGACACGCAGGTGGTGCCACACCGGAAATGCCGGATGTCGTTTACTACGAACGTTTGAATCGGCGAATCGCGGGCGAGGGCCCGGTATCAAGCTTCCGCACGATTCGCGCGGGGGACGGCGTAAAAGCACGTGACCGTTAACCTGCAGACGCAGCGGGTCCGACACTCGCCAGATACGACGGGGATTGCCACTTGGCGTAACGCGTAAGATCGAGAGACCGGAGGAGAAGATCATGTCGATAAATCGAGCGGATTTCACCAGGCGCGACGCGCTCAAGCTCGCGGCTGGCGCCGCAGCCGCGGGACTGGGCATGCCATGGACCATCGGAGGGGCGATTGCGCAACAGTCCGTAACTCTCAGGGCCGGTATCACCGGCTTCAACGTGATCAACACCCTCGATCCGATGAAGGCAACCCTGATCCCCGAATTCTATGTGATATACGGGGCGTTCAACGCGCTCCTGAAGTTCAACTCCAAGTTGGAATTGGTGCCCGATCTTGCCGAGAGCTTCAAGGTGGTGAACTCCACCACGCTCGAATTCAAGCTGCGCAAAGGCGTCAAATTTCAGGACGGCAGCGACTTCACCGCCGACGACGTCAAGTTCACGCTCGAACGCGTCGCCGACGAGAAGAACGCCGCGCCCAATCGCAGCAAGGTGGCTGCGATCGAGACTATCCAGATCGCCGATCCCTACACGATTCGACTCGTCACCAAGGCCCCCTTCGCCCCGCTGCTCAACTACCTCACCAACACCCGTACGGCGACGCAGATCGTCTCCCGCACCGCATTGAAATCCATGGGCGATGAAGCTTTCGGGCGCCGGCCGGTGGGCACCGGGCCTTACATCATCAAGGACTGGAAATCGGGCGAGAGCATTGAACTAGTCGCGTTCCCGGGCTCTTTCTCCGGCGCGCCCAGAATCGCCCGCGTGCTATGTCCACTGATCGCCGAAGAATCCAGCGGGATGACCGCGATCCTCGGCAACCAGCTCGACCTGACCAGCACAGCGCCGTTCGCCGACATCAGCTCGCTCGAGAAGCGGCCCGAGCTGAGGGTGCTCAAGCAGGCGGGCCTCAATACTCGCTACATCGCGCTCAACAACAGGAAGGGACCGTTCTCGGACATTCACTTTCGCCGCGCAGTCTCGATGGCGTTCGACCGCAACGTCCTGGTGAAGGCAGTACTTTTCGGCGAAGGCGTCGCCATTCCCGGTGTGCTGCCGCCCGCACTTTGGGCCGATCCTAAACCCGTGTTCGGCGAGTACGTCACCTACAATCCGGAACGCGCCCGCGCTGAGCTCGCCAAGTCCGCCTACAAGGCGGGAACCGAGGCGACGATGCTGGTCTGGGGCTCCAACTGGTGGCACCGAATGGGTGAGATCGTGGCAGGGCAGGCCAACCAGGTCCTGGGCACCAAGATCACGCTCCAGGCGACCGACTTCAACACCGCCTATTCGCGCGCCAAGGCCGGCGATTACGACGCGATGGTCATGGGCTGGCTTGGCTTCGTGGATCCCGACGAGTATCTCGGCGAGATCGTCGGTTCCAAGGGCTTTCGCAACGTTCATTTCTATTCGAGCCAGAAGATGGACGCCATCCTCGAGCGTGGCCGCACGGAGTTGGATCCGGCGAAGCGCAAGGCGATCTATCGCGAGGCGGATATGCTCGTCGCCGACGAGCTCCCCGTGCTGCCGTGCTTCAGCTCGAACATCCACAATCTGCTGCGTCCGAACGTGAAGGGCTTCGTGCAACTGCCCTATTCAAACTTCGCGGACCAGTTTGGGGGGATGGAGCTGAGTTGAGCCGTTGAGCCGTGCCGACGATCAATCTCGGACCTGCGTCGCGCCGGCTCGGGGGCGCGCTGCTTATCGCCTTCCTCGGCGCGGCGCTTGTGTTCTTTGTCATGCGCGCCGGCCATGGCGACCCGGCGCTCGCCGCGCTGGGCGATCAGGCGACGCCGGAGGCGATCGCGGCGTTCCACAAGCGCTGGGGTCTCGACGCGCCGCTGGTCGTCCAATTCTGGCGCTGGCTGTCCGGCGCGCTGGTGGGCAATTTCGGCATGTCGATGACCGTTGCAGGTGGCGTGCCGATTGCCGACCTGATCGGATCGCGCCTGCCCAACACGCTTTTCATCGGCTTCTATGCGATGGCAATCGCAGTGGCGATTTCGCTGGTGGCGGGCACGGTGTCGGCGCTGTACCACGGTCGCTTCATCGACAGCGCCGCCACTGGGATAGCGGTCCTCGGCATCTCGATGCCGGATTTCTGGCTGTCCTACGTGCTGGTCTACTTGCTCGCTCTGGGAGCGGGGATCTTCCCTTCCTACGGCTTCGTTTCGCCTGGCGATTCGCTGGCGGGCGCACTCTACAGCGGTTTCCTGCCGGCGTTCGCCATCGCCGCGCCGATGGCGGCGTCCTTCACGCGCATCCTCCGCACGGCGCTCATCGATACTCTCTATCGGGACCACGTCCGCGTCGCCCGCTCGCTCGGCTACAGCCGGGCGTTCGTCTTCGTGCATTACGTGTTCCGCAATGCGCTGATCCCCTATGTCACCGTCATCGGACTACAGGTGCGCTATCTGCTTGGCGGGACGGTGGTCGTGGAGCGAATTTTCGGCATTCCGGGCATCGGCGCCCTCCTGGTGGACGCCGCCTTCGGCCGCGATTATGGGCTGGTGCAGGCGTGCGCGCTTACCTTCCTGATCTGCGTGCTGATCGTGAACTTTCTCGTGGACCTGCTCTGCGCAGCGCTCAATCCGCGCTCAACGTGAGGAAGACGGGATGCGCGCCTTCTTTGCCAACAAGCTCGCCGTCATCGGTGCCGCCGTCACCGGGTTTGTACTGCTCGCCGTCATCGCCGGCCCATGGGTCTTGCCTCACTCGCCGACCGAGGCGAACTTCCTCGCGCTTCTCGAGCCACCGAGCCTCGCGCATCCCTTCGGCACCGATTCGTTCGGGCGCGACGTGCTCACGCGGATTCTTTACGGCGCGCGCGTATCGCTCGCGGTGAGCGTAACCGGCGTACTCGCGGCGGCGCTGCTCGGCAGCGCGGCTGGCCTGGTCTCGGCCTACGTGGGCGGCTGGACCGCGGCCGTTGCGATGCGCATCTCCGACCTGCTTTTCAGCTTCCCGAGCTTCGTCCTCGCCCTGTTCCTGATGGTGGTGCTCGGATTCGGGATCGCGAACATTGCGGCATCGATCGCGCTGATCTATCTGCCGCTGTTCGCCCGTCTGGCACGCAACATGGCGCTGGTCGTCAAGGAGGAACCCTGGGTTCAGGCAGCACAGCTGATGGGCCAGTCGACCTTCAGCATTCTCACTCGCGAGATCCTGCCGAACATCGCGGCCCCGCTGTTTGTCCAGATCGCGATCGGCATCGCGTTCGGCATCGTCATCGAGGCCGGATTGAGCTTCCTCGGCTTGGGCGTGCAGCCGCCGAATCCATCGCTCGGCACCATCATGGCCGATGGACGGGAATATTTTCAGCGCGCGCCATGGGTACTTACGCTCTCGGGTGTCGCGATCTCCATCGCCTTGCTCGGTCTGAATCTGCTGAGCGACGGCATCCGTGATGTCATGGATCCCAAGCTGAGGGCGCGGCTGTGACCGAGGCTGCGCTCATCGCGGTCGCGAATCTGCGTGCCCGTTTCGCGGTCGGCCGGGAGGGGGTGGCCGCCGCG
>Ga0105044_10002716_pt1 | contig 24247 bp, 20 predicted proteins | sample MAT01_FD_78092 | JGI IMG/M metagenome (GOLD analysis project Ga0105044, IMG submission 78092) | Freshwater microbial communities from Lake Fryxell liftoff mats and glacier meltwater in Antarctica - MAT-01 | ecosystem: Environmental > Aquatic > Freshwater > Ice > Liftoff microbial mat | place...
GCGGTGGCACCGATCATCGACTCGCTGACGCTCGGATTGTCGATGTTCTGATCCAGCTGGAACCAGAGGTAGTTCAGCGCATCGGGGGCGTTGTTGTGATAGGTCACGCGCTCCGAACCGGTCACCGTGTGCGTGGTGGTGTCGAGACTCACGCGAATCACGTAGTCCACACGCTGCTGCCAGTACTTCGCGCCCGGCTTGCCGTTGGCTGCGCGCGTCTCGTTGGGCGCAGGCCACTGATCGAGCACGCGGAACATCGACTGATTCGTACGCCCGACGGTGTCGGGGTGCAACCATTGCTGTGCACCCAATGGCACAGTGGCAAACAGGGCGGCAGTGACGAGCGCGCGCCGCCGGACAGACGGAGAAAGCATGGGGAGGTAGCGGTCTGGAGGTGAAGGTGTCGTGCCTGAAACCTACGGGGCGCCGGGCGCAGATGTTCCGCTCCCGGCTGCAGACTGGTGCCAGCTTCCGGTTACAGTCGCGTCACGAGCATCTGCGTCGCGCAGCCGAGCGTGATTCCGCTGGCTGCGAGGACGTATCCCCGCCGATCAAAGATGCGCCACATGAGCAGCACACCCACCAGCGCCAGGCCCCCCAGGGCCACGACCTGCGCGAGCTCGATGCCGATATTGAAGGCCAGCAGGGGCATCAGCAGCGACTCCTCTCCGCCCAGCAGCCCGCGGAGCACGGACGAGAACCCGAGTCCATGAATGAGCCCAAACGCGAGCGCCATCGTGTACCGTGGCCAAAGCCGGACGGCGTCTCGCGGCGGCGGGTCATTGGCGCGGCGTCCCTGTCGCCAGGTCCACAGGTTCACGAGGCTGGTAACGATGATGGTCGCCGGAATCAGCGCCTCGACGGCTCGCGGGTTCAGCTGGACGACGTTGAGTGTGGCGAGCGCCAACGTGAGCGAGTGCCCCACTGTGAACGCCGTAATGAGGACGAGCAACGGCCGCCACTTTCCCGGATCCTGCGCCAGAATGAGCGTGGCTAGAAACAGCAGATGATCAGCCGCTTCGAACGTCAGGATGTGGTGCAGGCCGAGCTCGAGAAAGCTGCCGAAAGACGACATCAGGTATGGATACAGTCAAAGGTCCGCCAGGTTCAGCCGAATCGCTGATTGTCGGTGCGGCAGGATAGTGCAGCAATCGGGCCGGAATCACGAGTCACCCTACGGCAAAGCGCCGAGGACAAGGAATCCGTCGGCGTTTCGCCGGCACCAGTCGCAGCCGAAAGCGCGAGACATCAGCTATCTCAAGGCTTCTCCTACCTCACCCACGGCGCACCAAAGCCAACCATTGCCGGTGTGAGGAGATGGCCACCACCCCCACCCCCAGGCTGGATGCTCGCGCCGACGAAGCCAGGCGAGTAGAACAGATTGAACCACAAACCTTCGCTGTCCTGCACACGCGCGAGGTACATGATGCCGTCACCGCCAGTCTTCGGATAGAATTGTCGCTCTGGGGGCGTGCGGCCCTCGAGCGTTGCCACGCGCAGCACGGTCAACTCACGAAAGGTGAAATCGTTGAACAGCCCCCGATCCTGCAGCCACGCCTGAACCAGGAGCGGATCGAGCTCGGAGGCGGCGTCCATGATGTCAGAGGCGGAGAGTGGATCAACGGACTCCAACGTCGCAACATTTACGGTCAGTTCGCGGTAGCTCGTCAGGTGCCGCTTCACGGCGGCTGGAAACACCGCTGTGTCGAGCTGCACGATGAAGTTGACCACGCGCGGCTCCGCACCGCTCGGTTTGGTGATACGTTCCATGTGGGTGAACGCATCAGGACGTGTCATTGCGAGCAGCGCATCGGACCGCGTCGTCGGCTTGCCCTGACATCCGTATTCGGCATGCATGTACAAACGCTTGCCATTGCTGGAGAATCGTGCCGACTCAATCCCGCGACACCCTCCGCGAGTCATCCGCCGAGGGGTGTCCGACGCATCGACGATGGTTCGCGAGACGATCGAATCGGAGTCGATCGTCATGAACTCCACGCGTGCTGGCGACGAGTCCGTCGGCACGACACACACCATCGGGCCAATGACGCCGCCGGACGACGTCGACCAGCAACCCAGAAACGGGGCCCACGCCTCGGCAGCCGTCGGATGATCCATTGCCGCGCGCCGCGACTGCGCACTCAGCGGAACGCCTGCCACTGTCAGCAGCATCGCCACACCGACGGACCGCAGGGGAGATACAGTCATCGGGCTGCCCTCAGTCAAGGGTTGAAAGTTAAAGATCGGCATTGTCGACAAATCCAAAGCTACGGGCGAGGCTTGGCCGTGCGTTCCCCACCGCCGCTCGGCGCCGAGACGCCGCCGGATGACGATCCACCGTTTCCAGACGATCCACCGTTTCCAGACGATCCACCGCCGTCTGAGCCAATGTTCGGCCTGGGCGTCGCGCTGCCATTCGAGTCACCAGGCCCTTCTGCGCTGTAGCCACGCCCGTTGATCACGCGGCCCGGGCCCGAACCGGCGGGCGACGATTGCGGCGGATAGGGCACGATCACATACGGTGTGTTCCCATTCTGCCACCCGCCGTTGAAGCCACCGTTGAAGCCACCGTTGAAGCCACCGTTGAAGCCACCGTTGAAGCCACCATTGAATCCGCCGACATTCTGAAACCAGAACGGGTTCAGGAAACTGGAGCCGAACTGATTCAGACCGTACATCTGCGTGATATCGAACCACGACCCGAAGCCACCGCCCCAGCCGAAGAGGGCAGCATTGCGCAGAACGTTGTTCGTCTGGTCCCGGAACGCCTGCTCGGTAAGGAACTGAGCTGCGCCCGCGTTGCTTCCGCGATTGACAAATGGGTCGACACCACGCGCCACGGGCCGCCCATCGCGTTCCAGCGCAAAGGCCCGCGGGTACGACACCGCGACCAACATGTCCACCACACTACCGGGCACGCCCGCGCGCTGCAGCTCGCGCAGCTCCTTGGCACCGAGCTGGAACTCCTGCGCGCGTTCGGCGAGAAACGCTTCCACGACGCTCGCATCGATACTCTGTGCGGCGTCGATGACATCGGTCAGTGACAATGGGGCGGCCGCATCGATGCGTGAGGCCGTCATGCGCATCGACGCACTGGCAGGGATTCGAGCCAGTATCTCAGCGGGGATGATCGACGAATCGTGTTCGGCGGTGAAGCTGACGATTCGCGAGCGAGCACCCGCCTGCGTGCGCATCGCTTCGATGCGTACGAAGCTGTCACTGGTTTTGAGTGCGAACAGGCCGCTCGACGTTTGCGTGCTGACGCCGGGGCAGGTGAACTCACTGGTGGTGTAAAGCCGATGCGTGTCGAGTGACCAGCGTGCGCTTTCCCAGCCCGTGCAGCCATCGACTGATCGAGTCACTCGTTGGCCGGATGCGGTGACCGGCACGCGTGAGACGATCGCATCGCCGACGACGGTCGCGAGCTCGATCGTGTTCCGGGTCCGGGTCGGAACGAGACAGACCATCGGTCCAATGTTTCCCGCCGACGAGGAGCTCCAGCAACCCATGTACGGGGCCCACTGCGAGCCGATTTCCACGGTGGGATCGGACTGCGCCGGGAGCACGTGCGCCGTCGCGAGCGTGAGCCCGATTCCGGCGGCGAGCGCCAGCCTGTGTGCGGAAGGGTGTGGCATGGTCGGAATCCTCAGTAGCGCACGGTGAATCCCATCGTGGCGGCGCCGCCCGACAGGTCGATCTTCCTGAATCCTTGAAAGGCTTCGGACATCCGTGCAGGCTGCGCAGCAGTGTATCGCAGGTCGCCCGTCAGCGCGATGCGCTGCGTGAGCATAAAGTCGGCACCCACGCGACCGTAGCCGAGCGGAGTCATGCCGCTCGATCTGAAGGTCCTGCTGAAAACGCGCAGCGTCTGAAAGTCGACAAAATCGCCGACCTGCGAAAAGGAATAGTTCATCCGACCGACGCCCACGCCCACCCAGGGCGAGAACCTTGCGGGAATCCATGCGAACTTCCCGATCCGATCCCCGGGTGCCGTCAGGGCGTAGTTCACGCCGAGCGTTATCGGGGCTCGGCGCAGCGTCGTGGATTGCTCGATCGGCCGCTCGTTGTTGTCGACAAACGTCCGAAATTCAGATGGCACAGAGCGCTTCGCGTCACCGCCGCTGAGCACGATCTCCCACCGATCGCTGAGGCGGACGCCAAGGTCAACCTGATAGGCGAACGCCGCAAAGTCACGCCTGTCGAGCGTGAGTTGCGTGGTGGTAAAGTCGAAAATGTCGCTCCCCGCCAATGGGCGATCGTATCCGCCGCGGACGGCGAAGCTCACCGCAGGTCGCCTGAAGAGGAACCCGTCTCCACTTGCCCCTGAAAGCTGCGCGATCAGGGGCAAGGGAATGGCAGCTGCGGCAGCAAGGAGCCAGCACGTGAAGCGCGGAACGCGATCCAGAGGAAGCGCAGCGGCCAAGCTGCGAATGCGGCCGTCGACTGGAGAGACCACGAGGCGCTCCTGAACCGAAGACGTGACATCAACTGCCCACACTGTGATGAGATCAATACCAGTGCGTCACGAGCAAGTTCCGCCCGCTCAGGGCGATAAATCCCCGTCCTCCCCAGCTTTAAGTTGACTCACGACCCTCAGCCGCCCCTCCTGCTGCAGCGTTCGCCGCAGAACGAACTCGATCTGCGCGTTCAGGCTGCGCAGATCGTCGTTGGCCCAGCGCTGCATGGCGTCCAGCAACGCTGGGTCAACGCGCAGTAAAAACGCCTTCCGCTCGGACACCAGCGCTACTGGTAGAGCGTCCCGGCATTCAGCACCGGCTGTGCCCCACGCTCGGCGCACAGCACCACGAGCAGGTTGCTGATCATCGCCGCACGCCGCTCACCATCGAGCGTGGCCATCCCACGCTCTTCGACCATCCGCAGCGCCATGTCCACCATTCCCACGGCACCTTCGACGATCTTCGTGCGCGCAGCGATCATCGCTGATGCCTGTTGCCGCTGCAGCATCACGCTGGCGATTTCCGGCGCATACGCCAGGTGACTGACTCGGCTTTCGATCACTTCAACGCCCGCCTTGGCGAAGCGTTCGGTGAGCTGCACGCTGAGCTCCGTCGCGATCTCGTCGGGATTCACTGAGAGCGAGACTTCACCCTCCGCATGCGCATCGTATGGATACTTGGTCGCGAGCGCGCGGAGTGCAGACTCACTCTGCGTCGTGACGTACGCCTCCACGTTTTCCACCTCGAAGAGCGCCTCTGCACTGTCGATCACTCGCCACACGACGATGGCCGCAATCTCCACCGGATTGGAGTGCTTGTCGTTCACCTTCAGCCGCGCCGTTTCAAAGTTCCGGGCGCGCAGGGTGATCGTCTTCTTGGTGAAGAACGGATTCGCGAAGAAAAGCCCCTGCTGACGCACGGTGCCTTTGTAGGTCCCGAAAAGCTGAAGCACCTTGGCTTCGTTGGGCTCCACGGTGAACAGGCCGATGCACATGAAGAGGCAGAGCACGATCAGCCCAACGCCAGCGATGGCCAGTGCGGGCGATCGGCTGGCGATGCCCAGCACGATCAGCGCGCCGCCGCCCAGCATGCCGCCGAGGAGGCCAAAAAGCACGGGAAGGCCGGAAGCGGCTTTACGGAGAAATTCGCGTTGCATGGAGATTGAGAATGAGGGAAGTGACATCCAAATGATATCACTTCGATATACGGCTGGCAAATCGTCGCGGTTTCAGCGAGATCGGAAGGGCGGGTGAGGCACGCTCCTCACCGTCGCGAGTTGGTGCACAGGCATCGCGAGGCGAAGGCGCGCGTCGCGGGCCCGCGCGTCACGACTCGGCGCCGCGCAGCAGCCCGTTCACCAGAAGGTCTTCTCGCAGGATCGGGCCCGGTTTGTTGGGCCGGCGGAAGTACCACCACTGCCACTCCGGTCGCCAGCTGTTGGTTTCGGCGATCTCGTCGCCCCACAGGCAGGCGCACGGTTCCGTGATGCGGTGGAAGCGCTCGTCGGCAGCATCCAGACGTGAGGCAGCGGTCCGCCTGTCGCGCGCGGGGGCGGCGGCGAGGGCACCGGCGAGAATGTCGCGCAAGTCCATGTCGTTCAACCACTCATCGAGCGACGTATCGCGGCCTCTTTCCGCCGCTGAGACGAGGGTCGTCCAGTGTTCGAGGAGCCCACTCAGCCCGCGGCGCACGACGACCAGCGAGCAGCCGCGGCTCATGAGATAGGTGTAAACGGGATCGTTCCCGGTCATCACGATCCGCCCCCCGGAGTCCGCGACGCCTGCCGCCTGAAGTATGCCTCACCATCGTTCGGGCGGAAAAATGTGCGAATGGTGCCATCACGATTGACGGCGATAAAGGCGCCGTCGCTCCGATCGTACCGCGTGACTACGCCATCGCGGCGCCGCACCTCGAGCACCGTCTCGCCGAGGGGTGCGTCGCGGAGCGACTGCGCGGCGCTGAGGTAGATTTCGACGGACGCACCGGGAAACTCGGCGCCGTGTTTCTTAAAGTGCTCGACGAGGTGAGCGCGGGACGAGAACCCGACCGAATTTGCAGGGTCGCGGCGGCCTGCCGGCTGACCTGGTGTCTTGGAGGGCGAGACCGTCGCCGGGGCTGTGACGCCCTGTTGTCCGGCTGATGTCGAAGCGTCGGGGCGGGCAGCCGAGCGGTGGCTCGAGCGCCACGACAACGCCGCCGCGAAGAGCGCGACAAAGACCGCGACAGGAATGCCGGTTCGGGTGCGACGTCGTGCAGAAGACATGCGCGGCCAGAGGCGAGGACCGTGAGAAGTGCCAGCGTATCACGTGATTCACGACGGTCGCGCCGAAAGTCGTTTGGCGCAAGCGACCGATGCACCGGCTACTTGCGGCTTGCTTGCGGGTTACGGTGCGGGTGTCTGCGGAGCCGAAGTCGTTCGATACAGTGTCAACCCGTTCGGTCCCCACGCAGTCGTGTCAAACTGTGTCAAGCCCAGCGCCTTGCCGCGCATCGCGAGCAGAATCGAGGTCGGACGGCTCGCCGTCCCCTCAGCGCGGACGACCACCCGAACGAGTGAATCGGCGCCGTCCCACGTACCACGTTCGGCGGTGGTCGCCTTGCCGACGAACTCGCTGACAAATTCAGCCATGCCGTCGCCGGTCATGCGCAGGCGATACACGCGGGCTGACGCATCGGCGGCGCGGAGCGTATCGCTCTGCCACAGTCCCACGACCGCGCTCAGCGCGAGACGCGGCTTCTTGTCCTGCTGGCTGCAGGCGGCAGCAAAGCCGGCGAGCAGAATCATTGAGAGTCGACGGTAAATCATGTCGGGAATCTCGCACAATCGGGAATCTGTGCACAGATGTTGAGACGCCGCTCCCATCTGGCTCCACCGCTGGCGTTCACCCCCGCGCAACCATAGCGTCCCCGAATGCTCTCATCAACTATTGCCATCCGGGCGCTGCTGCTCGCCGCGCCCATCTCGCTGCTTCAGGCGCAGCCCACTCCACGCCGAACGGCTCCAGCGACAGGCGCTGCGGCCGGCGCTCCCGACACCGACATCTACCTGTCACGGATCTCGGTTCGCGACGGTGTGGTGATCGTCCAGCCCCCGCTCAACCTGACGGTGCGCGATGGCTACGACAATCAGCCCAGCTTCGACGCTCGAGGGCGCACCCTGTTCTACTCCCGGCAGGCTCCCAATGCGCTGCTGACCAATGCCGAGCGCGATGTTCAGACCGACATCTGGAGCTATGCGCTGGACGGCTCGCGCCACGTTCCCGTCACGGTCACGGCAGAGAGCGAATATTCGGCGCAGGTGACGACCGATGGCTCGGCGATCACGGTCGTGCGTGTGGAGCGCGATTCGGCGCAGCACCTCTGGCGCATGCCGTTGACGGCCGACGGCAAGGCCGAGCGGTTGGTTGGCGCGGTGAAGCCCGTCGGGTACTACGCCTGGGTGGGTTCACAGGTGGTGATGTTCGTGCTCGGTTCGCCGGCCACGCTGCAGCTGATGGATACGGTGAGTGGGCGGATCGATACCATCGCGCGCGACATCGGACGCGGCGTGAAGCGTGTCCCGGGCACGAATCGCGTCACCTTCGTGCAGAAGGCTGGCGCGCAGTGGTACATCGACGAGCTGAATCTGGCGACGAAGGTGGTGCAGCGTCTGACGCCGACGTTGCCGGGCGCCGAGGAGTATGCGTGGGTGGACAGCACCACGATGATCGCCGGCACCGGCATCACGTTGCACAGCTGGACCCGTGGCGCATCGACGTGGACACAGTCGGCGGATTTTTCGTTTGCGCCGTTGACGAAGGTCTCGCGAGTCACGGTGGACCCCACCGGCACGTGGCTGGCCTTTGTGGCCGAGCCCACGCCGGTCGGCGGGCCGCGTGCGGGGAGTTACAAGCCGCGCGTGCGTGACGCCGATGTCGCACGAGATCTCGCGACGCTGGCAGCGGACAGCATGGAAGGCCGGCTCACCGGGTCACCGGGAAGCTGGCGCGCGACGCGGTGGTTGGCGGCGGAGTTTCGCGCTGCCGGCCTGACGCCGATGGGTGACAGCGGCTTTGTGCAGCGCGTGCCGTTGGCCTCGCAGCCGGCGGCCGCCGGCGCCAGGGTCCGCCCGCTGCTGTTGTCGAGCTGGGCCGCCTACGACTCCATGCCGGCAGAGCGACGGTTACCGGGCGCGAACGTGATCGGGGTGCTCGAAGGGAGCGATCCGACGCTGAAGAACGAGTATGTCCTGATGACGGCGCATTACGATCACATTGGTACGGGCAAGGCGGTCAACGGCGACTCGATCTTCAACGGCGCTGACGACGATGCGGCGGGGACGATCGCCGTCCTGCACGTTGCGCGGCTGTTGGCGCGCGGCGCGGTCAAGCCGAAACGGTCGATTGTGTTTGCGGCGATGACCGGCGAAGAGGTGGGCCTTCTCGGTACTCGCTGGTTCATCGATCACCCCACACGTCCGCTGAATCAGCTGGTCGCGAATCTGGAAGTGGAGATGATCGGGCGCCCAGACAGCCTGGCTGGTGGTGCGGGGAAGGCGTGGCTGACAGGGTATGAGCGCTCGACCCTTGGCGACCAGCTGCGCGATGGCGGTATCCCGATCGTACCGGACCGTCGGCCGACGCAGCGCTTCTTCGAACGCTCCGACAACATTGCATTCGCGCGGATGGGAATTCCCGCGCACACTCTCTCCAGCTTCAACCTTCACAGCGACTATCACACGGTGCGTGATGAGGCACGGTTCGCCGATGCGGTGCACATGGCGCGGGTGATCGAGGCAGCGGCCCAGGCTATGCTGATCCTTGCCAATGGGCCCAAGCCGACGTGGCACCCGAACGGTCAACCGCAGGGCACGACGCGGGCGATGCGCTGAGGGAAGGAGTGGGCACCGGGTGGGTTCGGCGAAATTCGCCGCGCCGCGCCCGTCCGCGCCGTCCTGCGCACGAAGGCGGGCCGGCGACGGGCAGGGAATCCGGCTTTTGCAGTTGCATCTCGCACCTTTCGTCGCCATTCTCGCCGGATGTCTATCGACGATGCGGATCGACTCGGCCCCAAGGGGCATGTATATGTGGAACTCGTGCGAGAACAATGGCGCGCGCCCCTCGAGCGTGGCACGGCGCGACGCGCGATCCTCACGGCCGCGCTAGGGCTGGCGTTGGTGATCTTCGGTGTGGTCGGTGCGCTCCGAGTGAATGGCGAGTCGATCCTCCTCCTCGGTATTGGTCTCGTTGCGGTGTACACGGCGCTGCCGCAACTGCGATCGCTTCGGCCCGAGTTCGAGGAGGCACGACGAATCGGATGGGTGGAGCCGCAGCTGGATGACAGCCGCGTGACCCTCGGTGAACCCGCCACGTTCAGCGTCGTGCTGCACGCTCGTCGGGCGCTCACGCTTCGCAACGCCACGCTGATGGCAGAGGCCACGCCATGGACGCGGTCTGTCCCGGGTCCGGTGATTCTTTCGCTCCCGTTGCCGGTCTCGCTCACGGGGGGGGCAATCGCCGCCGGTTCCGACTGGCGCCAAACCGTCACCTTTCGCATTCCCGACACCGCGCCAGCGAGCTTTTACAGCAGCGACGATTCAGTCCGCTGGACGCTGACGCTGACGATGGCATTCGCCGATCTCGAACCGTGGAAGCGGAGCTGGCCGATGATGGTTCTTCCCCTCGACGTATCGTAGGGCCGCGCGTTCGCCGTTCCTACGGAATCAGCAGCAGTCCCACAGTACCATTGAATTCGTCGTCGGCGATATCGAGCCCCGGTGGAACACGCCAGGAACCGCCGTCGGTGCGGATATTCAGCGAGTGCAGCCCTGATGGAATCGTTGTGACGAACTCCCACCACCCGCCCGCTCCGCGACGCATCAGAACGGGGACCCAGCTGGTGAAAGACCCGGCCAGTTCCACTGTGGCAGCACCTGGCATATACACTCTCACACCGTGCGAGTGGCCGGCCAGCCGGAAGACGGCGAACTCGCGTCTGAGCGTGGCGGCGTCGGTGCCATCGTCGAATCGGGCGCGTGAGAGGGCGGGACGGATTCGGAACCCGATCGTCGCGATGCGTTGAGAAGCCAGATGCCGCGTGGGATCGGATGGTGCCGTTTCCTGACGCGCGACGAGCGCGATACGATCGTTCAGTTCGAGATTCGCGAACGCCCCACCCCAGCCCCGGGAGTGCGCGTCATCGCCCCCGATTCTGCGTCCCACGAAACCGCCGAACTCGATACGCCGAAAGCGCCAGCTCGCGTTCGAGGTGACATCGGAGAGTCGTGTGCGCGTGAGCGAGAAACCGCTCGACTGGTTGGACATGATCTCAGGTGAATCGAAGGCGTTTCCCGCGTAGCCGAGGCGAAGCTGGAACGGACCGCGTGCCACGTGCACGCTGGCGCTGGCTGTCTGTACATCGCGAGACGTTCCGCCGTGCACGCTGCGGCCAAGCCCGACACCAGCTGTTGCGCCGAGGCGAGTGGTACCAACACTGACACCGACCACGCCGTCGACGCGACGATTTCGCTCCTGACTCGCCAGTGCGTCGTCGTTGCCGCGCAACGTGAGGAGGGGTGAAATCCCAAGAAAAAGAGGACGGCGCGAAGAGACAGAGGTCAGCAATTCGCTTTGTGTCTGCCCGGTGTTCGCGAGCGAAAACTGTCCCGCTGACGAGACACGCAGTCCGACACCCCGGCCAGTGAACTCCGGGGCGAAGGTCAGTGCGCTTCGCGCCGGCTGACCATCAAAACGAATTTCACCGGTGTGGACCTGAAGCCCGGTTTGCTGGGCGTTTGCCTCGAGGGATGGGGCCGCGGCGAATACGGCGAGAGCAATCGATCGTACCCAGTCAGACGTCACGGTTGCCTCCCCAGCATGGCCCTGAATCGAAGCCCCGCGGCCGTCGCGGGAGCCACTCCTCCAGAGATGTCTCGCTCGATACTCAACCGTAACGCGCTGAACGCGGCATCGGTTGCGTTGGCTGCCGCCATCGCCTGCAGGGCCCGTGCCGCGGAGTCAGGCGGTACACCCCGGGCAAGCAGATCGGCCAGCACGACCAAGGGCACGGTCACTCCCTGCCCAGCACGAGTCGATCGCAGAGCGCTGAGCTGGCCGTTCGACGCACCGGCGCGGAGGGCACTGGCCCCTGCCTCCAGTTCAGCGGTGGACGCACTCGAGCCCAACGCCGCTCGCGACTGTCGGAGCCGAAGCAGCAGTCCGCGCGTCGCTGCCAGAATGGCCGGTGGCGAGGCCTTCTTGAGCAGGCCCTCCTGTGCCTTTGAGATCAGTGGCGCTTCAGGGAGGCCGGCGCTCCGCGCGCTATCGAGCACCGCGGTGAAGGCGCGATAGCTGGCGGCGTCGAGGCGTTCGCGGAGGCCGTCGGCGGACTGGGCGGACTGGGCGGACTGGGCGCGTGCACCGATCGCGCTGAGGATGAGTGAGACGCCGATCGCGCTCAGCCAGCGGCGAACGGAGAACCCCGGATTCGGTCGGTGCATCCTTCAGCTCCCCACGTAGACAACGGAGTTTGCCGTCCCAAAATCCCCGTCTGCCGACTGCGGTGCCGAAGGGTCGGCGATCCACTGCGCACCGTCCACAACAAAGCCGTACTGATGCCGCCCTGGTGTGACAGGGATCACCACTGTCCACGTTCCATCGCGCTGCTGGAGCGCGGTCGCCATTGGATCCCAGGCGTTGAAGTCGCCGACGAGCGCCACGGCATGGGCGGCGGGGGCCGAGAGGGTGAACCGAACGACCTGCGCGGATTGCGGCGCAGCGGGCAGGCTGGTCGCGCCAGGCACGAACGCGATGGTGGCAGGTGACGCGGTGACCCGTCCGATGGTCGCCGAGACGCCGGCGATCATCAGCAGACCGGCGGCGATTGCGAACGGCGATGCGTGCAGGGGGCGGGACTGCATGACCCAGCGGCGCTGCGCACCCACCGTCGCGGGCGCCGACGGTGGGGAGAGGGAAGCGGCGGCGTGGTGGTGCTCGCCATTGGCGATCGCGAGTTTGACCGCCGCGATGGCGCTCGGTCTCGCCGGAACCGACGTGCGCAACGACTCGACCGCCGATGTGATCACCGGGTCGAGCGGGGCTTCGTCGGGAGAATTCTGCGGTGTCGTCATGATTCGTCGGAAAGCAGGTCGCGCAGCCGGTCACAGGCTCGTTTGACGCGCATCTTGAGCGCCGAGACACCGACGCCAGTGATCACACTGATCTCATCGTAACTGAGGTCATCCACGTGTTTCAACAGAAAGGCCTCGCGCTGGTCGATGTCGAGCTGTGCGATGGCGCGTGCCAGTTCTTCGCGCAGGCCGAGCGTCTCAGCCTCGGCGTTCCGCGACGCAGGCAGGTTCGCCAATGCCTCGCTGTCAGTGGCGTCCTCCATCGTGCCTCGTCGTCGCGCCGCGTAGCTGCGGCACCGATTGATGAGGATGCGATAGAGCCACGCACCGAAGCGATCGCTTTCGGCGTAGCCGTCGAGCGCCCGATACGCCCGCAGGAAAGCGTCCTGGCACGCCTCTTCCGCATCCTCGCGATTCCCCAGCAACCGCGCCGCATACCGCAGGCAGTGGTCGTAGTGACGATCGACGAGCGTTTCGAAGGCATGTGCACTCCCCGCAAGCGATTGGCGCACCAGATCTGCGTCAGTCAACACTCATGTAACCCTGGTCAGTGCGGCGGCGTCACCGTGCCCCGGAGATGTGACGGGAAGATCGGGCGTGGGGTTGATCGGAGTGAAGTCCGGACTGAGGCCGGGAGTAGCCCGTGCCAGACCAGCTCTGCGCGAAAGCGCGAATCTTATCATGGAGAAGACTGATGCGTAGTCGCTTGCCCGTTCTCTGGCTTTCCGCCGCCGCGATGGCTGCCTGCGGTTCCGATGACGCCGTGGCCCCTGTGCAGCCTGTCGCACAATCTGCTCAGGTCAAGATCATCCACGCCATCGCCGGCGCCAATGGTGTCGATATCGGGGTTGGGGATCTGCGTCCGTTCACGGGCGTGAACTTCACCGCAGTGGCGCCTGCGGCTGCCGGTGTGTACACACCGTTACCTGCGGCCACGCCGCTGCGCCTGCGCGTGTTTCTCGGTGCAACGACCGTGATCGACAGCACCACCACGCTCACCGCCAGTCAGAACTTTACGGTGATTGCGAGTGGCCTGCCCGGCGGCACCGGCGCAACGGCGCCACGATTCATCCTGTTGCAGGACAATGTGACGGCTCCGGCGGCGGGGCTTATTCGTCTGCGTGCAGTGCACGCGGCGGCGAGCGTCGGCAACGTCGACATTCATGCCGCTGGCGTGGGTGCGACCTTCAGCGCCACCACGCGCGTGTTCGCAGCGGTGCCGTTTCGCGGTGCCGGCACGGTTGAGGTGCCGGCCGGCAACTATCAGCTGTGTGTGATCGGCGCCGGCACGGCACCGACCGCGACGGGGACCAACTGCGCCATTCTGACCAACACTGGCTCCGTTGCCGCCGGTACCGCCGCCACCGCATTCGCCCGCGATGCCAATTCGCCGGCGGAAACCGGGCCGCGTCTGCAGATCACTGTCGATCGGAACCCGTAGCCGCCGCAATCGTCTCCGACAACCCTCGAGGTGCCATCGGTGTGGGGCGACGTGTCATCGGAGTGCAGGTGATGCGAAACGTCGATCCCACGCCGATCTGGCTCTCCACCGTGAGCGTGGCATGGATCAGATCGCAGAGCGTGCGACTGATCGTCAGCCCAAGCCCGGTGCCGCCGTATTGACGGCTGGTGGTCCCGTCGGCCTGTTCGAAGGCGTCGAAGATCGTCTCCAGTCGATCGGCGGGAATACCGGTTCCGGTATCGGTGACGGAGAACACCACCCGATCGCGCAACTCCGGATGCTGGTCGACACCGACCGTCACACTGCCGCGCGAGGTGAACTTGAGCGCGTTGCCAATGAGGTTGATCAGGACCTGCCGCAGCTTGGCGGAATCGGTGCTGAGGTTCAGCTGCTTGTGCGAGATGCGGGATACGATCTTCGTCACACCGTGCGACGTCTGATCTTCGAGCATACGGACGGTATTCAGCACCATCGCATTGCAGTCGATCTCCTCCACGACCAGTGGCATCTTGCCCGCCTCGATGCGCGACAGATCGAGGATGTCGTTGATCAGCGACAGCAGATGCTCTCCATTGCCGCTCACCCGGTCGAGATAGGCGATGTCTTTCGGCGCCAGTGTGCCCTGCTTGTTGGACTTTACGAGGCGGGAGAACCCGATGATCGAGTTGAGTGGTGTGCGAAGCTCGTGACTCATGCGCGCGAGAAACTCGCTCTTGGCGCGGTTCGCCTCCTCTGCCTTCACACGCGCCTCTTCCAGCTCGCGCTGGATGGTTTTCAGGTTGGTGATGTCGGTGCGAAGCGACACGCGTCCCCCTGACGCCGTGGGTCGATCCTGCAGCAGCAGCCAGCGATCGCCCTGTTGGTACTCCTTCGTGTTGGTGCGCTCGGCGCGCGCCGCAACCCAGCTCCGGACCGCCTCATCGATTGGGAGACCGGCGGCGTATTCCGGGAACACCGTGAGATAGGCCCGTGCGATCTCGATATACGGCGTTCCCGGTGTCAGTGTCCCCTCGATCTCCTTGTAGTACGCACGATAGGCACTGTTGACCTGAATCACCCGATCATCCGCGTCGAAGAGTGCAAAGCCGGCATCGATGGTCTCGAGCGCTTCAAGCAGCTGCTGACGGGTGGTCGCGATGGCATCGGCGGCGCGAATACGCTCCGACACGTCGTGCGCGACTTTGAACGCCCCGATCACCGATCCGGCGGTATCGCGGAGCGGAATGTAGGCGATGTCGAATGTGCCGCGACGCCCGGCGGCGGCGTCGAAAAAGGAAACGTTGTCGACATGTGCGGGGGTCCCGCCGAGGGCGGAGCGAAGCGCATCCGTCCGGGCGGCGTCGCTCCCGTATACCTCGGAGCGCAGCCGGCCGAGGGCCATTGCGGCGCGCACCCCGGTAATCGTCTCCATTCGTGGGTTCCAGACCAGCACCCGCCCGCCGGCGTCGTAGACCGCGACCCCGTCCTCGCTGCCACCGATCACGCTCCGCACGATTGCCTCGGCGCGCTGAACCTCCATCGCCTGTGCCTTTGACTGCGCGGCCCGTTCGGCGAGATCGATGTGTGCGAGAACGGCGGTTTCGTTGCGAAGCGTGAGCGCGCGCGCAATTTCCACGATCACGAATCCCTGCGCCACAGCCAGCGTCGTGGCAAGCAGGGACGTCATCATGTTGAGCTCACCGCGCCACACAAAATCCAGCGAGACGCCGAACCTGAGCAGAATGAACTGTGTGAAGTGTTGCAGCAGGTAGCAGGCGATGCTGGGCAGCACCACGCTCGCGTCCTCGTAGCGGAGCTGCATGGTGGTGAGCACGAAGAACAGCGCCCCCCACTCCACGCGCGATCCGATCTGTACGGAGATGCCCCAGGCGATGAAGTGTGTCGCAAGCCCGAGGGCGATTGCGCCGCGTCGCCGTGTACGCCAGCCACACCGCGTGGCCGCCGTAATCGCGATGCCGAGCGTCGTAAGAGTCAGGGCGGCCGGGACCAGCGACCCCTGTACGAGCGCGATCCCGAGGTGGGCTGCGACCCCCGCCGCAATCAGACGGAGGAGCCACCGGTCACCGGCGCGTCGGTTGTCGCGCCACGCGACTGCCAGCAATTCGGCCGCGCGAGCTGCGCGGGACGCGGGACCGTGCGCCAGCGATTCGTAGGCCAGCTGGCCGGGGAGGTTGTACGGCATCGGGCGCGACGGAGGATGAGCGGGTACGGCCGCCTCTCGCGGCGCCACCGGTCTCGCGAAGTGTCGGCCGCGCCATGGCGTGGCTCAAACCCGCAGGAGCATCCGAGACCGGGGCGTTGCGCGAACGCCTCCGTCGCGGCAGGATTCTGCCTTCACGCCGGCGTCAGCTTCGCGGTCGGCTGCTTCTTCTCAATTTTATGGCGTCATCGCCACCACTCATGGCCATCGAGATCCGCCGCGCTGCCGTTATCGGTGCGGGCACGATGGGGAGCGGAATTGCCGCGCAGCTTGCCAACGCGGGAATTCCGGTCCTCCTACTGGACGTCGTCCCCCCCGGAGCGACAGACCGCAATGCCTTGGCGGGTGGAGCACTCGCGCGGATGCGCACGCAACAACCCGCACCGTTCATGAGCGCAGAAGCGGTGGCGCTGGTGACGCCCGGGAACGTGGACGACGACCTCGATGCGCTTCACGAGGTGGATTGGATCATCGAGGCAGTATTCGAGGATCCGGCGGTGAAGGCCCCGCTCTACGCCAGGCTCGATGCCGCGCGCAAACCGGGGAGCATCGTCTCCTCCAACACCTCCACCATTCCGCTGAAGGCGCTCATCGCCGGACAGTCGGAGGCGTTCGCGTCAGACTTTGCCATCACACACTTCTTCAATCCGCCGCGGTACATGCGGCTGCTGGAGCTGGTGAGTGGCCCACAGACGCGCCCTGAGGTCACGGCGGCTTTGCACCGCGTGTGCGACGTGCAGCTGGGCAAGGGCGTGGTCGTGTGCAAGGACACGCCTGGTTTCATTGCGAATCGCATCGGCACGTTCTTCATGTATTGTGCGATGCACGAAGCGCTCAGGCACGGCCTGAGCGTGGAAGAGGCGGACGCAGTATGCGGCAAGCCAATGGGGTTGCCAAAGACGGGGGTCTTCGGACTCACCGATCTGGTGGGGCTCGATCTGATGCCGCACATCATGAAGAGCTTTCACGCCACCCTGCCAGCTGGCGATGCGTTCCTCGCGTTGCCGCAGACGTTCGCACCGATGGCCGCACTGATCGCGAGTGGGAACACGGGCCGCAAGAGCAAGGGCGGGGGCTTCACACGACTGGTGCCTGATCCGTCCGGTGCGCGGCGCAAGGAAGTGGTCGATCTCACAACGGGGGAGTATCGCGCCGAGCGTACGCCGCAGTTGGCATCGCTGGCGGCGGCGCGCGGCAGAAACGCGCTTGCGACACTGGTGAGTTTCGATGATCGCGGTGGGCGGTTCGCCGCGTCGTTGCTGGCGCAGGCGCTGTCGTACGCAGCGTCGCTGGTACCGACGATCGCCGATCGCATCAGCGCAGTCGATCAGGCGATGCGACTGGGCTACGGCTGGACGTTCGGACCGTTCGAACTCATCGATCAACTGGGCGCGGCGAACTTCGCTGCACTCCTTGGCAGGCATGACATCCCCATGCCGTCGCTGGTTGCAATGCAGAAGCCGTTTTATCGCATCGAGGGTGGCGTGCAGCAGGAGCTGACGCCGTCGGGGGAGTATGCGGCAGTTCCGCGAGCCGAGGGTGTACTCTCACTCGCCGATGTGAAGCGTTCTGGCAAGCCGGTGATGAAAAACGGCTCCGCCAGTGTCTGGGACATCGGTGACGGCGTGCTCTGTCTGGAGTTCACGTCGAAGATGAACACGATCGATCCGGACATCATGTCGATGATCCGGCAGATCATCACGTCAGTCTATGATGGACAGGGCGTCCACAAGGCGTTGGTCATCTACAACGATGCCGACAACTTCAGCGTGGGTGCGAACCTCGCGCTGGCAATGTTCTCGCTGAACATCGCGGCCTGGGACGCGGTCGAGCAGAGTGTGGCCGATGGACAGGCGACATACGCCGCGCTGCTGCACGCCCCGTTTCCGGTGGTGAGTGCGCCGGCGGGCATGGCCTTTGGCGGGGGCACGGAAATCACCTTGCACTCCGACGCCGTTCAGGCAGCGGCCGAGACGTACATGGGGCTCGTGGAAACCGGCGTGGGCATCATTCCGGGATGGGGTGGGTGCAAGGAGATGATCCTGCGGCATGTCGGGCCAGTGCAAGGCGATCCCGCCAAGGCGATGGCGGCGGCGGGTCAGGTCTTTCAGACCATCGCGACGGCCAGAACGTCAACGTCGGCCGCCGACGCACGCGCAATCGGGTATCTGCGGAGCACCGATGGCGTGACGATGAATCGTGATCGACTCCTCGCGGACGCGAAAGCGAAGGCGCTGTCGCTGGTGGCTGGCTATGTGCCGCCTGCTCCCCGCTTCACTGTCCTCGCCGGTGGGCGTGGCAGGAGCATGCTGATGGCCGGGGTCGCGGCGGCCGCGGTGGCGGGGAAGGTGACGCCGCATGATCAGGTGATTGCGGAGCATCTCGCGATCGTGATCTCCGGCGGGGACACGGATGGCGCTACACCGCTGGATGAAACCACCCTGCTCACGCTGGAACGGGCGCACTTCATGCAACTCGCCCGCACCGCAGGTTCACTGGCCCGGATCGAGCACATGCTCGCCACCGGCAAGCCGCTCCGCAACTGAGGCTCGTTACGCATGCCGACCTACAAAGCTCCGCTGGACGATATGAAGTTCGTCCTCAACGACGTGATCGACTACGGCCGACTCACGACGCTCCCCGGCTACGCCGATTTCGATCCGGAGACTGCACTCACCGTCCTCGAAGGCGCGGCGCAGTTCTGCGAAGAGGTGTTGCAGCCGATCAATCAGAGTGGTGACGCCGAAGGGTGTACGATCGACAACGGCGTCGTGACGACGCCTGCCGGTTTCAAGGCGGCATATGAACAGTACGTGGCGTCAGGCTGGCCAGCCCTCTCGGCCGCCGAGGCCTTTGGTGGACAGGGGTTTCCGCAGACGTTGCGCTTCGCGGTGGAAGAGATGATCTGCGCGTCGAATCTGAGCTTCGGCATGTTCCCGGGCCTCAGTCACGGCGCCTATCATGCGCTGTTGATGCACGGCGCCGACGACCTCAAGGCGACCTGGCTGCCGAAGCTCGTGACCGGTGAGTGGGCCGGCACGATGTGTCTCACCGAGGCGCAGTGCGGCACCGACCTCGGTATGCTGACCAGCCGCGCCACGCCGCGCGCCGATGGCAGTTACGAGATCACGGGCAACAAGATCTTCATTTCAGCGGGCGATCACGATCTCACACCGAACATCGTGCATCTCGTCCTTGCGCGGCTCCCGGACGCGCCGCCGGGCATCAAGGGGATCAGCCTGTTCATCGTGCCCAAATTCCTGCTCGACTCCGATGGGACACCTGGGGATGAGAATGGCGTTCGCTGCGTCAGCATCGAGCACAAGATGGGGATCAAGGCGTCACCGACCTGCGTCCTCGCGTTCGAGAACTCGGTGGGGTGGTTGATCGGCGAGACGAACAAGGGGATGCGCGGGATGTTCACCATGATGAACGCCGCCCGTCTCGCCGTCGGCATGCAGGGACTTGGTCTGAGCGAAGTCGCGTATCAGAACGCAGTCAGCTACGCTAAGGATCGATTGCAGGGGCGCGCGCTCACCGGGGCGAAGAATCCGGCGGGACCCGCCGACCCGCTCATCGTCCATCCGGATGTGCGCCGCTCCCTGATGACGCTCCGCGCATTCAACGAGGGTGCGCGCGCACTGTCGTTGTGGGTCGGTACGCACATCGATCTGCACGAGAAGCATCCCGATCCGGCGGTGAGGAAAGACGCCGACGACTTCGTCGCGCTGATGACACCGATCGTGAAGGCGTACTTCACCGACATGGGGTTTGAGTGCACCAACATGGCGCTGCAGATCTACGGTGGTCATGGATACATCCGCGAGTACGGGATGGAGCAGTTCGTGCGCGACGCGCGGATCGCACAGATCTACGAAGGGGCGAACGGTATTCAGGCGCTTGATCTGGTTGGGCGCAAACTGCCGGCCGAAGGGGGCCGGTTTCTGCGCTTCTTTTTCCACCCGCTCTCGGAGCGCCTGGCGCGCACCGCGCAGGACCCACAGCTGAAGGAGTTCGCCGAGCCGTTCGCAAAGATCTTCACACGGTTGCAGCAGGCCACGCAGTACATCGCGCTGAAGTCGCTTGCAAACCCGGACGAAGCGGGCGCCGCGAGCAGCGATTATCTCCGCATGTTCGGCCTCGTCGCGCTCGGCGATATGTGGCTGCGGATGGCCGAAGCGGCGTATGCCAGGATGCCGACGGCCAACGGCGACCGCGCGTTCTACGACACCAAGATCAAGACAGCCCGATTCTTCTTCACCAAGATGCTTCCCGAAGCGCATGGGCTCTTTGCGCGGATCATGGCGGGTGCGGAGCCCGTGATGGCGCTGGAGGCAGACGCTTTCTGAGAACGGTCCATCAATTGCCGTCGAGTACGGTATAACGGTTCAAAAATGTCACGGGCTGCCGATACTAGGCTGGGACGACTCGCCGAGATGTGTTGCCGCCCCGCTCCATCATCGTCGTAAACACACGGCGGTGTGGGACCGCCCGGCGTCACTGATCCCCCGCCCCATTCCGGACGGCGGGGCGAGGTGAGCCTCTCGACGATGGGAGATCCGCGTGCACCCCGAACTGTTCGAACTCAAGGCCTTGGTAGCCGGTCGCCTCGACGCTTTTCGTCGTCGTGAGATCGATGACCATCTTGGCACCTGCGCCGACTGTTCGCGCCACTACGTCGCCCTGATGCTCGGCAGTGCGTCGCCGAAGACGGCCGAGGCAGAGGCCCGGCAGGGGCTCGTGCCGTCCGGTGCAGGATCTGCAGCGACTTACGGAATCGGCGGTGCCATTCCAGACGTTGGTCGGTATGGAATCGATGCACCGCTGACCCCGTCGGACCGCAAGCCCACGCCGGCGCGGCAACCGCACAGCAACACGGCGGCTCTCGAGACCGAGTTCGTGCCGACTCCCGCGCGGGCGCAGGTTCCGGTCTCGGCCAGTCTCGTTGATGCAATCGCGAAGCTTCGTGCCGAGGCAGAGGCGCCACCGAAGGCGGTGGAGGCGGCGGCGGCTGCAGCAGTCGTGTCGCCAACCGCCGACCCACACCGCACACCGGTTGCTCAAAGCGTCGCGATCGCACCTCTGGCTCCGATGCCGCTGATCGAACCGTCGATCTTCATGCCGACGCCTGCCGGAACCGCGTCGATCATCGAGTTCGCGAACCCGACGTCGGCAGTTCAGTCGCCCGCGGGTCGCGAGTTGCCAGGCTTCATGTCGCGGACGGCATCCGCGTCACCGTCGCAGAGCGAAGGCATCCAGCAGGAGCTGGTGGTCACATTTTCGTCCACGCCCACGCGAATCACGACCCATCGCTCGCCAGGCGCTGTTGCGGTCTATCCTCCCGCCGCGCCACGTAACACCGCTCCGCCTGTCAGCACCACGAGCACCACGGTGCCGATGGCAGCACCCGCTGCGGCCGATCTGCAGCTGTACGTCGAATCTGCGATTGCCGAAAACGCCGTCTCACGGAAGCCAAAGCCGATGATGCTTGGTGCAGTGCTGGGTGGCGCGGCTCTGGTGGTGATCCTCGGATTCAGTGGCTACAAGTACTTCCAGTCATCGGTGGCGCAGGCGGTTTCGGCGGCGACGGCAGCGTCGGCCTTGCAGGTTCAGGCAGCAGCGGCGCGTACTGCTGCGGCAGCGCCTGCACCAAGCGCAATTGCGGCAACACCTACGCCGGTCCAGACGCGCATTGTCTATGTGCGCGAACCGTCGCGCCCCGTGAGCGAATCGAGGAGCGAATCGAGGAGCGAATCGAGAAGCGTGAGCGCGGCAGTGACCGCAGCACCTGCCACCATCCCGGTTGCGGTCACGATCCCGGACGTGAACGTTCTGACGGGGAGCGCCGAGTCGGCGATTCAGTCAAACACGCAGCGCAGCGCGACATCGGAGCTTACACGCAGCGCCCGCGCCACGGCCTCACGCACCGCCGCGCCGCGGCCGTAGCGTTTCTCGCGGGGTCGTACCGAACGGGCCATCGTCATGAGACGCTGGCCCGTTCTGCGTGTGTTGCAGGATAATTGAAGGAGCGTGTGCATGGCTGTGCCGGTCAGGCATCTCCCCGATGACCTGACACCTGAGGTAGACCATGACACGAACGTCTGTCGTTTCCCGATCACTGCCCGGCATTGTGCTCGTCACGGCAGCCCTGCTCGCGATTCCCAACGCCGGCGCGGCGCAGGGATGGGTGGAACCGACGCCGCGCCGCGGGCTCGCCACTGTGGCGGACTTTCACGTCGCGCGCGTTGGGACCACCATCCGCGCCACGGTCGAAGGGCGCGTCGCCCGGATTGAAGTCGAAGAGCAGTTTCGCAATAACGGCGCTGAAACTGCCGAAGGCACGTATCATTATCCTCTCGCCGGTGAAGCGGTGTTTCAGTCGCTCTCGCTCTGGATGGGTGTGACGGAGATGCGCGGCGAATTGATGGACGCGGAACGCGCGAAAGTGATCTACGATGAGATCGTGCGCCGTCGTCGCGACCCTGCGTTGGTGACGTTGGCGGGCCATCAACTGCTGCGTGCGCAGGTCTTTCCGATTCAGCCGGGCGAGACGCGGAAGGTTGTCCTGCGTTTCACCCAGATCCTGGACCGGCAGGGCGACGCGCTCCGGTGGCGCTACGCCCTTGGGCCCGACGATCGGAGTGGTGCGCGACCGGACATTCGTGTCACCTTGCGTGACGCGGCACAGTTTGGCCGTCCCTTTTCGCCGACGCACACTCTTGCGATCAGCGGTCGTGATGACAGCAGCGTCGCGATCAATGGTGCCGCTGGAAGCGACGTGGAACTGCTCCTCCCGCTGCGCAGCAGCGCGCCGGGGTTGAGCGTCGTGTCGCACGCCCCTGCGGGTGAGGATGGCTACTTCCTGCTCTATGTGACGCCGCCGGACGTGCGGGAATCTGAGCGAATCGGACGCGATCTGACCCTCGTGGTGGATGTCTCGGGATCCATGAGCGGCTCCAAGCTCGAACAGGCGAAGGCGGCAATGCAGCAGGTGCTCGGCACGCTCACGCCGCGCGACCGCTTTCGGCTGATCGCCTTTTCGTCTGGAGTACGGACGTTTCGGCACGAGTTTGTGAGCGCAGATCCGGTGGCGATCGAGCGGGCGCGTACCTGGACCAGCGCGCTGGTGGCAGAGGGTGGGACGAACATCGAAGGGGCGCTCCGTGAGGCGTTGCAGCGTGACCGACGAGGCGACCGTGCCGGTGACAACCTGAGTATGCTCGTGTTCCTGACGGATGGTGTGCCAAGCGTTGGTGAAACACAGCCGGAGCGATTGGCGGCCATGGCATCGCAGGATGGTTCAGGAACTCGCGTGTTCACGGTTGGCATTGGCACGGATGTCAACACGTACCTGCTGGAGCGGATGGCGCACGATGGTCGCGGTGCGGCTGACTTTGTTTCGCCGACAGGGAATGTGGAGGAAACGGTGGGGAATCTGGCGCGGAAGCTGCGCGCTCCCGCACTCGTCGATCTGCGGATCGTGTCGTCGCCGGTGCGAGTGGTGTCGCTGGAGCCGGTGCGGATGCCCGATCTGTTTGCAGGGCAGGAGCTGGTGGTGCTCGGCCGATACCAGGGTGAGGGACGTGGATCGCTCGTCATCGAGGGATGGCGAGATGGACAACGCGTGCGTGTTACCACGCCGGTGGAGTTCGCCGTCAACGATGTGGACCATGAGTATGTGAGTACGCTGTGGGCGGCGCGACGAATTGGGTCGCTCACGCGCACGATCCGGTTGGAAGGCGCCACGCCGCAACGCATTGACGAGATCAAGGCGCTGGCGCTGCGCCACGGTATCGTGACCGAGTATACCTCATACCTGGTGCAGGAGCCGGTGGTCGCGGCCGCCGGTCCGGCGTCAAGCAGCAACGGAACGCGCCGCGTAATGACTGACGCGTCCATGCAGCTGAACCCCGTCACCGTTACCGGTCTATCGGCGCCTGCACCGCCGTCGGCCAAGGCACAGACGGGGCGCGTCGCCTTCGAGGCCGCGCAGACGAGCGCCGACTTCGCCAGCGCCAACA